>OIXL01000331.1_pt1 | contig 25714 bp, 18 predicted proteins | sample 1587761 | NCBI WGS metagenome assembly OIXL01 (sample SAMN03283246) | human gut metagenome | biome: human-associated habitat; material: feces | host: Homo sapiens | place: Peru | collected 2012 | reverse complement strand
AGTGGCTAGGGATTAGGAGCCGCAAGTGACTGGTAGCTAGTGACTGGTGACTTAAATACCACCTTCGGGCATCGCCCCATATATATTTGCGGCGAAGCCGCCACTACAACCCTGAACCCTGAACCCTGAACCCTGAACCCTGAACCCTAAACCTTTAACCTACAACCCTATCCCCAGGAGATATATACAAACCATGCAGAGTGCAAATATGATTTTTTATGTCATCGGCGCGATCATCATCGTGCTTTTCCTTTTCCTTCTCGTGAATATGCTGCTCATGAGAAATAAGCTGAACCGTCTGGCCAAGAAGTACAAATATTTCATGAATGGCGAAGACGGAGGCTCGCTCGAGCTGCGCCTCTCGACCGAGGTGAGAGAGCTTCGGGAAATGGTGAATTCCTCCGAAAGCATGCTGCATCAGCAGGAGCTTCTCGCGACCATGCAGCTGTCCTCCTTCCAGAAGGTGGGGCTTGTGCGCTACGATGCCTTCGATGACACCGGCGACAAGCTCTCCTTCTCGCTGACTGTGCTCGACGGCAAGAACAACGGCTTCGTCCTGTCCTCGCTGGCGGGTCACGACACCTCCCGCATCTACGCGAAGCAGATCGTGAATGGCCAGTGCAAGGAAGCTCTCTCTTCTGAAGAAGCGGAAAGCATCAATATGGCTTTGGATACCCTGATGCCGGATATGGCTTCTCAGGCGCAGGACCTTGTGAATGAGACGCGCGGCGAAGCCCTGTCCCAGTCCCAGCCGGATAACCATCGCATTGATACGGCTGGAAAATAGAAGCATGTGACCGGCGGCGGGTGACTGCAGCTCCGCTTGCGCTGTCATTTCGAGCGAAGCGAGAAATCTTTATCATTCGCAGTGAAATGGGGCATGCCAGAAAAACTCAAACAGGAAACCTGCTTTCCAAGAAACCTTCTGGCACCCCTATGTATGTCTGCAGCGTAGCCCCGGGGAAAAAATAAGGAAACAGCTATGAAACGAAATGAAAATACAGACACTGGCGAAGTGAGCTTTCATTTCACCGGTGACGAATGGAAAAAACTGAAAATCGGAGGCATCGCGGCAGGCATCATCCTGATAGCCAGCCTCGGGACAGCGGTGTACTCTGCCGTGTCTATGGAGAGCCTCTCCAGGCAAAACCAGCTTTATCAGAACCAGCTCAAAATGGCGGAAGAAAAGATGAAGTCGCTGGAGGACAAGACAGAGACAATAGAAAAGCTATCCGACCAGCTACAGGAGATGGTGAAGGCCAATAACAATGGTGCCGCGCAGAATATGACGGGCGGCATCGGCGGTGCCTCCACCGTACCGGATAAGGCGAAAACGGTATCCGCGAAAGAACAAATGACAGGTACCTCCTATGCAACGCCGGGCAGTCTTTTGAAATCGATGCGTCAGCTCGATGCACGCCTTGATGCGCAGATCAAGACCATGATCGTCCTGCGTGAGCAGGTGATGAACCAGACCTACGGCATGCAGACCACGCTGCTCTCCGCCTCGTCTACGACGCCGGACATCTGGCCGGTCAAAGGACAGGTCTCCAGCAGTTACGGCTTCCGCACAAGTCCGGGGGGCATCGGCTCCACCTACCACGAAGGCCTCGATATTGCTGCAGACTACGGCGCGCCCGTCTCAGCGACGGCCTCCGGCACCGTCACCCGCGCAGGCTGGGTAGATGGCTATGGCTACCTTGTCGAGGTGAAGCACGACGGCGACATCACGACCCGCTATGGACATAATTCTGCGATCCTCGTCACGGAAGGCCAGCAGGTCGAGCAGGGTACCATCCTTGCTCTTGTAGGGAGTACAGGAAACAGTACCGGCCCGCACTGCCACTACGAAGTCCGTATCCATGGCGATGCGGTCGATCCGACGTACTTTCTCCCCGGAAATGATTGATCACGAGCAGGCGCAAGCCTGCTTTTTTGATAGAGGGACTAGTGACTGGTGACTGGTGACTAGGGGTTAGAAATTTGGCTTCTCTGATCGCCCTCCTTCGAAAAAAGTGCCCTGAAGAGGCAGAGGCTGCTTTTCCTGTAGTGGTAAGCATGCCATCTGCGCTCATGGATAAACAAAGATGGGAAATCCACTATCCGGTAGACTTTCGGGCATCGCCCCATTTATACTCTGCGGCACTCCTGATTATTATGCGCCGCACAACCCCTTTTGAACCTCTTGAACCCATAGAACCCGCTGAACCTCTTTTGTGCGAAATCAAAGGGCAGCACGCCCCAAGGGATAACCCTTAAAATAAGAAAACAACCATGAAACATATCCTACTCTCCGCGCTGCTTCTTGCAGCGCTCCCCATGGCCGCTATGGCTGAGACAGACCTTGGCTCCATGCTGATGGAAAATGCCGTCTCTTATGAAAATGTCAGCGCACAGAAGGCTGAAGACCCGCTTCTGCTTCTTTCCTGGCCGGAAAATGCGGAGTCTGTCCGCTACGAAGTGGAGATTTTCAAAGGCCTGCCAGAGCATCTGGATCGGAATACTCCCCTCGAGGAGACGGTCTATCACAACCGCCGCATTTACATGAACCGCATCCTCGTCCGCGTCCCTCCTGTCATGGACGGCACGCCGCTCTACTGGCGCGTGCGTCCGATCGGTGCCGACTGGGAGGGCCTTGCCCCCTTCTCTTCTCCGATGGAAGTCAGGAGCACGATGCGCGTGATTTCCAGAAATGCCCCTTATCCGAAAAGCGCAGGACGGGGGAATGGCTCTTCCCTTCTCTATCCCGTCTATTCGTATACAGGAAATCCGGGGGCCTCATCCTACGAAGTTGAAGTGACGAAAGAATATCCGGAAAATATCGATGACGCGAGCCGCTCCAGATACCGCATCTGGAGCGCGGTGACGACACTTTCCAACGTCTATGATGACCAGCCTAGACTGGGGACATGCTACTGGCGTGTCCGCGGGATAGGCAGTGATGGACAGCCGGTCGGTGTCTGGAGCCTGCCGGAAAAGATACGAAATCAGGCGGCGGTGCATTTTGATATCGGTATCTTCGGCGACAGCATCACACAGGGCGGGGGACACCTCTATCACAGTCCGTCCGACCTCGCCTACAGCTATGTGTCGTATCTGGACTTCCCTGCCGTGAATCTGGGGAGAAGCGGGGATACGACGGAGATGATGGAGAAACGCTTTGAGCGTGACGTGCTGCCGTTTCACGTGAAACAATTGCTTGTCATGGGCGGTATCAACGATCTGCGTATGGGAACTGATCCGCAGAAAGTCATCGGCCACCTGAAGCGCATACAGGAGAAATGCCGCGCCCATGGCATCACGCCGATCCTCATGACGATCCTTCCCATCAATCCGGAAAACATCGAGAAGTACTACGGCGAGCACACCAGCGAGAACTGGCGCGAAGCGGTGGATACGGTGAATGCGTTCATCCGCAGCGAATCGCACATCGATACCGCGGCGCCCTTTGCGGACTTTCCTGTCATGCCGACTGAGCTTGCGATGGACGGCCTCCATGGCGACTGGAATGCCAAGCAGATGATCGCGGGGGAGATCAATCGGGAGATGGGGAAGTTTAGTGACTAGTGACTGGATAACAGATACTTTTTAGCTATTCACAAAATGTGAACAAATTGTGAATAGCTGTGAAAAGAAAGTTGTACACATGTGAACAAAGCCCGATAAAATCGGGCTGTTTTTTATGTGGATAAGTGAATGGAGTTATTCAACTATTCACATAAAAGGGTTCGGGGTTCAAGGTTCAAGGTTCAGGGTTCGGGGGTGTGGTAGCGGCTTCGCCGCAAATCATATATGGGGCGATGCCCGAAGGTGGTATTCAAGTCACTAGTTACTAGCCACTAGCTACCAGCTACTAGTCACCAGTCACCAGTCACTCAAGGCTCCTAATCCCTCATCCCTTGACAAAGCACTCCTTCCGCGTTATAAAGATATTGAAAACAATTTTCAATAAGGAGGAACTATGGCAGATATATTTTGGGGATTATTGATTCCTTTTCTTGGGACATCGCTGGGCGCAGCGTGTGTCTTTTTCATGCGGGGCGAGATGAACCGAGGGGTGCAGAGAGGGCTCACGGGATTTGCCGCTGGCGTCATGGTGGCGGCTTCGATCTGGAGTCTTTTGATCCCTGCGCTGGATGAGTGCGAACCGATGGGGCGCTGGGCATTTCTGCCGCCTGTCATCGGCTTTGGGATCGGGATGGCGTTTCTACTGCTGCTTGACCATGTGATCCCACATCTGCATATGAATGCCAGCGAGGCGGAAGGGCCGCGAAGTCATCTGGCGCGCACGACGATGCTGGTGCTTGCGGTGACGCTGCACAACATTCCGGAAGGGATGGCTGTCGGCGTAGTGTATGCGGGATTCTTATCCGGGCATGGGAGCATCACGGCAGCATCAGCCATGGTGCTCTCGCTGGGAATCGCGATTCAGAATTTTCCAGAAGGCGCGATCATTTCCATGCCGCTCAAGTCCGCGGGGATGGGGCGCTGGAAATCTTTTGCGGGCGGTGTGCTTTCCGGCATCGTAGAACCGATCGGCGCTGTAGCCACCATTCTGCTGACAGCGATGCTGGTGCCGCTGATGCCGTATCTCCTTTCTTTTGCGGCGGGTGCGATGCTGTATGTCGTCGTGGAGGAGCTGATCCCGGAAATGTCGGCGGGCGAGCACTCGGATGTAGGGGTCATCTCTTTTGCCGTCGGCTTCATGCTGATGATGGCTCTGGATGTCGCACTGGGATAGATTGGCGCGTTGGGCGGCTGGCTCTTGCCACTGAATAAAAGCTTTGCTTGAATTAGGAATGAAGGTGGCGGCTTTGCCGCGAATATATATAGGGCGATGCCCGAAGGTAGTATTTAGTCACCAGTCACTCGAGACTCCTAATCCCTAGCTACTCATCCCTGCTTTCAAACTTAGCCCGTGGGGCATGCTGTCCTTTGATTACGTTTGAGAGCCTTGCGTTCTCTCGTTAGGAGTGACTCGTAACGGCTGACTAGTCACTGGAATACGGCTGCCCCTGTCACTTATGACAGGGGCAACCGTATTTTTTTGTGATAAAATGATAGGAATTACAGGTGTGCTTCTTTACGAAAATGATTGCATTTTGTATAATTTTATAGAAATTTTATCGTTATTTGCGGCTTATGATGTGCAAGGGGGAAGATTTCATGCATCAGGCGTACAAAAAGGCGGCTGTTCTGGCGATCGCTACTTTGCTGGGGTGGGGCGGGATACATTCCTACTATCGCTATACCCAGGACATGATTTATCAGGAAAGTACGGACAGTCTGCGTGCGACCTATACCCAGGTGGGGACTTCTTTTCGCTTGTTCACCCAGCGCAACTGGAATATTCTCTCGGTGTATGAAAAGAATATTCATTTACTGCCGGCGGAATATCGGACGGATGATCGATGGAAGGTGCTTCTCGGGGCGAGAGACCAGTGGATGTATAGGGATTTCTATCTCTTTGAAAAGTCTGGCCATTTTGTGACGGATAGCGGACGCAAAGGGCAGGCGGAGAGCTTCAAAGTGGTCGTTGAAGCGGTAGAAAAGGAAGGGAAGCCGATCCTTTCGAGCTATGTGTCGACGGATGGTACGCGGCGTGTCGTCTTTGCCGTGCCTTTCAAAGAACCTTTGACGATCGATGGGATCGATTATATGGGGATCGCTGCATCGTATGACAATCAGGTGGTGGAGCGTCTCATCACGGGCAATATTTACGATGGGGAAAGTGACTGCTATGTCGTCGATGAGGCGGGAAATGTCGTACTGTCTCTGACGCCGAAGAGCGAGATCCCGGAGCATGTGGACAATATTCTTTCCTATTTCAAGGGGCATGGTGCAGCCGAAGAGAAGGGGAATCTTGAATGGATGGCGCGCGGTATCCGCGATGAGCAGGGGGGAAGTCTTCTCATTTCTCTGGGGAAAAGGAAGTACTATACCGTCTATCGCCCGCTTGGGATCAGTCATCTGTCACTGGTGGGGCTTGTCCGTGACCGCGTGGTGGATGAAGGTCTTGTGCGTGTGCGGAATGCGACGGTTTTCGCCCTGGCGGCTATCTTCTCACTCTTGGCCTTTTTCATGATCGGTGTGACCATCAAGGAGGCCCGGCAGAGACTCCATGAGAAAGAACAGGAGAAGAAGGTGCTCACCAGCCAGAAAGAGATGATGCGGGAGCTTTTCGGAGGGATGGGGCGCGTGGCGGATCGCTTCGTCGTGGCCAATCTGAAGACGGACCAGTATTACTATGGGGAGAATCTGCTGAAGAAATCTCTGTATCCGGAGACAGGCTCTTTCTCGCTGCTCGTGGAGGAACTCTCCCGTGCCTTTGTCGCGACGGGGGATGCGGAGCATATGAAGCTCAGCCAGCTGCTGTCCCAAGAGCACCTCGTCAGCGTTTTGAAATCGAAGGATGATCTCATGCGCTTTGAGTACTGCGGCCGCCAGAAACAGGTCTTCGGGCTTATGACGGTGGTGCCGATTTCCTGGGATAAAAAGGGCATGCTGGAAAAAGTGATGTGCATCAGTCAGGATATCGGGGAAAAGCATGATCTGGAAACATTGGCGAATACCGATGGACTGACCGGACTTTTCAATGAGCGCTATTTCACGATGATGCTGCAGAGTAAAGAGAAAAAGAAGCTGCCCTTCGTTCTGGTGTATCTGGATCTGGATCATTTCAAGCCCATCAATGATACCTATGGGCATATGATGGGAGATAAACTCTTGCAGGAAACGGCGAAGCGTCTCTTGCAGTGCATTCGTAAAAATGACTATGTCTTCCGCATCGGCGGCGATGAATTTACCATCCTCTTCAGCATGGATTTCGATGAGCATATGGCATCAGAGATCAGGACGCGGCTGAAAACGATGCTGGAGAAGCCCTTTGAAATCGATGGACATACCCTGCGAGTGGGCTGCAGTGTGGGTCTTGCCGCCTATCCGAAGGAGTCGGGCGATGCTGCCTATATCCGCATCCTGGCCGACCAGCGCATGTATGAGGAGAAGGAGAAAAATCATAAGGGGAGATAGTGGGGAGAGCCCTCAAGTTTGAAAGTAGGGATTAGTGACTGGTGACTAGTGACTGGTGACTGGTAGCTAGGGATTAGTAGCTAGGGATTAGGTTTGCGATACGAGAAAACCGCTAGTTTCAAAACTCTGCGGCGCTTCTGATTTTTTATGCGCCGCACCAACCCCTTTGAACCTCTTGAACCTATAGAACCCGATGAACCCTGAATCCTAGTCAATTATTAGAAAACAATAAAAGCTAAAATTTCCTCTTGCAAAATGAAAGCAAGGGACTTATAATGCAAACATCAAATTCATATTGGTGGATGAAACATGTGGGAGAAAGCCGCAAGGCTTACCGAAGGAGTAACACTCTCAGGTATCTCGAAGGAGATAGTACCGTATGTGGACACACTCTGGAGAGTCTCATAATAAGAGCGCCGAAGGTGTAAGGATCCGATGATCCCAATCTCTCAGGCAAAAGGACAGAGAAAAAACGTCACACTTCTTGTGATTGTTAAGGTAGACAATGCCGGCTTCCAGAGTTATTTTTTATTGGAAAAGCCGGCTTTTTTATTTATCTTACTTTCCTGGAGGGAGACAAAGAAATGGATTTGAATCTTGAATTGCTGAATGCGATTGATAGTTTTGTATGGGGACCGCCGCTCTTGGTACTGCTGGTAGGGACGGGCATCCTCCTGACGCTTCGTCTGAAGCTCTTGCAGGTTTTCCAGCTGCCGAAGGCGCTGGGACTGATCTTCAAAGCACAGAATAAGGGCAGCGGGGATATCGACTCCTTCAAAGCTCTCTGCACAGCACTTTCTGCTACGGTAGGCACAGGGAATATCGTAGGTGTCGCGACAGCGATCGCTGCCGGCGGCCCGGGCGCTATTTTCTGGATGTGGATGGCCGCTTTCTTCGGAATGGCCACCAAGTATGCCGAAGGTCTTCTGGCGGTGAAATATCGTGAGGTGGACTCCAAAGGCGAGATCGCCGGCGGCCCGATGTTCTACATCAAGAATGGTATGGGTCCAAAGTTCAAATGGCTGGGATCGCTCTTTGCCATCTTTGGCATATTGGTCGCTTACTTCGGTATCGGTACTTTCGCTCAGGTGAATTCCATCGTCGATATCACCAAAATGACGATCGGCCTCGATCCTATGTGGACCGCTCTCATCCTGACCATACTGGTCGCAGCGATCACCTTGGGCGGGCTGCAGTCTATCGCATCGGCCGCTGCGAAAATCGTTCCGGCTATGGCAGTGATTTACTTTATTTCTACTATCGGTGTACTTGTGTATTTCGCAGACAAGGTGCCTGCAGCCATTCAGACCATCGTGTACAGTGCCTTCTCCGGAAGTGCAGCAGCCGGCGGTTTCCTGGGTGCGACAGTGATGCTCGCGATGAGAAATGGTATCGCCAGAGGCGTATTCTCCAATGAATCCGGCCTCGGCTCTGCTCCTATCGTAGCTGCTGCCGCTAAGACCAAATGGCCTGCAGAACAGGGTCTGATCTCTATGACCGGTACCTTCATCGATACCATCATCATCTGCACACTGACCGGTCTTTCCATCGTCGTTTCCGGCGAATGGATGAATGGTCTCAACGGTGCAGCACTCACGAATGCAGCTTTCAAAGATGCATTCCCCGTATTCGGCGGCTATATGCTGATGATCGGGCTGGTCCTCTTCGCTTTCACCACCATCCTCGGATGGAACTACTATGGGGAACGCTGCATGATCTATCTCTGCGGCACGAAGGGCGTCCTTCCCTATCGCGTCATCTTCATCATCCTCGTCGCAAGCGGCGCATTCCTGAAGCTTGAAGCCATCTGGGTCCTGGCGGATATCGTCAATGGTCTCATGGCTATTCCAAACCTGATCGCCCTTCTGGCTCTCTCCGGCGTCGTCGTAAGAGAGACAGCTAAATATTTCGACCATCTCAAAACTGGTAAAGCATATGAAGAATACGAAGATTTAGATCCCAGCAAGGTCACCATGTCCAAGGCTCAAGAAAGTCTCGAGGACTAGCATCAGGTCCTGATATAACATATTATTTCCTCCCGGAAGGTTTTCCCATTTTCCTTCCCGGCGGCATAATATGACACCCCATCCGGCAAAGGGCACTCCTTCGGATAAGCCCTCCTAAACTGATCCAAGGAGTTTGCCGGGCGGCGGGGAAGATCCCCAGAAAGTCTTCCCCGCCGCGGAGGCCCTACCTCTTTATAAATGGTGAAATGCATATCTTGAGCAAGGAAGCCCGCTAAGGAGATCTGATCTCCTGCGGGCTTTTGTATTTTAGTTAGAAATGAGAAATGGTGGTAGCGGCGCGAAAAAGATGGAAGCGCCGCAGGTTTTAGAGAGAAGGGATTAGGGATTAGAAAGGGGACTGGCGGTTTCCCCGGGCTGTCATCCCGAGCGAAGTCGAGGGATCTCCATTGCAGAATGGAATCAGCTCTTATAAGCCTCTATGGAAACGATGACTCGATGCATCGCGTTAAGGTTTTCAAGCAAGCGACGTTTGACGGTCTGCAAGAAAGATTTCTCGGCTACGCTCGAAATGACGATACGGGGGATGCCTTTTCTAAAAAAGCGGAGAAGCCGCCACCACAAGTTTGAAAGAGACTATTCTTATTCCCTACTTACGAAGTCTCATAGGGGAAACAGGTTCTGAAGGTTCAAAAGGTTCACAGGTTTCCCATCTTTCGTGAATACCGTATATTTTAAAACTCCGCGGCGCTTAGATCCTTCGACTCAGTTCTCATGCTTTAGATAAGCCATTCTCTAATATACGACGTTTTTCTCCGCTCAGGATGACGAAATGCGCCGCACCGACCCCTTTGAACCCGTAGAACCCACAGAACCCACAGAACCCGCTGAACCTCTTTTGTACGTAATCAAAGGGCGGTATGCCTCACGGGCTAATCCCTAGTCACCAGTCACTCACATTGTATAGTCGAAGGCTCATGACCTTTGAATATAGGCCGACATGCCCGGCAGATTTTCCAGTAGAGGGAATTCAGAAGCTTGTTTCTCGAAAGAAAACCAGAAGTGCATGAAAATTTCATAGTGCGTGGATGAAGTACACTGAAAAAAGGCGACCCCGGGCGGCGATTTCTTCTTATAAGAGATCAGGACCTGAAAGAAGTGATAAACTTCCAGCCTGCCGAAGGAGTAACACTATCAGGCGTTTATTGGAATACGAAACTGTGTACGGACACAACTCTGGAGAGTCCCGCGGAAAGGAGGCGGGCGCCGAAGGTGTAAAGGGATCCCACCCGTGGATCCCGAATCTCTCAGGCAAAAGGACAGGGCTGGCAATGGGGTAACACCCTTATGCGTGGATGCATACATTTTTTGACCGCCAGCCCGTAGATCTCTTACCTGGGTTCGGCGGTTTTGTTTTTTAAAGAAACGGGCAAATCGATTAAAGGGGGATATTTATTATGGACATGGCTGCAATCAATTCAGTCGTCAATGAAATTGACAGCCTCGTATGGGGCCCTATCATGCTTACCCTGCTGGTCGGTACCGGCGTGTACCTCACCTGCTTATTGAAATTTAGAACCTGGCGGAACCTGCCGTATGCGATCGGCAGCGTCCTTTCCAAAGAAGCCCGCACCAAGAAACGCGGCACGGGCGATGTATCGCCATTCTCCGCACTGATGACTGCGCTGGCTGCGACCATCGGCACCGGCAATATCGTCGGTGTAGCGACGGCTATGTTCGCCGGCGGCCCTGGCGCTCTGGTCTGGATGTGGATCTCCGCCTGCTTCGGCCTCACCTCGAAATTCTCTGAATGCATGCTCGCGATCAAGTACCGCGAAGTCAATGCAAAAGGCGAAATGAAAGGCGGCCCGATGTTCACCATGAAGAACGGCTTCAAGAACAAAACGCTTGGCTCCGTCATGGGCTTCCTCTTCGCACTCTTCGCGGTCATCGCTTCCTTCGGGATCGGCAACATGACCCAGGCAAACTCCATCTCCGGTGCAGTACATACCACCTTCGGCATGTCTCCTGAAATCTGCGGCGTCATCCTGACCGTCCTTTCTCTCATCATCATCGTCGGTGGTATCAAGACCATCTCCAAAGTTTCCTCTGTTGTCGTTCCTGCTATGGCCTTCTTCTATGTCATCGCTGGTCTCCTCTGCATCATCCTCAATATCCAGAACGTTCCTCATGGTCTTTATATCATCTTCATGATGGCTTTCGATCCGCAGGCTGTCGGCGGCGGCGTCCTCGGCGGCATCACCGCTTCTGTCATGAATGCAGTCCGTTTCGGTGTCGCTCGCGGCTGCTTCTCCAATGAAGCCGGCATGGGCTCTGCCGCTATCACTGCCGCAGCTGCTACCACGGATGATCCGGTCCGTCAGGGCTATATCAATATGACCGGTACCTTCTGGGATACCATCGTTGTCTGCTCCATCACCGGCATCACCATCGCAGCTTCCGGCGTCCTCGGCATGACCGGTGCTGACGGCAAGCCTCTGAAAGGCGTAGAACTCACCATGGCTGCCTTCTCCACCAATATCGGTGAGATCGGCGCTCTGATCGTCGCTATCGGTATCATCCTCTTCGCCTTCTCCACCATCCTCGGCTGGGAATATCACGGTGAAAAGGCTTGGGAATACCTCTTCGGTACTCATAAATACAATATGATCTACCGTGTCCTCTTCTCCCTGGTCGTTTATGTCGGCGCTACCCAGACCCTCGATCTGGTGTGGAACCTTTCCGATATCGCCAATGCTCTCATGGCGATCCCGAACCTGATCTCCATGCTCATCCTCTCGCCTGTCATCAAGGAAGAAGTAGAACGCTTCCAGATCGTCCTTGAAAAGGAAAAGGCAGAAAAGAAAGCCGGCGTCACCGCTGGTGAACATGCGAAAATCTAGCATCGCAATGAGAAATGTGAAACTAGAAATGAGAAATGGTGGTGCGACGCGCCATTCATGAAGCGCCGCTGGATAGAATGGGAATCAGGATGGGAGCTATCCTAATCCCTAATCCCTAATCCCTAGCCACTGTATTTTTTCTCAAAGGAGTGCGAAAAGCATCTCCCGTATCCATATCGTTGTCCCCCCTCACTTCCCTAGGAAGTGGGACATCCCCCCTATCCTGTTCCTCTGAATTCCAACAGGATAGGGGATTTTTTATGGAAAAAATGGGTTCAGGGTTCAGGTTGATGGGTTCAGGGTTGAAGAAAATTAGGAATTAGGAATGAGGAATGAGGAATGAAGGTGGCGGCTTCGCCGCCATTATAATTGGGCGCTCCGCGCCTTTCTGATTAGCCTTCCCCATCGGGGAAGGGGGACCGCGCCAGTGGTGGATAGGGTACTGCCGTCAGTGGCATACTTGCCCGACGCATTTTCCGATTGCTTCGTCTGGCTTTCATACCGCCTGTGCCCTATCCGCCTCGCTTTGCTCGGCACCTTCCCCTCGAGGGGAAGGCTGCGATACGCGCGAAGCGCTATCTAAATTTGCGGCGAAGCCGCCACCACAACCCCGACTCCGACAACCTATTATTTTCCTCTCTATGCTACAATAAAAGAAAAGGAGGAAGAACCATGACAGAGCAGACATTATCTACGCGGGTGAGGGAGGACATCTGCCGCTTGGCGCGTGCGCACGGGCTGACGAAGGTGATTCTTTTCGGATCCCGTGCACGGGGTGACTGTCATCGCACAAGCGACATCGACCTTGCGGTGCTAGGCGGAAATACCGCTGCTTTTTCTCTGGACGTGGAAGAGGACACATGGACGCTTCTCCGCTTCGACGTCGTAGACCTCGCGCGCCCCATGCAGGCAGCGCTTCGGAAGAGTATAGAGAAAGAGGGGATCATCATCTATGAAAAAGTTTGAAAATTTCTGCAAAGCGCTGGCCAATCTGCACGAAATCCATCGCTACGAGCCGCCGTACACGGATCCTATCATCATCGCCGGGATGACAGCACTGTATACCATATGCTTCGAGCAGGCCTGGCGGGCGATGAAAGAGTACCTTGCTGAAGAGGGCTGGGCAGAAGCCGAGAGCGGTTCGCCCCGTCAGATCATCAAGACGGCTTACCAGGCGGGCGTCATTACAGATGAGGAAGGCTGGCTGCAAGCCCTGGTCGCGCGCAATCTGCAATCCCATACATACAATGAGAAAGTCGCGCAGCAGCTGATCGAGGATACAAAGGCATGCTTCCTCCCACTCTTCGATGCGCTACGGGAGGAACTGGCGCGAAGAGGGGAGTAGGCTCTTGGCAGGCTGATGGTGAGCGGTCATGGGGCAACAGGGCTAATCCCTAATCCCTAGCTACCAGTCCCCAGTCATCAGTCCCTAGTCACCATCATACTCAGCTATGATTTATATAACCTATCACGATACCAAAATCAATATACTTTTCCTATTGAAATTTAATGAAATTAAAGTAGCTACAAAAAAGATATAAATTATATTCATCTCGCAAACATACAGAAAATACTCGCCAAAAGCACAAGAAAGAAACTTTAGTATAGCAAAAGGTTTACAATGCGAAAAATGAGCAAAATTCGCCTGTTGCATTTTGATTTTCATCGTGTATAATCTAGGTAAATCACTTGAGGCTTCGGAATTCAGAATCTGGGAAGCCCAAGCGAAAAATGTATGTTGCCGCATACCATATAGGTGGATGATGTACACTGAAAAATGAAGGTCTTTACGATCTTCTGCCGAAGGAGTAACACTATCAGGCGTTCAGTAAGAACACGAAACTGTGTACGGACACGACTCTGGAGAAGCTCGCTGAAAAGATGCGAGGGCCGAAGGTGTTAAAGGATTTCACCCGTAGAAATCCTGAATCTCTCAGGCAAAAGGACAGGGCTGGCACTTGGGTAACTCCCTTGTTTTCACGTAAATGAATTCGCCAGCTTCAGTCTTCTTCGAACATAAGACTGAGTGCGGCGATTTTTTGTTTCTTATCACAATAAGAACAGTTACGGGAACAAGGGGGATTTTACTATGGATATGGTGCAAATCAATCAACTTGTCGGTGAGCTTGACAGCTTCGTATGGGGGCCTGTCATGCTGTGTCTTCTGGTTGGTACGGGTGTCTACATGACATTGAAGCTGCGTTTCCTGACCTGGAGAAATCTGCCATACGCATTAAAAACGATCTTTTCGAAGAAGTCCCGCACGACTCAGGTCGGGAGCGGCGACGTCTCTCCTTTCTCTGCGCTGATGACGGCGCTTGCTGCGACTATCGGTACCGGTAATATCGTCGGTGTCGCGACGGCAATGTTCGCCGGCGGCCCTGGCGCTCTGGTCTGGATGTGGATCTCCGCATGCTTCGGCCTCACGACCAAGTTCTCTGAATGTATGCTCGGCTTCAAGTTCCGTGAAGTGAATGCCAAGGGTGAAATGAAGGGCGGCCCGATGTTCACCATGAAGAACGGCTTCAAAAACAAAAAAGCCGGTCTATTCCTTGGGACTGCTTTCGCTCTCTTCGCTGTCCTTGCTTCCTTCGGTATCGGCAACATGACGCAGGCGAATTCGATTTCCACCGCGATCCACACCACCTTCGGCGTATCGAATGAAATCGTGGGCGCAGTCCTGACTGTCATGACCCTCGCTGTCATCGTCGGCGGTATCACTTCGATTTCCAAGGTTTCTTCCGTTGTCGTTCCCGGCATGGCTGTCTTCTATATCCTGGCTGGCCTTTCCTGCATCATTCTGAACATCGAAAACATCCCGCATGGTCTTTACCTCATCCTGATGATGGCTTTCGATCCGACTGCTGTCGAAGGCGGCGTCGTCGGTACCATCACCGTTTCCGTCATGAATGCGATGCGCTATGGCGTAGCGCGCGGCTGCTTCTCCAATGAAGCCGGCCTTGGCTCGGCAGCAATTTCCGCCGCAGCTTCCACCACGGATCATCCGGCAAGACAGGGCTACATCTCCATGACCGGTACCTTCATCGATACCATCGTGGTCTGCTCCATCACCGGTCTTACCATCGCATCCTCCGGCGTGCTCGGCATGGTCGGCGCGGATGGCAAGCCGCTCACCGGCGTAGCACTCACCATGGCAGCTTTCTCTTCCAATATCGGCGTCATTGGTTCTTACATCGTTTCCATCGGCATCATCCTCTTCGCTTACTCCACCATCCTTGGCTGGGAATACAATGGTGAAAAGGCTTGGGAATATCTCTTCGGTACCCATAAGTACAACATCATTTACCGCGTTGTCTTCTCTCTGGTCGTTTATGTCGGCGCGACCCAGACCCTCGATCTGGTTTGGAACCTCTCCGATATCGCGAATGCCCTCATGGCGATCCCGAACCTGATCTCTATCCTCGTTCTGGCTCCGGTCATCAAGGAAGAAGTTTTCTCCTTCCAGGCTGTGATCGAAAAGGAAAAGGCGGCGGCTCGCAAGGAAGCTCTTGCAGAAGCAGAAGAAGCACAGAAGATCTGATGCCTATATATAAGGTATAAAGTAAATAAAGTGAAATCCCTCGGGAATAAGCGAGCAGCTGTCGTCAGGCGGCTGCTCCTTTTTGCATGGGAAGGGGCAATGGGTTCAGAAGGTTCAGAAGGTTCCATGGGGGATAGTGGCGGCTTCGCCGCTTTTTATATGTTTCCTTCCTCTGGAAGGAGGTGACGCGAAGCGCCGAAAGTTGACTGAAATATCAGTGTTTCCCTAGTCCCCGGTTACTTGGGGTTTCTAATCCCTAATCCCTAGTCCCCAGCCACTCCCCATCCCCAAGTCGCGATAAGCGTATACGTCAACGATCGCAAGCGTACACATCAATAAACAAATATTTATAAAAAATAAAAAATATAGGGAATTTGCAAAAATTATATAGTTTATAATATAAGAGAGAAAAATCATATGATTTATTAACCATAAGATTTCAAATCACATGAAAATGTATGGATGATTCGATAAATCTATTGGTTATTCAGCATGGGTGCGCCTATAATGTAGTCATTGATTTTAATAGGTCAGGGCAATGGCGTCCATGGGGCTGCCGCTCTGGTGCAGGAGGGAAGAAATGAATCTGTCTATTCAAATTTTCCTGTCATTGGTCTTATCCGTGGTGGTAGGACTGATGCTGGGAGAGGGTGCGGCGGCTCCGGTCAAGATGTGGATCGCTCCGATCGGCACCATGTTCATCAATCTGATCAAAATGATGATCGTTCCAGTGGTTTTCTGTTCTCTGATCGTGGGCATGACGTCCATGGGGGATATGAAGAAGCTGGGCCGCATCGGTGTGAAGACACTCGTCATTTACATGGTGACGACGGCGATCGCGATCGTGATCGGCTTTGCCGTCGCTATGGCGATCGAGCCGGGCATCGGCATGGCTCTGCCGACGGCAGAAGCACCGAAGGTGAAGGAAGCGCCGTCGATCATGCAGGTCTTTGTCGCGATGATCCCGTCGAATCCGATCGCTTCCATGGCGAAGGCGGATATCCTTCCGATCATTATCTTTGCACTCTTCACCGGGGCCGGCATCATTTCCGTCGGCGGAAAGCGTGCGGAAATCCTGATTTCCTTCTTCGATGCGATGGCTGAGGTGTGCTACAAGATCATCGCCATGATCATGCGTCTCGCACCGATCGGCGTCTTCTGCCTGCTGCTTCCGGTCGTCGTCATGAATGGCCCGAAGGTGCTGCTTCCGCTCTTATCGGTCATCCTTTGTATGGCGATCGGCTGCTGCATCCATGCCATCGGCGTATACTCGACGCTTGCCGGTGTCTCTGCACACATGAGCCCGCTCACCTTCTTCCGCGGCATGTCGGAAGCGATGGCAATCGGTTTCACCACCTGCTCTTCTGCCGGCACACTTCCGGTCAATATGAAAAATATCCAGACGAAGCTGGGGGTCAAGAGAGATATCGCTTCTTTCGTCCTTCCGCTGGGCGCGACCATCAATATGGACGGGACGGCTCTTTACATGGGCGTTTGCTCCCTTTTCATCGCGAATGTCTTCGGTATCCCGCTGACCTTTGATCAGATGTTGATGATTGTCCTGACTGGGACACTGGCTTCCATCGGTACCGCAGGCGTACCGGGCGCCGGCCTCATCATGCTGGCGATGGTCCTGCAGTCTGTCGGATTGCCGCTCGAAGGCCTGGCTCTGGTAGCCGGCATCGACCGCGTGCTTGATATGTTCCGTACCTGCCTCAATATCACAGGCGACGCAGCGGTAGCAGTTGCTGTCAATGCGACAGAAAAAGATACGGAAATGGAATAAGAGGATTTAGGGCTATCCCGTAGGGTGTGCCAACTTTGGTTCCGTTTGAAAGCCTTTCTTGAATGAGAAATGAGGAATTAGAAATGAGAACCAGTGACTAGTCACTAGTCACCCAAACACACACAACAACTCTATACTGACTTGGATGATCCATGGGGAAAAAGACCGAGGGCGATGCCCGAGGCTGCCGAAGGAGTAACACTATCAGGCGTTCAGTGAACACGAAACTCCATGGGGACAGATCTCTGGAGATCTCTTCAATGAGAGCCGAAGGGGCATAGGCGGAAACGCTGTAATCTCTCAGGCCAAAGGACAGAGCCGATTTCATGAGGAAAGCTCATGATGCCGGTTCTGTTTTTTTATTTGATACAGAACCGGCTTTTTTGGTTCATAGGTGACTTTTAGGCGGATCACTCATCGCTTGCAGCGGTGGGTTCAGATGATGCAGTATACCAGTCATCAGTCACATCAATTATTTCGTAGAAAAGTAAAATGGGAGGAAACATTATGACTGAATTATTGAACCAGATCGACGGGCTCGTGTGGGGCCCGTGGCTCCTGGTGCTTCTTGTCGGCACCGGGGTACTCCTGACGTGCAGGCTTTCGCTCCTGCAGGTACTGAAGCTGCCGCGCGCGCTGAAGCTGATTTTTTTCGCGCGAAACAAAGGCGATGGCGACATCGACAGCTTCAAAGCGCTCTGCACAGCGCTCGCTGCAACGGTCGGAACGGGCAATATCGTCGGTGTCGCGACGGCGATCAAGCTCGGCGGCCCGGGCGCGCTCTTCTGGATGTGGCTTGCCGCTTTCTTCGGCATGGCGACCAAGTATGCGGAAGGGTGCCTCGCGGTCAAGTATAGAGGCGTGGATGACCAGGGCAATATTTCCGGCGGCCCGATGTACTACATCGAAATGGGGCTTGGCAAGAAATGGAAACCGCTCGCTGTCGCTTTCTCTATCTTCGGCATCATGACGGCCATGCTCGGCAGTGGTACGACCACGCAGATGAATGCGATCACGGCTTCCGTGCAGGCAGGGTTCGGGATTTCTACCTATATCACCTGCGCCGTCATCACGGTCCTTGTCGCGATCATCACCTTTGGCGGCTTGAAATCGATTTCCAAGACAGCCTCCAAGATCGTTCCTGCGATGGCAGTCGTTTATTTCATCGTCACTGTGATTTTCCTCGGTCTCAATGCGGGTGAACTGCCGCATGCGATCGCTCTTGTCATCGATGGAGCCTTCAATGGTACCGCAGCGGCCGGCGGCTTCGCTGGCGCCGGCGTCATGCTCGTCCTTCGAAGCGGTATCGCCCGCGGCCTGTATTCGAATGAATCCGGTCTCGGCTCTGCGCCGATCGTAGCGGCTGCCGCAAAGACCAAGTGGCCAGCTGAGCAGGGACTGATTTCCATGACGGGTACCTTCATCGATACCATCATCATCTGCACCATGACTGGCCTCACCATCATCGTGTCCGGCCAGTGGCTGGGAGAACTCAATGGCGCGGAACTCACGCAGGCGGCTTTCGCGACCACCTACGGCGCTTTCGCTCCCTTCCTTCTGACGATCTCCTTAACGCTCTTTGCTTTCACCACCATCATCGGCTGGAACTACTATGGGGAACGCTGCTGGGAATACCTCTTCGGCACGAAGACCATCCCTGTGTACCGCGTGTGCTACATCGCCGTGCTGGCTTCCGCAGTCTTCCTGAAGCTCGAAGCCATCTGGGCGCTGGCTGATATCGTAAACGGTCTCATGGCCATTCCAAACCTCATCGCGCTCTTGGGGCTCTCGGGCGTCATCGTCTCGGAGACGAAGAAATACTTCGGACATCTTGAGATCCGCGATGCCAGACTCGCTGCGTATAAGGAACGCCGCATCGGGAAAAAGGTGGAAGGATAAATTGCGGGAAAATCCCGTCGGAGTCACTCCGGCGGGATTTTGTATTGAGGGGGGGAAGGGTTCATGGTTCAAGGTTCAGGGTTAGCCCCTTGGGCGGCTCCGTCCACTGATTATGAATGAAAGCTTTGCGCGAATGAGGAATTAGGAATGAGGAATTAGGAATGGTGGTGGCGGCTTCGCCGCAAATATATATGGACGATGCCCGAAAGTGAGCGGGTAGCAGGTTTCCCGTTTAGGAGTTTCAAACATCGACCGCTGAGCCGCGAATGACAAAGATTTCTCGCTTGCGCTCGAAATGACGATACGGGAGTCTGATGTCTCCCAGTCTCTTAGTCTCCTAGTCTCTCAATCTCTTAGTCACCAGTCACTAGTCACTTGAGGCTCCTCATCCCTAGCCACTCACCCCCGCCTTCAAACTTCGAGGTTACGGAGCGCAGCTTTTCCGCCACCATTTCTCATTGCAATCAAAAAAACACCCGCAGCGAAGGGGTACGCTACGGGTGTTTTTTATTTGCCTTTTATCTGTCTCTTTCTCTGGTACGGCAGAGTCCGCGTTCACAGTTACGCAGGAAGCGGAGGAGATGCTCTACTTCCGGTGTGGACGGGAAGTCCTGCTCCATTTCTTCGATGGCTTCGGAGAGCTTCATGCCGGAGCGGAAAATGATGCGATAGGCCTTCTTGAGGAGGCTCTTGCCTTCCGGTGTGATGCCATTTCTGGAAAGGCCGACGCTGTTCAGCCCTACGATGCGGGCTGGATTGCCATCTGCGATGACATAAGGGCAGACGTCCTGCACGATCTTGGACATGCCGCCGACCATGGCGCAGGCACCGATCTTGACGAACTGGTGAAGACCGCTCATGCCGCCGATGACCGCATGGTCTTCGACAGTGACATGACCTGCCGCGCCCGAGAAGGAGGACATGACGATGTGGTCGCCGAAGCAGCAGTTATGTGCGACATGGGTATAAGCCTGCAGCATATTGTAAGAGCCGATGCGTGTCTCGCAGTTTTCTCCGGTCGCTCTGTGAATGGTGACGTATTCACGGAGAAGATTGTGATCGCCGATGACGACGGTGCTGTATTCGTCTGCGAATTTCAGATCCTGCGGGTCTTCTCCAATGACCGCATGCGGATAAATGTGATTTTCTTTGCCCATGCGGACATTCTTCGCGATGACAGCATGCGGTCCGATGATGGTGCCTTCGCCGATCTCGCAGTTTTCTCCGATGTAGGCATAAGCACCGATGACGACATTCTTGTGAATGATCGCGCTCGGATGAATAACGGCTGACGGATGGATATCCGGTGCCTCGTTTTTCAATACTTTGAGTTCCATTGTTCTTTCCCCTTTATGACAGCTTGCGCTGATTTCTTGACCGCCCAAAGGCGTGTTTAAGTTTTCTTAATACATAATCCGCCCACAAACAGTCAAATTATACTTTCATCTCAAGCGAAATCCGGCGATCTATCGCCGTTTATTATTATTCTCTCTCTATTTCGCCGATTTTTAACCATTTTGGAATTTTGAAAAAATCAGGATCAGGGATCCGTAGCTTCGAGTGACTGGTGACTAGTGACTAGTGACTAGGAGCTGGTAACTAGTAGCTAGGGATTAGTAGCGCCTAGCGACTGGTGACTGGTGACTTGAATACGACTTTCGGGCATCGCCCCATATATATTCGCGGCAAAGCCGCCACCTTCATTCCTAATTCCTCATTCGAGCAGAGCTTTCATTCCCAATCAAAGGACGGCACGTCCTCGGGGCTACCCCTGACCCGGACAGCTATCTTATTTCTTATCTTCCGGTCCTTCATTCGGATCGAGCAGGTAGAAGAGGAAATCTGCTTCTGCCTTGTGCACGCCATCGACCGAGCATTCGCAGTGGACTTTGCCCATGCGGCCGATGATCTTCTTGATGACAGCCTTGGTGACCATCTGGTCGCCGGGGAGAACCGGAGAGCGGAAACGGACGTGATCCATGCCGGTGAACATAGGGATGAGGCCTCTGTTTTCTTCCGGATACTGGAGTGCTACGCCGCCGACCTGCGCCATGGCTTCACAGATGAGAGCGCCCGGCATGACGGGATGTCCCGGGAAATGCCCCTGGAAAAATGGTTCATTCATGGTGACGGACTTCACGCCGATGGCATAGTCCATCGGGACAAGCTCGGTGATCTTGTCGACCAAGAGCATCGGATAGCGATGCGGCAGGATTTCCATGATTTCTTCTACGTTGAGTTCCATAAGTGTTTCCTCCTTGAAAATGTACGGGGATGGGAATCTATTTTTAGTGACTAGTAGCTTGTGACTAGCAGCCAGGGATTAGGAGTGACTAGTGACTAGTGACTTGTCACTGGTCACTGGTCACCGGAAAAATGCGCGATGCTTCCTGATAATGATGTGCTGCATCACCATTCTTCATTATTTCAGTACCTGCAGCTTTTCAGACAGCTCGGCATTCAGCTTGTGGCTGCCGAGGACGGCGATGATGTGCGCCTGCAGCGGGCCCACGAGGGAAATGTCGCCCAAGATATCTAAGATCTTGTGACGGACCAGTTCATCTTCGAAGCGGAGCTTCGAGAGACATTTGTCTTCGGAGTAGACGACCGCATTTTCCAGCGTGCCGCCTTTGCCAAGGCCCATCTTTCTCATGGCTTCGAGCTCCCAGGTGAAGCCGATGGTGCGGGCGGGAGAGATTTCTTTCCGATAGCTTTCTTCGTCAAGGATCACGTCCAGCGTCTGGCAGCCGAGGAGCGGATGCGGATTGATGGAAGTGAAGGTCACGCGAAGGCCATCATAGGGGAGCGCAGCGATGAATTTCTTGTCGCCCTCATAGACAGCGACGCTGTGATCGAGCGTGAGGACCGGGATGGTTTCTTCCTGCTCTTCGATGCCAGCTTCAAGCACCATGTCGACAAAGGTCTTGGACGAGCCGTCACCGACCGGCGGCTCGGCAGAGTCCATCTCGATCAGGCAGTTGTCGATGTGAAGCGCAAAGAGTGCGGAGAGGACATGCTCGACGGTGAAAACTTTCGCCGCGCCGTCCTCGAGCGTAGTTGCGCGCATGGTATTGGTGATATTCTGGCTCTTCGCAGCGACTGTCGGCGCGCCCGCAAGATCGCTTCTCCGGAAGAGGATGCCCGTGCCGGCTTTGGCCGGATGCATGGTCATGGTCACAGGCAGCCCGGAGTGCAGGCCATTGCCTTTGTAAGTGACCGGTTTCTGGATGGTGTGCTGTTTTCTATTCACGATGAGTACCTTTCATGAGAAAGAAAGATCACGGCAAGAAGTCGGAGAGGATCCAGGGAAACACTGCCCGCCTACGGTCAGAATGATAAATGCCCCCGATGCCAAGCTCCGCCCCGCGATGCCGTTATATATATGTATTCATAATAACTAGTTAATTATATACTGTTTTCAAGAACTGTTCAAGATTTTTCGCAGGTTTTTGAGAATCTCGGAAGCAGTGACTAGGGATTAGGGATTAGTGGCTAGGGATTAGGAGCCCCAAGTGACTAGTGACTTGTGACTTGTGACTGGTGACTGGTGACTGGTGACTAAATACCACCTACGGGCATCGCCATTATTTTATACTCCGCGGCGCTTCCATATTTTTATGCGCCGCACCACCATTTCGCATTTCGCATTTCTAATTTCTCATTCAAGCGAGGCTTTCAAACGTAATCCATGGACGCCCCGCCCCACGAACTCACCCTGAACCCTTCAGCCTGATTCCTCTTGCTGAAATCCCGCAAGGCCTCTATACTAATAGAAGTAACTCATTCCTGATAAGGAGATTCCTATGAAAAATTTCCTCGCGCAGGAGCATGAGAAGCTCTCGCTGTGGTGGGCGGCGATTTCCGCGAAAGAGATCGCTCTCTACCTGCTGCTCACCTTCGCCCTTCTCCTTCCTGTCTATCTATACTATGCCGCGCTCGGCATCACGGGGCTCACAGAGTGGTACCGCTGCCTTCGCAGCTTTGCGGAATGCGGCCTGCTCTTCTTCCTGACCGAGCTCGTCACGAGGCGCAGCCTTCTGCATCCCTTCTGGCGGATCGGATACATTCCCTTCTTCTCATGGATCCTCATCTTCCCCTATGTGCTGACGCACGCGGCGAACGGCATGAAGGACGCCTCCTTCAATCACCTCTCGCCCTACTTTCTGACCGCGATGGCGATCCTGCTCCTCCTCTTCTTCGTGATGAACGTGATCAGCCGCGTCTATGTCGGCAAACGGCTCGCAACGCTGATCTGCCTCGCGCTCGTCTGCTTCTTCACCTTCAATGCCTTCATCTTCCTCACGCACTACGAATTCATGGGGATCATGATGACATCGAAAGAAATGTTTTTCGCTCTGACAAACACCAGCCGCTGGTTCGAGCGCATCGTGCTCTCGCACATCTCGCTGCTGTTGCTCCTCTTTTTCCTCGCGCTCGCCCTCTCCTTCGCGGCGCTCTACGCGAAATGGATCTACCGGAGTGCCTACTGTCTCTCTCCGAAGTGGATCCCGAAGAACAGAAAGTCCTACTCCGTCATTCACCGTATGCTGCAATTTCTCGTTTTCTTCGGCTGTCTGTGGCTCTTCCTGCGCTGGGCGAGCGAATGCTTCCCCCTCCACGACTACGAAGCCGCCAGACAATATAAAGAGTATATCGAGTATATAAGAAATACGACATTGTAGTTTGATTGGTTCAGGATTAGCCCGTGAGACAGGCCGCTCCTTCCTTGCGAATGAAAACGCTGCCAGGGAAGCACTGATTAAATCGCAGAGTCCGACTTGGCATGTATTTTCAAGCAAGACTTCGTCATAACCATTCTTAAATAGCTCGCTATTCGCGGTGGCTTATTCCTCCAGCGATTTAATCAGTGTTTCCCTAATATCTCCCAGTCACCAGTCACCAGTCACTAGTCACTAGCTACCAGTCACTAATCTCTCCGAAAGGATCCTGCCATGAACATCAAAGAAGAAACCCGCAAAATGAAGCTCGCCTCCCCCATTCTGGCTGCGTCTTCCCTCGAAAAAAGAAATCACGCGCTCGCCCTCATCCGCGAGTCGCTCCTTGCAAGCAAAGAAGAAATCTTTGCCGCCAATCACAAAGACCTCGCGCTGGCAGAAGAGAACGGCATCGCTCCTGCCGTCAAGAAGCGCCTCAAATTCGATGAAGGGAAGCTCGCCGACGTGGAAGCAGAACTCACCGGCCTCATCGCTCTGCCGGATCCGATCGATCGCGTGACACTCGCCCGCGAGCTCGACGAAGGGCTCTCTCTCTACCGCGTGACCTGCCCCATCGGCGTCATCGGCGTCATCTTCGAAGCCCGCCCCGACGCGCTGGTACAGATCTCCTCCCTCTGCCTGAAGAGCGGCAACTGTGCCATCCTGAAGGGCGGCAAGGAAACGACCTTCACGAACCGCGTCCTCTTCCGCCTGATCCAGAAGGCTGCCATCGCTGCCGGTCTTCCGGAAAATGCACTGCTCCAGGCCGAGCAGCACAATGAGATCGATGAGCTTCTCGAATGTCACGAATCCGTCGACCTCCTCATCCCGCGCGGCTCGAATGCCTTCGTGCAGTACATCATGTCTCACACCGCGATCCCCGTCCTCGGCCATGCGGACGGCGTGTGCCACATCTACGTCGACAAGGACTATGAGGAAGAAATCACCATCCCCGCCATCGTGGACGCCAAGGTGCAGTACCCCGCAGCCTGCAATGCGGTCGAGACCATCCTCGTCCATCGGAGCATAGCGAAGGATTTCCTGCCGAAACTCGCCCGCGCCCTCACCGAAGCCAGCGTCACGATCCGCGGCACGCAAGAAGTGAATACCATCATCCCTGTCGATGTCATTCCTGAGAGCGAAAGTTTCCACAAGGAATACCTCTCTCTAACCCTTGCCATCAAGCTCGTCGGCGATCTGGACGAAGCGATCTCCCACATCAATACTTTCGGCAGCCATCACACCGACTGCATCATGACGAAAAATCCGGAAGCTGCCAAACGCTTCATGGCACTCGTCGACTCCGCCGGCGTCTATCAGAATGCCTCCACCCGCTTCGCCGACGGCTTCCGCTACGGCTTCGGCGCAGAAGTCGGCATCTCCACCTCCAAGATCCACGCCAGAGGCCCTGTCGGCCTTGAAGGCCTCATCTCCTACAAGTACAAGCTCTTCGGCCACGGACAGACCGTAGGCGACTACGCATCGGGGAAAAAGCAGTTCCATTTTAAGGATCTGAAGTAATGAGCGACTAGGGACTAGGGACTAGGGACTGGGGACTAGTGACTAGGGACTAGTAGCTAGGGATTAGGGATTAGGTTCAACAGGTTCAACGAGAACGGTGCGGCGCTTCGCGCCTCCTCCACGCAAAAGACGGGCGGCAGAAACGAAATCGTTTCTGCCGCCCGTTTTCCCATTGTATGACACCCGATGAGGTTCAGGGTTAGCCCGTGGGGCGGCTCGTCCCTTGATTACATGCGAAAGAGGTTCAGCGGGTTCAACAGGTTCAGAGGGTTCAAAGGGGGTGGTGCGGCGCATAAAAAAATAGAAGCGCCGCGGAGTATAGATGGTGGCGATGCCCGAAAGCGGTATTCAAG
>OIXL01000329.1_pt1 | contig 25816 bp, 16 predicted proteins | sample 1587761 | NCBI WGS metagenome assembly OIXL01 (sample SAMN03283246) | human gut metagenome | biome: human-associated habitat; material: feces | host: Homo sapiens | place: Peru | collected 2012 | reverse complement strand
ACCCGAATTCGAGCCAAATCCATCTGAGCAAATTGGAAATCTGCCGAGAGCGTTTTTTCATAATTTGCAAAAAAAACTCGAAATTAAAGTTAAATAAACTTATTTACAGCAATCGGAAATTTATTTTTCCTGCTTAAAAATACCGGCAAAGGCACGGATATAATCAATAAAGGATATATAGCTCAGAAGCACGCAGACAGCAAACATCACATAAGCAACCGTATGCAAGGTCGGCATATAAGCAGAAATGTCTATATTTGTGCCCAGCCGTATAAAAGACTCAACGGCAAGCATATAAAATCCAGAAGCGATGTAAAAGACTGTCTTAAGCTTTCCGCCTTTTCGCGCGGCAATCGCAGTTCCACGGCTTACAGCAACCATCCTTAAAAAATTCATCGTAAACTCGCGGTAAAGAATCAGAACAAAACAGACAGCCGGCATATATCCTGCAGGATTCAAAACAGCGCTGAACGAATGCTGGGCGCAAGCAAAAAGCGTAAGGTTCAGCATAACGTCCGCAAAAGGGTCAAAGAGTTTTCCAAAATCGCTTACTTCGCCATTTTTTCTTGCATAATGACCGTCAAAATAATCCGTAAGCTGCGCAAGCGCAAGCAGAGGAATCATTATACAGGCAGAAATTTTTGCCAAATTCTCATTTTGAGCCCAAACCGGAATAAAATAAATAAAAAAGAATACCGGCGCAAAGCAAACTCTAGCCAGCGTAAATTTGTTAGACGTCTTCATAATAATCCTGATATTTTCATTATAGCAAAAAAAAGCCGATTAGAAAAGCATTGAAAATTTACTAAAAATGCGTTTTAAAATCCTGGACAACACTTATTGAAGAAGTGATGTTGTATCCCGGAAGCTCAACCGCGCTGATTTTAATCGCTCTTTCCACAAGCACAGAAGAATCAGCGACTCCCTGAAGCGTCAAAGTATTTCCGTTGATAACTGCGCGCAAAAATTCAATATTCAGCTTGTATTCAAAAATCAATTTATTAACAAGATGCTGGCAATTTATAAGCTCCTGAAGCTTCGCTTTCCCGGCAAGCTCTTTTTCCGGCGTTACAACTGACTTTGCAAGAGAAACAATAACATCCGAAGCAGTTTCCACATCAAACATTCCTGTATTCATAACCATAAGGAACTGCTGGGGATTTTCAATCTCGGCATTAAAGAAACTTTTATGAAAGCCCTTGCGGTTGTTATCGCTTTCGGTAATGCGCTGGAGCGCCTGTTTTTCGTTCCAGCCGTGTTCCTTCATAAGCCGTTCCATTCGGACTGAATCTTTAGCAACAAAACGAAGCGGAATCAGGTTCGGAAGATTTTCCAGGATAAGGAAAGAACCTCTTCCAAGCAGAATGCAATTTCCCTCTGCAGCAGTATCCAGAACGGCAGTCTGAAGATAATTCAGATACTCATCGCGGTCTTTTACCAAAGAAGCAAAAAATCCCGGCTTGCGCTCGTCATATTTTTTCAGTTTTTCCGGGGAAAAACCTAAATCCACTATGCGTTTTTCAAGTTCTTTTCTATTTACAAATCTATAACCAAGTTTTTCAGAGAGCGCCTTTGAAATTTCGTCCCCTAATGCTGCTACCTGCCGTGAAATTGCTATAATCGCCATGATGTGCCTCCAAAAATAAGTTTAACAATACACAATAATCATCAAAGAGTAATAATATTGCGTTTTTTGGCAGTTGTCAAAAAATATGTGAACAAAAATCTACGAATCCGGGAAAAGCCGGCGGCACTCAAGATAAAAACGCTTTTCGTCCGCCTCGCCCATTGAAAAACTTTTTCTAGGAAGCGGCCCATGGCTGTTTATTGTGGCAAAAAAACTGTCCTTGGCAACTGGCGGTAGAAGGATTCCCAGCGTGTTTTCTTTTGCGCCAAGCCTGAAAACTTCCTGCGCGCCGTGAATATAATCAATCGAGGCAGACTCAAAATCATTTTTCAGGATTTCATCCAGAACCGGCTGAAAACTTGCAACCGCAAGCTCAGTAATTTTTGTCTGAACAAGAATAAATTCCTGTTTTCCGTCCGCATTGAACACAAATCCAAAATCTGCGCATGATTTTTTTACAGAATTTTCAAGCTCTTCCGCAGAGCCAACGTTTTTTACAGTTCCGCCCAATTTTTCCGCGATTTTTTCAATAATTTTTCTTGAAAAATTATCTTTATTCTGTCCGTCGCCATTAAAAACAACGCGGTGAATCGGTTCAAAAGTCAATCCAGAATCGTATATGTTTACAATTTCAACAAGCGCATACCTAACAGGGCAATTTTTGTCCGCGGCTTTTTCCGGATTTTCAGACTTATATTCATCCCACACGGCTTTTGCAGTCGCAAGGGAATGGTTTCCGTCTCCAACCGCAAAAAGGAACACAGAGCCATCGGAAGAAGCGTTTTTTTCAGAAAGTTTTTCCAGCGCGCTCCTTACGCACTCAATCTCCTCCGATGAAGAAACCGCCCAGCCTTTTATGCTGCCGGAATTCTGCATAAGCGAACCCGAATAAATAGGATTTTTCTTTGAAACACAAGAGCCGATTCCTTCCACAAGAGTTTTTTCCGGGTCGTTTACAAGAAGCATTATGTGCGGCAGCTCCAGCGGCGCGCCGCGGCGGATTTCCATTCTAGGCGGAATCCGGTCAACAATCGTCGCTTCTGTGGCACGGACAAGCGCCTTGCTGAAAGGCTTCCATTCATACGTTTCCAGGTCGAGCGCGGCAACCAGACCGCGGCGGACTCTTCCATACGCAGTAGTCCGTTCAATGTACACAAATTCTTTTTGCGGTTCAGAAAAAATTCCGCTTTCAAGGTATTCTTTCATCGTGGAGCGGATTTTTTGGATTCGCTCCTTTTTTCCGGAATCGTTAAGATAAACTTCCGGCAAAATTATATTTAAAGTAGAAGGCTTTCCGTCTACAATTTTTTCAGCAGAAGCCCAGTAGTTCCTGTCCTGAGTATATTGGTCGCAGGCAACAACTGACCAGGTTGAAACATCAAGATTTTTCGGCAATAAGATTTCCGGGATTTGAATTCCCATTTGTTCAAAAGTTTTCATACTTCAAAATATAACTGAATCTTTAACTTTGTGCTATAATCAAATATATGGAAGCACAGGGACTTTCGCTTGCGCAAAAAAGCGTTCAGGCGCAGATAATGAAACTTTCTCAGCAGCAGATAATGGCAATGAACCTTATTGCCATGGGAAGCCTTGAACTCAGGGAAGAAATTCTGGAAAAAGTCGACGAAAATCCTGCGCTTGAAATAAAAGAAGACAAATTTGCCGGAACCACGGATTCAGTCCATACAGGAATTTCAACCGCATCAGGCGAACAGGCCGCAGAAAAATACCAGAGCATGCTGGAAAGCGCGCCGGATGAAACAGAAACTCTTCAGGAACACCTTATTCATCAGCTTAATATGACAAACCTGCCGGAAAACGAAAACCGCCTCTGCCGAAAACTGATAGAAAACCTTGATAAAAACGGATTCCACATCCTTGCGCCGATAACTTTGATAGAACCGGAAAAAGGAGACAACGAAGCGCTTCTAAAAAAATGCCTCTCAATCGTCCAACGCTTTGATCCGGAAGGAATTTGCTGCCAGAACGCCACGGAAAGCCTTGAAATTCAGGCAAAGCTTAAAAAAAACGCGCCGAAAATCGCCCTTTACATTCTTCACGGCAGGCTTGAAATCTTAAAACCGCCGCTAGCAGAAAAAGTCCTGCGCAAAATTGAAAAAAATATAGAAGAAAATGAAAAACTTTCGTTCTGGACTCCAAACCCGGATGACATTCAGTTAAAAAAAGATGAGCTTTCTACGGAAAAAGTAAAACAGGCAATAGAGTTCATTCAGTCCCTGCAGCCAGTTCCAGCGCAGGAATTTAAATCTTCCCAGGAACATTTTATTCAGCCGGATGTATACATTGCCGAAGGGGAAAATTCCGAAGAGTTAAAGGTTGTGCTTTCAAATCAGGCGATTCCGGTTCTTTCAATTGCAGAAGACTTAAAAAAAGAAGAAAATTCTCCGGAACTGAACGAAGAGAGCAAAAAAGTCATAAGGCTTCAGCTGAAAGAAGCGCAAAATTTTCTGAACACGCTGAATTTCCGTGAGCAGGTTCTGTTAAATGCGTTCAAAAAACTTGCGGAACTTCAAAAAGAATTCTTTTTAAAAGGTCCGGGACATTTAGCTCCGCTGACGCAGCGTGAATTCTCAAAAATAATAAACGTACACGAATCAACGGTTTCCAGAATGGCGGACAGCAAATTCCTGCGGTGTGAATGGGGAACTTTTCCGGTAAAATATTTTTTTACAAAAGCGCTGCCTTCCGCAAGACCGGATTTAACAAAAAATAATATAATAGAAGAAAACAGCAAAAAAGACGAAGATATTTCAACAGACAGCGTAAAACTTGAAATTGAAAATATCCTGAAAGCGCAGAAACCCGGCGAAAAAAGACTTTCCGACCAGAAAATAGCAGACATCCTTGCAGAAAAAGGAATAAAAATCGCAAGACGGACAGTCGCAAAATACAGAACACAGCTGAACATCGCCTCCAGCTACGAAAGATAACGAAAACGCCGGATTTTCCTGATTTTTTTTGAAAATTAATTACAAATTGAGCGCAAATAATTTCAGTTTTTGAAAAACAATTGCTATATAAAGTAAAGAGTGTAATAAAAACTTTGCCTAAGATAGCGTCAAAGTTTTTATTCAAAAGTTTGCGTTGCAAACTTTCTTATCAACTGCCCATTCTCATTTCATTGCGAATGGGCATAAAAAGTCAAATCGAAAATTGAAATTTTCTCGTTGACTTTTTATGGGAGGTTTTTATGGAAAAAATCAGACGTATTTTATATTCGCTTTTGGCTTTTATTTTTTCAAGCTGCTTTTCAGCAAGGATTCCGGCAAATTCGTTTTCAGTCGTAAACTGGAACGTACAGACTTTTTTTGACGGAAACTGCGATGGAACTGAATATTCAAATTTCACAAAATCGCAAATATGGGGAAAAGAATCTTACAAAAAGAGGCTGGAAAAACTTTGCGCCGCAATAAATTCAATCAACGCGGATATTTTCGTTTTTGAAGAAATAGAAAATTCCGGAATACTTTACGACATAACAAATTTCATGTCATCAAAAAGCTGGAACACAAAAGATTCCTGGCAGTACGGCGCTTTTTCAAAAAATCCGGGAGACGCAATCGGCTGCGCAGTCATTTCAAAATTTCCAATTTCGGAAGTCACAATCCACAACATTGATATAAGGACAGAAAATTCCGAGCAACCTGCAATGCGTCCGCTGATGAAACTAAATATTATTTTTGAAGGAAAAGACTTCTGCGTTTTTGTAAGCCACTGGAAATCAAAATCTGGCGGCGCGGAAGAATCTGAAGTCTGGCGCAACTGGCAGGAAAGTATTCTTGCAAAAAAAATAAATGAACACAAAAATTTTCCGGTACTCGCCTGCGGAGACTTTAACCGGGACATTTCAGAATTCAAGTCGGCGGAATATAAATCCGGGAAAAACGGTCAAAACATAGAATTGCGGTCATTTTATACTCCGGAAAACGAAAACGCTCCGGTTTATTCACCATGGCTCAACACTCCAGGGGAGCAGGAAGAACCCGGAAGCTACTATTTTAAGGATTCATGGGAGCGGATTGACCATTTTTTTGCAAACGACAAAATCACAATTAAAAATTTTGAAGTTCTTACAGAAGGAAACTGGTGCGGCGAAAACTTCATTCCGAAGGCATATAAAATCTACACCGGAGAAGGATATTCAGACCACCTTCCAATAAAATGCATTGCAACCGCAAATTAAAAAAGCGCAAGCAAATTTACAAATTTGCCCTAAAAAAACTTGTAGCGTGGAAATTAAGATTTTGGTAAAATGAATTATTATGAAAATCAAATCGCAAAAAGCAAAACTTTCTGGAAAAATCAGAGTTCCAGGTTCTAAAAGCCATACTATCCGGGCGTTATTATTTTCGTCGCTGGCAGAAGGAACTTCCCATATCAGAAATCCTTTGTCAGGAGCAGACTGCATTTCATCAAGCAAGGCAGTTCCATTGTTTGGAGCGAAAGTTGATATTTCAAATCCATCCGACTGGATTGTTGAAGGCGCAGGAAAAAACGCCCACCTTCCAGACGATGTTGTAAACGTAGGAAATTCCGGCTCGCTTCTGTATTTTATGAGTCCTGTTGCGGCAACTTTTAACGGCTGGTCAGTTTTTACAGGCGATGAATCAATCCGCACACGGCCGATTCTTCATGTTGTGGATGCGTTGAAGCAGCTTGGAGCCGAGGCATACATTTCCAGACCGGAAAAAAATGCTCCGCCGCTAATAATAAAAGGCCCGATAAAAGAAAACCGGACAATTGTTACAGACGGACGGCTAAGCCAGTACATAAGCGGAATAATGATGGCGGCAAGCCGGCTGAACGGAACTACGCACATTGAACTCACAGATCCAAAAGAAACTCCTTTTCTGAATATGACCCGGCTATGGCTGGAAGAAATGGGAGTAAAACTTGAAATCAGCGAAGACTACAAGCATATTCAGGTTCACGGGCCGGTTCAGATGAAAGCCTTTGACAAAGAAATTCCCGGCGACTGGGAAGCCGTCGCTTTTCCGCTGGTCGCAGCGTTAATTTCCGACAGCGAAATCACAATCGAAAACATTGACTACTCAGGAAGCCAGGGCGACATGGAAATAGTCGAGGTTCTGAAGAAACTTGGCGCAGACATAACCGAAGACAAAGAAAAAAATACGCTTACGGCAAAATCTTCAAGGCTTTCAACAGAAAATCTTCCGGGCAAGGAACTTTGCATAAACCTTTCAGGCTATCCGGATGCAATCTGCGCCCTTGCTGTGGCAGGCTGCTTTACAGAAGGAACAATCACCATAAAAGACATCGGAGTCTGCCGCAAAAAAGAAACGGACCGAATTGAAGTCATGCAGAAGGAACTGGAAAAATTAGGCGCAAAAGTCGAGACAGGTCCTGACTGGTTCAGAATCATTGGCCACAGCCCTGAAAAATCGGATGGAACAAAAAACCCTGAATGGAAAATTCACGGCGGAACAGTCGAATCCTTTGACGACCACAGAGTAGCCATGAGCCTTGCAGTTCTTGGACTTGGACTTGAAGAATCAGAATCCGTAATAATAAACGACGCAGAATGCTGCGCGGTTTCCTTCCCGGAGTTTTACAACGTCATGAACGGAATCAACGCGGGATTTTGCGAATTGTAATTTAAAATCAGGTTTGATATAATTTTATATATGACTTTGGAAGAGTATAAAGAAACTTATTTTCGACGCTGGCAAAAACGTTTAAACACACAGTGCTGGTTTATATTTGGCGCAACATTTCTTCTTATATTCCTGGCAACTCTTCTTGCGTACTTCACAAAACAGCTTGATTCTGTCAATTTTTTCAGGCATCTTCTTTTCAGGGCAATAATTCCATCAATACTTCAAATTGCGGGCATGATTCCAATTACGGTTGCAATAAACAAAAAGACCACGCCATGGCAAAAAGGAACCCGGCTTGTTATTTCAGAGCTGTTCTGGATTCTTGCAGTTATCTCATTTTTCAACGCGCATTATTCGGTTGTTCTGATTCTTCCTGCATCCACAATGCTTGTGGCATCCCCTACCACAGACAAGAAACTTTTAAAAGCTCTTTTCATCGCATCATTTATAACATACGTTCCAGGCTACCTTGTCTTTGCATTCCTTTACCACGAACATACTTTATCCTATAAAATCACAATGCTCGCAGCCGATATTCTTATCATATCCCTTTTATACAACGTCGCAAGGACATTATTTCGCTCTCAAACCGCCCAGATTTCTTTTATCAGCCACAACTACAAAAAACAGCTTGCCCTTACTGAAGAACTCCAGCTTGAACCGCTTACAAGGCTTTACAACCGAAGGGCGCTTGCAGAAACCACAGACAGACTGATGCATGCTGAAACAAAAACTGAAAACCTTACTCTTGCATTCATCGACCTTGACAACTTCAAGACGGTAAACGACACATTTGGCCATGCGACAGGAGATGCCGTCCTTATTTCTTTAGCCGAAATAATAACAGAAACGCTTGGGACAAACAGGAATGCCTTCAGATACGGCGGAGACGAATTTGTAATTTTATTCAGGGATAAAACAATTCCGGAAATAAAAGAAACAATTTCCATAATAATGGAAAAATTCCAAACCATAGAATTTGATTATCTTACATCTAAAATCAACTGTTCCATGAGCGTTGGAATATCCCTTTACAAAGAAGGCTGGTCCAGCAACGAGTGGTTAAAATCCGCGGACAAAGCCGCTTACAGGGCAAAACAAAGCGGAAAAAACAGACAAGAAACCGCAGAATAAACAAACCCCGGCGACTTGCGCCAGGGCATTCATACTCCATACGAATTAAAAACTAAAACGTCCGGTCTGGTTAAAAACAATCAGACATTGAATTTAAAGAAAAGCACATCGCCGTCCTGAACAACGTAATCTTTTCCTTCCTGGCGGTATTTTCCGGCTTCCTTGATTTTTTGCTCAGAACCATACTTCCGCAAGTCTTCAATAGAATAGGCTTCCGCTTTAATAAATCCTTTTTCAAAATCCGTGTGGATTACTCCGGCCGCTTTTGGCGCAGTGTCCCCCGCATGGATTGTCCAGGCGCGGCATTCATCCGGACCGCCCGTAAAAAATGTCTCAAGCCCCATAAGGTGGTAGGCTTTTCTTGCAAGGACAGCCAGTCCGCTTTCCTTAAGACCAACCGACTCCATAAATTCCCTGCGGTCCGCGTCTTCCGTGATTTCCGCAAGGTCAGCCTCAAATTTTCCGCAGATTACAACAACTTCACTTTTTTCTGAATCTGCAATTTTTTTAAGTGTTTCCACATACTTGTTTGTTCCGGAAGCAATTGAATCTTCGTCAACATTTGCAACGTAGAGAGTCGGCTTCATTGTCAAAAGAAACATATCTTTTATGGCAGCTTTTTCGTCATCTGTAAGCTCCGCAAGCCGTGCGCATTTTCCTTCCTGAAGAAGAGGAAGAATTTTCTCTACCGCAGAATTAAACGGAGCAAGCTGTTTTTCAGCCTCTTTGCCAAGCGCGCGGACTGATTTTATATTTTTTTCCTGACGTTTTGAAATTGTCTGCAAATCTGCCTGCGCAAGCTCAAAATTGATTGTAAGGACATCGCTTTCCGGATCAACAGGCGCTTCAACCTTTGAATCTTCGCGCACATGCATAATGTCCGGATTGTCAAAGCAGCGGACAACATGGGCAATGCACGCACATTCACGGATATTTGCCAGGAACTGATTTCCAAGACCTTCTCCCTGGCTTGCGCCTTTTATAAGTCCTGCAATATCCACAAATTTCACAGATGCAGGAGTTTTCTTTTTTGGATTATTTACTGAAGCCAAAAAATCAAGGCGTTCATCTGGCAGGTCAACAATTCCAACGTTAGGATCAATTGTGCAAAACGGAAAATTTGCAGCTTCTGCCGGCGCTGCTGTTAATGCAGAAAAAATTGTGGATTTACCAACATTCGGCAATCCAACGATACCACAGTCTAAAGACATAAATTCCTCTTATAAAAAACCGCAGGATGCGGAACTCGTTATTTTTATAGAAGTATATTGCTTTAAAAGATTTTTAACAACCTGAAAGAATTTTGAATACATGGCAAACGCATTATAAATGTATTCAGCAAAAAACTTGCTCCCAGTCACGGTTTCGTGGTTCAAAATCGAAGATGTCCAATAAGTTCTGAATGTCATTGTTGAACAAATTCTAAATGATTGTAATATATGCATTTAGAATTTCGGGTCAAGCCTATAAATGACAAAAAAGATACTTATTGGACATCCCCTACACGCTGATTGTTGCAAAGTAACTATAGAATTGACCGCTCACGCGGTCTCAACAATCAGAGTGTTTTTGACCACGAAACCGTTCCTTCGCGCAAAGTTTACTTAAATTATTTATAATGCGTTTGCCCTGATTTTTGAATATATATGCAAAAAAACACAAAAAAACAACATTTTTTTGCAAAATTATTTACTAACAAAAAAGACATAGTGTATAATGAGTTGCTTGTATCCTGATATAGGGTGCAATTAAGGGGCTAAAATCTTATGAAAAACGCTTACGTAAACCGAGTTTGGGAAGAAGTAAAAGCTAAAAATCCAAATGAACCTGAATTCCTTCAGGCTGTAGAAGAAGTTTTGACAACTCTTGATCCAGTTGTTGACCAGATGCCAGAGCTTGAGCCAAATGCGATTCTTGAAAGGCTTGTTGAGCCGGAAAGAGTTATCCAGTTCCGCGTTCCGTGGATGGATGACAAAGGAAATTATCATGTAAACCGTGGATTCCGTGTTCAGTACAACAGCGCAATCGGACCTTACAAAGGAGGTTTGCGTTTTTCTAAAGAAGTAAACCTTTCTGTCTTAAAGTTCCTTGGCTTTGAACAGGTTTTGAAGAATTCTTTGACAACGCTTCCAATGGGCGGCGGAAAGGGCGGCTCTGACTTTGATCCGCACGGAAAATCGGACAAAGAAGTTATGAGATTCTGCCAGTCATTTATGACAGAACTTTACCGCCACATCGGCGCAGACACAGACGTTCCAGCCGGCGACAAAAACGTTGGCGGACGCGAAATCGGCTATCTTTTTGGACAGTACAAGAGAATCCGCGATGAATACACTGGTGTTTTGACAGGAAAAGGTCTTACATTCGGCGGTTCATTGATTCGTACGGAAGCAACAGGTTACGGTCTGATTTATTTTGCGCAGGAAATGCTTAAAAAAGTCGGACAGGACTTCAAGGGAAAGACTTGCGTTGTTTCAGGTTCTGGAAACGTTGCGGAATATGCCGCTGAAAAACTTATCCAGCTCGGCGCAAAAGTTGTTACACTTTCTGATTCCAACGGATACATCTACGATGCTGACGGAATTACACAGGAAAAGCTTGACTGGGTAAAAGAACTTAAAACAGTTCGCCGCGGACGCATTTCTGAATATGCAAAGCAGTTCCCGTCTGCAAAATACTTTGAAGGCAAAAAAGTCTGGGAAGTAAAATGTGACTGCGCATTCCCTTGCGCGACACAGAACGAGCTTCTTGGCGAAGATGCACAGAAACTTCTGGACAACGGTTGTAAACTTGTTGCTGAAGGCGCAAACATGCCATCAAACATCGACGCTGTAAACAAATTCCTTGCCGCAAAAATTTTGTATGCGCCAGGAAAAGCATCCAACGCCGGCGGTGTAGCAACTTCCGGTCTTGAAATGAGCCAGAACTCAGAAAGACTTTCATGGTCTTCTGAAGAAGTTGACGAAAAGCTCCACAGCATCATGGTAAACATCCACGCAAACGCTTACGACACAGCAGTCAAGTTCGGCGCAAAAGAAGGTAATTGGGTAAATTACGTCGCAGGCGCAAACATTGCTGGTTTCGTAAAGGTTGCCAACGCTATGATTGCACAGGGTTTGGTGTAATATAAATTCAACGCAGGCGCCTGCTCTCGCCGCCACTCGCTAGTCTCGTGGCGAGTGCGTTTTTTCGATAATCCTAAAAAAGTCCGCTGCCGCAGACTTTTTCTTAACGGATTTTCGATTTTGCACAGGCGCAAACATCGCTGGTTTCGTAAAGGTTGCCAACGCTATGATTGCACAGGGTTTGGTGTAATATAAATTCAACGCAGGCGAGCGCATTATAAAAACCCTCCGGCGGACTAAAAGTCTGCCGGAGGGTTTTGTTTAAAACTGCTTCACTTCCATAATTTCGGATTCCTGAAGTCCGGAAGAAATTTCTTCCTGATACTGAACTTCTACCATTCCAAGCGGAACGCCAAACATAAACGCATAGTGTTCCCTGTCTTTTTCAAAAATAGAATAATTCTTTTGAATAAAATCAGGAACACCTTTTTCAATTTCGCCGGCGTTTGCCATTTTTCTATAAATTTCTATGATATTTTCTTTGTCAAATTTTTCTTTGTACGAACGCTCGTCCACAAGCGCGCTAAATATATCCGCAACAGTCAGAATCCTGTCCTGCTCGGAAAGAGCCGAGGCAAAAAGCCCTTCCGGATAGCCCAGCCCGTTAAGTTTTTCATGATGATGAACTGCGATTTTTTTTATTTTTTCCGGAACAATGTTTCTTAAAATAATTTCCGTTTTCTCAACGTGCTTCTTCATTACGCGGTATTCAAACGCAGAAAGACGGTCCGGAGAGTCAAGAATCGTATTAGGAATTTCAATCTTCCCCAAATCGTGCAGGATTCCGGCGGTAAAAAGCTCGTCAAGCTGCGGCTGCGGCAAACCTTTTAACTTCCCGATTGAAACCGCATAGCATGCCGTATGAATTATATGCTGAACAGTCTGCGTGCTTTTAAAATCGATAAGATAAATCATCAGCTTAAAAAGCTGCGAAGTCTCTTCCTCTGAAAATTCAAAAGAATCAAACAAGCCTTCCATATCCTGCTGAAAAGAATCGTAAATAATCTTCTTGGAAATAACTTTATCAATATCAATCTGTCTAAAAATTAAAAGATAAAACGGATTAAACTTTGAAAATCCGTATTTTTGAAAATCTGACGTAAAATAGTTTCCCTTTGTGTCGGCCAGAAGACTTTGAATCGACTGCGCAGTAAAAATCAGCGAAGCATATTCAACCTGCGGAATTTTTGCCGCAAGATTTTTGTCATATTTTTTGTCATAAAAAAGAAGGGTTTTTGCCTTTTCGCCAAGCGGCGACATTTCCTTTAAATAATAATATCCGTATAAAAAAGAATGTTTGATTTCTTCCTGCGTAAACTCCGAAAGCCTTACAGCCTCTTCACCAAAAAAATGAAGAAATCCAAAAAGATGAAACAACGACAAAAGAACCGCATCTTTCTGAGAGATTTTTTTTTCTGCCGGCAAACTTTTCGCTATTGAAGCGGCAATAAATGCAGTTTCACAACTTATTTTTCCAAGATTTTGATTAATCTGCCTGACCATCCTGAAAATCAGCCTTAAAATCTGCGCCGAGCTCAATAAAAATTTTGGATAAGCGACATCTTTCATATTGTAAAGATATTTTACCATATAATTCCGAATTTTACTAACATTAGATATTACGGATAATGAGTTTTTTGAAATTTGAAAAAATGTTCCCTGCGCCCTTATTCATTACAAAAAAAACTCAACATTCAAACTAATAGGCTTAATTTCGAGTTTTTTTTACAAATTACGAAAGAACGCTTTCGGCATATTTCCAATTTGCTCAGATGGATTTGGCTCGCGCTACGCTTGTATTAATTCGGGTGCTCCGCACTTTAATTAATTCAATCGCCAAAAATCTTCACAAATTGCAAATCTGCCTGCGCTTTTATTCTTTTTGCAAAAAAAACTCGATATTCAACCTAATATTCATAAATCTCTTTTCATTTTAAAAAAATGGGATAAAATAAAGGTATGACAAAACAGGAACTAGTAAGCGAAATGGCAACGGAACTTGGTCTCACAAAGAAAAAGTGCAACGAAACATTGAACACAATGCTTGAAGAAATTGTCGTTGCTCTTGAATCAGGGAACAGATTTATCCAGCCGGGATTCGGAACTTTTAAACCTGTAGAAACAAAAGAACGCGCCGGACGGAATCCTGTTAATGGAAAAAAAATGCTTTACCCTAAAAAGATAAAGCTGAAGTTCAAGGCTTCGGTAAAACTAAAGGACGAGATAAATGAATGAGTTTTTAACACAATCCCAACTGGCGGAAAAACTTGTTCAGAAAACCGGCATAAAGTTTGAAACAGCAAAACAGTTTTCCACACTTTTTTTTACAATCGTAAGAAAAGGATTAAAAGACAGCGAAAGTTTTTCAATTTACAATTTTGGCACGTTCAAGAAAACCTGGATTGAAGCGACTACAGGAATCAATCCTGGAAGCGGCGAAAAAATCAACATTCCGGCGCACTGGCGTATAAAATTTGTTCCATGCTCGGCGGTTGCACGCAGGCTCAACAAGCCTTACGAACATCTTAAGGCAAAAGAACTTCCCGACGACACTATAATTCCAGAAACCGCAGAAGAACCTGATGACGATTTTTACAATGACGAGCTTGGAATTGACGAGAATGACTTTGAAAACGAACCGGAATATGAAACAGAAAAAGCGATTTCCGGGAAAAAACTTAAAATTCTTGTGATTGCAGGAATTTTACTGTTGCTTTTCATCCTGATAATTTCAATCCTTATAAAAACCTGTTCCGCGCCGACAAAAAAAATTCAAAAAACAAAAGAAGAAAAACTTCCGGCTCAGAAAGAATCTGAAATTGTGGAAAAAGCCCCGGAAAAAACTGAATCTTATGAAGACAAAATCAACTTTGAACTTTTCGCAGTTCCATCTGGAAGCAATTACCACATAATCGCCGAAGCAAAATACAAAAACAGACATTTGTGGCCGGTAATTTTTTCCGCAAACAAGAATCTCAGCGCAGACCCGGATTTTGTAGCAAAATACAAGGACATAAAAATCCCGGAACTTCCGTCAGACGAAGCGCAAAAGAAAAACCTTATAGAATCCTCTGTGCTGGAAGCCTACAACGCATACCTTCTGATGTGCGAAAAAGAACCGGAAAGCAGCAAGAACGAGGAACGAAAATTGCGCGCCACAAGAGTTCTTGTCAGCGGCGAACTGCTTTCCCCTGGATTTCTGGCAGAACACCACAACCGAATCCTTCCCGAATACGCAGAAATGGCGCAAAATATTGTCTTGCATCAGTATAAGTAGAAAAAATATAAACTTATTTTAATATAATTTTGTGATAATTATTTTTTCTGCCCTACCTTAAATAATCCTCTTCCAGAAGAAACTGCTCTACTCCGATATATTGAATGCCATTATCATCCTGCCATGGCTCAATATTATCCTTTACAACTACAATTTTTCTAAATGAATCGTTTATAATTTTGTGTCGTTCAAGAACATCTTTTATGTACGTTCCTGTAAACAAGTCTTTAAGGTATTTGCTTTTCTCATCCGGAGACTTTTTTGTTACAGCAAGCGCCTTTTAGAATTTTTGCGTATTTACGCAATTATTTGAAACTCAAACAGTGCCGCACAATACCATCTGTAAATTTCATGACAGGAAAACTTAGCCGTGTTCAGGCAGAATTTCCCTGGCATCTGTTCCACCTTTTCTGGAACAGAGTTTATGTATGAATCATCAGAAATTTAATTTGACATTCATCCTTATCCACAGAAATACAATAATTCATATAGTTCCTTATATGCTCACCAGAGACAATCTTCTTAAACAAAACCAGCGTTTGAATAATTGCAGTTTTCCCAGAATCCGCTTATAACTTTAAAACTTTCAGATTTTAATTCAACCTCACTCTTTAAATTTGTGCTTTTAGCTTCCATTGCAGAATAGAAACTGAACTCTCCAAATTCTGCATTGTCCGCAGTGCGCTCATTCAAAGTTTCAGTGGTTTCGCCGGTTATTGGAGCGGCAGAAGCATCGTAATCAAACTTTCCGTTTCCGTTCAAATAATCTGTTGCAAGCATAACCTTTGCAATACGCGGGCGGTTGTTTTCAACTTTTGTGGCAATCAAGCCTTTTGAAATATTTCCGGCATTATCAATTGCAACTACATGGATATTTATTGGTCCATCAGGAATATTAAGAGAATTTATACTTGTTTCAGGATCTATCCAGACAAGAGATTCCGCGGTGGTTGAGCCTGTCGAAACCACGAAGAAGAAATTACGGTGGTTGAGGCTCTCAAAACCACAAAAAACATAAAAAATTTCAAAAATTCTAAACTTTTTCTCCAAAACATTGCCGAAAAAACATTTTATTGTCTATATATATAGTATAAGACTCTTTAAAATTTTATAAAATCAGGTTCTTAGGGCGGAGCCTTAAGCCGGGCTAAAAAGTTTGGGGTGATTTGGAGGATAGTGAGCGACGACTGAAAGTCGGCAAAATTCACAAGGTGAGTTTTGAGCGAATCTACCGAAAAGCTATGCTTGAAGGAGAAAAGACGCTTCGGAAGTAGAATTGTCTTTCCCCTCCAAAAAAAGATTTATATTTGGAGAAAATTATGAATGTAGAACCAAAAAGAAATTACCGCGACACTCTGTTTAAGAAAATTTTCGGGAGCGAAGAAAACAAGCATTATTTGCTTCAGCTTTACAATGCGTTGAATAATTCAAATTACAAAAATCCAAATGATTTACAGCTTACGACAATCGAAAACATAATCTATGTTACGATAAAAAATGATGTTTCGTTTCTAATCGAATCTGAAATGACGCTCTACGAACAGCAAGCAACATACAACCCGAATATGCCGTTGCGCGGTTTAATGTATTATGCTCAGCTTTATCAGGAATATCTGACAGACATAAAAAGAAATTTATACAGCACTCGCCTAATAAAAATCCCGAACCCAAATTTCATAGTCTTTTACAACGGTCCAAAAGAAACAGAAGATGAAGTCGAATTCAAACTTTCCGACGCATTTATAAATCCGCAGGAATCACCGAAATTTGAATGGACAGCTAAAATGCTAAATATCAACAAAAATCACAACATAGCTCTTCAAAAAAAAGTGCGAACCGTTGTATTATTATGTAGAGTTTGCGAGCAGAGTTAATAGCAATATAAAAAAAGGACTTAATGCAGAACAAGCAATGACCGACGCCGTAGATTACGCAATCAAGAACAACTTTTACGGCGATTTTTTCAAAAAACAGAAAAGCGAGGTGCTAAATATGAGTCTGACCGAATTTAATCAAGAAGAATACGACCGCGAAAAACACGACGACTGGTTTGAAGAAGGCAAAGCTGAAGGCAAAATATTAGGCATAAAAGAAGGAATTCTTGAAACTGCTAAAAAATTCAAAATTGAAGGAATTCCTATTTCTTCAATAGCAAAATGTACAGGATTGTCTTTAGAGGAAATTCAAAAGTTATAAAGAACTTTTTCTGGATAAGAGATTCCGAATCAAATTCGGAATGACGTGGAAATACCAAATCTGGAATAATGTGGAAAAGAATGTCATCCTGAACTTGTTTCAGGATCTATCCAGACAAGAGATTCCGCGGTGGTTGAGCCTGTCGAAACCACAAAATTATAACCATTTCTGCGAGTTTTGAAAAAACTCGTGAAGCAACGAAGTTGCGACTTGAGCCTGTCGAAACCACAAAAATAGAAAAGAGTGTCATCCTGAACCTGTCTGTCGTCATCCTAAACTTGTTTCAGGATCTATTCAGACAAGAGATTCTTAAACAAAATTCTCCTAGTACTACAGGAATTATTCGGCTAGTACTATAAAATTATTCGGCTAGTACTATAAAATTATTCGGCTAGTACTATAAAATTATTCCGCTAATACTATCAGAAAGATTCGGATAATACTATCAGAAAGATTCGGATAATACTATCAGAAAGATTTTATAGTACTATAAAAATTATTTTCCAATACTATCAGAAACATTCGGCTAGTACTGGAAAAATAAATTATTTCTTCTGGGCCATTTCAATTGCACCGGTAGAGGTTGCATAACCTAACACTGGATTTTTAGTTCCATTACCATAATTAATTGTTGATTCACAAATTGAATAAGAACCAGTTACAGAAGAATCACTAACATCAGGAATATTATTAAATTCATGAATTACACCATCTGACCAATCTTTATTTAATCCTACATTAATTTTATCATCAATAGATTTATTTTCAGATGGTATCATACTAATTGCCCAGTTACCAGTAAAGAAACCTCCACTAGTTGCTCCAGCCATAGGTCTGCCATAAGAATCAAATAAAACAGGATAAGCTATTTTTGTTCGAGTTGCTACATTTGATTTATATGTAATAAAAGGAATCCATTCTCCATTTTCTGAATCTCGTCCAACATCGATAGAACAATAGCTTCCAACATCATTTTTAGAATCTACTAAAACTTCATTTTTTATTGCAAAATCAGAAGAAACATAAGAATAATACAAATCAGAACCTTCATTACTTTCATAAGCTAAATGAATTCCATTTGATGAATCTACTACTAAAGAAACACCTTCTCCACCTTTTGTAGAAATTTTTTCTGGTGTCAATTCTGTATTATACAAATTACCACCTGTCATTTGGGCAAAAGTAACTTTAGTCATTTTTAAAGTATTTGTTCCATCATCAAACCATGCAATTACAGCAGAACCATCGCTTAAAGAACCTACAGCAACACTAGCTTGAGATCCTGTAATTTTATCCAGTGATTTTACATATTTATAAGCAGCATTTCCTGTATTACCTACATAAGTTGATTGAGTTGAATTTCTATGGCGATTTTTTTCTCGATTACCAACAGTATTTCCATCATAATATCCAACTTTTGAAATATCACTATCACCATCTTCAGCGTATCTTGTATAGCCCATTAAATCCTGCAAACCATAGTCAATATTATTTGCATTTTCATAACCTTTTCCTAATACAGCACCCATTCTAAATACAATTCGATTTAAACCTTGATCATAATAAGCTGAATAAACATAAGTATTTGTGTCTTTTACATAAGTTGACATAGCTAAAGATTTAGTTCTTTCATCATTATAAATTGGTTTATCAATACCATAATTAGGATCATCAGTTGTATAGAAAGTTGTATTTTCAATTCGTCTGGCATTTACAGCATTGTAATAATTTCTATTCAAACTATTATCACCATGTCCATGTGCTCTTGAGAAGAATTGTAAATTTGCTGACATATAATCTTTTCCAGAAGTATCAGAACATAAAGCCATACCATAAGTTTCAGCATTGCTATCAAAAGCAAACGTATTATATGTAAAACCTTGATAATTTTCGCCCATCTTTGTTTGACTATAAAGAGTTGGAGAATCAGAACTTGATGTTTGAAGAGAACCTTTTCTAATAAATTTCTTTGTAGAAGAATTGAATTCCCAAATACCTTCAGAACTAATTTCAGTCATATTATTATCAGATTTATAACTTCCAGATGAGAATTTATAACTAATTGATGAATAACCAGCAACTTCCAAAACATAATATTTTCCTTCTGAAGTTAAATCTGTAACAGGTTTACCCTCCCATTCTCCACAAGGTTCAATTTTTGGCGCAGGAGTCCACATATAAATTTTATCACTTGAAGTAAAATCCGTTTTTAAGAAATTTAACTTTAATCTATCTCCAGAACTACTTCCATATTTATACCCAGGCATATTAAAATAACCAGAACCGTTTTTAAAACTAAAGCCAATTCTTCCGCTTCGTTCAGAATCAGAAGAAAGATAAGGTCCTACTTTCATTGTAACATAATTAGCATTTGAACCATTTGGTTTTATGGCTGTTTTAAAATTCCAGACATCAAGTTTTATATCGTCATCTAGTTCATTATTATTTTGTCCATTTGGTTGACGATTATAATAATTATCATAAGTTTTATTTGTTTTCAAATCTTCTTCCGCAGAGCCTCGAGCATCTTTTTTATTAATATTATTTAATGCTGAAATAGAATTGACAGTTACATTTAATTCTCCTGAAGTAACATCCGGAACATTAAATTTAAAACCATAAGAACCTTGTTTTACATCTACATTTGATTTTTCAATAACAGTTCCTGAAATTGGATTACCACTTAAACTTACAGATGGAGAATTATTTAAATTCCAACCATAAATTGTAATTTCTTCTCCACTTCTAACTACATATTCGCCTGTCGAAGTTCTAGCATACATAGAAGCATATGTTCTTTCTGATTCACTTAATTCAGTCCAAATCTGTGTCACATAAGGCACAACATCAACCGTGTAAGTTACATCACCTGATGCATTATCCTTCCAGTCCATAGCTGAAATAGTAATATTAACATTATCAGCGGCAACAGATGAAAGTTTTTCTGTATCTAAAACAAGTGTATATTTAACTTTATGACCTTTCTGGCTGATTGATTCGTCAACGACTTTAAAACTTACAACGCCATCTGGTTTAGAATTATATTTCCATAAACCATCTTCATAAAATGCAAGAGTTGTATCCTTAAAAATATCAGCAGCAGACATATTAATAGAAGAAATTCTTACATTATCTGTAACTGTTCCCTGAATTTTTATTTTTCCGGAAACTTTTGGCTCTGCGCCTAATGAAGTTTTTACATCATCTGGTAAATCTTTTTCCAATTCAATATGGCCTTGTAATACTCCGTCTATATCATAAACGCTGTTGTCTGTTTTTGAATTCCAGTAGAACGGATTGATTACAGGAGTTGGAGTTTCTTTTTCTGCTGACATTAAATTTACAGGGATTTTTAACAATGCCCACTGACTGTCTGTTCCTTGAGTTGTTTCTTCAGTTTTATCCCAGAAAGTTAAAGAAATAAATCCGCTTGCAGGAGAACTTAATTCAATTCCGCCAAAATCATCTGATATCTGTGTTGAAATATCAACAGAACCAAGATTATTTACTTTTGAAATAATATCACTTTTAGTAGTCATAGGTACAACAGTGCCAGTTTTATAAGTTGCAGTAGCTAAATCTTTAGGATATTCCAAAATGTAACCCAAACTTGTGTTTCCGCCAACAAATTCTGGTAAAATCATAAGTCCGCTGATTACATTAAATTTAGAAGATTCCAATTTTACAACAGATTGAGCTTTTGCAGAATTTTCATTTAATGCTGAATAATAGCTGAATTCTCCATAAGATTTTCCGTCATTTGTATTATCATTTCCACCTTCAACAGTTACAGGTGCAGAATCTGCATTCCAGTCGTATTTGCCATTTCCGTTCAAATCTGTTCCCAAAAGAACTTTTGCAATACGCGGACGGTTGTTTTCGACTTTTGTTTTTACGTAGCCGTAGTTTGTGTTTCCGGCATTATCAATTGCGACTACATGAATTGTAATCGGACCATCTGGAATTTTTGTCGAAACAATGCTTGCAGTCCAATTATAGCTTGAACCAGTTTGTGTTATTGTTTCAACCATTCCGTCGCCATCATCGTTTTCTACGACAACATCATCGTTCTCCTCTTCACCAACATCCTTTGGCGCAACAACCTTTGGCGTTTCTACAATCTGATGGTCAATAACCTGACCAAAAATCAACTCAGCAGTTTTAAATTTATCTGAAACCGATTTTGAAAGAGTTATTGTTCCATCTGTTTTATCAAAATTCGTTATCAGGCAGTAAGTTCCGGCAATACGAATAAGTCCACCTTTTTGAATAAATGCAGCTGTTGAAGTTTCTGCAAAAGTTGAAGATTTTATAGAATCTTCACTCGGTCGCTCTACATCAACTTTCTGAATTGCAAACCCTTCTTCACAAATATAAGGCTTTCCGTCCGAAGACGATTCTGATTCACTAGAAGCAAGAGAAAGTTTTGTGTTGCTATCCATAGGGTTGTAGATTCGTTTTCCATCAGATGAACCATTCCGTTCAAAAGTTGCAACAATATAGGCAAGTCCACTTCCTGATTCACTTACAATATCTCCAAATGTAAAGAAACTGTTGCTATTCACAACTGTTGAATTTCCTGAATTTGTTCCAAGATTTTTGCCCAAAGATTTTAGACGCAATTTATCACCAATGTCCTCCGACAAACTGCCGCCTGTTGTGAACATACCAGGTTTTGTTGAATCAATATTTATTATGATAGTCTGAGAAGTTTCCCCTGTATTATCATCTTTTGCCTTTATAGAATAATAAATCTGTCCGCTACTGTCAGTTTTCAAAGGAATACAGAGATTATATTCTGATGTTTTATTATTACTGATGTCAGAAATTCCCAAATCTATGCTAGGTAAAGATGAAGATGTCTGCAACTTATTAAAAATCACATCCTTTACTTGCATATTATCAGAAATTTTTCCAACAAGATAGAAAGTTCCATTTGCCTTTTCCATTTTATGGCTTACATACATTCCAGAAATATACTCGCGTTCCGTAATAGGTGTCAAATTTGACACGTTAGAAGAATCAGCCGTTACCTCAGTTCCAAACTGAACAACTTTTAAATCCTTTATGACAGGAGCATTATTATCTATATTAACTTTTATAGGATTTGACCAGCCACGAGTTTTATCTTCAAAATCATAAGAGCGAACCCGAAAGCGTAAATACATTTTACCATCAGCAGAAGCTATAATATTGTCTGTATTAATTGCACGTTTCCAACTGTTTGTTCCGTTTGCGGTAATCCACCAGTCGCTAGCATTTCCTCCAATATAGAGTTTTGCATCCGTTCCCACCCAATTTCCTGTATCAGAATTTATTAAATCAAAATCTTCTGAATCAAAGTTTCCGTAGCCATTTGCATCAATTTGAATTTGAACACATTTAACCGATACGTCATCACTTGCACCACCATAAATTGTTACAAGTCCACTTGTAGTACTTTCCTCTTCTGGAGAATTTACCCAAACTCTAGGTTTTCCTCCGTCTGGGTCTGCAAGAACGTAAAGTTCTTTTTCATTATCAGAATTAGAGTCTTTATAAGTTGTTCGTATTCCTATATTTCCGCAAGAATCAGTCACTCTAAAATAAATTGGAACTTTCCACATATTCTCTGTATCAGAACCATATTTTTCCACCGCATAAATGCTCTGATTATCACCATGAACATAATAAAGAATACTGTCTGGACTTTCTGCAGCTCCGCTCGCAAACTGAATTTCCCAGGAACCAGAATTACCAACCTCTTTCCAGCCTGTACTAATATTTCCTGTTGTTTTTAAAAGTTGAACCTGATCAATTGTTGGAATCAAATATTCAACCTTGCTTATTAAAGAAGCGTTATCCTGAGCAATTCCCTTGATTGTAACTGCCCCTGTAATTGCATCGCTTACAGCCGTTGTTGGAGAAACAATTTTTACAGTTGGAGCTTCTGTATCAATTGTAATTTGTTCAATACCTTTGCCTTCCAGTCCAGCTTTATCTTTTGCAGTAACTGCAATCTGAGCACTTCCATTTGCTGCTATATCTTTTATTGAAATTCCATCAAATGTGTAAGTATAACCAATTACATTGCCCTCTTCATTTTTAATAGAAGTTTCTGTTGCATTTGCCGTTCTTGATATACCAGCAATTTCTAGAACAATCGGATATTCAGAATTCAATCCCACAGCCTCTGTAACAACAGCCTTTATGTAAACTGATTCATTTGGTCCAAACAAGCTGCTAGCATTTTCAAAACCTGCATCATGTGCATAAGAAACTTTTACTGCCGGAGGAGTTTTATCATAAGTTAATTTTATAGATTGTGGTGCAGACTGTGTTTTTGTACCAACTTTAAGGGTTGGCCTATTATATGCCGAATTGTTTCTTGTATCAAAAACAGTTCCAGCATTGTCTATTACACAGAATTCAAAAGAATTTCCACCTTCCTTTTCAAGAGTAATTTCCCAATCTCCAGTAGTCGCAGCAACATCAATTTTTTTCCAACCATTAGCATTGCCATCTGAAGGTAATTTTTTACTATCATAATTTGAACTATCAATATACCAAAGACCTTTTACATCACCGTCATCATCACTTACAAAACCTTTAAAGCTACTTCTGCTTATAACAGAGCCTTCAAAATCAGCAATATCACTAAATGTAATAATAGGAAGATCTGAAATTTGATTAATATTAAAACATCCTGAAGTTGTTTCACTTTCCATAAAATTTGAATTATCAGCTTTATCTGAGAAAACAACTTGGAACGGAATCAAAGTACCTGGCTTCAAATCATAAAGAACACTATCTGGATCTTTTGGATTTGTGTCAAACGTCAAAGACCACGACTGCGCTTCTAGTTTTGTTTCTATAGATGCAATCAATTGCCATTTTTCTTTGTAGGCATACAGAATAGGAGTAGCATTTTCTGGCAAATTTAATTCATTTACAATTCCACTAAAAGTAACAACTTTATTAAGAGGATTTTTTTCAGTACTCTCCTTTGTGTGGGAAGTTATTTTTACAACCGGACTTGTATTATCAACTGTAAATAAATTATCAGTTTCAAAAATTTCAGAAACATTTCCAGCAACGTCCGTAACTCTTGCGTAAATTTTATATTCCCCATCGTTTAAGTCCGAAAGAAGAATAGAAATTGTTTTTGGAACTTCAGCAGTTCCATATTCTTTAGAACCAACCTCGAAATCCGCAGCTTCGGTTTCAGAAGAAATAACTTTATATGTTTTAGAATTAGTAAACTTGTTATTTGTGCAGAATTCAATCTTTGCAATTCCACTTGTTGCATCACTAAACGCATAAGAGACAGAAACTGACTCCGTATTTTTCTTATAAAGATTAGGAGCTATCTCAAGTTTGTTTTTTTGAGGAGCAAGAGAATCTACTTTTAAGTCATAACTAAGATCATTAGATGGATTACCAACAAAATCTTTAGCATAAAATTTAATTGTAGTTTTAGATGTTTCACCTAAATCGATTCTCGTTGAATATCTCCGCCAATTTTTTGTCTCAGCCTTTTCATTTCCATATTCATCACATTCATTTCCTGCAGAAAGTTCAGCAACGGTAGGCTCAGCATCTTTAGTGTATGAATAAGTAACCTTATCAATTCCACTTGAATAAATTCCAAAATCAGATACAAGTACAGAAAGTTTTACAGATGTTGATTTTTTCCAGTTTTCATCAAGTTCCTTTGTATCAAGTTGTAAATTAGGCCCAATTCTATCAACATAACAAGTAAGTTCTATTGAGGCAGAATTTCCAGCCTTGTCTTTTGCAATATAAAAGAAATGGTTTTCGCCTTCTTTTAATTGAGCAACAGGAAGTGGTGCAGACCAATGAACTTTTGAATCTCCTTCTGGAATATTTATAGATATTTCATTTTTCTTGCCTTCTTCCAGATTTGATACATAAGAATTAACCAGCTTATCTTTTACCCAAGATTTTTCAGAAAGTTTCATTGAATAACATTCTATTAAATTAACTTTTTCAGTATCTGTAAGTGAAAGCGTTCCCATTATAGAAGTGTCTTCTTTTTTAATTTTACATTCATCATTTGAAATCTTTGAATCCTTAAATTTAATAAGAAGATTTCCTTCACTTACAACAATAAAACTCCTTGAATCAGTTTTTCGATTAGCCTGAATAACATCTTTATCTGTACGCTCGGATGAAACATTTTTATATTCAGTATCAATAGCTTCAATATCAATTCTATAACGCCCAGCAGTTTTCGGAAGCGCATAATTAATATTATAAGATGTAGAACCTTCAGGAGAATATTCTTCCGGTGATCCAATAATTTTTCCACTTTCATCAAAAATAGTAAGTTTCACAGAAGCAATTCCATCATCATCCGTTATCGTAAAGTTCGCGGAATTGTTGTTTTCTATTCCAAATACGTTTTGACCGTTTGTAACGTTAGTCCAGCCATCGCCAAGTTCTGCGGAAGTCTTTCCATTTGTAAACGAAATCACAGGTTTATCCGTTTCTTGTTTCACAAAAACATCATTTCTTGAACGTTCTGAAACATTTCCTGCGTTGTCTGTCGCTACAACTTTAAACGTTAAAGTTGAATTGTCTGCAAATTCTGTTGTGTCAATATCCGCTTCAATTGTTGAATTATTTCTTTCAAAAAGAGTTTTTGTCGTTGTGCCGTCCGAAACTGTAGCCTTGACACTCTGAAGATTTGTGTCTGTTACAACCGCGGAAAATTTCACTGTTCCGTTCACAATGTATGTCGTTATAATATTTAAAGTTATCCAAATCGATGAACGAAATGGCATCGTGCATATAAAGATTACGTTTTTTTGCG
>OIXL01000321.1_pt1 | contig 26079 bp, 22 predicted proteins | sample 1587761 | NCBI WGS metagenome assembly OIXL01 (sample SAMN03283246) | human gut metagenome | biome: human-associated habitat; material: feces | host: Homo sapiens | place: Peru | collected 2012 | reverse complement strand
CACTTCTCCACCTTCATCCGCAAGAAGACGGGCCGCACGCCCTGCGACATCCGCCGTGGACAACAGATTCCAAGAAACGCATGGACTCCTGTCAGAACGAAGGCGTCCATCGGCCTGTCAGAACATTGAACGTACACAACTAAACAGATAGGATGGACGATGAAGATTGTTAACCTGATTGGAAATGTCATCTGGTTCGTGCTCACGGGCTGGATCCTGGGGCTTGAGTTCTTGATTGGCGGACTGCTGTGCTGTCTGACGGTCATTGGAATTCCGCTTGGCTTCGCCTGTTTCCGCCTGGCCGGGTTCTCCCTGTTCCCGTTTGGACGCGAACTGGTTCCGGTGGAGTTTACGGGAGAGAAGAAGGTTGCCGGTTCGGGGTGCTTCAATGGCCTTTGGTTCCTGTTGTTTGGTGCCTGGATCGCGACCACGTGCCTGCTCGCGGGAATCATTTATTGCGATCTTCCCGCTTGGCAAGCGCATCGTTTCCGTCGAGGAGGCGAACCGCGTCCGCGAGACGATCCGCACGCAGATCGCGTCCGCAAAGTGAGATGAAATAAACTCGGCGCGCCGTAGTCTGGTCTTCGATCAACGAACACGGCGCGCCGTAGTACGAAGACGCGGAGAAGCGTTGAGGACGTTGACCGACCTCAAACCTCAAAGACACGAAGACACGGATCCGTGTCTTCGTGTCTTTTATGAGCCTTTCCTTCCATCATTGCCTCATATGTCCGTTTGAACCACTGGTAGCACAGAGCCCACCTCTGGCGGACACGGATGAACGCAGGTCATATCGTCTCCCTCGTCTCCATCGGTTTAGACGGGCGGGTAATAACTCTGGAAGGTTTGATTTGTTCGGAACAAATCATGGATCAGACCGTCGTGAAAGACGGAGAAACGGAAAGATATAGGCCTAAATCAAGGAAAACAGAAGAAAGAAGACCTTCAAGTGGGTTGTATCCACCCCTTCCTGACAGTCTCCACCACCTTATTTTTACCTCCGTCGTCGTATCTCTCCCCCTGACACGAGATTCGTTCCGAACAAATCAAGCGATATGCGTGTCGACGGGACAGCGTCCGGCAGATCTGAATGGGATGAGAAAGGCGGATAAAGTGGTGAAATCCACGCAATCCAATCATACTCCACCACGTGTTCTTGGGCGTGTAGGATTTCATGTCGAAGCGTTCCGAAGTGAAATCACGCCATTCCGCTTCTTGGAAACTTTACGTCTAACGTGAGCTGACAATTCATAAATTAAACCTGATTGCGACAGTCAGGATCATGCATGGGAGAGGAAGGGATTGATCGGGTCATTCGGGCAGGATATGCGGACCGCCTTTTGTGGGGGACGGACTTTCCTGTCCTGTCGGCTAGAAGCGGTGAGCCGCTTACACAGGGGATGAGGCGGTCGTTGGCATGGAGGATGAGGGTTTTGCCCTCAATCCGCCTTGACGACAACTTCGCCCGGTTCTTGGGTATGCCGATTGAAAAACAAGGCGCGGCGTCTGCTATGCAGAACGCCGCGCCTTGCCGTGGTACCCGATCTTCAGGCTACTTCGAATAGAACACCGGCTCCATGCCGGTCTTGCGCACGCGGATGACGCCGATCTGGTGCCACGTCTGGCGCATGTTGCGGAAGACCGTCTTGATGCGCGGCAGCGACGTCTTGGGGACGATCAGGACGAAGCCGATGCCCATGTTGAAGACACGGTACATCTCGTCGTGGTCGACCTTCCCCTGGCGCTCGATGAACTTGAAGATCGTCGGCACGTCCCACGCCGTGCGGTCGATTTCGCAGGCGACGGCCTTCGGGAGAACGCGCGGAATGTTGTCCGGGAAGCCGCCGCCCGTGATGTGGGCCATGCCGTTGATCTTGATCTTGTTGTCGAGGAGGCGGCCGACGGGCTTGAGGAAGCTCCTGTGGACGGCGAGGAGCGCGTCGCCGACCGTCTGGTTCGTGCCGGGCAGCTTGTCCTTCAGGGAAAGGTTGCTCTTCACGACCTCCGGCGGCAGCGTCACGACGCCGGGCCCGAGCTTGATGTCCGTGCCGCGTCCGGCCATGTTCGTCGCGATCGTGACCGCGCCCTTCTGACCAGCCAGCGCTACAATGGCTGCTTCTCGTTCATGGTACTTCGCATTCAGGACAGAGTGCGGAATATTCGCCTGATCCAGCATATGCGAAAGTTCTTCTGACTGCTCGATCGATGTCGTGCCGATCAGCATAGGCTGCCCTGTCGCATGACGGCGCTCTACTTCTCTGACGACTGCTTTATACTTGCCGCGTTTGTTCTTGAAAATGACATCCGGCAGATCCTTACGCTGGATCGGCTTGTTCGTCGGTACCTGAAGGACTGGCAGACCATAAATTTTAATGAATTCCTGCTCTTCCGTCTTCGCCGTACCGGTCATACCTGCCAGCTTGTCATACATACGGAAATAGTTCTGGAAGGTGATTGTCGCAAGCGTCTGGCTTTCACGCTGTACTTCAAGTCCTTCCTTGGCTTCGATCGCCTGATGCAGACCATCCGAATAGCGGCGGCCATACATGAGACGGCCGGTGAATTCATCCACGATGACGACTTCCCCGTCCTTGACCACATAGTCTTTATCACGGGTCATCATGGTCTGTGCACGGAGTGCCTGAACAAAGAGATGATTCAGCTCCAGATTCTCTGCATCATAGAGGTTTTCTACATGCAGCAACTTTTCCATCTTTGCCACACCGGCTTCGGTCGGTGCTACCGTCTTCTGCTTCTCATCGATGGTGTAGTCTTCCTCTTTTTTCAGCTGCGGGACGAGTTTGGCGACGGTGTAGTATGCATCGGTCGATTTCTGCCCCGGACCGGAAATGATCAGCGGCGTGCGGGCTTCATCGATCAGGATGGAGTCCACTTCATCGATCAGGCAGTAGTGGAGCGGACGCTGTACCATCTGATCGAGGGAAGTGACCATGTTATCACGCAGGTAATCAAAACCGAATTCATTATTTGTTCCGTAGGTGATATCCGAATTGTACGCGATTTTTCTCTGGTTGAAATCCAGGTCGTGAATGATGAGACCGACGGAGAGGCCAAGGAATTTGTATACCTGTCCCATCCATTCGCTGTCTCGTTTCGCCAGATAATCATTGACGGTAATAACGTGGACGCCCTTTCCTTCCAGCGCATTCAGATAGACCGGTGCCGTAGCGACCAGCGTCTTACCTTCACCGGTACACATCTCGGCGATGTTTCCACGATGCAGAATAATACCACCGATCAGCTGGGTATCGAAGTGACGCATCCCCAGCACGCGGCGAGAGGCTTCACGAATGACCGCAAAAGCCTCCGGCAGGATATCATCCAGTGTCTCACCCTTGGCAAGACGCGCTTTGAATTCATTGGTTTTGTTCGCCAGAGAAGAATCGCTCAGCTTCTTCAGACCATCCTCCAAAGGGTTGATCTGTTGCTCTACAATTTTGCGGATCTTTTTGATTTCCTTCTCATTGGATCCATTGAAGAGTCTGTCAAAAAACTTATCAAACATGGACACAGCTCCTTTTATAGTACAAGCGTTGTAAAAGCGATGGTCAAAGAAATCAGGAAGGAGCCCCCGATACAAGCATGACCGAGAAAACTCACAAGGATATTCATTTCTTTTTATACCATCAGTAATTCTATACTTACATGCTATTTCATTTTAACAAACTCGTAGGCTATAGTCAAAAAAGGAGCGGAAATTTCCGCTCCTTTTTTATAAAAAATCAGCTTTTCTTATTTTTCAGCATCGATCAGGCCATATTTGCCATCATCTCTGCGATATACCACAGCCATAGCTTCCGTATCCGAATTGAAGAACATGAAGAAGCTGTGTCCCAGAAGATTCATCTGCAGGATGGCTTCTTCCGGTGACATCGGGCTGATATTGAAATGTTTCGTCTTCACGATCTCAAAATCAGCATCTGCCTGTGCAGCGATCGGTTCTTTTTCCAGAACAAACTGACGGGACAGTGTATTCTTTTCTTTGAATTTCTTTGCCAGACGAGTCTTATATTTATGAATCTGACGTTCCACCTTGTCGAAAACGAGATCGATGGATTTGTACATATCATCAGATTTTTCGACACCGCGAAGAATGACGCCGTCTACGAAAACTGTTGTTTCGCAAGTTTTGGTCATATTGGAAATACGGAGTAATACATTAATCTTTATCGGTTTATCGAAGTACCTCTGGATCTTACCTGTATGCTTTTCTACATAGGAATGCAGTGCATCGGTCATTTCAAGATTCTTGCCTCTAACTGTTAATTCCATAATGAAATCCTCCTTTCGTGAATAAGCTCTTGCTTATCCTTCTATGTATATTATACATGATATCTCATTTTTATCAAATCAAAAAATTCTATAAGACTCGACGAAAAGTCATGGATTGACAGAATGAGGATTATACGAACGGATGAATAATGTGTATAAAAAAGGCAGCAGACCAGCACGAGGGTCCACTGCCTTTTTTCAAAACTCTATTCCTTTCCTTGCGCGGATGCCTTTCTGGAAAGCATGCTTCACAAGTGTCATTTCGGTCACGGTATCTGCGAGATCGATGAGCTGCTGCTCGGCATAACGTCCTGTCAGGATCATATTGAGGCGCTCCGGTCTTTTCTGAATGAGCTCCGCTACTTCACCTGCAGAAATCATACCAAAATGAATGGCATAATTGATCTCATCTAAGACAATCAGATCCCATGCATCACTCATGACTTCTTTTTCGACCATCTGCCATGCTTCCTTGGCCAGTGCCGTTTTCCGCCGGAATTCTTCTTCACTTTCTTTATCCTTATTATGGAAGACGAAGCCGTCCCCCATCGGCCGGATCTGGATGCGATCATTTCCCTCACCCAAAGTCTCAATGGCTTTCAGCTCGCCATACTTCCATGCGCCCTTGATGAATTGAAGGATCAGCACCTTCTGTCCATCTCCCCAGGCGCGGATCGCCGTCCCAAGGGCCGCCGTAGTTTTTCCTTTACCGGTTCCCGTATTGATCAGGACCAGTCCTTTTTGTACCGTCATAGATTCGCCCTCATAAAAAGCATACATGATGCATCAGCTTCTGCGGTTCCACCGAAAAGTACCCTGCCTCATCGTAAAGTGCGTACTTCTCGATGAATCCATCCTATTTGCGGCTCTTCTTAAAGGCCTCGCACGATGCGATCCATTTTTCTGCAGCCGTCGGATTTCCATCAAAGGAGAGGTGCAGATAGCTTGCCAGTACATTGTCCTTGGCAAAGCCCTCGATGTGCCCTGCCTTCTGTCGTGTCCCCTGAAGAGTATATGCCCATGGGAAATCTTCTCCGCAGGAAAGGGTGGAGAAATGAAACTCATGCCCTTTCAGGAGATCCCCTTGATCTGCGATGACGCTCTTTCGAAGAGCCTTGCCGGTCACATAGCCCACGCGCTGGAGTTTCTTCTGCATCTCGCAAACTCCGGGGACAAGCCCGACCATTTCATAGGAGTCTCCGTCAAAGCCCTGGATCTTCTCACAAAGATACATCAGCCCGCCGCATTCTGCATAGATTGGCATGCCGCATGCAGCCGCTTCCCGAATAGATGCTTTCATCGCCGTATTTCCGACCAACTCATGAAGAAACATCTCTGGAAAACCACCGCCGAAGATCAGACCATCGACGTCAGGAATGCTGGAATCCCGGAGCGGACTAAAATCAACAAGCTCTGCGCCTTGCCGTTCGAGCGCTTCGAGACTGGCCGGGTAATAAAAAGAAAAAGCTTCATCCCGCGCCACGCCGATGCGTACATTTTTAGCCTTGTGTTTCGTTTCGCTTTCCTCGACTTCCAGCAGAGGAGCCTCTCTTGCCACGTCCAAGACCGCCTCTGTATCGACCCACTTTCCGGCAGCTTCTCCCATATGCTCAATGAGCGCCTGCGTTTCGATTTCCGTCACAGGAGTGAGTCCCAAATGACGCTCCGGTGTCTGCAATGCATCGTCCCGGTGGAAAGCCCCGAGCACAGGCATGTGGATCTTCTCCATGACCTCACGCACCATCGCTTCATGTCGGTCTGTGCCCAGACGATTCAGGATGACCCCTGCGATATGGACATCCGGATCGTATTCCATAAAGCCAAGCGCCGTCGCAGCGATGCTGTAACCGACCGATTTACAGTCGAGTACCAGCACCACAGGCGCCTTGAGTTTCTTCGCGATATCCGCAGTCGAGCTGATTCCGTTCGCGCCGCCGTCATAGAGCCCCATGACACCTTCGACAATGGAAATATCCGCCCCTTTCGACAGCGAGGCAAATGTCGGCACCAGCCGGTCCGGCGGTGTCATCCACGTATCTAAATTATAGGAATTTCGCCCGGCCGCCTTTCCATGAAACCCAGGATCAATATAGTCCGGACCCACTTTGAAAGGCTGTACAGCATATCCCTTGGAATGAAAATAAGCTAAGAGTCCGGTCACGATGGTCGTCTTCCCGACGCCGCTGTTCGTACCGGCGATCACAATCCTTGGACGAGCGATAGATTCCATATTTATTTATCCTTTTTGGCAATGATGGTGGACAGATAATTCGGCTTGTAATCCGCCGGAAGTCCGCCGATATCACGAATGACGATCTCATCAGGAAGTCCTGCACGCGATACCATGACCGAACGCTCAAGCATGTGATGCTTTCTAAGCTCTTCCTGAACGAAAGCAAAACTCTTGTACACTTTCATGATCACTGCATTATCGCAGGCAGCCAGTGCCTGGTCGAATTTCTTCGGATCACAGGTCGCCGGAATGATGAGGACATTTTCCTCCCATTCTGTGACCGGCAGCCCGATATAGGAGGCAATGCCAAGGAACGCCGGGATGCCCGGAATCGTCTCGACTTCATATTCTTCCGAGTCTTTGAATTCATTGAAAATATACATATAGGTGCTGTAAAGCATCGGGTCACCCAGCGTCAGGAAGACCAGATTTTTCCCTTCATCCAGTTTTTCCTGAATCAGTTTGCGGTTGATTTCCCACTGCTTGTTCACAGCCTCCATGTCGGTATTCATCTGGAAAACCATCGGGAAAATTTCAACCGTGTCCGGAATATAGGGCTTTGCGATATTAAAAGCAACGGACCCTTCTTTTTTTTCTGTCTTCGGCGTGATGATCATATCTGCCTGCCGGATGGCTTCGACCGCCTTCACCGTCAGAAGTTTCGAGTCTCCTGGTCCTACACCGATCCCGTATAATTTGCCTTTTTTCATCATAAACCTCCTCAAAATGATTATGAAACAGTTATAGGAAGCGTTTTCCGAAGAAATCGCTGTCATGCACCGTATCATTGTACCATATTTCGTTAGAAATTGATATGAAAGTACAGAGAAACTATTGTGCGTTGCTTTCGAAACTGTTACCATGAAGAAAACATGAAATTCGTCAAAGCGCGGCACTTCATGGCCGCACGCAAAGGAGCTTTCTATGACAGCTTTTCTGATCAACTGGTATCCGCTGCTATGCCTTCTTTTTATTGCCATCGGCTACGGGATTTCTTTTTGGAAAAAGAAATCTCCCTTCGCCGCCATTCTTCTGCTATACGCGATCCTCTTTTTCAGTCTTTATGCCTTCCTGCAGGTACTTCACGCAGACAGCGTCGCGCCCTTCTGCTTTACCGGTGTGATGCTGATCGATCTGCTCTTCTGGAATGAAAAAAGATGATACGGGCATGTGGGCAGAAAATGCATCGATGAGCATGCTCTCTCTTGCCCCTTTATCTCCATATGTTATACTAATAAGGTATTTTAAAACCAAAAGAACAAGGAGGCCTTTATGAATATTCTTGTCACTGGCGGTGCTGGCTATATCGGTTCCCACACTGTCCGCGCACTGGCAGCTGCCGAAGGGCTGACGCCTGTGGTTTTCGATAATCTCTCTACCGGCCATGCCGAATCCGTCCCGGAAGGAGTGACACTCGTCAAAGGTGACATTCACGATATTGATTTCGTCGCTGAAACCCTTGAAAAATATAAAATTGACGGCGTCATCCATTTCGCCGCCTATTCCCTTGTCGGCGAATCCATGGTGGATCCTGCCAAATATTATACGAATAATGTCGAGGGTACGCTTCACCTGCTTCTTGGCATGCAAAAAGCTGGCGTTTCCAAGATCGTATTTTCTTCCACGGCCGCTGTCTATGGTGAACCGGAAAAAACGCCGATCGAAGAAGATTTCCCGCACAATCCGACCAATGTCTATGGCCGCACGAAACTGGTCATCGAACACATGATGAAAGACTTCACCGATGCCTATGGCCTTCGCTATGTCGCGCTCCGCTACTTCAATGCGGCCGGTGCTGCGCTGGACGGCACGATCGGGGAAGACCACAACCCGGAGTCTCACTTGATCCCCCTCATCCTGAAAACTGCACAGGGCGTGCGCGACCACATCGCGATCTATGGCACGGACTATCCGACCCCGGATGGCACCTGCATCCGTGACTACATCCACGTCGTAGACCTCGCTGATGCTCATGTACTCGCCATGCAGTACCTTCTTAAGGGTGGAGACAGCACCTATTTCAACCTGGGCAGCGAAAATGGCTTCTCGGTCCGTGACATCATCGATACCGCAAAGGAAGTCACGGGCATCGACTTCAAAGTCACCGAAGAGGCACGCCGCAGCGGTGACCCAGCCGTCCTCATCGCCTCTTCCAAGAAGTGTAAAGCTGTCCTCGGCTGGCATCCCGCCCGTTCTGATACGCGGGAAATCATCGCTTCTGCCTGGAAATGGCATAAATCGCATCCCTATGGATATAAAAAGTAAGAATCATTCCTTTTTGATTCTTCCACGCCTCAAATATTAAACACACAAGAAGGAGAATTATCATGCAGAAAATCAGAAAAGCCGTCATTCCGGCTGCTGGCTTTGGCACCCGTTTCCTGCCGGAAACAAAAGCGATGCCCAAGGAAATGCTGCCTATCGTCGACAAACCCACCATCCAATATATCGTCGAAGAAATCAAAGCGAGCGGCATCGAACAGATCCTGATCATTTCCGGCCATGCCAAGAGAGCGATCGAAGACCACTTCGACTCCTCCCCTGAACTGGAAGAGCATCTTTATGAATCCGGCAAGATGGATCTTCTGAAAGAAGTCCGCCAGGTCGCTTCTGTGAAGATCCACTACACCCGCCAGCCATATATGAGAGGCCTCGGCGATGCCATACTCTGCGCGAAGGATTTCATCGATGATGAACCATTCGGCGTCATTCTTGGCGATGATGTCGTGTACAATGGCAATGATACCCCGGCGCTGAAACAGCTGATGGACCAGTACCAAAAGACCGGCGCCACCGTCATCGGCTGCCAGATCGTCCCCCAAAGTGCGGTTTCCTCTTACGGCATCGTAAACGGCGTCCCAACGGAAGATCCGAATCTGGTTCACGTCAAGGATATGATCGAGAAACCGTTGATAGAGGAAGCGCCGAGCCAGTTTGCAGCCCTTGGCCGTTACGTCATCACACCGGATATTTTTGGAATTCTGGAACAGACGAAGCCCGGAAAGGGCGGAGAAATCCAGCTCACCGATGCCCTGCGCGTCATGGCACATGACGGTCACGTCTATGCCTACAATTTCACAGGCAAGCGTTATGACACAGGAAATAAGCTCGGCTACCTCAAGGCGACCGTTGAATTTGCTCTTCGCAGGGAAGACCTCGGAGAAGATTTCAAGAACTATTTAAAAACACTGGTCGCAAACATGGACTAAGAACGCATCGATTCGGTCGTTATCTCCCTCCTTTTCTCTCCATGCACGCAAAAATCCGACTGTTTACATTTGTAAGCAGTCGGATTTTTTTGATGCTTCATTAAAGAAGAGACACCTATCATTGGATATAGCACACGCCACGTCTTCTCTTCATTTACATACAACGCCAAATATGGAGAAGCTGGTCTTCTGTCATCTTATCGACCTGGAAATAGGAGGCCCCCATGGCCTTGGCGATCTTTTTCGCCAGACCGAGCCGGATAAAGCCCGACTCCGTATCGATGACAGCCACAGGTAGATGGCGGCGTCCTATGCGTTTCGCTTCATCCATGGCATCCGTCACGGGATTGGTTCCTTCATTGAGCGGACTGGTCGCACGGCCATCCGTGATGAGAATGACAACGGGATCCTGCGCCGGATCCTGCCTATAAAGCATATCGAGTACATCTTCCGCTTTGAGAAGACCTTTTGCCAGCGGCGTCTTGCCGCCGGTCGGCATAGAGGCCAGTTTCTTCTGCGCGAAATCTACGCTTCTTGTGACAGGGAGAAGGACCTCCGCCTGCTTCTTACGGAAAGCGATCATACCGACGCGATCACGTTTCTGATACGCATCAAGGAGGATCTTGAAGATGACGCCTTTGACCGTTTTCATACGTTCCCGAGCGCCCATGGATCCGGAGGCATCGACGACGAAAAGGAAAATATTCCCCGTGCGTTTTTCACGTACTTTGCTGCGAAGGTCATCTTTTCTGATGACGACAGCACATCCATTCGACGGGCGGGCCTTCTGATACGGAGCCGCTGCACGCAGCGTGGCATCGAAAGCAATGTCGCTGGTCTTTGCTTTCGGGATTTCCGCACGTACATAGCGTCCCTGCATCAGGTCAGTCATGGTCAGGCTGCGCTTGCCGCTCCCTTTCTTCGGCTTTCTGTCCTTGGCAGGCTCGATCCACATCGGAGGCAGATTGACATGGAGATTGGCCGCATCGACACGCTCCCGGGAAGCCCCCTTCGGGTTCGACATCTGGGCATTGGTATCATTTTGATTCTCATTGCCTTGACTGTCTTCCGTATCCGTCTGCTCGGGCTGCGGCTGCTCCGGTCTTGTGAAATCCTGATCACTCTGAGAAGGATCCTGCGGCTGATCCTTCGAAGGTGCCTCGCTATCCGGCGGCTGCGGCGGTGGATTCTCTGTATCCTCATGCCTATCTTCCTCTTCTTCCGCTTTTCTCATGCGGTGAGGCAGGATGAATTCTGCCGCCTTTTCAAGGTCTTTCGGAAGGACATATTTTCTTCCCGCCAATGCCGCTTCGGCTCTGGCGGCTTCGATGAGATAAATGTCCGCACGATGTCCCGCCACATGTGCCTTCAGTGTATAGACGGCGGCCAGCTGGATCATGGCCGGTGACACCTCGACATCTTTCAGTCTTTCTCTGGCCTTGGCGACCTGATCCCTCAGCGCTTCTGTCTCTTTCTCCCATTTCTTGCGGAAAGCCAATCCGTCTTTTTCGAAATCCAGTACACGTCGAATGATTTCGATCCTGGTCTTATCATCTGTCGCAGGCTCTATCTGGGCAAAAAGGCCGAAACGGTCGAGCGAAGAAGAAGAAAGCGTACCGCTTTCCGGATTCATGACAGAAAGTACCGTGAAACGAGACTCTCTCTGCTCCGAGAGACCGTCACGCTCGAGGCGGTAGCCGCCTGCCTCGCGAATATTCAGAATGGCAGAAAGCAGATCGTCGCGCAGCAGATTCGCATCATCGATATAGAGCAGTCCGTCATTGGCTTCATCGATAAGACCCGGCAGGAGCTTTTTGTGCCCGCTTCGAATGGCCTCTTCGGCATCGATAGCTCCGAAGAGACGGTCCTCTGTGATGCTGATCGGCACCTCTACCCACGGGGCGTCCAGAAGCTCTCTGGCGCTTCGGACGAGCGTAGATTTCCCTGTTCCCTTTTCACCAGACAGGAGAAGTCCTCCGGCGTGCGGGTTGACCAGGGTGAGGAGGATCGCTTCCTTCGCCTTTTCTGCGCCGCAGATGGCAGCGAAAGGAAATCCGTTACGCTTCATCGTCGATGACCTTATCCACTTCGGACCAGTCCAGAGTCTGTTCTTCGAAAGGACGGCGTCTCATACGGTGCGGGAGCGCCAGACGGGAAGCCTCACGGATGTCTTCCTTCGTGACCTCAGTATGGCCTTCTACGGCCGCGATGGTTTCTGCTGTCTTGATCAGCGTGATGTCTGCACGGTGACCATCGACACCGAGTGTGATGGAGATCTTGGCAGCCAGCAGGAGAATGTCATTCGACACCGTGACCTGCGGGAGCAGCTTCATCGCACGCTCGATGCGGCGAACTTCTTTCTCCTGCTCATCCTTCCACGCTTCGAGAAAAGGCTGCGGATCTGCTTCATAAGCCAGACGGCGTTTGATGATTTCTGCTCTCTTTCCCGGATCCTGTTCACCGACGACCTTGACAGAAAGGGCGAAACGGTCAAGAAGCTGCGGACGGATGTCCCCTTCTTCCGGATTCATTGTGCCGACCAGAGAGAAGCGCGCCGGATGGGAGTAGGAAATCCCTTCACGCTCTACGGTATTGATCCCCATAGCGGCAGAGTCAAGAAGTACATCGACGACATGGTCATCCAGCAGATTGATCTCATCGACATAGAGAATGTTGCGGTTCGCATCAGCGAGAATCCCCGTTTCGAAGGAGCGCTTGCCTTCACGGATAGCCGCCTCGATATCCAGTGTGCCGACGACACGGTCTTCTGTCGCACTGACCGGAAGCTCGACCACCTTCATCGGCAGCATCTCTACGTCCGGTTCTGCATGGTCGTATTTTTCATGACATTCATCACACCAGTTGGCTTTGTCATCTGGATCGTCATGGAAACGGCATCCCTTGATGCAGCGGCGCGGCGGAAGCAGGTCAGCGAGCGCGCGCACAGCGGTCGACTTTGCCGTTCCTTTCTCACCCTGAATGAGTACCCCGCCCAGCTTTGGATTGACAACATTCAGCACGAGTGCTCTTTTCATCGTATCCTGGCCGATGATGGCCGTAAATGGAAATGTTCCCTGTCTTTTCATGAATATCCTCCTTAAAATAAATGGATCTTATCGATAGAAAAAAGGTGCAGGAGAAACACAGGTTCTTTGCGGAATCAGCATTTCCTCATATATCTTTTTATAAAAAACTGTTTCATCGCACATTCTGCTTCAGACTTTTTCACCGCTCCGTCCGAGCGAAGCCAGCGGGAGAAGCAGCCACCGCCGCATAGAGGGAAATAGGAGCAGTCGCGGCACTCCGCCATGGACTTCTTGACAAAAGCAGCAACGGCTCTCACTTTTTCAGGATCACGCCCTTCGCAGACATTTCCCAAAAGATAGCGATCTCTTCCCATCAGCGAGGAGCAGGCATAGATATTCCCATGCACATCGACAAAAGCCGCTTCCCCGTGCATGGCATAGCATTGCGGGAAATCGTAATCCTTGGTTTTCGCAAGACGAGCAGCTCGATTCTCCTGCGTGAAATGGATATGCCGTCCCGTCATCTGTTCCAAAAGGTCCATGCGCGCCGCCGTCTTTTCGAGCGCTTTTGTCATCGCCTCTGCGGAAGGCGCATGAAGAGCTGCCCCGCGCCCCTGCTCACGCAAGATGTCGAAGCCGACCTGGTGAACATTTCCATAGAAATGCGCCATGTCTGCAATACCGGGAAGATCCTCTGTCATATCCTCTGTCACGACGCAGGTGATGCCCGTCCCGATGCCGGCAGACGCCAGATTCTTAAAGCCTTCTGACGCAGCCTGAAAGGACGAGCCGCCATCTTTTTTCCGGCGCGTGCGGTCCATGAGATCCTTGCGTCCGTCACAGGAAATACCGATCCCCACTCCATGCTGGTAGAGCCATGCACCTATATCTTTGGTGAGGAGTGAACCATTCGTCTGTATCTGCATCTGCGCATCATAGTGATTTCTCTCGGCGATTTCTACCAGTTTACGTATGAGCGGAAATCGAAGCAGCGGCTCCCCGCCGGAAAACTGCAGGAGAAAGCGATTTCCTCCCCTTCCGGCAAGGTGCAGTGCCGCAATGGCCGTCTCCTCCGTCATATCCACCTGATCTGCGTCTGCTGCATAACAATACCGACAGGCAAAGTTGCAGCGGCCGGTCAGCGTAAGGACCAGCATACGGATCGGCGCAAGGTCAGTCGTCATCATCTTCGAGTTCCCCTTCGACAGAGAGGTAAAGCTCCTGCAGCTCCTCTTTCATCTCATCGCTTGCGTGCCACATGTCACGCTGGTTTGCTTCAAGAAGCGTCTCTGCCATGCTCTGGAGCGCCCATGGATTGACCTTCTTCATCCATTTCTGCATCGCCGGATCTAAAGCATATTTCTGGGCATACTGTTCATACATCCAGTCATCCATGACACCGCTTGTCGCATCCCACTGGAAGGAAATCGAGAGACGGTTTGCGAGATCGGTCGCCCCTTTGTAGCCGTGTTTCATGAGCCCTTCGATATACTTCGGATTCATAGATTCTGCACGGAAGACACGCTTCATTTCTTCCTGTACCGTCTTTACGCCAACGGAAGAACGATTCGTACTGTCCCCCACGTAGGAAACAGGTGCTTTCCCGCCGAGGCTCTTGACTGCCGCGATCATCCCGCCATGGAATGCATTGTAATCATCGGATGAAAGGATATTGCTCTCATGGTTTTCCTCATTCTTGACCGTGAGGTCGAGAGAAGCGAGACGCTTCTGGAACAGCTCTGGATGGAAGACGCCGCGTTTGCCGCCGCCGAAGACATGCCCGCCCCAGCGGACATACACATTCGCCAGATCCTCTTCCGTCTGCCAGTTCTTCGCATCAAGCACCGTATTGACACCTGCACCGTAGGTTCCGGGCGCGTCGCCAAAGATGCGGAAAGCTGCATTTCTCCATGCCTCATCTCCATCGACACCGGCATCCTCCATGGATCTGGCATCTTCTTTCACATGCTTACGGATGAAATTATCCTCTTCGGATTCATCCAGCGCGGCCACAAGAAGTACCGCCTGATCCATCAGTTCAGCGAGCTGCGGAAGGGTATCGCGGAAAAGGCCGGAGATACGTCCCGTCACGTCGATGCGCGGCCGTTTGAGTTCTGTAAGGGGTATCGCCTCGAGCCCTGTCACGCGCAGACTCCCCTTCTGCCAGACAGGACGGACCCCCAGAAGGTAAAGAAATTCGGCGATGTCCTGCCCCGAGGAGCGCATATTCGGCCCCGACCACAGTACCATCCCGATATTTTCCGGATACTTGCCCTGGTCAGCGATGAATTTTTCTATCATGCGATCGCCCAGCTTCACGCCAAGCTGCCATCCTGCCGGGGATGGCATGGTGCGGGGATCCGTGCCATAGAAATTGCGTCCTGACGGAAGGAGCGAAACGCCGCCAGCATTCGGTGAGCCGGAAGGCCCCGGCTCCACATAGCGACCTGCCAGCGCATCCATCGTGTGCGTAAGTTCCTCCTTCGCCCCCTGAATACGCGGTACCATCTCCTCTTTCACAAACAGGAGGAGTTTCTTCAGCGTCTCCCTCCATGCATCACTGCCATGGGCCTCCGGAAGCGCCATGGCAGAGTCGATCGCTTCTGCCGTAAAGTTGCCGGAAGATAGCGTTTCGATGACCTGCTTCGCTTCTTTTCGGATTTGATCCATCAGCTGTCCGCCAGTGATCCCCTGCGTTTCCACCATGTCTCCCGCATGCTGCTGGATATCATCCAAGGTAACGCCGTATTTTTCTGCCAGCAAATCATAAATGGAAGGCATCTCTCCATTCGAAAGGCGCAGCATCTGAAGAATGCCGTCTACAAGAAGAGTGCCTGTCAGCGGCTGCCCCAGAATGTGCAGTCCCACATGAACTTCGCTGTCTTTCAGCTCTTCGATATAGTCATGCAGCGAAGCGACATAGTCTGCAAATGCCTTCTTTTCCTGATAAGGCACTTCTTCATCCAGCTTGGCTTTCACCGCCAATTTGCGAATCGGCTCCTCCATGGCAGAAACATCGCTCCCATTTCCCTTGAGAGCGGCATACTCATCAATCGTTTTCTCCAGCTCGGCGATTTCATCGTAAGCACCTGCATCAGCGACCGGCGCCGGCATGTAGCTGACCAGACAGCCAGCAGCGCGGCGCTTGGCGATCATACCTTCGCCGGTGATCGTCATATGGTATGGATAGATATTCGGGATATCCCCGAGGGCGATGTCCGGATAGCTTTCTTCATCCAGTCCGACGCCTTTCCCCGGAAGCCACTCCAGATTTCCATGCGTCCCCATATGAATGACCGCATCCGCTTTCCACACATGACGCAGCCAGTAGTAGAAAGCGAGATACTGATGTGTCGGCGGGATCTTCGGATCATGATACGCCTTCGAAGGATCCATCCCGTACTGGCGCGATGGCTGCACCGTGAGGAAAAGATGTCCGTCCATCGTACCGGGGACGAGAATATCACCTTTTTCTGAAATCATGACATCGCCCGGTGCCTCTCCCCAGGTATCCACCATGGATGCCTTCGCTTCTTTCCCGAGCTGTCGGAAGAAATCCAGATACTCACGGCAGGAAAGCTTCTGGCAGGACTCCGCCTGCTCTTCCGTCATCATGGAAATATCATTCGTCGCATGGGATGTCATGAGCCGGATGAAATCATCCGATGTTTCCGGGATGAAATCCATCTGATAGCCCGCTTTCTTCATTTCCTTCATGAGACGGATGGTACTCTCCATCGTATCCAGACCGGAAGCACTCCCGATATTCGAATTCTTCGCCGGATAATTATGGAAAATGATAGCGATTTTTTTATTTTCATTCTTCATATGATGAAGGCTCGCCCATTTCCCTGCCTTTTTGACCATCTGCGTCACGCGCTCAGGAATCGGCACATAGGAGACACTGCCATCGGCATCTTTTTTTCGACCTGCGATCGGCAGACCGGAAATCGCGCCGTCCAGCTCAGGAAGCGCAACCGCGATCGTCGTTTCCACCGCATTCATGCCCTCTGGATTCTTGCGCCAGTCAGCCTCTGATGTGAGAAGCGTATAGGCAGAAAGGATAGGCACCCCCAGCTTCTTCAAGACGGGAAGGCTCGTCTTTCCTGCGCCAAGCATAGAAAACTTCATCGTGGACACCAGCGCATCGATGACAGGCTGTCCGTCCTTCATGAAATACGTCTCCAGTACCTCCGACAACGACGGCATGCCTGCAGACTCATCGATGAACCCGTTTGCAAAGACAGGAAGCACCGCATAGCCTTCTTTGTCCGCTTCCTCCAGAAAAGCCTTCACATACGTGGTATCATCCCAGATCCACTCATCGCGGTAGAAAAGCAGCCCCAGTACAGGCCGATCTCCATAGGGATGCGCCGCCTCGTAATCCGAGAGCGTCTTCTGCAAGCGGCTCTCCACGCTCGGATCATAGATTCCCGCCCAGCTGTACTTCTCCGGCGGTTGTGCTTTCTCCGCCTTGTCATCGAAGAGTCCATTCGCATACAGCCAAAGATTTTTGAAATTGCTGAGGCCTCCATACAGACAGTACTTGCGGAATGTCTCGAGCACCTCGCCATCGATCGACGCACTGTGCTCTGCCATATCCCCATCAATGGCATCGACAAAGTATGCGATCCGATTCTTATCCAGAAAATTTTTACACTCTTTCCAAAAGGAAGACTTCAGTGCATTCTTCATCAAGTGAATCATGACCAGAGAAGCACCGGATACTTTGCGCTCCCAATTCCTGCTCCAGTCACTCGTGCGTTCCACGCGCACAGAAATAGACAGGTCAGAAATCAGCCTCTTCTCCTGAAGCGCCTCACAGGCTTTCTTCATGGAGGCATACCGCCTGTCATGGTTCGTCATATATAGAATTTTGGGTTCCATAGCTCGCCTTTCTCTCGGTTCGTCCTAAAAAATACGTACGGATACTTTTTGCTTCCCTAAGAAATCAAAATGATTCTCTTCATAGAAGACTATGGTTTACTCATTCATTATACTACAAACCCATAAATTTTAAAGCATTTTAATGACATTTATAATTCAAATTTTAATTTGCTCAAATAAAATCGAGGCAACCATCCGAAAATGATTGCCTCGATTCGCTATACTGTCATCATGAAATTTCTAAACCAAGAAACACTGTACTCTTTACTAACCACTTGCGCAAAGAACAGCTGGCGTCATCAGCCTTTAAAATTCTTTGCATCCATGACCGTGATTCCGGTATTTACATCTCTTTCAGAGACGGCCTTTCCATTGGCAAGATCGGCCGCCGCCTTCACCGCTTCGTACCCCATCTTCTCCGGATTCTGTGCGATGGTCGCGAAATGGTAGCTGCCATCTTTTAGAGCTGCCACAGCCGGTTCTGAAAGGTCAAAGCCCATGACAGCTAGATCCTTGCGACCTTCCTTCATGACTGCAGCAATGGTCGCCTTCGTAGAGCTGTTGTTGCAGGCAATGATCCCCTTCACGCTCTTATCCTGAAGGGCCTTTTCCACCAGTTCACCCGCCGTCTGTTCATCTCCGTAATTGATCAGATATGCTTTGGAAATCTTCCATTTCTTCGGTGCCAGATTGTACCAGTTGGCAATGGTAGAATCCAGACGTTCCGAGATCGTGCGGCTTGCGAGGTTGCTGACATGCATGACGATGGTGATTTCCTCGTCTTCCGATACGCCGCTTTCCTTCAGCAGCTCCACCATCTTCTTCGCCACTTCTGCACCAGCTGCCAGGTTATTTGTCATGTAGGACGCATCATAGTCTTCCGTATTCATCATCGTATCAACAAGGACGACCGGCAGCTTATCCGCACGAAGATTCTTTGTAGTCTCGGTCAGACGCATGCTGTCAGCCGCGCCGATAATGATGGAGTCTGCCTTCTTCGCCTGCGCGTCGATCAGCATAGCGCGCTGCAGCTCCCAATTGCCATCCTTGTTGACGCCGCCTACATAGACATTGACCCCATTCTCCTCCCCTGCTTTTTTCATGCCGGCAATCACTTTTTTCCAATAGTTGCCATTCATGGCTTTCACGACAGCATAGACATTCTTCTGTCCGCTTTTCACAGTGGTGACTGCTTTGAAATCCTGTTTCGCAGGTGCTTCAGCGACCTTCTGCGTCACCGTTCCCTGCGGCTCGGCCTGAGTCCCACACCCAGCGACCCCACCTGCCAGAATACATGCAGAAATAAGAAGTGCCCACATTTTTTTCATATCGATTGCTCCTTTTCCACAGAAGTATCATCGTGGAAAAGAAATCTAACATATCCTTCACAGGCGGCCACCATGATCGCTTCCATCGTTAAATTATAGCTTTATTTTAAATGGTATAGTATGGATTTTCAACTTGAAAAAATCAAGAGCTGATTAAGACGCAAAAACACTGCATGAGCATCAGCTCATGCAGTGTTTACAAGTATAAAATTGTAAAAATCAATGCATCAAAAAAACAAAGCTTTCAAACGGCTTTTATTTAGGCAGATGCGATGTCGCAGTATCTGCCAAATGAGCGATCTGATTCAAAGAAAAAAGCATATTCATATCATTCATGTTGTTTTCCCCGACAAAATGGCGGATCTCCGTGATGCTGGCATTGGATAGGCCCATATTCCATGAACGCGAGAGCGGAATGTCGATCATCGCACAGATGATCGTGCGAAGGGCTGCACCATGACTGACGATGGCATAGCTTTTATGATCCCCGCGGGATAGAAGCTCCTTCATGAATGCCATCGTCCGCACCTGACAGTCACGGAAAGACTCTCCGTGAGGGAGCCGCAGCTGGTCAGGATGGTGATACATCTCACTGATCATGCCCGGCCAGAGCTGATCGATCTCACTGAAGGTCTTCCCCTCCCAGTCACCGAAACAGAGCTCCTGCAGCGCAGGCACAATTTCAAGCTCCATGCCATGTGACTTGGCGATGCCTTCCGCCGTGATTCGCGCGCGCTTCAGAGGACTCGTGATCACGCCGTCAAGAGGGATATCCTTGAAATAGGACGCTACTTTCTCCGCCTGCGCCATCCCCATATCGGAGAGCGCAACGTCCGTCGAACCCTGATAACGCCCTGATTTATTCCATTCTGTCTCTCCATGGCGGATAAGATATAGTGTAATCATAGCTGTAATCTCCTTGTCTGATCTCTGAGAACGTCTGTCCCCGAGATCAATCTTTTTCCACGGCGCGCAGTGCCTCTATGAGAATCCGATTTTCTTCTTCTGTCCGCACCGCGACACGGAAGTAAGTCTCATCGAGTCCTTCATAATTTCCACACTGCCGAATCAATATATGATACGGCATCAGTACCTCCTGCAGCTCCTGCCCCGTCTGATATCTTCCTATGAGCCGGCAGAGAATGAAATTCACAGAGCCGGGCAGCACCTTAACAAAATCAAGAGCATCAAGTGCAGCCGAAAGTTTTTCTCTTTCCGCTTGACAGTACACCCTGCTATTCCTGATATAATCTATGTCTTGCGCTGCTGCCGTCATGTAGGACTGCGCAAGGCCATTCACATTCCACGGAATCAGCGTATCCTGCAATCTCTCCGCCAGCGTAGGGTGAAGATAAGCAGCACCTATGCGAAGCCCTGGCACTGCATAGAATTTTGTGAGAGACATCACGACCGCTCCGCAGGTTTCATTCACAAGAACGTGCCGATAGGATACATCATCCCCCACAAAATCAATGAAGGATTCATCAATGATGAGGAAGCTCTCTTTTTTCTTTGCCAAACAGAGAACGGCCTCGAACTCCGATGGAGAAAGCATCTGTCCGTCAGGATTATTGGGGTGGCCGAGGTAGATCAAAGAATGCGGAAAAAGTTTCTTCTCGATCTCCTCTAAAGGAAGTACAAATCCCTGATCCGCCTTGAGAAGAAAGCTGTCCACCGGACAGCCCGCCGCCTCAGCAGAAAGACGATACTCTGAAAAGGATGGTGCCGGAACGATCACTTTCTTCGGATGAAGAAGCTCGACGAGTTTGTACATGAGCTCAGTCGCCCCATTTCCGAGTGCCATTGATTCTTCCGAGATCCCATAACGAATAGAAAGGCTTTTCTTCAGCGCGCGGCACTCCACATCCGGATAGCGGAGCGTCTCTTTTTCCCAGTGCGCCATGAGCGCTTCTCTTCCCTTGGGAGACAGGCCGAGCGGATTGATATTGATACTGAAATCGAAGACTTTGTCCTGCTCCTCTTCGGAGAGACCAAAGACATCGCCCCCATGGCGGGATGATTTGATAGACATAGTGAAATGGTCCTTTATAAATCAATTTTACTTATTCCGTACACAAAAAGCACGAACTCCATCGAGTCCGTGCTTTCATTATAATGTATCGATTAGATTTTTTCTACCTGCATACCGCGATTGGTGAGGCTCACCAGATCAAGGAAGGTGATGCCATCGACTGCTTCCTCCAGCTTTTCCCGAAGAGGCAGCGCCTCCATGCCCGGCGGCAGAATCAGTCCCAGGACAGTCCCGCTGTGCGCACAGATGACCCCTTTCCCGCCGAGGGAAAGACCGACCCTGTGAAAATCAGAAAGCTGCTTTTTATACAGGATCTTCTGATTGCAGAAAGCAGAGATAGAGGCCGCCTCGCCTATGAGGTCGATGGATTTTTCAGCGATGCCTTTCTCGAAGAGACGAAGAGCACGCGCAATATCCTTTTCATTGCTTTTCTGCAAAGCGATGAGGTCTTCCCGCGAATTGAAAGACATCGTGTCGATTTCTCCTCCGCAGTCATAGATGAGAATATCCATCGCCGGTGAGAGCCCGAGAGAACGGATCGCTTTCCCTTCCCGGTAGTCGAATTGCACGATCCCTTCGAAGAAAGTCGCATCGCTGGGCTCTATAGAGAGCGCAATGTGGGCGATCTCCTCCATCGACAGCTTCCTGCCGAAGGAAAGCGCAACGGCCTGTGCGACAGCACTGATATCTGCCGTACTCGAAGCAAGCCCCTTCCCTTTCGGTATCGAGGAAATCAGGCGCACGGACGGCCGGTCCGTCTCTCCAAGATAAGCCAGCGTCTTCTTCACCGCTTCCTCTGCTTTGTCGGGAAGTGCATCATCGGCTTTGTCATCCACCAGAGCCATCGCATAGCGATTGATAGGACAGGTCACCATGAAGGAAGCCCCCTCTGTATAGCCCTGTATGAATTCGCCGCAGGAACCTGGCGAGCTAACTACATATGCCATACCTGCCCCCTTGTGAGAATGACGAAAAGCAGAGCCAGAAAGGCTTCTGTGAGCTCGGTGACAAATCCATAGGTATCTCCTGTCGTGCCGCCGATTTTCTTGACGACCCAACTGTTCAACTTGAGCCCGATCGCGATGGCAGCCCCTGCCAAAAGAAGATAGGTCCATCCGAAATAAAGTGCGGGCAGAAGCGAGAGCACAAAGGCTTTCTCCAGTGCATACTTCTCGCGATAGGCGGCAAACGCTTTTCCCATGCCGTACGGACGGGCATAGGGATACTCACAGATGGAAATCACCATATTGAGCCGCCCCAGCGTCGGCATCGCTATGAGAACGAGATAGAGCGGCGCGTCTGCTGAGCCAAGCGAAAGCGTTTCCACCAGCACAAAGATCAGAATGGACAGCATCCCGAAAGAACCGATAAGACTGTCCTTCATGATTTCCAGACAGCGTTCCTTTGAGCGACCGGAGAACAGGCCATCCGAAGAATCCATCAGCCCGTCGGCGAGTGTCCCCCCGGTGAGGAAGAGCTCGCCCACCACCAGAAGGAATCCCGTCAAGAGCGGCACCCCCAGCGGCTTCATCAAGAAATAGATAAGGCACATAAAAGCGCCGATGATCCATCCTATCACAGGAAACCAGGTGACGCTTTTCCCGAATTCCTCATCATTCCATACGGTGCGGTCGGAAATATGGATACGGGTCAGAAACTGCAGACCCACTAAAAAAGCATTCATGAAATCACCAGAAGATATAAATCAGCACCGTCTCAAGCGCAATGAAAAGAATCGTCGCACCGTACATCATCATGATCGAAGTCATGATGTGGTCCGACTTCAGGGGGATCTCGGCATCCCCCATGTATTCACGGAATTCCGGTTTCCCTTCATAGTAGTTATAACCGCCGAGCTGCACATGCATCGCACCGGCGACCGTCGCTTCCGCATAGCCGCCATTGGGGCTCGGATGTTTCTTCGCATCACGCAGGCAGATCTCCACGGCATGACGCCAGTCCAGACGTAAAAGGAATGCCGCTGCCACAAAGAGCAGGAAAGTGATACGCGCCGGGATATAGTTCAGCACATCATCGAGGCGTGCCGCAAAGCGTCCGAAAAAGAGATAACGGTCATTTTTATAGCCGAGCATAGAGTCCATCGTATTTCCTGCGCGATAAACCATCGCGCCCACCGGACCGAAAAGCAGAAAATAAAAGAGTGGAGAAATGATCCCGTCCGTCGTATTCTCTGCGATCGTCTCGATCGTGCCGCGCGCTATATTGCTTTCATCCAGATTCTCTGTATCCCGGCCGACGATCCAGCTCAGCCGTTTTCTTGCGGTCACGAGATCCTTTTCATCTTTGAGAAGATGGTAAATTTCCAGACCGTCTCTGGCAAGCGCGCGCGGCGTCATCGTGAAATAAAGGACAACGGTGCTGATGGCTGCATAGAGCCACAGACCGCCAAGATGCCCTAAGTAAATCAGAAAAGCCGTCAGAAGACCTACGGTAAGCAGCACGAGCAGCACTGTCAGCATCCCGCGAAGAAACATATTTCCATCGGACGTCTTTTTCTCCGGGTACAGGTGGTTCTCATAGAAGGAAATCAGATTCCCGATAAGTACCACCGGATGCCATTTCGAGCGCGGATCGCCATAGACCGTATCCACCACAAGAGAGGCGAAAGGGATCGCTGCTTCTGTGATGGAAGTAAGAAGCCCGCTCACTTATTCATTCTCCAGAATCTTATAGAAGGCGTCCATGTCGAAGTTCTTTCTGACAGTATTCGCCAAACGGTCGAATTCCGACTCTTTGTACTTTCTGTAGCGGAACTGGATCGGCAGATCTTCGAGTCCCTTTCTCCGGCGGAGCGCATTGATGACGGCGCGGCGGATCTCATCATTATCGAATATGCCATGGCAGTAGGTGCCAAAGACATTGTGTTTTTCATTGATGAATCCGTCCATCAGATCGACCGGCGCTTCGCTTCTTTGCGTGATATGGAAAAGGGACTGTGCCTCTTTGGTGAGCGTCGTCTCCCCCATATGGATCTCATACCCGCGCATGCCCTTGGCGGAGAATTTCATATCGAGGAAAGGCAGCTCCTCGCAGTCAAAGAGCACCTGATAGGTATTCTTTTTGCCATGCATCGAAGTTTCATAGGGCAGAAGGCCGAGCCCTTCGACTTCATCATTTTCACTTTCCACGTGAAGCGGGTCACAGACCTTTTCACCAAGCATCTGGTAACCGCCGCAGATCCCGATGACAGGTACGTCCTCTTCTGCCAGCTCGCAGATCTCCTTCGCATAGCCCTGCCGCTTCAGGTACAGCAGGTCTTCCGTCGTATTCTTACTGCCCGGCAGCATGATGAGATCCGGATGACCGATCATATCCCCCTGCTGGACAAAGCGGACATTCACATCCGGTTCATGATTCAGCGCATCGAAGTCGGTAAAATTCGAAATCTTCGGAGTCTGCATGACAGCGATGTGAATATCTCTCATCACATGGTCGCTCGGCATATCCTGCAGGGAGACCGAGTCCTCATCGTCGATGCCCAGCTTGTCGAGGTAAGGAATGACACCCAGGACCGGAACACCTGTCCTTTCTTTGAGGAAGGTCAGCGCCGGTTCAAGCAGGGTGATATCTCCCCTGAACTTATTGATAATGAGCCCTTTCACGAGAGCTCTCTCATCCTCATCGAGCAGCATCAGCGTGCCGACGATCGAAGCGAGTGCACCGCCGCGGTCAATATCTGCGATCAGGAAAACCGGCGCATGGCATTCTTTGGCGATACGCATATTGACGATATCATTTTTCTTCAGATTCACTTCCGCCGGACTGCCAGCCCCTTCGATGACCAGCGCATCATAATGCGTCTCCATATAGGCGAGGGCTTCCTTTACACTCGCCCATGCCTGCTGGCTGTACTTGTTCTGGTAGTCAGAAGCACTGTAGTTACCGACCGACTGTCCCAGAAGAATGACCTGCGAGCAGGAATTGCCCGTCGGTTTCAAAAGGACCGGATTCATCTGTACGATCGGATCTGCACCCGCTGCTTCCGCCTGCGCGACTGTCGAACGTCCGATTTCCCCGCCGGAACGGGTGACATAGGAATTCAGCGCCATATTCTGCGCTTTGAATGGAGCGGTATTATACCCATCCTGCGTCAGAATGCGGCAAAACGCCGTACACAGGATGCTTTTCCCTACATGAGAACTGGTTCCCTGAAACATGACTCTTTTTGCGATTTTTATCATCATAACTCCACTCCTCTTTCTTTGAGTTCAATGGTAATTCCTGCCACGGACAGATATACCTTGTCAGCACGCTTTGCGATATACTGATTCGCCAGACCGACAAGATCCCTGTATACCCGGCTCATGGCATTGGCCGGAACAATGCCCATGCCCAGCTCATCGGAAACAAAAATGATCTCTTTATCAGTGACTTTGGAAATCGAATCAAACATACGATCCAGATCCTTCTCCAGTGCTTTCTGGAGCGTCGTCAGATCTTCCACCCCCAATGTCTCCACTGTGATCCCCTTCATATGATCCATCAGAAGGTTATTCACATACATGGTCAGACAGTCGAAAAGAATGTCATCAGCGCCGGCGAGGATTTCATCCATCATCGGCCCCGCCTCGTGCATGACCTCAAAAGTCTTCCAGTCAGCCGGCCGCCTCTCGCGATGAAGCATGACACGATACTTCATCTCATCATCAAAGATCTGGCTGGTGGCGATGTATCCCTTCCTTTTCCCTGCAGAATGATACATCAGCTTCTCCGCAAATTCACTTTTCCCGCTGCGCGCGCCGCCCAAAACCAGAAAAATTTGATTCTTCATTTCCTCATCACCTCATTTTTCGTTCCTTCGGGGCATTTATCTTTGTCCCTTCAGGGCATTTACCGTTATATTTTACCATAGTCAGCGCTAGATAGCCACTTGCGTGAACGGGTCCCACGAAAGAAAAATATAATGAAGCCGGCCGTCAAGACCACGTTTCAAAATAGTCAGCGCGATTCCATATAGTATTCGTTACATGCGAAAAAAGGGGCTGTGAAATAATAGCTCCATGAACACAAAAAAGGACTTTCGATTTTTGCGAATCAAAAGTCCTTTTTT
>OIXL01000319.1_pt1 | contig 26143 bp, 21 predicted proteins | sample 1587761 | NCBI WGS metagenome assembly OIXL01 (sample SAMN03283246) | human gut metagenome | biome: human-associated habitat; material: feces | host: Homo sapiens | place: Peru | collected 2012 | reverse complement strand
GCTAGAAAAATTCCTGTCTGTCCAGAACTGCATGAGCTCTTGCAAAACCGAATCACCGATGGCTTTGCATTTTTAGAAATCCACGACTCGAAGGCTTCCGACTCGCTCCGTGAATTGCTCGTAAAAATCATGCCTGAAAAGAAAAAAGAACGAGGCTATTGCTTCCACTCGTGGAGACACTTCTTCAACACATACCTTTTGAGTCAGGGCGTTCCGCCGATAAAGGTTGCGTCCGTCATGGGGCATTCGACTGGTATTTCTTCCATGCAGGAGATGTACACAAACTTTACGGAGGCGGATTATCAGGAAGTCTATGAGGTACAGAAAAAACTTTTTGAGGAATTGAAATACTGGTGAAATCTGAACTTCTTGGAAAATCTCGCTTTTCATGGAATTCAAGTCCGAGTTTCTGTATATTTGCATATAACAGCAGATGATAAAATCCCGCCCGGTGCTGTAAGGAATGTAGAATAAAAACTGCCGAAATGCCGTCAGTTTTTATTCACACAAGTTTCCTTCGGAAACTTGCACATCAACTGTACATTCTCATTTCATTGCGAATGTGCGTAAAAAGCCAATCACGAAGTTGAAACTTCGCTCTTGACTTTTTAGGAAAGAACAATGAAGAATACAAACTTACGCAGGGTGACTCGACACGAGGACTTCACTTTCTACCGTCGCGGGAAAGTCTGGTACTACAAATGCTACAACCGTGACGGAAAACTTCTGTGCGGACACTCAACCGGATGCAAGAGCCGGACTGCCGCTCAGAAGTACTGCGAGGAATTAAGAAGGAATGGGCTGATTTACAGCCAGTCAAACAAGCCATTCAGAGCCTATGCCTCTCACTTCTTTGATGATGACGGTCTTTATCTCCGTTACGCAAAGGCGAGCGGACATGAATACAGTAGGTCTTATATCAGAAAATTGCAGTCAGTCACAAAAAGGTATCTTATTCCTGCTTTCGGTGATAGACCTCTGAACGGAATTACGATGAACGATGTGAAATCTGCACTTTTCGACTTGAAGGAAAAGAGAAAACTTTCAAACAAAACGCTGAATGACATTCTTTCAATATTCAGAATCATAATCACTGATGTAATGAACAACGGACTGATTTTTCTTTCACCCATAAACGGAATAAAATCCTTTGCAAGAAATCCCAGACCAAGAAACGCCTTTGAACTCGCGGATGCGGTTTTGATTCTTCATTCTGATTTCTCGTCTGAAAAAATCAGAATCTATTTGCTAGTCGCGGCTCTGACAGGAATGAGGGCGAGTGAAATTCTTGCAATCAGAAAAGAAACGCTGCACAAAACTTACATAGAGGTCAAAGACCAGATTCAGAATAAGACACTTCGCCCGACAAAAACAAAGACTACAAGGATAGTTCCTATTATTCCGGAACTTTATGCAATTTTGCACGGAATGATTGGAAACGATTTTGTCTTTGAAGGAATTAGAGAAGGTGTGCCATCAAACGAACTTAGGAAACTTCTAAAAAAACTTATGCCCGAAAAGAGGCTGGCTCAGGGCTATTGCTTGCACTCGTTTCGCCACTTCTGCAATACACAAATGCTGAGTGAAAACATATCACCTGTAAAAGTTGCGGCCGTTCTTGGTCATTCCATCGGAACTGTCTCACAGATTCAGAAAGCCTACACAAACTTTACCGAAACCGACTTTAGTGAAGTCTACGAGTTTCAGAAGAAATATTTCCATCTTCTGAACGACTGATTAAAAATCGCTTAATCCCGCCATGGCGTGAAAAAATATAGGGAGGTTCAAAATGGACGAATTTGAAAAACTACAGGTAGCCGAAAATTCTGTAGAACTTTTGACTCGTCAGGAAGCTGCGGAATTTCTGCACTGTTCAGTGTCCTACATAGACAACTGTGCTAAAGACTTGCCAAGAGTCCGCTACGGACGGAAAGTCCTTTTCAACAAGGCAACTTTGCGGAACTGGCTCCTGGCCCACGAGGATAACGACGGACAGATTTCATAGCAACGATTTTCAATCTACTCTAAATTAGAACTTGCTCAGCAACGACAGTTCATCAAAAAGTTACTATTCAATCAAAAAAGCCGGACTGAAGGTTCACAAGAAAACCTGAAGTCCGGTTTTTTTATGATTTTTACAGTTTTTAAGGTGACGCAAATCTACCGTGATGTGAAAATATTTTACGGTACATTAACTCTTTATACTATAACAAATTAGGAGTGCAATACCGTTACTTGCTTTATCTTGCTGCAAAAGACATTTTTTTGTGACAAACCTTAAAAACTATGCTATATTATATGTAACTCTTATTTGCAGCGGCTGCATTTAGCCGTGTTATATGCCAAAAACTCATATTTTTCATCTTCACAACAATCCTTCCGTTGAATTTCCGATTGAACTGATGGACATCAGTGACTGGACACCAAACATCGGAAAATCTTTTTATGTAGCACATGATTTGTACATGAAAAACGGTAAGCCTGCACTTGTTACAATCGACTCCGTTTATCCCGATGAGGGTGTGGATTGTATGCCTATTGCTGTCTGTCACAGGATTGACGATGGCGGCGTTCAGGAAAAGATTGAAGTCGGATGCGAACTCCTTTTTGCAACAGAAAAAGAAGCGTTAGAGGAAAACGACTATTTGAACAAATATCTAAAACATTAGTCGATTTCTTGTCCGAAATCTTCATCTTTTTCACAAAAGCGGATATGCTCATTCAGGTATTTTATCGGAAATGGAGTGGCAGTATATTGTCCGTTTCTGACAAATTCAACGGTGAGCATATGTGCAAATTTGTCAAACAGAATTTTTCCGTTTGGATTTCCGCCGTCTTGATTCCACGGAATAACATCACGGATAATGCAAGAACAGGGAACGCTTGAATGCAGTGCATCTTTATTTTTTGCACCAACGAAATACTTGAATGTTTCATCTAGTTGGACTGATTTTACTCCAAACAAAGAATTTAGATATTTGTTGGAGTTTTCTTGACTCTTAGGTTCTGAATGTAAAAGTATTGGATTTTCACTTTCTTTGGTTGCTTCAAAAAGAAATTTGATAAACGGCTTGATTGTTACGATTCTTATTTTCTTCTTTTCTCCATCTGTATCAACATATTCAAGCAGATGCTTTATTGTGATTGTGGACGAAGCATCCTTTTCAAGATTAGCAAGCATAATTTCAAAAGCATTTTTCAGACTTTCCGTTACTTTAGTTGCAGAGCGATATTCCTCTATCGCATTTTTTATTAATGCTTTGTTTGCTGTTTTATTTGGGGCTGACAGCGAAAGAGTTTCTGATAATTTTTCAATATTTGGCAAGGTGAATTGCTTTGTTTTGTAAATGACATTTATCTCGGAAATATCTTTGTAAACAATGCATTCAACTGGGGAATACTTATTGTTGTGATTATATTTTTGAAAAATGCTGTCTATTGCTTCCCAGTCATCGCTTGGAAATTTTGATGAATTAAATGATTCAATATGAATTTTTCCCAAGTCCGAAATTTCCATTTTGTAATAGGTGTATTCATTGCAGCTTTTTGCATTATTCCATTTTCCAGTTCCACACTTTACAAAAGTCCAAGTATCGTTTTCGTTCCAATTCACAAGAGAAATCTGTTTTTTATGTAAATCAGCTTTGATGATAAGTTCCTGCACAACATTGTGCATTAAGTGCTTTATAGATTCACCATCAATTTTTTCTGCAGAATTTTCAACGGTTATGTGCTGAATTATTTCTTCTTCAGTATACAAATTATGCTGGTCTTGTGGTTTGTTCATTTCCTCAAATAAGTTTGGCGACAGTATTTCTTCCTTTTTGGCATAAAAATCAGAATCTTTGTCGTGGATAATTTCGATGATGTAAGCATTTTTTTGTCTTGTGTCCGATATTCCAGAAATGCCGTACTCTGTCTGCAAAAACTGTACAATTTGATTTTTCATTTGTCGTGATTCTGGAGTATCCACGGTGTCTACAACGCACATTTTTTGCTTTTGTAAGAACGATTTGTAATCCTTATTTTCGTAATCCTCCGATTTACTGTCGTAGCTTGTGTAATCAAAAATCGGGATTTGCTCGATAGAAATATATTCGCCGAGATTTTCTTTTACATCATCAAAAAAAGTTGCTATCATTCCTGACTTTGATTTTAAGAAGTTGTCGTTGTTGCTGAAGTCAAGAAATTTTTTACGCTTGCCTTTTCTTGAGAGTGCACCTTTGTCAAAAAAACGAGCATTCTTACCATAATCTTCATTCAGTTTTCTGCGAAACTCGCCTGTCTTATCGTCAAAAACATATTTCGGTTCAGCCTTCTTTCCGTATTTTTTTAGAGTCTCATAATCTGAAAAGGTTTCAAAATTCGCCTCAAGTGCAATGTTATCTTTTGAAGTCGTAAAAAAACGCAATTTTAAAAGCTCAAAAGTTTTTGCATTTTTATTTGAGCTGTTTGAATAATACAAACTGCCAGTTAAATTGTTGTAAGAAAAAGAATCCGCAGCACGATTTTTTAGCGTATTCACTAAAAGCTGGGCAAGTTCAACATCTTTTATATTAGTTATTGAATTTTCGTCCGAATCAAAAAGATTCACTTCGTTAATAATTGCAGAGTCGTCTATTGACTGAACTTCATTCTTAAAATCACCAAAAGAGACTTTGCCGCTTTTGAACATTGCAAACCAACGATTGTTTCTGTAATACGCTGTAGATTGTGCCTTAAATTTCTCATCCGCAATATCAAGAACATTGTTTTTGAAGAATGAGTTTTCAGTTCCGATTTGGAAAATAGTAAAATTTTCACAGACCTTGTTTCTATCGATTTCAATTTTCAAATTGTTCGTAAAAATCGGAAATTTATTCTTGTATGTTTCCATCGTGCAGGTCTCCTATGAGCATTTTTATAGCCTTTTCGTTCGGTTTTCCATTTTCGTCAACCAGCCAAGGAATCTCAATAACATTCTCAGTCTGAACAATGTCTAAAGCTTCAGCTTCTTTAAGAATATTGATTACATAAACCTTTTTTCCGCCAATAGCATTCAGTTTATTCTCCATCTGTCTAATCAAGGAATTCTTGCTGGTAACGATAGAATTTTTCCAATGCTTGAAGTCGATGAAAATTCCGTCTGCAAGTTCAAAGTCAAAAAATTCAAAGTAATCAGGATTTTCAATCTCATAAAGTTTTGTGTTGAGTTCCTTTTCCAAAATGAATTTTCCGCACACCTCGCCCAAAGCGCCTTTGTAGATATTGTTGAAAAGTGCGGGAGAAAGAATAAAATCCTCATTCCCAAAATTTATGGCAAATCCATTTTGCTCAAAATATTCGCGAAGTCCAGCATATACAAAGAAAGCTTTCAGTCGTGCTGATTCTTCACTTACATTCATCAAGGTAAAATCAGAATCCAGTTCTTTTTTAAAAACTGAATAGTCCTGAAACAGATTTATGCGTATGTCAGAAAAATCGCCTTTCTGTGCAAAGTAATAATTTGACTTTTGCTCGTAGTTCTGAATGTAAAATTTGCTTACGGTCTTGTTGTTTTCTGCAGTTTCTTTTGATGCCGTCGGATATTTCAAAACGCATTCACGAAGTTCTTTCCACAGTTGGATTGAATGTTCAGTCCAGTTTCTCTGTAACATACTCTTTATGTAAGAGTTCGCATTTTCGGATTTTCTGCAAGCTTCATTTTCAATCAGCACTTTTTCATCAGGCAATTTTTGTGAATATTTACCAGCAAAATCAAACAATGACTTCAATTCGGGCGGCATTAGCTCATTGTTTACGCAATTGACATTAATTGTTGTGAGTACAGAATTATTCGTGTAAATGTAAACTGTTTCTTTTTTATTTGAAGTTCTGCAAATTCTTCCTACAGCTTGAATTACATCACGAGTTGCCTTTCTTCTGACACTTGCACAGGAGCGTATATAATCAAGTGAAGTTGCATAATCAGGAATCTTTGAATATGCCTTGAATGCGACTTGAACTAACTGATTCAAATTTCTTGGACTGATTTCATTATTTTCATAAAGATATTTTGCCTCAAACAAAAATTCCAAAAGTTCTTTCAGTCCAAAATTCTGCACATCAGTGGTATTTGTAATCACATTCGTTATATCACCCAAATACAAGGCATCAAAATCCTTTTCAGATGTTTTGTTTTGATTTGAAAGAGTAATGATTTTGTCTTTCTCATTTTCAGGAATTTTATATTGAAGATTTTGACCTGCCCCGACAGTTTTATATGAAGAAAACACAATGATTTTCTTTCCCTCGGAAAATTCATCGAGTATTTTATCCTTTTCCTCTTCATAGTTTTTGCTCGAAAGGACTTTTATCTGCGGACTTTCTTTTTGATGAATTTCGCAGTATTGTGAGACAAATTCTTTTAACAAACCTATATCAAACGGAGCGCAATTTTCTTTTGGCAAAGCCATATTCAGACACAGAAATGATTTTATTTCTTCGTCCTCAATAAAACTTTTCAGCACTTCAAAAATATTGCAATAGCGGTTTTGATAGTAAACTTTGTTGTTTTCATTCAAATCTAAATTGTTTAATTTCAAAAGGAAATTCTTTTCCAAGTCCTTGTTTTCTGTTATAAAGGAAAGCCGTTCTTTCAAAGGCTTATTTTCTTTTCCTTCATCTACAGATTTGACAGAAATTTTGATTGTTCCGTCTGTATATTTTTGCCATTTTTTATTTTGCTCAGAAATCAGTTTTTCATAAGAAGATTCTGGAAAATCGACATAATTTTTTTTGAGTTCTTCTTTGAGATAAGAAAGAGAATAGTTTGAAAGAATCGAATCAATTTTTGCGGTTGCGGAAAGTCCTACGACCTTGCAGTTTTTTGACATAAAGAGCAATATTTTTTCAGGAGTTGAGTTCACTTGAATAAAGTGTATTTTAGTTTCCTCGTTATGACTGTCGCTGTCTATAAACTCAAAAAATTTGAAACCTCGGTTGAAAAAAGAATAATCTTCAATAACGGAATTAGAGTACGAAATATTTCGCATGGCATTTGCATTCACCAAATTAAAAAGAACACCGCGAAGATCTCCGTCTCTTAAAAACACATCGCAGATTGTCTCTACAGCATTTTCAAAAGTAAAAGTTTCGATGTGTGAAGAGTGTTCATCTTCCTGTTTTCGTTTCTCGTTTTCATATTTTGCATATTGTGTCGCCCATGATGCAATAAACCTTGCAAACGTATTCAAGAAAGCGGTAATTTCACGAAGAAGAGAATAAATGTTTATGTCGGTATCAGGATTCTTGTTTTGATTGTATTCATCCTTGTTTTCAAAATAAATTTTAACTTGCTGCTCTTCATCGCCAATAACAGTCCTGATATAATAGCGGTTATCCTTTAAGAACGACCTGAAAGAGCCATCGAAAAATAAAAAGCCACGGTTGCGGTCTACAGAGTTTCCATTTGTTTTGTAGTTGAAAAACATGGCGTATTTTTCATAAATAGAATCAATCTCAGTTTTCAATTTTTCAAGAGTCAAAGCATTTTTGTTTTTCTCTGTATATTTATGGTATGGCTCATAAAAAGATTTTGCAGGCTTGTAATTCTGTCCCTGCAATTTGCTGTGCAATTCCTTCACAATATCAAGATAATTATTTTGAGTATTTACCGCTTCCGTAATAATATTTTCTTTGATTGTTTCTTTTGTAGCATCGAACTCATCAATAAAAACAATTGTATTTTTAAGATTTTCAACAGAAATAAATGGACATGACGGCTTTATGAGAGTGTCATTTCGAGTTAAAAGTTTGTTCACGGAAAGAAAATAGATCTTATATTCATCTGTAAATACTGTCGGATAAATCTTTCCTATCCAATTATACCGTCGGTCATTTCGCAGGACTCTCTTCTTTTCTTCAACACTTCCAGGGATTTTGACTGTAATCAATTTTCTCAAATATTTTCTAAAAGCGTACTCTGCATTATCAAATCTTTTTTCTATCTCTTCTTTGTAGATTTGTTCTGATTTTGCAAATGACTTGTCGTTTACTTTTTGAACCAGCGGCTGGAGAGTTTTATATTCTTCAGACTGATATTCTTCCGGGATTTTTACATTCAGAAAATTTGCTTTTACAAAATCTCCATTAGACTTGATAACAAGCACATCTTTTTCAAAATTCACATTTTTGTTTCGTTCATAAGTTTTACGAAGTTCATCCACTGGAAGATTCTTTAAAAGCGTAGTGGTAAAATAAATCTTGCTGCTTCCATGTTTCTTATAGACATAATCATAAATCGCCTGACATGATTGGTATGTTTTACCGATTCCTGTACTCGGGTCAATCAAAAAGAGTCCGTTTGTTTTAGTGTCAGACTGTAAAAAATCACTTATCGAATTGAACAAAACTAATCCTCCAAATAATGCTCTCTTACTTTTAACTTCTTCCCAATCTTCGTTTCTGCATTTTCTTCCAGATTTGTCTTGCCTGTTTGCAAATGTTTTCATCGACATGCAAAATTTTTACAAGCAATTCCTTGTCAACGAGGTCTAAAGCTTCTTCAATATTTTTTTCATTTCTGACAATTTCATCAACTTTTGCAAGAAGTTCTTTTAATTTGTCCTTGGGAAAATCTTTTACGTCTGGAATCAGTATGTTTCCCATCTCTCCGGGGAGAATTTCAAGAACACCACCGCCGTAACTTCTTCCGCAAATCTCGCTAAAGGCAAATGAAACGCTGTTGTAATAAGAAAAAAGCAGCAAATCGGGATTTACATCCTTGTTAATTTTCATTCTGTGCATTGTGTCCGTGGAAACCGCATTGCACTTGTTCAAAACGAATTTCGGGTATAAATTGTTGCGACGCAAAAAGAATGCATCTGGCACCCAGACGGATGGAACAATATACCAGCGGTCTCGGATTCTGCACTTGTAGCCCTTGTTGATTCCGTCATCTTCGCCTTTTTTGATGTAATTCTTATAGCCCTGCGGATATTCTTCAAAAGGAATATCTGGAAAATTCAATAGCTGAGATTTTTTCCCATTTTTTGAATTTACCTGCCAATCCCTTTTTGTAAAATAGATTCCGTGCGCGTGAGAGCTTCTTCCGATTAGCGGCAACAGGGCATTTGTAAGCTGATATTTTTCCTCGCGCTCTTTGTCGATGGAGAAAAAATCGTTGTCGCCGGTGGTGATGCCAACATTTATGATACCAAAGTCAGAGAATTTCTTAAAACGCTTGTCCTCTTTGAGCTGTCTGATTAGTTCAATTTCTTCGCTGTTCGTAAAATAGCGAGTCCATTTTTCTTTTACATGTTGGAGCGGAATAAAACCGTTTGATTCCAAATCAAGTTTTGAAAAATCATTTAAATCATGCATTTCTATGGTTCGTATGCCCTTTTCCTGTCCGCCTTTTTCGCCGACAAAGACAAGAATTTCCTGTTCAATATCAGGAAAAACAAGTGTCTCAAAAGTTATCAAAGTAATTTTTGAAAACTGATTTGAAAGAAAAAGACGCAGTTCTTCCGCATAGGCAACTTGCAAGAGTTCTGCGGGAATTACAAAGGCGATTTTTCCGTTTTCTGAAAGAAGTTTTGTGCATGCAACGAGAAAACAAACCCAAATGTTTATAAGTTTGTTCGGCTTCATTCCGTTTTCTTCAATAATTTGAGACAGAATATTTCTTTGAGCTTCGCTTAAATATTGATATCTGATGTAAGGAGGATTTCCTAAAATCAAATCATAGGACTGTGATTTTTTTGCATTCTCATAAAAGTTCAGAAAATCGTCCTTAATTAGTTTTACAGATTCCTCATTCTTATAACGCTCTTTTACTTTGTTGAGTTCAGGTTCTTCAATTTCAACAGCCGTTATATTTTTTGAAATCAGACTGTTTTTAGCCAGTGCGTCAATGAAAACACCGTCACCGCAGCTTGGCTCAAGAATCGTCTTTATTTTCTCAAAGTCAAAGAGTCTCACAATTTTGTCAGCCAAATCAAACGGTGTGTAATACGCTCCACGCAATTTCTGTTCTGAACTGTTTGCCTTTAGTTTCATCTTGCACCACCGTCAGAAAGAAATTCAAGATTCCATATTTTATCAGTTTCTGTTTGTAAGTCATTTATCAAGGCTGTCTTTTCACGGTTGAGAAGTTCGAGAGACTTTTTATCCTTTTTTGAGCGAAGAGTTTTGTTGAGGCTGATTATTTTTTTTGTTTTCTCAACAATTGAATCATACAGGGCTTTTTGCTTTGCGTTTTTCAAATCAAGAGGAACAAAGGGTATTGTCTTTAGAACAGCGGTACCTCTGGCAGTAAATCCGTTTTCAAAATCACTGCCAACCATTTTCAGATATTTTTCTGTATGAGGATTTGCAAGCCAGGCCTGAATATAAAAAAGTGAGTAAGGAGAATTTTCTTTTTCCGCAATGGCACAATATCCCGCAGTTCCGCCAGATGCAATAAGCATATTATCGCCATCGTAGGCATACATCGGTTCTTTGCTCAAAACGCCGACTATTAATTTTGGTGTGTTTATAAAAGAAGTCAAACTCTGTGTTCTTCCGTATTGATACCAAGTTTCTTTCGTTGCCCCCGGCACATCTCTTTTTGCCTTCGGATTCAACTGTTTTGTTTCAAGAATGTTGTAATAGGCTTTCAGATAATTCAGAGTATTCGGAAATTTCTTCTGCATCCCCTCCAGAGGGTACAGTTTTCCTTCTGAATCATAAGGAAATATGATTTTTTTGTCCGTCTCCAAATCGCTGAAAGAATTCAGCCCCTTTTCCGCTTTCTTCGTAGGCTTGAAGTAAGGTTGCAAGATAGATTTTTCGATTTTATAATTCTTATTTTCCTTAGTGATTGTAAAAGTCGATGAATCTTCGCTTACAACCTCATCTTTTGAGAACCAATATATCGGAAGCGGACGTTCGGCACTTGTCTGTATGCCGTTGAAAATTTCCGCATAATTGGAAAGAGGCTTTGAATATTTTTCTAATCTTTCCAAGAATTTCAGAAAATTAATATCAGGAGAAAGCCTCCACGGAGTTTTGTTCAAATGTTTTGCAGAAAGCGTAATATTATTCTCCTGAACGCCACCCCAAAGGCTGCTTAAAGATGTCGTTCTGGAATAAATGAAAGTTCCTGATTGGTTTTTATTCAGGCAGAGAATACAACTGTAAATTGTCTGGTCTGAAAAAATCTGAGAGTCTCCAAAATCATCAATTGATTCAACATAATTATTTTTCGACAATAGTGATTGAAGTTTTTGCCCGGCTTGAATTTTGAAGAATTTATTCGGAACAATCATTCCAATTCTGCCGTTGTCAGAAGTTTTATTTATTGCCTGTTCGATAAACAGAAAATATTTATCAAACTGCTTGTTTGGTGAGACATAATTCTTAATGTAATAATCAAACTCTGCTTTTACAAGCAAATTGTGCATATCTTCCGTTTTTACATACGGCGGATTTCCTACAATAGCAGAAAATTTGTTTCCGCCGTTTATGTCTGACCAACTGAAAGGCGAGATTGCAAGATAATCATAATCAGAAAGTTCCCCACGATTTATACATTCTGGTTCCACAAGAGAATTTCCGAACTTTATATTCTCATCAAGATTTGGAAGAATTGGGCATGCAGAAGTTACAGACGGCTCTGTTTCATTTTCAATCAATTTTATAAGCAATGAAAATTTTGCAACTTCAACTGCATGAAAATCGATGTCTATGCCGTAAATGCAGGAAAGCAGAATATTCTTTTTATCTTCAAGCGGAAGTTTTCTATTGTCTGGACTTAGTTCAAGCAAATAGTCCTTTTGATTTTTCTCATACCAAGATTCGCAGTATTTTACGAGATAATCAAATGCTTCTTCCAGAAAGATGCCGGAGCCGCAGGCAATATCGGCAATTTTCAGATTAAGAATCTCTTTTGGCGTTTTGTTCGCACAGAGAGGTTTCAAGGTTTTATCTACAATGTATTTTACAATTTCAATCGGTGTTGAAACTATAGAGCGGTCTGCATAATCTTTCTTGTCGGAAAGTATGATTTTCCCATTATAAAACGTCAGATTTTTCGTCAAAAATTGCTCATATATTTTACCAAGCAAATTTGGCTCAATAATATTGAAAAGATACGGACTTTGCGGATAGTACAAACTTTCGATGATTTCATTTAACAGATTTTCATCCAATTCGTAATAAATGCTTGAGTCAGAAAAAAGACCTGAATTATAACGTTTGTCCGATTCCTTTATAAGTTTTAAGAGTTCTTTCTTGTCTTTTGTTGTTTCGATAAGTTTGTGATAAAGAGGAAGGTTTCTGTCCTCGCATATCCGCAGGAAAACAAGTTGGTTTGTAAAAGTCTGAACCTTGTCATTCAAGACTGCTATAAAATCTTCGTCTGTAGTAGGATTCTGAGCATACAAATAATTACTCACCTTGAGCCGCCAGTCATTTATCTGCGACAGAAAATGCTCATCGACTTTTTGTGTTGTGTGGTCTTTTGAAAAATTCTCATCAGAAAATATTTCGTCAAAGCGACCAGAATAAACTGTCTCTTTTGAAATGAGGCCTGCTATCTCATCGAATTTTTCAACATATTCTTTAAAATGGTACTGTCTGTATAAGGCAGTTTTTACCGTATCCTTGTCTGACGGAATAATCGTTGTGTCATAAATAGACAGATATTCAAAATTCGTGAGGATTGCGATTTTATGATTGGCGTTCCAGCCGTACCGCCTTGCCTGAAAAGCAGGGGCGTATTCAACCTGAATCTCGACTGCGGGCTTTTTGACTTCAACAAAGAGTTTTGTAACGCCTTTCAGCGTGAGCGAATAATCAGGTCTGTCTGTTTTTATTGAATATTTTTCGGGAACGACTTCTTTATATTGAGGTGGAAGTCCTTGCGAATTTGAGACATCCCAGCCGAATATGCAAAGTAAAGGTGAGATAAAGTCATCACGTGTAGTCTGCTCGTTGTAATTGTTTTTGGGGTCTTTGTAATAATTGAGATTATCAGAGAAAGTTTTTACAAGCTTTTCAAGTTTTTCTTTTTTAGTCATAATCTCCCGCCTAAAATAAAACTATTACACCATTATACCACAACCACAGTGACAAATAATGTCACTGCCACAAAAAAAAATGAAAATTTCTCTATAAAACTAATTTTATATGATATGAAAAATTTGCTCAAATTTCAACTATACAAAACTTATTGGAAAATCAAAGCCTTGACAGAAACGTAGCTACTCTGATATTTTCAACAAGGCACTTTGATTAACATAGACTTTTTAAAGTGATTATAAATTGAACTATTTCTCGCCTAGAGAATTTTTCAAGTTATCTTTACTCTAACTACTCTATATTATGAAGAAGTGTTTCAGACACAAAATTTCTCATTTGAAACACTTTTAAAGTGCCTCCATTCATTTATATTTTGGAGGTTTCTATGCAAAACGAAGATGTAAATTATCTTCTTGAAAACAAGTCTGCAATCGAAGAAAAGATTGCCTATCAATTTAATTTTTCTCATAACAAGCTTTTCATTCAGGCATTTACAAGAAAATCTTTTACCGCAGAAAATGCAGGTTTTGAAGACAATGAAATTCTTGAATTCTACGGCGACCAAATCGTAAATACAGTTATAACAAAATGGATGTATGAGTCATCATTCACAGTACCACCAAAAAATTACAATGACGAATTCTTTTATTCAGAAAAATCAGAATCAGACCTTTCAAGAATCCGCCAACGATACATAAGTAAGTCTGCCTTAGCACATTGCATTGACATTCTGGATTTAGACGATTTTCTTTTACTTGGTAAAAGTGATGAACAAAATGAGGTTTGGAGAAGTGAGAAAGTTCGCTGTGATTTGTTTGAATCTATCATCGGAGCAATTGCAGTTGATTCAAATTGGGATTGGAGCAAACTGGAAAAATCTTGCAAAGCAATGTGGGGAATGTTGGATTTTAGCGAAAATTATATTGATAATCTTTACGACCGCTGTGACGAAATGGGATTAAAAGAACCACAATTTTCAATTATAAGAAATTATTACAATTTATATAACTCCAATTCATCTTTTGAAATTAAGCTTTCAATTTATGCTGAAAATCAATGGCTGCCTTTGATTTCGGAAACAGGAACAGGGGATAACGAACAAACAGCAAAAATGGATGCGGCAAAAAAAACTTTGTCTAAATTGAATGATTATCAAATGCGACAGGCAGCAGGAAACTTTACTTTTGATAATGCCGTTCAAACACTGAATACACTCTACTTGAAGAAGTTTATCTCTCAACCTGAATTTAATTTTTCTGTTTCATCAGATGATGACGGAAATCAAATTTGGAGATGCGAGTGTTTTATCTCTGAATACGAAAGTTGGGAAGGATACAATCAAGCAGGAATTGGTGAAGATTACAAAAAAGCAGACGCAAAGAAAACGGCCGCTTATGATATGCTTTGTTTTATGTTCGGAATTGAGAACGAATCTTATGGTGAAGATGATGATAACGATTGGGAGGATGACTGACTTATGGTAGAAGATATACTCAGTGGCTTAAAGCATTATGTCTTTGCCGATACAGAAAACGATGCTAATAACATTCCCTCTTTCGTTGCATTTTTGTCAGAACACAAACTTTTTTCAAAAGATTCTCAAATCGTTTGTATTATTGGTGCAGATAAATCCCAAAAGGAATATTATGAAAAGCTAAAAAAGGAAGTTATAAAATCGGCTAATCAGAAAGTAGTTCATATTACTCCGATACAAATTACTGATGTTGGTACAGATGCTCTCGACAAAGTTCTTATAGCATATGTCGGTATGGCAGTTCCAAAATCACAAGATGCAGAATTTATAATTATTTCAAGCGATGGTGGCTATGCTCCTGTGGTAAACCGATTGCATAATATCGGTGTCAATATAAGAGTAGAAAGACTTTTAGCAAACAAATCTAAATCAAAACAATCTCAAAAATCAACTAATGTGAAAGATGAAAGCAATTCTAAACAAGTAAAGGTAAACAGCAGACCAAAAAATCTTTCGGAACAGATGGTTGAAGCGATTTGCAATAAAATTGCAAAAACAACACAGCCTACTACTTTTAAAGCTCTAAAAAATCTGGTAAATCAGTTAAAGAAAAAATATAATTTTGAAAAAGATGATTTAGAACATATTACTATGCAAGTCCAATCATTTTTGGAATCTTCAAGTAAAATTTCTGTAATAGACAAGAAAATTACCTGGCTGTAGCACAGTATAGAGAGGTATTTCTATTCATCTCCTGTTTCATCCGTTTAATTTGACTGTATACAAAAATGTGCACAAATAAAAACTTCGGCAAAATTTTACCTTGTTTTTTCTTCATATATATTGTATATTCCAGTTATAAAGTTTTACACCGAGTTATACGGATTGTGGGGAAGTCTCCCCTTGCGTCCGCAACACACGGCCATGCGCCCTGCTTTGTCCGTGCGTTGCGGCCTATCCCCTCTGAAGATGTCCAATAAGTTCTGAATGTCATTGTTGAATAAATTATGTATTTAGAATTTCTGGTCAAGCCTATAAATGACAAAAAAGATACTTATTGGACATCACCAACGCCCCGCGTTTCCGCCGCGCTTGAATTATTCCATGAATCCGCAGGTCCAGTGCCATAAAGGCTTTGCAAGCTTGCTGGAAAACGGCTGTATTCGGTTAAAATCCGGAAGCCAGCTTGTGTCGTCTGTGAGCTCCTGGTAAAAGAGCGTTTCAAACCCGAACGCTTCTATAAGATCCTGAAGGTCTTTGTCTTCCTGGCTGTTTACAAGACGGTTTTCTATTGCGCCCAGCGCGTTTTTCCGCTTTTTAAGTTTGTTTTCGTCTTCTGCGAAAGGAACAGGCGTGTACTGGTTCATTAAAGAGATTATCGCTTTTCCGTCCGCATGGTTTTTAAGCCATTCAAGGACATCCGCTGTTTCCTGGAATTTTCCCGGCATAAAAAGATGGCGGATTATTACACCCTGGACTATTTTTTCTTTTGCCTGTCCTTTCCGGATTTTTTCGCCGTTTGCGTCTGTGTAGTCGTTTTTTGCTCTGAATTCTGTTGTTTTAAGCGGAAAATTTTCCAGCATCCATAGAACCGCCTTTTCCGCTGTTTCCGGGTATTCCGCCGCGCCAAAAAGTTTTGCGGAAAGTTCTCTGTCCAGGGTTTTAAAATCCGGAAGCCATACTTTTACAAAAGGCTTTAAAAGTTCCAGCATTTCCACATTTTCAAATGCGGAGGAATTCCAGCAGAACGGAAGCCCGCAGCCTGCGTTTTGCGCTGCCGCTATGTATTCCGCAAGTTTTGGAATTGAATGGCTTCCGGTTACAAGGTTTATGTTTTCCGCGCCGGCATCCTGAAGCTTAAGGCAGATTTTGCAAAATTCTTCCATTGAAACAGATTTGCCCGTTCCGTCCTGGGAAATCTGGTAGTTCTGGCAAAAGGCGCACCTTAGCGTGCAGCCGGTAAAAAAAATCGTTCCGCTTCCGCCGTGAACTGTGATGAGCGGCTCTTCTCCAAAATGAAGGCAAGCCGACGCGATTCTTACTTCGTCGGTCTCGCCGCAAAAACCGCGGTCTTTTTCTGTCCGGTTTACGGCGCATTTTCTTGGGCACTGCGCGCAGGATGAATAATATTTTTCTGTCATAATTTTTGAGCCTTACAAAATTCCGCGTTCAACAAGTTTTCCCATCATCGACTGGAGCTGCTCCAGCGGCATTGTCTCCGCTTCGTCGTTTACGGCGTCGTTCAGTTCTTCAAGGTCGCTTACGGAAAGAATTTCCTCGCCTTCGTCTGCTCCGTTCAAAAAGGAAAGGAACGCGCAAAGCTTATCGATGTGTTCTTCCGTAGGTTCGTTTTCCGGGGCTTCCGAGCGGTCTATGTATTCGTCGCGCCAGTAAAAAGAGATTGCCCTTGCGATTCCGCCGGAAACTGCGCAGTTCCGTTCAAAAAGTTTCTGTATTGAATCGCAGGCTTTGCCTGGATTGTAACGTCCGTTGTTTTCTGCGCGTTCCCGCTTTACGGAGCGGATTGCGTCGCTTCTGAATTTTTCAACTAAAGTCATAATAAAATCAGTATACCGCAAATATATGGAAATAAACAGTTTGGCAGGCAAAGTTTTTTTTCGCGCTGAATTCTCGTGTATTTCTAAAAAAAACTTAGCCCCGATTGCCACGGAAAGACCGGAGCCGAAGGCGAGGACTTGCAGTAAAAGCGGGTCGCGCGCTGAACAACATGCTTCTTGTTCCGAAAAGACGGCTTCTGCTAAAAAAAATACCTGCAATATTGAATAAATTTTCTTGACAGAAAAGATAAGCGTAAATAGAATTAAATATATGGATTTGAGAACTGTATTAACAACTGATACTGTAAACCTTCATCTGAAGGGAACTACAAAAGAAGAAATTATTGACGAGATGATTGACATCCTTGTGAAAGCTGGAAAGGTTACAAATAAAGCAGAAGCGCGCGAAGTTGTTCTTGACCGTGAACGCAAGATGTCTACTGGAATGAAGCATGGAATTGCTATTCCTCATGGTAAGACTGATTCTGTAAGCGATCTGGTTGCCTGCATTGGAATTTCGGACAATCCTGTGGATTTTGATTCCTTGGATCAGGAGCCGTGCCGCATTTTTATTATGACTTTGTCGCCTGTGAATAAGACAGGTCCGCACCTTCAGTTCCTTGCTGAAGTAAGCCTTCTTTTTAAGAGCGCGGAAAAGCGGCAGCAGATTTTGAATACTCAGGACAAGGCTGAAGTAATTAAAATTTTAACTGAATAGTTGTATCTGCCTTTGCAGACAAAGACCTTTGCGCTTTATTTACGTGCAAGGGTCTTTTTTTTTGAGGAAATATGAAATTTGAACCATTGGTAAAAGTTGTTGAAAATAAACTTGTAAAGCTTTCTGATAATTCAGAGATAAGCACGGAAAATCTTAATATTGTCCAGGCGGATTGCCTTGGAGAGCAGCCTGTTCCGGCGGCCGGAACTCTTACGGCGGTTGTTTGTCCTTGGAGCATGGTTGAGCTTGACGGCGGCTACAACGAGGAATTCCTCGCGGCGCTCCGTGAGTCTTTAAAGAAGTTCGAGGCGGCCGGGGCATTCGCGTTTGTTGTTCCGCAGGCGCGGAAGTCTTTTTCTGATGCGGACGAGGCGGACCTGTTTATAAAGGCGATGGTTCATGCGGCGCGAAGGATAAAGGACTGCGGGAGCGTGCTTGGCTTTGCGGTTGCTTCTGAGCTTATGGAAAAAGACGCCGGAAAAAAACTTGACGGAAACAGCTGGTCTGAATGGTTTATTTCTGAAATGAACGTGAAGCATGGCCATTATGTTTATTTTGCCGGAAAATCGAACATAAAAAAGTACGGATTGTTGCCGCAGACTTCTTTATGCGAACTGGTTTTGTATTAAAGTGTATCAAATGCGAAAAACCGCATTGTTTGCAAAGATTTTTCAAAAAAAAGTTAAAATTTCTTAAAAAAATAACAAATTTCTCTTGATTAGTTCTAAATGTTGTGTCATATTAACAGTGAGAGATGACAAAAGGGGTTTGACTTGACGAATCAGATTGAAAATTCTGGTTTCCAAAACTCATGTCGCAATTCTTTGATTTTTTGTGGCTTGCTTCTTGTTATTGCGAGTGTGATTGCAGTTGTGTTGCCAGCTAAAAGTAAAGACGCTTCTGTTCCGGTTGTAAAGGCTGCTACGGAAGTTGAAAATGAAGTTATCGCTGATTTTAACAATCTTATTGAAGAGGCAGGTTTTTCTGCCGCAAGAATTAAGACTGGTGATCACGGGCTTTCTCTCTACAGACAGCCGAATTCAAGGGCGGCGGTTGAGTGGTTTTACCTGCATGTTACAGGAAACCGCGAGACGGCGATGGCGATTCTTGAAGAAGCTGAAAAAAATGATATTCCGCTTTCATTGGCGTTTGCGCTGGCGTATACAGAAAGTCATTACAACGTGAATGCTGTGAATAAGAATAGAAATTCTTCTATAGACCGCGGTTTGTTTCAGTTGAATAACCGTTCGTTTCCGCAGTTAAAAGAAGAAGATTTTTTTAATCCTGCAATAAGTGCGAAATATGGAATGAGCCATTTGCGTTTTTGCATGAATGTCGCAGGAAATGAAGTTGCGGCCTTGGCTATGTACAATGCCGGAACAAACAAAGTGCGTGCAGACAGTACTCCGCAGGTAACATTGAATTATGTTGGAAAGATAATGGCTTATCAGGATAAACTTGACAGGCTGTTTGCGGATGAAGTTCTTTCGTATTACGAAACTACACGCCCGGTTACAGGAATATCCGTTGCGTTTTTAGGCAGCCGACGTTTCGACCGTTAAATTAGTCCTCCTTATTTTAAGCCTGACCGTTTTCCCATTCTTTACCCGGTCAGGCTTTTTTCTTTTTTATATGAAAATATAAAGAAAATGCGTTATATTGATTCCATGCAGAAAAAAATTCCGGTTTCTACAAAAAAACGTATGGTCCTGCTTTTGAATCTTCTGGAAAAATGGACTAAAGCCCGCATTACTTCCGGGGAAATCGCGGCCCTTCTGGGTGTAAAGGATTCTCTTGTAAGGTATGACCTTGCCTTTCTGCAGCTGCCGCCCGGACACCGCGGATTTAAGAACGGCTATGAGATTTCAGTTTTAAAGAATGATATAAAAACTTCGCTTTCTGTTCCTGGGAATTCTGGCGATAAAAAAAGGATTTGCATTGTGGGGCTTGGAAGGCTGGGGGCGGCGCTTCTGGATGATTCTTTTTTTGAGGGAAGCGGTTTTTCCATGTGCGCAGGTTTTGATTCAAGTTTGAACAGGGTTGAGCTTATCCGTTCGACTTTTGAGCTTTTTCCTGCCAGCCGGATAGAAAGCGTGTGCGCCGCTAAGAAAATCGAATATGCCGTTTTATGCTGCCCTGAAAATGAGGTGCAGAAGATGGCGGACAGGCTTGTGAATGCAGGAATAAAAGGGATTGTGAACTATACGGCGGCTGTTTTTTTTGTGCCGGAACACGTAAAGGTGCAGAATGTCGCGCCGGCGGTTGCGCTTGCGCTGGTTGAGCAGGACTTTGACTGACGGGCTTAAAAAAGGCGTGAAAAAATTATAAAAATTGATTTTTCCTTGCAAATGAAAATGTAATGGGGTAAAATTGGCTCATTGGCTCATTGGCTCATTGGCTCATTGGGGTAAAAATATCGATACTTGTTATTATGGAGTTTTCAGCATGGTATTGCCTCTAGTTGCATCAGCGGTTTTGTCTTTCGGTTTTTGTCCTTTAATCATTCAAATTTGTAAAAAATTCAATATTTACGATGAAGTGGATCCACGCAAAATTCATAAGGGGAAAATTCCACGCCTTGGCGGTATTGCGGTTTTTGCGTCTGTACTGATTGTATGGTTTAGCATTCTTTTCTTTTTTAAATGTGTGAAGGTTGAATTTTACGGTTCTCTGTTTGCGGGTTTTGGAATTATTCTTTTGTTCGGCGTTATGGACGATTTGTTAAATCTGCGCGCAAAAATGAAACTTGTTGTGCAGATTGCCGCCGCTATGATTGTAAGCCTGAGTCCTAATCATTTTAATACGCTTTTTATGTGGAAGTTTCCGCCTTTTGTAGGCGAGGCGGTTACTTTTATCTGGATTATAAGTATTGTAAATGCTTTTAACCTTATAGACGGAATGGATTGGGTTTGCGGTGGAATTTCGTTCTTTTCGTGCCTTGCGATTGGAATTGTATTTAAATTGCAAAACAACAATATGTTTTTGTTCTATTTTATTGTGTGCGCCGCTCTTGCGGGCTTTTTGTTCTGGAACAAGCCTGATGCAAAAATTTTTCTAGGGGATGGCGGAAGCCAGGCTTTGGGTTTTATAGTTGCGGTTGCTCCTTTGTTTTGTACTTCTGATTCAAAGTTTAAAGTTATACAGTTTCCTGTAATGCTTCTGCTCTGTTCTATTCCGCTTACGGATGTTATTGCGGCGGTCTGGAGACGTACCAGGGAACATAGGAAAATTTTTGCTCCGGACAGAGCGCATATACATCACAAGCTTCTGAATATAGGTTTTTCCAAGCCTGCCGCGATATTCTTTCTGCTGGCGATTCAGGCCGCGGTTTGTCTTGCGGTTGTAATTTCTTATTTTATGACGGTTAGAAACGGAATTATTCTTTTGAGTTTCTGTCTGCTTTTTGTGTGGGGAATTTTTATAACTTTTCATTATTTGAACCAGGCTGTAAATATTTCCCATAAAGGTCTTCTGGAAGACCATCCTATGGAAGAGCATTAACTTTATCCGTTTTGAATGTGTATACCCCGGACCTGGCTCCGGGGCTTTTTATTTTTGGCTATGTTTTTTTGACATATTGACTAAAAATGTCGTAATGATTTATCTTTAAAAGATAGTGTATTTGCTGTATAATCTTAACGATTTGTAGATAAAATGGAACAATAATAAAAAGTTTTTATTTGCAAGTTTGCGTTGCGGACTTGCTTATTAACTTTTTATAGGAGAAAAAATGAATCAACGCCGGGTTGTTGTTACAGGTTTGGGTGCTGTAAGTCCCGTTGGAAATAGTGTTAAGGAAAGTTGGGAATCTATAAAAGCTGGCAAGAGCGGCGCGGATAGAATAACGCTTTTTGATTCAACGGATTATTCAGTTCAGATTGATGCGGAAGTAAAAAATTTTGACATTTCCAAGTATGGCATTGAAAAAAAGATGCTTAGAAAAATAAACCGCCAGACTGGATTTTTGCTTGGAGCAAGTATCGAGGCGGTTGTGGATTCCGGTTATTCAAAAGAAACGATTGGAAATGAAAATGTGGGCATTGTGAACGGTGTCGGAATCGGACTGAACGAGGCTGTTGAGTCCGGCTACAAAAAATATGATGATTTGAATGCCGGTGTGAACCGTTTGCCTCCGCTGACCGCGCCTTTGGCTTTAAATAATGAAGCCGCCGCGAATGTCAGTATGTATTTTAATATTCAGGGGCCGGCATGGACTTTGTCTACAGCCTGTTCGTCTGGCACGGATGCAATCGGGCTTGCGCTTGATATGATTCGGCTTGGCCGTGTTGATATGGCGCTGGCGTGCGGTTCGGATGCGAATATAACCGGATTTAATGTTGGGTGCTACCAGGTTCTTCAGGCGCTTACTCAGAATTTTAATGATAATCCTAAGGCTGCCAGCCGCCCTTTTGATAAAAATCGTTCCGGTTTTGTTATGGGCGAGGGCGCTGCGGTTCTTGTTCTGGAGGAGCTTGAGCATGCGAAAGCCCGCGGCGCAAAAATTTACGCCGAAGTCGCCGGATTTGGCGCGACAAGCGACGCTTATCATATTACCGCTCCTCGTTCGGATGGTTCTGGCGGAGCAAAGGCTATGCAGGTCGCCCTGGCTGATGCCGGTCTTAAGCCGGAGCAGGTTCAGTATTACAATGCGCATGGAACTTCTACGAGCGCAAATGATTCTGCCGAGACAAAAATGCTGAAAAGTGTTTTTGGTGAATACGCTTATAAGCTTCATATTTCTTCTACAAAATCTGAGACCGGACATATGATTGGCGCTGCCGGAACTATGGAAGCGATTGTTTGTGTAAAAGCGATTGAGGAAGGTTTTGTTCCGCCGACGGCGAATCTTGATGAGCCGGATTTGGAGCATGGATGCGATCTTGATTATACTCCAAAAACTGGAGTTAAATGCGATGTTGATGTTGCCGCAAGCTGTTCGCTTGGTTTTGGCGGACACAACGGTTGCATTATATTCAGGAAATTCCGCTAGAGGAAGAGGCTGCGGGGCGTTGCGGGGTGTCCCCGCTAGAGGGGGCAGGCGGCTACGGAGTGCCGCCGAGGGGCAGGCGCCCCTTTGTTAAATGTAAGACTGATTGTCGGATTTATATAAATTGAATTTTAAGGGAGGCATTATGCCAGTTATTAAACCTATGGTAAGAAGCAGTATGTGTATAAATTCGCATCCTGTGGGTTGCGCAAAGGATACGGAGCGTCAGATTGCTTATGTAAAGGCGCAGAAAGCTAAGCGCGGAACAAAAAGTGTGAAGGAAGGCGGAAAAGGCCCGAATCTTGTTCTGGTTCTTGGCTGTTCTACAGGATATGGGCTTGCAAGCCGTATCGCCGCTGCGTTTGAGTATGGCGCTGATACAATCGGTGTTTCTTTTGAAAAAGCTGCTACGGACAAAAAGGGCGGAACTCCGGGCTGGTATAACAATGCCGCGTTTGACCGGGCTGCGGCAAAGGACGGTCTTTTTGCAAAAACTTTCAGCGCGGACGCTTATTCAAATGAAACCCGCGCGATGATTATTGATGAAATTAAAAAGACTGGAAAGAAAGTTGATCTGGTTGTTTATTCTTTAGCTTCTCCTGTTCGCTCTGATCCGGAAAAGATTGACCCTGCTACCGGACAGCATGTTCTTTATAAGTCGGTTATTAAGCCGATTGGAAAAACGTATGCGGGCCAGGCGATAGACATTATGTCTGAAACTTTGAAGGAATCTGCGGCGGAGCCGGCGACGGAAGAGGAGATTGCCAATACTGTAAAGGTTATGGGCGGCGAGGACTGGCAGCTTTGGATTGATGCTTTGCAAAATGCCGGTGTTTTAAATAATGGATGCCGCACGGTTGCGTATTCGTACATAGGACCTGAGCTGAGCCACGCGATTTACCGCGACGGAACAATTGGCCAGGCAAAAAAGGATCTTGAGGCTACAGCGCATAAACTGAACGCTCAGCTTGCAAAGTCTGTTGGCGGCGCGGCTTATGTTTCTGTGAACAAGGGGCTTGTTACCCGCTCTTCGGCTGTAATTCCGATTATTTCCCTGTATCTTTCGGTTCTGTTTAAAGTTATGAAGGCCAAGGGAACTCACGAGGGCTGCATAGAGCAGATGGAGCGTCTGTTCGCAGAGCGTCTGTTCACCGGCGCTGACGGCGCGGCTGGTGCTGTTCCTGTTGATTCTGAGAACAGAATCCGTGTTGATGACTGGGAAATGGCTGATGATGTTCAGGCTGAGGTTGCGAAGCTTATGAGCGGCGTAACCCAGGAAAATCTTGCGGAACGATGCGACCTTGAAGGATACAAGCATGATTTCCTGAACATCAATGGTTTTGATGTTGAAGGTGTTGATTACGACAAAGAAATTACGGATATGTCTGCGCTGGACTAAAAGATTGTATTGGTCTGCGCGGAGGGTTCATGCCACGGCTTACGTGCCGGAATAAGGTGTGCGCCCGGCTGTTGTGCCTTGCGGGAAAGTTTGGTTTTCCGGATGATTTCGCAGGGTGTTGCTCATTTACTGTTTTTTTTTTAGAAGGCAGGGCGGTTTTTGCCCTGTCTTTTTTATCGCCGGTTGCAGTTTCCGCAGCCGTTTACTATTACGTGCGGAGTTCCGCTTTTTGTTTTGTTAAAGCGTCTTGCAAGAAGATATTGGTTCTGCTCAACATTTTTTTTGCAGACAGGACAGGTTCTTTTTATTCCGGGCTCGCAGCGGGGAAAGCAGTGCGGGCATCCGTAGATATAGCAAATCTGGTCGTTGACCTGTCCGTTTGTTGTGAAAACTTTTGAAACCAGGTTTTCTCCGGGCAGGAGCGCAGTTCCGCAAACCGGGCAGTTTACAGCGTTTCCTGTGGTTTTTCTGTTTTTTGCCGGAGTTGTTTTTTTTGTGCCGGATTTTTTTTGCTTAAAGTATAGTGTCCTGAAATACATTAATGCCGCAATTATTATTGTTGCGGCAATTCCCATAAGAAGAAAATCCATTATTTTTTTGGAAGTGTAATAAGGTTGCTCTGCGGAAGTTCTTCTATCCAGTGGCAGAAGTCGTGCCATTCGTCAAGCCGGTGGTTTTTCCGGGTTTCGTAAATTCCCTGCAAAACCTGGTAGTTCAGCTGAACCGTTGCTTTCTGGTTTAAGGATGCTGGCAGGAGCTGAATCATCTGCCACCATTCGTCCTTGTCCTTTGTTTCGTTGAATCGTGTTCGGGCTGAATTTATAGTGGAAATCAGAATATCAAGGGTTTTTAGGGATTCTTCGCTCAGGTGCTCGCATGAAAAGTCCTCGCGCGTGAATTCCTTTGCCTGCACCTTGTGCATTGTGGAGCAGCTGTTTCTTACTGTTCCGACTTTGTAGGTGTCCATTTCTGCCCACCAGTATCTTGGGGCGGTAATATCAAACTGAACGGTTATGTATCTTAGGAATTTTGCGTGGCTCGGACCGGAACGGCTGAGCCTGTCCATTAAGTCAATATCTGCAGGACCTGGAATGTATTTTCCGGTTTCGGAATCGTAATGGCTGTCGCTTTTATCCCAGCTGTTAAAAGAGTTTCTCATTCCGCGGATAGCCGCTTCCCAGCCGAAAATTTCAGTTTTTTCAATTTTAATCATTTTTAATCCTGCTTATGTTTTTTTTATGAATTTGTTAAATCTCCGGAAATGTCGTCCATTACTTGAACCGGTTCCTGTACCAGAGGTTTGTTTTTTATGTAGAGGACGATAAACGCCGCTCCTGTAAGAATAAGGACGATTCCTGCGATTCGTACAAGGGTTGTGCCTACGTGGACTGGAATCAAAAGCATAATAAGGGCGAGTATGATAGAAATTACCGCTTCTGTGATGAACTGGCGGCGGTCGACATTTGTATTCTGAAGTTTTCCGCATGAAAATAAAAGCAATGCCGAGCCGACCAGAAGGTAAACTGCAAGAACGTAAAGCATGACAGTCCAGATGATTTCTGCAAAACGCAATGGCAGGAAGAAAGCCAGAAGTCCGACTACTATGCTAAGCATTCCGCGGATAATCACAGAATATTGGAAGGCGGCATCTGGAAAAAGTTTTCGTGTGTAAAGCAGTTGATAAACGCCGTTTGCGACGGCTTCGATTCCAAGTATTATTACAACGGCCTTTATGCATCCAGAGGGAGTGATTGTCATAATCAGTCCGACAATCGCAAGGATAATTCCGAGCAACAAGCTATTTTTTTTCATATCTCCTCCACGGTTATATTCTATAATATAACACAATTTTTAAGGATTTGTATATTAAATAGTCCGAATTTTGACTTTTTGGCTTAATTTCGAGTTTTTTTTACAAATTACGAAAGAACGCTTTCGGCATATTTTCAATTTGCTCAGATGGATTTGGCTCGCGCTACGCTTG
>OIXL01000318.1_pt1 | contig 26180 bp, 18 predicted proteins | sample 1587761 | NCBI WGS metagenome assembly OIXL01 (sample SAMN03283246) | human gut metagenome | biome: human-associated habitat; material: feces | host: Homo sapiens | place: Peru | collected 2012 | reverse complement strand
TGCCATAGGCAGGTGTCAGTACAAAACCCCGGAGGGGTTCCAAATAAACCCCCATTTGAAATGGGGGTTGCTAACTTGTAAATTATTTGATTCAACATGAGTATAGACGATTCGCTTTATTGTATGGGGAGAAATTGAAAAATGATTACTTCGATGGACATTAAAGAAATTGCTACTTTTGATAACGAGCATGGGCATATAGGAAATTTAAATAAGCTTAATTTTTTCTATGGATCTAATGGAAGCGGAAAAACAACTATCAGTCGTGTACTGAACCAAAAGGAAGATTATCCGGAATCAACGATTACATGGGAAAACAAAGAATCGGGAAATATTATCGTTTATAATCTTGATTTTGTAAAAAAGAATTTCAGTACCAGTACCATTCCTGGGATTTATACCATGGGTGAGGAGTCTATTGAAACTGAAAAGCAGATTGAAGAACTGAGAGAAAAATATAGGGGAAAAATAGCTGAAAAGCAAAAAATACTAAATGACATACCTGAAGAAAAAATTCAAGAACACTTTTTCAATAAAGAAAACGCTTGCAGGAGACATTATGAGGAAGTTTGCTGGAAGCTTAAAGAAAGCGTGAAAGGAACTGAACTAGAGGAGTTTATTGCTGGATATAAGAGCAGCAAATTCAAGTTATTTAGTAAATTGCTTGATGACTCTCTGTCTAATCATGGTGATATTTGGACAAAAGAACAACTGATTTCTTATATGAAGCAGATGAAGGAAGCAGAAGCTTCTAAAGTGTCTTTGATTATCCCTGTTCAGGTTAATGGTTTACAGGTCATTGAAAAGAGCACTATATTTAATGAATCAGTCGTTGGAAAATCAAATTCCACAATTGGAACACTGATTGAAAAAATTGGGAATGGGCAATGGGTTTTAAAAGGCAAAGAATTTATTGAAAAGAGCAAAGGGAAATGCCCATTCTGTCAGCAGGAGTTGCCCGATGGTTTTTCTAAGGCCCTGGAAGACTATTTTGATCATACATATACTGAAAAAGTTGGATTAATTGCACAGTATGCTGACATGTATGCTGAAAAGACCAAAGAATTATTGACACAAATTGATAATTTGATATCCCTGCCAGAGCCACAAAATAAATATATAAATACAGAAGATATAAAAAAGATACAGACTGAGATAGCATCCTTATTTGATGACAATCAAAATAAAATTTCTGAAAAAGTTCAAACACCTGGAAATGTTATAGCACTGCAGAGTTCCAAATCCTTAATTCAAAAAATTAATAAACTGATTGAAGAAACTAACGAAAAAATAGTAAAATATAATGATAGTATTGATAAGCCCCAAAAAGTCGACAATATTGATTCTATTTTCTGGCGTTATGCGGTATCCCAGTTTGAGAAGGATATAAATAATTACAATAAGGAAATAGCTAAACTGAATGATAATTGCAAGAAATTACAAAATCAGGTTAAAAAGCTGAATTCAGAGTTGTCGGAAATTACATTAAAAGGCAAGGAATTGCAAAAACACAGGGTGAGCATCCATCCCACTGTGGATAAAATAAATCAAGTCTTGAAGAGCTTTGGCTTTACTAATTTCAGCCTGCAGGTTACTTCTGAAGATGATGAGACACATTATCAAATCGTCAGAGCTGATGGAACTCTGGCTAAAGAGACCTTAAGTGAAGGGGAAGCTAATTTCATTACGTTTTTGTACTTTTATTTTTCACTGGATGGTACTATGAGTACAGCGAGCACATTGGGTGAAAAGGTTATAGTCATTGATGATCCGGTTTCTTCCCTTGATTCAAACGTACTCTATATCGTCAGTACTCTTGTTAAAGGTATCTGCAAGGATAAGATTTTACAGCAAGATTCTGGATTTACACAATTATTATTATTTACCCATAATGTGTATTTTTATCATGAATTAACAGCAAATCCACCTAAAAATTGGAGAGGTAAAATATCCTACTATATTATTCGGAAAATCAATAATATTTCCAGCATAGAACATTTTGGACATAGTCCTATTAAAACAACCTATCAAATGATGTGGGAGTTGGTGAAGAAAGCTAGTGATGATATAAGCAGGGTTGACAGAATAGCATTGCTTAATGTGATGCGGAGAATATTGGAATATTATTTTAAAACTCTAGGAAATTTAGTGAATAACGATGTATATGATAAAATAAACGGTGAAGATAGATTTATCTGTCACTCTTTACTTGCTTTGGAGAATAGTCAATCTCATGGTTTCATTGATGATACTGTAAATTCAACCCCAGATGAAGATACTTTAAGAAGATACCTGGTTGTTTTTCGAAAAATTTTTGAAGTCCATGGCAGCCTTTCTCACTATAATATGATGATGGGAATTGATAGTGAGGCGGAGTATGAGTCCTAATAAACATTACGTTGCTTCAGAGACACTAATACGCGTGTGAGAGTCATGCGATACGTAATTGGAGAGCCAGTGAATACGTAGGAGGGGGCCGGTCGCTTCAGGTAGAAGCCGTGGCTGTATTTGCAGATTTGTTTATGCCCAATTTTCAGGAATATAGTGTGGTTCCCCGTTGCGTATCAGGTGGCTCTCACGAGCGAAATACTCAGATGATGCAGATTTTAAGGCTGGTAGCTGGGAACCGTATTGTCCTGAGCTTTCTCCAATCCGCTTCACTGCGGTTGAAATGACAATGGGGATGGCTGGTGACCATTTGCTTATAGCTGGCAGGAGTCACTATCGACGCGTACCGAGATTCTTCGCTGGCGCTCAAAATGACGAGCAGGGGCATAGGTGGATACTGATTGGCAGTTTGTATCTCCTTCCAATATTCCGTAAAATCTAGAAAAATAAATTTTTTGATTTTCCACGTTCACATAAAAGCGATTTTTTCTATTAATATAGTAGAAGGAACAAGTTTATAAGGCAATTCTGAAAGCAGGCGCTTTCCTGTCAATCCATGGCACGGCAGGAGAGGGTATTTCGGACACGCAGGGATCCCCTTGTTTCCTTCCATCCAATCTGGCCAGAAAGGATAAAAGATATGAACTACACAATGAACTCAGGACTCTAAATCAGCTCCACATATGCAGAAATGACGGGAGACTTGTGCCTGGCGCGCCCCGTCGTATCCCGTACTGCAGCGGCCGTAGACTATGCAAACACCGAACTCATTGGGCATTTGCTGATTTGGAGATACCGGGCTTTTTGTAGTGCAATGAATGTTTTTTAGCGGACCTTAGAGATATATAGAAATAGCGGAATAAAGGGAAAGGGCCGTTTTGTCTTATGAATATTACGAGGTTCAAGTCTATGCTATAAGAAACAGGGAGTCGACTACTATTGTTAAACAGTTTTGGCTGAATTCTTCCGCCTCCAAGTGGCGATTTTATTCCGGCTCTACTTGGTGGATTTGCTTGCTCCTAACCGAATAATAATCTTTACCCCAATGGCAGTTAAACTTTCTTTCGCAGAGTGATTGTCCTAATGCCAAATTACGTGTGATACAATATATTTAATAATGCGGGGGAACATATTGATTATCAAAAGGGGGATTAAAGATGGATTTTAAACAGTTAAACGAAAAACAACCAATTTTAGCTATATGCTATGATTTTGATAAAACATTATCTCCTGATGATATGCACTCACAGGTATATATTCAGTCTGTTGGATATGATGTAGAGACGTTTTGGCGCAAATCCAATAAACTTGCTGAGCAGAACCATATGGATCAGAATTTAGCTTACATGCTTATGATGGTAAAAGAGGCACATGGAAAACTGATTTTTAATGAAAAAAGTTTAAAAGAATATGGCCGTAAGGTGAAATTATTTCCCGGTGTTGATTCATGGTTTAAGCGTATTAATTCTTTCGGCAGAAATCATGGAATTGATGTAAAGCATTACATTATTTCGTCTGGGTTGAAGGAAATGATTGAAGGTACAAGAGTGGCATCAGAGTTTGATGCTATTTATGCCAGTTCGTTTTATTATGATAAAGATGGAGTTGCTATATGGCCTTCACAAGTTGTTAACTATACTAATAAAACACAGTTTCTTTTCCGAATTGAAAAAGGTGCTTTAGATGTCAATGATTCACATATTAATGATTTTGTAAAGCCGGAAGACTATAGGGTCCCCTTCAGGAATATGATATATATTGGAGATAGTGATACTGATATTCCCTGTATGAAGCTTGTTAACAGTAAAGGAGGCTATTCTATAGGTGTTTATAATCCAGAAACTAATGATAAAAGCAAAGTATTTAAAATGATGCATGATGAACGGATTCGTTACTTTGCACCTGCTGATTATACAGAAAATCATGAGTTAGAAAAATTGATTAAAAATATTATTGAACGAACGGAGACTAATGAACGACTGGAAAGATTTCATGTCAAATGCTAGCATGAAATGAAGCAGGATGATAGGCAGAAATCTTTTGAAGAAAAACAAAAGGAAATATTCATTAATCAACTTGAGGAAAGTGGGTCGTTTAAGACTACTCATGATGTCATATCGAAACTTTCTGCTCAAAAGATGTGGAGTCCGGAGCAAAAAGATCGATTGTTGCATATTGCACTTGCTAATCATCAGGTCACTTATGTTCTCAATGACCTGGATGTTAAAGCCTTTTATAAAGAAATTTGCAAAGATTATAGTTCTGAATCTGCAGATAGGATCAGAGCAATTATAGATGGTGATAATCAAATCTGAGACTTCTACATCTATTAGTATTGAGATAATATAAAACCGAAGGAGAATTTGAAGGCAGAAAATTCGTAAGGCAGTCATTCCCGCCGCAGGCTTTGGTACCCGTTTTCTTCCGGAAACAAAGGCTATGCCCAAGGAGATGCTGCCTACTGTAGATAAGCCGGCTATTCAGTACATTGTAGAGAAAATTTTGGCCAGCGGGATTGAGGAAATTCTCATTATTTCCGGTCATGCGAAACGTGCTATGGAGGATCATTTTGATTCTTCTCCGGAGCTGGAGTAACATTTGTTAGAATCCGGAAAGACGAAAGAGCTGGAAGAAATCCGGAAGATCTCTGATATCAAGGTACACTACGTGCGCCAGCCTTATATGCGTGATTTTGGGGATGCTATTCTCTGTGCCAGGGAATTTGTGGATGATGAGCCGTTTGGCGTCATTTTAGGGGATGATGTCGTGTATAACGGGGAAGGAGAGCCGGCGCTGCATTAGTTGATTCGGCAGTATGAGAAGACAGGGACAACGATTGTTGGTTGTCAGATGGTTGCGGAGGAGCAGGTGACTTCTTATGGTATCATCGATGGGAAAACAGAGATGGATCCTGATCTGATGAAGGTATCGGATATGATCGAGAAGCCGTCTGTCGCCAAAGCGCCAAGTCGGTTTGCTGCTTTGGGAAGGTATGTGATCACCCCAGATATTTTTCCCATTTTGGAAGAAACAAAACCTAGGAAGGGCGGAGAGATCCAGCTGACGGATGCGTTTCGCGTACTGGCGCGAAATGGGAAGGTCTATGCCTATAATTTCAAAGGGCAGCGGTATGATACTGGAAATAAGCTCGGATATCTCAAGGCTGTCGTGGAATTTGCTCTGCGCCGTGAGGATCTGGGAGATGATTTTCGCGCATATCTGAAAGAGATCGTCGGAGCGATGTAAGACATCAGAGGGGAGATAGCAGACGCCAGAGATCAGATGGTAGGGAAGCGCTAATAAAATAGCCTATGCTACGGGCATCACTTATGGACAAGTATTTTAACTAAAAGTCTGTAAATCTCTCGTGGAAAAACATAAAATTTGTACGTTATGAGATATATTTGGGGCTTTTCGTGAGTAACCATTGTGGGCGCAAATGCTGGAGAACTAATAGAAAAACGTGAATGGAATGCTGATTAAAAATAAGTCATGTGGGCTTGGATTGTTAAACTCTTGAAATTGCATAGAGATTTCCACGATGGTAGTTGGATTGAAGCTTAATAAGTAAAGCGGGCAATGCGTTCACGTATTTGGCAAAATCGCTCATTTATTTTTGTAAGATAAGGAGGACCATCGATGAATAGTGAGAAAGATAATGGTCATGTATCAATACTGGAAAACTGTTCGCCAAATGTTCCTTTTGAAGATCTGACACCGGCTTGCGATGTTGACATTTCAAACTATAAACAGGCACTTGATCAGGCGTTTTCGGAGCCTAGCCTAAAAAATATTGCCATTACAGGACCATACGGAGCGGGGAAAAGTAGCGTCTTGGAAAGCTATTTACAGTCGCAAGCAGCAATTGAGAAAAAGTATAAGGAGAAATGCCTTCGGATTTCCTTGTCCCATTTGCAGCCGACTAAGGCTGGAAATCCAATCTGTGATGGAGAGGTTCTTACAGATGCGCACAATGAAAGTGAAGTTGCGGGTTTGGCCTATCAGATGGAGCAACTATTAGAGGGGAAGATTATCAATCAGATAGTGCACAAGATTCCGCAGAAGGTGGCTAAAGCAGCTGGGTTTAGTGTAATTGATGAGGATTCCGGCGTATTTTCTCTGCTTTTGGCCGGAATCATAGGGTCCCTTTTAGTGTTTTGGTGCACTCCGACTATTACTTTACCGGCCATTCGTCATTTTTTCTTTAGCAATAATTATTTGACTTCGATTATTCGTATTGGAATTTTGATGCTTTTGATTTCAGGGGTTATGACATTCATATATAGCCGTGGGGCGGCGATTCAATCATTTTTTGCTCACATTCGTCATGTGAAGATTCAGGGAAATGAAATTGAGCTGTTTCAGAATGAGGAGGCTGGCTATTTTGATAAATACCTAGACCGTATTCTGTACATGTTGAATCAATCGGAGAAGCAGTTTTTCATTTTTGAAGACATAGATCGCTTTGATACGACGCTTATTTTTGAGCGGTTGAAAGAAATCAACGAGCTGGTTAATGCCAAGCGGGAAAATGAGGATAAAGCAGCGATTAAATTCATCTATCTTCTGCGGGATGATATTTTCATCAATAAAGAAAGGGCGAAGTTTTTTGATTTTCTGATTCCTATTATACCAGTCACAAATACGAAAAATTCTTCGGACAAGCTGTTTGCTATACTCGCGCGATATCGGTTGAAGGAGCAGGTAAATCCTGACCTGGTTCGTGCACTGGGACTCTATATTGAGGATTATCGCTTAATTAAAAACATTGCGAATGAGTTCAGAATATATTTCGCTGCGTTGGGGCAGCGAAATAAACTGAATCCAGACAAGATGTTGTCGATGATTGTCTATAAGAATCTTTTTCCAAAGGATTTTGTTGATTTGCAGAAGCAGCAGGGGTATGTGCATTTTCTGCTATCAAAAGCAGGGAAAGTAGCATTTGTGCTCGAAAGGAAAAAAGAACTGGAAAAAGAGAAAAAAGAATATGCGAAACAGCTTGAATCCATAAAAAATGAAAGTTTAGATGACTTTAATGAATTGGCGTGGGCTATTATTGGTACTAAGTATAATAAAGATGCATGGGGAAGCCGATATCTTTCTAATAACACGAGTAAAGATTTAAGTGAACTGGAGCAATATATTCAAAATGATAACGGTATAGGACAAAAGGCGAAGGAGGAATATAAGCGCCGAAAGGAAAATCTAAGAATCAAAAATGAATATAAGATAGATGCAGTATCGGAAAAATGGAGAGAATGTGATAAGAAGATAGTACTGCTAGATGGAGCTTCTTATTCGGTGCTGGCTTCTATGTTTATTGGAAAAATAAATCAAGTATTTTTACAAAACGAGCGTGATAACAACGGTAACGAAATCTCTTATGATGCTGTCCGTCAGAACGAGTATTTCAACCTGCTGAAGTATTTACTGATCAATGGGTATCTGGATGAAACCTATGCGGAATACACTACGTTTTTCTATGGCGAATCGCTTTCGGAAGCGGATCAGACATATCTGATGAATCTTCACGAGAATGGAAGTCCGAAGTGGGGGCTACAGCTCAACAATATCCCTCTGGTTTTGGAGAATATGTCGGAAACAGAGCTTTCAAGGGCTGGTGTGCTGAATCAGGCATTCCTTTTGTATCTGTTATCTCGTTTAGAAGATGAGGGAATTTATCAAAAGATGGAAAAAGTGGTTCGTAATTTCAAAGGAGATTCTTTTTCCTATGCCATTCAGTTTATCTTGGCGGACAAGAAAGTGGATGCGTTTGCAACTTGTCTGTTTCGCACTTGTCCAAGCAGCTGGGGACGAATTTATACAGAGTCCAATTTATCCGCGGACACTATAGAAGCATTAGCTTATGATGCTTTGCTTTTTCTTAGTGAGGAAGAGCTGACGGCGCTTAATCAGCAAAGTGCAAATAGTTTAGCCCAGTATATCAGCGATAATCAGGATTTCCTACAACGGGCACAAAATATAGATGAAGGTAAACAGGCAAAACTGATTTCGTCCATGAAGGTGCTGAAAGTTCAATTCTCGGATATCCATGCTGAAGGTGTTTCTAAAAAGCTTTTGCATGATGTTTTCTATAGCGGCCTTTATGCTTTGTCTGGCAATACTCTACGCGTATTCTTTACCGATGTGTCTGAGGCATCAGAAGCGGATGCTATCACGAAGCCACTTACACTTTTATGGAAACTGTCGGAAGATGATAGTGTCAGAAAGGATATTGAATCACGTTTTGCCCAGTTCGTGAATGCCGCCTTAGATAATTTAGCGGGATATTCGTCGAAGTATGCTTATTTTACAGATAAGTCTGATATGGCAGTGGCTCTTACCAATCAAAAGAGAGGTGGCGACGAAGCGGCCATGAATTATCTTTCAAGGCTGATGCCAGAGACAGTAGTATCTCTTTCTGAAATCGAGGAGTATGATGACTGGAAACTACTGGTGGCTCATGACTTGGTAAAGCATACGGAGCAAAACTTGTATGAGTACATCAATCAATTTGGCGTGGACGATACCCTGATCGAGTGTCTGAATTCTTCTTATGCTAAATCTCCCCTGATTTGCACATCGCTTGGAGAGAATGAGCAGATGGTTATTCAGAGTGCGATTATACCGGAGTGTACTATTGATACGAATGTGTATATTTCTATTTTGGACGCTTTGGACTATCCTATTACTGAACAGCGCGGATTGGATGCAGAATCTTTCCCAGAAGAGAAGCTCAGGCAATTGATTCAAGAACGCCGTTTGGCTATGAATCCAAATTTATTCAATTTTTTCCAAAAACGGCATCCCCAATTACTGACCTCGTATGTAAAGAATGATAAGAATGCTTTTGAACAGTTGATGGAAGAGGGAAAAATCTCATTGACATCCAGTGATATTGGCTTGTTCCTGCAGGATTCTTCGTTTACCGCCGAAGAGAAAGAACTATATTTGGAGCATACCGAAGGACCTGTTGCCTTATTGCCATATCAAGACCTTTCTGAAAAGATGCAGTGTATCATTGTGGATTATCATCTGGATGAGGCTGAGATTCCTAAGATTATCGAGCAGTATGAAAGTTTGCTTCCAAAGGTTCGCAAAGCTTTATTGCGCTCCATCAATCAGCATATCGAGTTTTTTGTTGGAATCAACATGGATGATAATGATGTTTTGCTGAGGGATATCATGCAGACTTCCTATATCGACAAAAAGAATAAAGTAAGGATTTTGATAGGCGCGATTTTAACGCTTGATATGGAAAAGGCTAAGGACATGTTATCTGCTATCGATGTGGAGACCTATGGGAAGATCCTAAAGTCGGGAGCGACGAGACATATCAAAGAAACGCCGGATGCAGTGAATCAGCAGCTGTTCGAGGTGCTGAAGGAACGAGGATGGATAAAGGGGTATGAAATGGTTGGAAATGAGTATATTATAGAGAGAAATTTTAGACTTGGTGTTCAAGGGAATGCTGATTAAGTTGAAGACGGAAATACAATGATACTGAAAATCATTCATTATTGCTTGTTTGCTTGGAAGCCTTTGCTAGCTGAGATAAAAAATATATCGCTACATGGAGATTGTATTACCTAGAGTATGAAATCAGAGAGTGTAATGAGAGTAACCGGCATGAAGATTGTATAAGCGACTTCCTTGCAATACTTGGTCACCGTATTGCGTGATATGCTAAGTTCTTTAGCAATTTCTTGTTGTTTTTTGTTCTCACGCAGGTACTGTTGCTGGATATGATCATAGGCTTCAATTGTGATTTTCACTTTGATGCAACCAATGCGGCGCACTCTTTACGGATTTTAGGGTTTTGAATGGCTGAATTTTTCTATATTAGCACTTGCAGCACAAGGCGAATTAGGGCATAAATTATTATATGTAGTTTATTTAAATGGTACAAATTGACAGAGTAGTGGCGGAATAAAATCATATGTATTCGAGTAAATGAGTGTGAAGGGCATATAAATGACTATGGGACGAGCTGTAATAGAAAGGAAATATGTATACCTGTTCGAGCTTGACTCAGTACGAATGTCGGATGAGGAGATTCTTCTTGGACAGCAGAAGCTCTATGATGAGATCGTCCATGAGGGAAATATCGTGGTCCTCACATATAATCAGCTGGTGGACTCTCGCGGTTTCTTCAGCCTTCTTTCGGACGCTGCGTATTACGATTCCTTCATGAAACTTTTTGAACAGGGGTGTATCCGTGTCTCTCAGTATGGGGATGAGCGGACGATTTCACAGTATCTTCTGGATGCCTTGGATGAAGATAAGCAGTTCATTTTTTCTGCTTTGCCGCTGAAGTTCACACAGAAACGTCTGATCGCGCTGGTGAGGCGAAGCCTCATGTACTCAGACCTGTCTGAGCTTTCTGAGTATTTTGAGGGAGGAAGACGAAGCGAGGAGGAGCTTTGGGATTTATTTCTGGAAGTGAAGTGCGATAGTGATGGGCGGGTCCTTTCTATCAGGGAAGAAAATGGGCGAAAGTCTGTGGCGGGAATGCGGCTTGTCATCCGACAGCTGTACCATTTCCTTTCGCTTGTTCTGGGGCTGAGCACGATGCATAGCATATATATTCCGCCCCGAAAGTTGGAAGAAATCAAAGGCTTGCGGATGCATCATATCTTATCCTGCGCTTTGGAGATGGATTGCCCTGAGTTGGCTTTATGGGATGAAGCAGCGCGGATTCTCCACAGTCTTCCTTGCTATCAAAAGCAGTCGGATGGGCGATCGGTGTATCATCGGCAGATCCTTGCGGCCTCCCGTGACGCGGTCGATATGACGGCTTATCGTCTGGCAGAGGCGGTCATTGATCTTTGCTATAACTATGCCTGCGAAATCAGCATCTGCAATACGTCGAAGCATTATAATGTGAGCGAGCTTCTGGGGGATAGAGGCAGGCCTTCTTTTGAGGCTGATTTCCAGAGGCGCCTTTTTTCTTTATGGCAGGATGGAATGAAGGCTGAAAGCCGTTTTCTGAAGGCGGAGACAGATGAATGTATTCCTTTTGAGAAGCCGGCAGGATTTCCGGATTTCGTAAAGGCAGTCCGTATGGCGGGTTATACGACGTATTCCTCTTCGGGGCTATCCGATGGGGTACCTCGCTATGAGTACAAGGAGCGAAAGCAAAAGGAAACGCAGCAGTATCTGATTCAGCGAGGGATACGGAGCAAGCTGCTGTTTTCCTGCCTTTGCTTTTTTGTGGCCTGTCTGGTGGAACTTTGTATGCAGGGGATTCAAAATGTACTGGATGACTACATTGAGTGGAATGATATTTTTTACTCCGTAGCGGAGACATTGGCTTTTCTATTCATTACTGAGTGTGTCTCTGCTTGTATTGCCCGCAAGTATCCCAGATTTCTTTCTTTATCGGAGGCATTGGGCGGGATGAAGACTTTGCTCAAAGATGGCATGTCTAACCGTGTAACGAAAGAGTTGTCAGATGAGCACGCGGTAGATGTGGATTTCCATGAAGCCCAAAGCGGTGAGGCACCGATTGATTTCGTGAAAACGAAAGAGATAAATTCCTATCTGGCATATAAAAGAAGCGGTCATAGAGGGATGCTGTTTGCGGCTTCCGGCGCTTGTCCTATCGCAGAAATTGAACACGAGAAGATACTTCGACAGGTCATCAGGGATGCAGAAATCTTTCATCACAGGTATGGGCTCATTTATAAAAGTCCTTTTAATACGCTGCTTGTGGATCCGATTGTAGGGGCAGATTGTCATTTTTTCCCTTTTGAGCGAGTTCTTCCTACTGCTGGGAATGGCGTGGTCATGGTGCTACGTTTGAGAGATCGATATGTACTTTTACACCAGTTTCGTCACGCGCTGAGGGGGATGCAGTATGCTTTTCCCAGAGGGTATGCAGAGCCTGGAAGTAGTCCGCTTGAAAATGTAAAGCGGGAACTTGGAGAGGAATTAGAGGCAGTGGTGACAAGGAGGCCGCTTTCCCTTGGGTTCATTGAGCCGGACAGTGGGCTGACTTCTCGTCGGATAGAGGTATTCCTCGTAGATATTGATAGCTATATCCAAAAGAAGGGGTATGAAGACATTGAAGATGTGCAGGAGGTCTCGTTGGATGAATTAAAGCAAATGATCGATGAAGGAAAAATCGCAGATGGTTATACCTTGGGGGCTGTGGAATTGATGGAAAGATGTAGTGGAGGCTGAAAAATATTATTGGACTTAGAGACTGAGAGACGTCAGACTTGAAGATATCAGACATTAGACGTCAGATATCAGAAGCCAGAAGTCCGAAATCTGCGGTCTGACATCTGAAGTTTTAAGCATGAAGTTTCCATGGCTTCTGGACGGTCTTTTGCATGGGTGTGATAAAAACCGGTTGTTTTATCATAGGAGAGCAAGGCATGTGATAAAATAGTCGGTTTTTATCACATGGGGAATGTGATATGATAAAAAGCAGGAATTTTATCACTGGGATAGGAGGTGCGCTATCGCTATGGAATATATGCCGTTATGGAAAATTTACTATGTTTCTCCGGATACGTATGAGCAAGTCTATGCAGAGCGCTTTTATGCCTGCACGACAAAGCATTTTCCGATATCCGTCAAAGAGGTCAATCGAAAACAGGCGTATCCTTCTTTCCTTTGCTATAATGAGGAGATTTCACTGCTTATACAGACTATGTACCAGAAGTATATTCAGTTCATGAAGTTACTTGCGGAATGTCCTCCTGTGATGCTTCGGCAGTATGCTGTTTCTTGCTTAATCGAAGAAGTACAGGCCACCAATGAGATCGAGGGTGTCAGAAGTACTCGCAAACAAATCAAAGATATCCTCCAAAATATTCCGGTCTCTGCTGCATATCGGCATTTGGCAAGCTTGGTAGACCAGTATCTTCGGATTTTGAATCATGAGGGGGCTTCTTTCTCTACTTGTCGTGATGTTCGTAATTTCTATGATTCATTTGCTTTGGCAGAGGTGGTACAGGAGAATCCAGCGCATGCACCGGATGGGATTATTTTCAGAAAGGCTCCTGTGGAAATTACCAGTCAGACAAATCGGGTAAAGCATGAGGGACTTATGCCGGAGCAGGCAATCATAGACGCGATGGATCAGGCGTTGTTTATTCTTCAGGCGGCAGAAATTCCGCTTTTGGTCAGGCTGGCGGCTTTTCACTATTTCTTTGAATACATACATCCGTTTTATGATGGAAATGGCCGCACGGGACGATTTATTGTGTCGTATTATCTGTCACAGGAATTTAGTCCGTATATTGCATTGAGGCTATCTGTGGAGATCAATAAACGAAAAAATGCATATTACAAAATGTTTGAGGAGACGAGCAGTCAGTGGAATCGAGGCGATTTGACGCCATTCATCCTGCAGTTTATGGAGTTCATATCGCTGGCATTTGATGATACGATTTCCTTACTTTCGCGGAAAAAGGAGCAGTTGAAACGCTTTGCCGCGCAGCTGAATGAAAAGGTGGCAGGGCAGGATGAGCTGACGAGAACGATCTATTATCTGCTGTTGCAGGCTTCTTTGTTCTCTGGTATTGGAATCACGATGGATCAGCTGATGGAGGCTACGCATAAGACTCGTGTTACGATCAAAAGCCGGCTGAGTAAAATACCGCAAGCCCATTATTTGGTGGATAAAAATGAGAAGCCATTTCATTATCGTCTGAATATGAAGATGCTGCTGGGAAGCAAAGAATGATTTACTCAAGCTTTGAGATGGACGGAAAGTTTGAAGTCTAATGTCTCTCCGTCTCATAGTCTCCCACCTTCCCCTTGACAAACGCAAAAAAGAAGTCTATAGTATGACCATACATGTGAGGATAGAGACATGATGGATCCTTGGTACACGCAAAGAGAGTCTGCGGCTGGTGGGAGCAGATGGTGGGGGGATCGATTACCGCTCTGGAGCAGGAGGATCGAAATCTTCCCGGGTGGCCTCGTTACCAGGCCGACAAGTGGAGCTTTAGCTCTGATTTGGGTGGAACCACGGAATACAACTTTCGTCCCTTAGGGACGGAAGTTTTTTTATTGCTTTCATGTTGCTTTCTGCGAAGCGGCTGAAATGGCAGAGCCAAGCAGAAAGCAGCAAAAATGGAAAAGCCACTGTTCCCAAGCAGTGAATGTCTGTTTTTAGAAAGGAAGATACTATGATTACGATTCGTCTGAAAGACGGAAAAGAGAAGGAGTTCGAGAGCGCGGTATCTCTGGCGGATGCAGCGAAGGCGATCTCCAACAGCCTTGGTAAGAATGCGCTGGTGGCGAAGGTGAATGGCGAGCTGACGGATCTGCGTGATCCGATCGTGGATGGTGCAGAGGTGGAATTCTTCACGAAGGAGGATCCGGAAGGTCTTTTCACGCTGCGTCATACGGCGTCTCATGTGATGGCACAGGCGATCCAGCACCTGTTTCCTGGCGTGAAGTTCGCTATCGGACCGGCGATCGATGATGGCTTCTACTATGATCTGGACTCTGATCATGTTTTCAGCCAGGAGGATTTCGCAGCGATCGAGAAGGAGATGTCGAAGATCGCGAAGGAAAATATCCCGCTGGTGAAGAAGGTGCTGCCGCGCGATGAAGCGCTCCAGTATTTCAAGGATAAAGGCCAGGACTACAAGGTCATGCTGATCGAAGATCTGCCGGAGGAGGAAACGATCTCTCTCTATGAACAGGGTGACTTCACGGATCTCTGCGCGGGCCCGCATCTGAAGTCCACCGGCAAGGTGAAGACGTTCAAGCTGATGACGGTCGCTGGTGCTTACTGGCGCGGCGACTCCAAGAATAAGATGCTGCAGCGTATCTATGCGACGGCATTCTTCAGCAAGGAGGATCTTGACCACTATCTCTTTGTCCGTGCGGAAGCAGAGAAGCGTGACCACAGAAAGCTCGGCAAGCAGCTCGATCTGTTCTCCTTCCATGAAGAGGGCCCGGGCTTCCCGTTCTTCCATCCGAAGGGCATGATCCTCAGAAATAAACTGATGGACTATGAACGTGAGCTCTTCAAGGAATTCGGCTATGTGGAGATCATGACGCCGGTCATCCTGTCGAAGAAGCTGTGGCTGCAGTCTGGTCACTGGGATCATTACAAGGAAAATATGTACTTCACCCAGATCGATGACGAAGACTATGCGATCAAACCGATGAACTGCCCCGGCGGAATCCTGTTCTTCAAGACGCAGCAGCGTTCTTACAGAGATCTGCCGATGCGTGTCGGTGAATTCGGCCTTGTTCATCGTCATGAGCTGAAGGGGGCGCTGCACGGTCTTTTCCGTGTACGCTGCTTCACGCAGGATGATGCGCACATTTTCATGACGCAGGAACAGATGAAGGATGAAGTCATCAAGTGTATGGCGATGTATCAGAAGATGTATGGTGTCTTCGGTCTGGAATACCATGTCGAACTTTCTACCCGTCCGGAAAACTCCATGGGCAGCGATGAGCTGTGGGAGATCTCCACGAATGCGCTCCGCGAAGCGATCGAGACGGCGGGTGTACCGTACCAGATCAATGAAGGCGACGGTGCTTTCTATGGACCGAAGCTCGATTTCCATGTACAGGACTCTCTGGGACGTACATGGCAGTGTGGCACCATCCAGATGGATATGCAGCTGCCGGAACGTTTCGATGTGAACTATATCGGTGAAGATGGCGAAAAGCACAGAGCGGTCATGCTGCACCGCGCAGGCTACGGCTCTCTGGAACGTTTCATCGGTATCCTGATCGAACACTATGCAGGGGCCTTCCCGACCTGGATCGCTCCGGTACAGGCGAAGATCATCCCTGTCACGGACAAGAATCTGGAATATGCGAAGTCTGTCGCAGCGGCTATGTCCGAGTCTGATATCCGTGTCGAAGTGGAAGAGGCCAATGAAACACTGGGCTACAAGATCCGTAAGGCACAGATGGAGAAGGTACCGTACATGATCATCGTGGGTGATCAGGAAATGAAGGGTCACACCATTTCTGTCAGAAGCAGAAAGAATGGCGACCTGGGGTCCCAGTCTCTCCCGATGTTTGTCGCAAACCTGATCCGCGAGATCAAAGAACGGGAAAACTGAGATGGCTTACAAAGAATACCAGAGTGCTGATATCGCACGGGCCGCGCTCCGCATGTCTTTGACCGAGACGCGGGCAGATGAGAATGCGCTGAAGGAAAGGCTGGCGAAGGATGGCATCCGCGCTGTCGCTGTGAACTTTGGCGGGAAATTTCTGGATATCCTTCCGAAGATCTTCGAGTCGGCCATCGTGGCTGCTCAAAGGCAGAAGGTCATCTCTGATACTCATGTGGGGGATGGCTCTGTGGTCGGAGCCATGGAGTCTGCCATCGAGCAGGTGAAGCCGATGGCGATCGGCATGAATGTCGGCGGCAAGATCGGTATCGCCCGCTGGAATGAGCATCTCTGCGTTGCGATATTCGTCGGCGTGGGTGTGCTTCATTTCAATGAGGTCACGGTGGGCATGGCGCATCGTGTCCTTCGGAATGATCTGCCTGATTGAGAAAATCATAAGGGGCAGGGAGTGACTATCTCATACCTGTTCTGCATAAGAAAAGAGCCGGGGGCTTTTGCCTCCGGCTTTTTTGATGGGAAAAAGAGGGAGCCATTTTTTCTTGACAGAAAAAGCCGAAGGCGGTACATTGAATGAAATTCGATGGTTCGTTTGAGTGACAGGATGGGTGGAGGCTTTATGAAGGAAAAGATCAGTCTGATTCAAATGGATGTAGCGCTGGGACAGGTGGAAAGAAATTATGAAAAAGCCGTGCAGCTGATGGAGCTCGCGCTGGAAGACAAGCCGGACATTCTTGTCCTGCCGGAAACGGTAAACACCGGTTTCTTTCCGTCGCCGGACAGCGCACTCTATGCCGCTTCTGATGCAGATGGCGTGCAGACGAAAAAGGTATTCGGAGCATTTGCCAAGGAGCATGGCGTCAATATCGTGGCGGGCTCGGTCAGCGTTTTGGAAAACGGATGCGTTTTCAATCGAAGCTATATCTTTGATCGCAAGGGCGAGGTCGTTGCCTCTTATGATAAGATCCACGGCTTCAGCCCGATGGGAGAAACGAAGTCGTATACCGGCGGCTCTTCCATTGTCCACTTTACGCTGGACGGGATCGCCTGCTCGATGGCGATCTGCTATGACGTGCGCTTTTGTGAGCTGATCCGGACAGAAGCATTGCAGGGGGTGGATCTGTTTTTCCTTCCAGCCGCCTGGCCGCTTGTAAGAAAGGAGCACTGGATCACGCTTTCTAAAGCCAGAGCGATCGAGAATCAGATGTTTTTCTGTGCCGTGAATGAATGCGGCCGTGCCGCCAGCACGCAGTACGGCGGAAACTCGATGCTCCTCTCGCCTTTGGGGAAAGAATTGCTCCATCTGGGTGAAAAGGAGCAGGTGGCCACGGCGGAGATCGATACGGATGTGCTGCAGGGCATCCGAGAGAGCATCAATGTATTTCGTGACAGAAGACCGGAATTGTATCATCTGTAGAAAAATAGCGGAAAGGCGTTTCGCCCTTTGATTGCGCGTGAACGAGGTTCAGCGGGTTCAAGAGGTTCAGGGGGGCGGCGCATAAAAATCAGAAGCGCCACGGAGTATCAATCATGGCGATGCCCGAAGGTGGGTTTTAGTCACCAGTCACTAGTCACCAGTCACTTGAGACTCCTAATCCCTAATCCCTAGCCACTCATCCCTGCTTTCAAACTCTCGGGTTGTGGTGCGGCGCATAAAAATCAGAAGCGCCGCGGAGTATCGATCCTGGCGATGCCCGAAGGTTTCTTGAAGAGCCTCCTGTTTGAGGCTTCCAAACATTGACCATTTTGACCGCGAATGACAAAGATTTCTCGCTTGCGCTCGAAATGACGGCGCGAGAGGGTTCGCAGTTCCCAGCCGCCCCTATCGCCCAAGGGCAACCATTTTTCAAAAAGTGCTTGACAAAAGTACCATGGATGGATATACTAATATGCGTAACTTACGTGCGGCCCGGTGGTGTAGTGGTCTAACATGCCGCCCTGTCACGGCGGAGATCGTCAGTTCAAATCTGATCCGGGTCGCCACTTTTATTTGCCTCGGTAGCTCAGTTGGTAGAGCAAAGGACTGAAAATCCTTGTGTCAACGGTTCGATTCCGTTCTGAGGCACCATTCCTGCGGCTGTGGCGGAATGGCAGACGCGCTACTTTGAGGGGGTAGTGATCTTTCGATCGTGTGAGTTCAAGTCTCACCAGCCGCACCACTCTTTTTTCTACTTGATTCCCTCAATTTAATTTTATATGCGGTCGTGGCGGAACTGGCAGACGCGCTATCTTCAGGCGGTAGTGGAGTAATCCGTGAGAGTTCAAATCTCTCCGACCGCACCACTAAAATGAGAAAAAGCTCATCCAATGGATGAGCTTTTTTGTTGTGTTTGTGGGAGGGCAGAGAAAGGAAGCAGAATGGAAACCTCTTCAGAAATACGGCGTTTCATGCAAACGGTTTTGTACAATAGTGCAGCAATGGGCTGCAACAAAGATCCCTCGACTGCGCTCGGGATGACGGCGCGCGGGTACAGTCATCCTGTGCGGAGTGAACTTAGGATGTTTGAAGCGGCTCCGTTGGGACAGTGGAAACTGAGCCCCTGGCCCCGCACCCCGTTGAACCCGCTTGTCTTCCTCAAATCCGTTTTCTTCCCTTCCTATGATATAATATAAAGCAAAATACCTGCGCCTTTTGGCGCAGATGATTCATACGGAGAATATTATGGAAAAGAAATTGGTCATCATCGATGGCAGCAGCCTTTTATATCGCGCGTTCTATGCGCTGCCGCCCACTATGACATCGCCGGATGGGATCCCGACGAACGCGGTCTATGGATTTCTGCGGATGCTGCTCGGCCTCTATCGCGATCTGGATCCGGAGTATATGGCAGTGACTTTCGACAAGGATCGCCACACCTTCCGCACGGAGATGTACGAGGGGTACAAAGCCACGAGAAAGCCGGCTCCGGATGAGCTGGTGCCGCAGTTTGACCTCATCCGCGACGTAATGCAGGTGATGGGTGTCGCGGTGTACAGTCTTGACGGCTACGAGGGAGATGATATCTTAGGGACGCTCTCTCTTCGCTATGAAAAGGAAATGCCGGTCAATATCGTGACGGGCGACCGCGATGCGCTGCAGCTCTCAAGCAGCCGGACGACGGTCTTCCTCACGCAGAAGGGCATCACGAATATGGCGGCCATGACGCCGGAAGCGGTCTTTGAAAAGTACCACATAGAGCCGCGTCAGGTGATCGACATGAAGGCGCTCATGGGGGATACCGCAGACAATATCCCCGGCGTGCCGGGGATCGGCGAGAAGACGGCTTTGAAGCTCATCACGCAGTATGATGATCTGAATAATCTGTATGCCCATGTCGAAGAGATCAAAGGCGCGCAGGGAAAGAAGCTCATCGCGAATAAAGAGCTGGCCTATCTTTCCTATGACCTGGCGACCATCAAGCGCGACGTGCCGCTAAAGACGTCTCTGGAAGAGATGCATCAGCCCGTTCATTTTGAAGAAATGCGTGTCCTTTTCCAAAAGCTCGGGATCAATCTTTTGCAGCAGTTCGCCGGCCTTCCGCGCTTCCGTGCGTTGGCGGAAGCGAAGAAAGAGGAGAGCCAGAGAGAGCTTGTGAAGGCGATCCCATGGCAGGGCGAGGCGTTTGACGAAAAGGTCGCAGCCCTTGTGATCGATCGCTATGGGATCGCGCCTTTCTTCACGGCAAGGTCTGCGGTCGTTGTGTGTGAGGGACATGCGTATACGGCGGGGCCGGCGCAGTATGAGAAGCTCGCCGAAGTCCTCGCGAAAGCGAAAGCGGTGGTGACTGTCGATGCGAAAGTTCTCATGGAGTCCGATTTTCCCTCGGAGCATCTGCCGCTCTTTGATGTGCAGCTCGCTTCCTATCTGCTGGATCCGGCGCGTGTGACGTACCCCTTGTCGTACATGGCAGGGCTCTATGAAGTGCCCGAAGTTTTTGCGGATGAGATGGAAGATTTCGCAGACAAGGGCAGTCTCATCGGTGATTTCCTGTCGAAGATCTATGAACCGTGCTGCCGCAAGCTCGAAGAAAATGGCGTGATGACACTCTTCACGGATGTGGAAGAGCCGCTCGTCAAGGTGCTTGCCGCGATGGAGAAGGCCGGCATTGCGACGGACCAGCAGCGCTGGCAGGAGGTCAAGGCGGACATGGAGAGCGAGGTGCGCCTCCTTGTGAAAGACATCTACACCGAGGCAGGGGAACCGTTCAATATCAATTCGCCCAAACAGCTCGGACATATCCTTTTCGAGAAGCTGGGGATGCCGGCGGGCAAGAAGACGAAGACAGGCTACTCGACCGCTGCGGACGTGCTGGAAAATCTGGCGGCAAGCTATCCCTTTGTGGGGAAGATCCTTCGTTACCGCACACTTTCGAAATTGATTTCCACCTACCTCGAAGCGCTGCCGAAGCTCATCCGTAAGGAAACGGGCCGCATTCACGGATCCTTTAACCAGACGGTGACGGCTACGGGCCGTCTTTCGAGCTCGGATCCGAACCTGCAGAACATTCCTGTCCGCACGGAGGAAGGGAAAAAGATACGCTCCCTTTTCGTGCCGGGCGAGGGCTATGACTGCTTCATCTCTTCTGACTACTCGCAGGTCGAGCTCCGCATCCTTGCGCATATGTGCGGCGACGAGAGCCTGATCGCTGCCTTTGCGAACCGCGAGGATATCCACCGCCGCACGGCAGCTGAAGTGCTGGGCATCCCCTTCGAAGAAGTCACCGACGAGCAGCGAAGTCATGCGAAGGCTGTCAATTTCGGCATCATCTACGGCATCAGCGGATTCGGCCTTTCCAAGCAGCTTGGCATCACGCCCAAGCTGGCGCAGGACTATATCGACAGGTACAATGCTCGCTACCCGAAGATCCTGGGCTTCATGCAGCGCATGATCGAAGAGGCCAGAGAGACAGGGCGAGCGGTCACGCTTTTCGGCCGCTATCGCGAGCTTCCGGACATCCGCAGCAAGAATTTCATGCGCCGTTCTTTGGCCGAGCGCATGGCGATGAATACACCGATTCAGGGCACGGCCGCCGATATCATGAAGATGGCCATGATCGCCGTCTATGACAAGCTGAGGAAGGGCCACTATAAGAGCCGCGTCCTTCTGCAGGTCCATGATGAATTGGTCGCAGAGGTGGTGGCGGAGGAAAAAGAGGAGATCGCTGCTCTTTTAAAAGAAACGATGGAATCCGTCGTCACGCTCAAAGTCCCGCTCCTCGCTGATGTCAATGAAGGGAAGAACTGGGCGGAGACAAAGTGAGCAAAGAGGCTGGTGACTAGTGACTGGTGACTGGGGACTAGTGACTAGTGACTAGGGATTAGTAGCTAGGGATTAGTGGCTAGGGATTAGGAATCTCAAGCGACTAGTGATTGGCATGCCAGCTTATGGCATCACCATTCCTCATTCGTATAAAACTTTCATCCACAATCGGTGGACGAGCCGACCCAGTGGCTAACCCTGAAGTTTGAAAGCAGGGATGAGTAGTTAGGGATTAGTGGCTAGGGATTTGGTTTCTCAAGTGACTGGTGACTTGAATATTACCTTCGGGCATCGCCCCTATATATATTTGCGGCGAAGCCGCCACCTTCACTCCTCACTCCTCACTCCTCACTCCTCACTCCTCACTCCTCACTCCTCACTCCTCACTCGAGCAAGGCTTTCATCCGCAATTAAGGGACGCCCCGCCCCACGGGCTAACCCTGAACCCTGAACCCTGAACCTTGAACCTTGAACCTTGAACCCTTTTCCCATTATCATTCAAAGGAAGTTATCTCATCATGTATCGTATCGGATTATCCGGCGGCGTAGGCTGCGGGAAAAGCACAGTCTCCTCCTACCTGAGGGAGCTGGGGATCCCCATCATCGATGGGGACCTGCTCGCGCGCGAGGCAGTGCGGCCGGGCAGTGCGGCCATGGAAGACATCCGGCGCGCCTTTGGCGAGGCCATTTTCAATAAGGATGGGACGCTCGATCGGCTGAAAACGGCAGAGATCGTTTTCACGAAGGAAGAGAAACGCCAGCAGCTGAATGCTATCATCCATCCCTTCATCTGGCACCGCACGCAGGAAGAGCTTCTGAAGGCCCAGGAGGAAGGCCATGACCTTGTTGTACTCGACATGCCGCTCCTGCTGGAGATCTCCTGGCAGCTGCGTGTGGAAGAAGTCTGGATCGTCAAGGTACCGCTGGAAATGCAGATCGAGCGTGTCACGCTCCGCGACGGCTTCACCAGAGAGCAGGTCCTTGACCGCATCCATAAGCAGATGCCGACGGACAATAAGCTGAACTATGCGGATGTCATCATCGACAACAGCCGCTCCGTCGAAGACACCCGCCGCCAGGTGAGGGAAGCCCTCGCGAAGGCGAAGGAACGGATGAGGGGAGTTAGTGACTGGTGACTAGTGACTGGTGACTGGGAATTAGTAGCTAGGGATGAGGGATTGGGGATTAGGAGTGACTGGGATTCTCCGGCATCGTCATCCCGAGCGCAGCCGAGGGATCTTTACTGCATTGCGGGAATCAGCGTGTATGCGCCGAGGGAAAACGATGTCCTGGTACTGCCTCATATCAGGCGATGAACGTTCTACAATAAAGATTGAGGGCTACGCTCGAAATGACGATGCGCGCGAAGCGCTATCAAAACTCCGCGGCGCTTCTAATTTTTATGCGCCGCACCACCATTCCTAATTTCTCATTCCTAATTCCTAATTCGAGCAGAGCTTTCAAACGTAATCATGGGACGGCACGCCCCCGGGGCTAACCCTGCCCCTTCTTTGAATAATTATTCAAAAAGCTAGAATAATTTGACATATGTGCAAAGAATTGATAAGATACAAACAGTTGATTGACTGCTCACTTATATATGTGAAGAATATGGAGATGATCAGAATGATGAATAAAAAAATGAAAATTCTTCTGGCGATGGGTGCTATGGCAGCGGTGGTTCTTGCTTCCGGCTGCGGCGGCGATGCGAAATCCGGCGCGAGTGCAGCAAAGTCTGGCTCCGGCATTCCGAAAGTCATCCGCGTCGGTTCGGAAACCACGTTCCCTCCTTTTGAATTTACCCAAGATGATAAATATGTAGGCTTCGATCTGGATCTGGCGGATGCGGTCATCAAACAGATGGGCAGCCAGATGGAATTCAAGTCCATGGGCTTCGATGCGCTGATCCCGGCTGTGCAATCCGGACAGATCGATCTCATCGCAGCGGGTCTGGATGCGACACCGGAACGCGAAAAGCAGGTCGCTTTCTCCGATCCCTATTTCACACAGAATGGCTACATCATCATCGTCAGAAAAGACAATGATGCTATCAAAGACTGGGCAGATCTGGAAGGCAAGAATGTCGGCGCGCAGGTCGGCACCCAGCAGGTGAAGCTCGCACAGGAAGCCAAAGCCGCGCAGGTGAAGCAGCTCGACTCGAATTCTCAGGCATTCATGGAACTGCAGGCTAAGACGCTCGATGCCGTTGTCATCGACCAGCCTGTCGGCATGTACTACCTGAAGCAGGGCGGCGACAAGGACCTGAAGATCGTCGGCACTTCCAAAGGCGCGAACGGCATGGTTTTCGCAGTGAAGAAAGAAAATAAAGAACTGCAGGCGGCTGTGAATAAGGCGCTGAAGGATCTCAAAGCAAACGGAACCTATGATAAGATTTTCGAAAAATGGTTCGGCAAGCAGGAAAAGAAATAAACGTGACAGGATAAAAGGAGCGGGCGTTGCCCCGCTCCTTTTTGCGTGCCATATCGTTGATTGGGGGCGTTTCCCTAGAGTTGAAATTTTAAAGTTTTTAGAAGAAGCAGCATATAATGTATGGTTTCAGTAAAAACACTTGAAGTTTTAAAGTGAAAAAGGGGCATATTTCTAGTATACTTTTTGTGGATCATTCGTTAAGGATTTTTCTAAAAATATTGATCTCGGGAGGAAATCACATGAACAAAAATGTAATGAAATCAGCCGCTTTCGTTCTGGCAGCCAGTGCTATTTTCTTTTCCACCGGATGTGGTGGGGAAGCAGGGAGCAGCACTGCGGCGCCGAAGAAAAAGATCAGTGTCGCTGTAGAGGCCTCCTATGCCCCCTTCGAATATAAAGATGAAAACGGTCATATCGTCGGCTTCGATGTGGACCTCATGAAGGCAGTCGCACAGAAAATGGATGCAGAGGCAGAGTTCAATAACCTGCCTTTTGAACAGATTTTCCACTTCGTCGGGGACAAGAAGATCCAGCTGGGAATTTCTGCCATCGGCGCGACAGAAGAGCGTAAGAAATACGTGTCTTTCAGTGATCCCTACTATAGCCTTGGTGCCTATGTGATCATCGTTCGTCCGGGAACGGAAGGGATCCATGGGCCGGAAGATCTGAAGGGGAAGATCGTAGCCGCCGAACGTGGTACTACGAATGAAATGAAAGCGAAGGAGCTTTCTCCGGCGCGCACGGTGATGCCTGACTACTATAAGGATGTCTTCAAGGCCGTGGAAGAGGGAGAAGCGGATGCAGCTATCATGGATGAACCGGGAGCGAAGTACTATCTGGAACATGAAGGCAGAGGCAAGCTGACCACGGCCGGCACCATCCCGACCGGAGAGCAGTTCGTCATCATTATGGCGAAGGATGACAAGGCCATGCAGCAGGAGGTCAATGCGGCACTGCAAAAGGTCATGGAAGATGGGACCTATGACAAGCTCTCGCAGAAGTGGTTCTTCGAAAAAGCGGCCGATGAGTCAAAAAAATAACAGCCGACGATGCGCCGGCAAATAAAAAGCTATGGTGAAACGAAAGTTTCATCATAGCTTTTTTGTTCATGGCTGGCCCATGGGGCGTGTTGTTTCACTGATTACGTTTGAAAGGCCTGCTCGAATGAGAAATGAGAAATGGTGGTGCGGCGCAAAAATAATGAAGCGCCGCGAATGATATATGGGGGATGCCCGAAAATAGTATTCAGGTGACTAGTGACTAGTCGCTCAAGACTCCGAATCCCTAGCCACTAATCCCTAGTCACCAGTCACGAGTCACTAGTCCCTCAAGGCCTTCATTCCAGGTCCGTCTTATGGAACAGGACTTTGAGGAAGGCAGCGATGACCTCGGGATCGAAAAGGATGGAGGAGCCGCTGAAGATTTCGCGTGTGACTTCCGCCTTCGTCTTTTCTGTGAAATCCGGCGAGGAATAGATGGTGGTATCGTAGTAGTCTGCGACGGCAATGATACGCGCTCCGAGAGGAATGTTTACGTTCTTGAGGTGCTTCGGGAAACCGGTTCCATCCCAGTGCTCGTGATGGCAGCGAATGTAGGGGAGAAGATCCTGACAGCCGGGGATGGACTCGAGCATATTCGCACCGAGCTCCGGATGCTTTTTGTACAGCGAGAGTTCTCTCCGAGAAAGGTAGGGCGCCTTGGACAGCACCTGATTCGGCAGGGAGAGCAGACCGATGTCATGCAGAAGTCCCGCATAGCGGATGAGCGTGATCTCATTCGATGGCAGCTTCATATACACGGCTGTCGCAGCTGCATAGTTCGAGACGCGGACAGAGTGGTCGTAAAGCGCAGCGGATTTGAGACGCAGCAGGTCTGCGAAATGAAGAGTGATGGTTTCGAGCATGTTTTGCGTTTCCCGGAAAGAGATCGGGTTTTGAAAGAGAGACGAACTGTACATGGTGGTTCCTCTGTGAAAAAGGGTTAAAGGTTCAGGGTTAGCCCCTTGGGCGGCTCCGTCCACTGATTATGAATGAAAGCTTTGCGCGAATGAGGAATTAGGA
>OIXL01000314.1_pt1 | contig 26227 bp, 25 predicted proteins | sample 1587761 | NCBI WGS metagenome assembly OIXL01 (sample SAMN03283246) | human gut metagenome | biome: human-associated habitat; material: feces | host: Homo sapiens | place: Peru | collected 2012 | reverse complement strand
ATAAACAGTAAGTCAAACACACAAACTATGGAGTCTTTAGTCGGTTTAATAAAATTTTAGATAGAAAATAAATCATTCAATGTCATTTAGATAAGGTTTTTTATGACAAAAAGACAGATTGCTTATCTGCCTCATAATGCAGTATAATGGTAGTCAGACAGTTTTGGATATAAGAGATGATCTTGGAGCAACTTACAAAACAAAAGATTTTTATATGGGCAGAACGCTTGATTATGAATTTTCCTATGGGGAACAGATCACGATAACGCCAAGAAATTACGAATTTGATTTCCGGTTTGCCGGGAAGATAAAAAGCCATTATGCTTTGATCGGAATGGCATTTGTTGCAGGAGGTTATCCGCTTTATTATGATGCTGTTAATGAAAAAGGCCTTGGAATGGCAGGTCTTAATTTTGTCGGCAATGCGGCATATGAAGAAGCTTTGCCGGAAGATGAAACAGAAGTCAGCCAGGTGGCACAGTTCGAGTTCATCCCATGGATCCTTACACAGTGTGCTACTGTAGCAGAGGCGAGAGAGAAGCTGGCAGCAATGAGACTGACAGGCACAGCATTCAGTGAACAGCTGCCGACAGCACAGCTTCACTGGATCATTGCAGACAAAGACTCCTGTATCGTTGTTGAGTCTATGAAAGATGGGCTGCATGTATATGATAATCCGGTAGGAGTGCTTACCAATAATCCACCATTCCCGAGTCAGATGTTTGCACTGAATAATTATGCCGGAGTATCCAGAAAACAGCCGGAGAGTACTTTTGCAGGAGTATTACAGCTTGATGCATATAGCAGAGGAATGGGTGGAATGGGAATACCTGGAGATCTTTCCAGCCAGTCAAGATTTGTGAAAGTTGCCTTTACAAAATTAAATTCGATCTCCGGTGAAGAAGAGGATGAGAGTGTAAGCCAGTTCTTCCATATCTTAGGATCCGTAGATCAGCAGCGTGGATGCTGTGAGGTGACAGAAGGCAAATATGAGATCACGATATACACGTCCTGTTGTAATACAGCAAAAGGTATTTATTATTATACGACTTATGATAATCATCAGATCACAGCGGTTGACATGCATGCGGAAAATCTGGATTCAGATCAGCTGATCTGTTATCCGCTTCTGTCCAAGGGCGAAGTCAGATGGCAGAATAAATAATACGAAAATGCACGGAGAAAGCATAACGCAGAACAACAGGAGGAAAGAACATGAAAGAAGTTAAAACACCGAAAAAACCACTGGCATATTATTATGGGATTGTGTTAATAGTGCTGATAGTATTTAATCTGGTTGTCACACCAATCCTTATGAAGCATCAGGTAAAGGAAACGGATTATGGAACTTTTATGAGCATGATCGAGAAGAAGAATATCGGTGAAGTAGAAGTTAAGGACAATCAGATCATCTTTACAGATAAAGATCAAAAAAATATTTATAAAACAGGTCTGATGAACGATCCGAACCTGACGGACAGGCTATATGAATGTGGAGCAGTATTCGCAAAAGATATCGATAAGCAGATGTCACCGATCATCAGCTTCCTGCTGACCGGGGTTTTGCCATTGATCCTTTTTATCGCACTGGGAAATTATATGGCGAAGAAACTGATGGAGCATGCCGGAGGAAAAAATTCGATGGCTTTTGGAATGGGAAAAAGCAATGCGAAGATTTATGTGCAATCCAGTGAGGGAATCCGTTTTTCAGACGTTGCAGGAGAAGATGAGGCGAAAGAAAACCTTTCAGAGATCGTTGATTATCTTCACAATCCGAAGAAGTATACCGATGTAGGTGCGTCTATGCCAAAAGGTGTCCTTCTTGTAGGACCTCCGGGAACCGGCAAAACAATGCTTGCAAAAGCAGTGGCGGGTGAATCAAATGTACCATTTTTCTCAATGTCCGGTTCAGAATTCGTTGAGATGTTTGTCGGTATGGGAGCTTCCAAGGTTCGAGATCTTTTCAGACAGGCAAAGGAAAAGGCACCATGTATCGTGTTTATTGATGAAATTGATGCCATTGGTAAAAAGCGTGACGGACAAATGGGCGGAAATGATGAGAGGGAGCAGACCTTAAACCAGCTTCTTACAGAGATGGATGGATTTGAAGGAAATAATGGTGTCATCATTCTTGCTGCAACGAACCGTCCGGAGTCGTTAGATCCGGCACTTACACGTCCGGGACGTTTTGACAGGCGTGTGCCGGTTGAACTGCCGGATCTTGCAGGCCGTGAAGCAATTTTAAAGGTTCATGCAAAGAAGATAAAAGCATCTGATGATGTTGACCTGCATACGATTGCACGTATGGCATCGGGTGCATCCGGTGCGGAGCTTGCCAATATTATAAATGAAGCAGCATTACGTGCTGTCCGTAGTGGAAGGACCGTTGTAAATGAATCTGATCTCGAAGAAAGTATAGAAGTGGTTATTGCAGGATATCAGAAGAAGAATGCGGTTCTTTCAGATCAAGAGAAGAAGGTTGTTGCATATCATGAGATAGGACACGCTCTGGTAGCTGCATTGCAGAGTCATTCAGCACCGGTCCAGAAGATTACGATCATCCCGCGTACCTCAGGTGCACTCGGCTACACTATGCAGGTTGAGCAGGGTGATAAATATCTGATGACGAAAAAAGAACTTGAGAATAAGATTGCTACATTTACAGGCGGACGTGCGGCAGAGGAGATCGTATTTGGTGAGATCACGACCGGAGCCTCCAATGATATCGAACAGGCAACAAAAATTGCAAGAGCGATGATCACCCGCTACGGCATGACAGATGAATTCGACATGGTGGCAATGGAAAACGTGACCAACCAGTATCTTGGCGGCGATACGTCTCTTTCCTGTTCCGCAGATACCCAGAAGGAAATTGATGAAAAAGTCGTGCAGCTCGTAAAAGCAGAGCATGAAAAAGCAAGAAAAATCCTTGCTGAAAACAGGGAAAAACTGGACGAACTGGCTATGTACCTGTATGAGAAGGAAACAATTACAGGTGACGAATTTATGGATATTTTAGACAGAAAATAATGTAGTTAATTAGATAATCAATTCCACCCAAATATGATGAACAATTTTGGAATGAATTGTATTCATTTTTACAGAAACATTCTAACGAAGAGTATATTCTCATAGGAGATTTTAATACTATCAATAATAGAAACATGGAAGAGTTTAGAAAGATATTATATAATGCATATGATATTTGGTATCAAAAAGGAAACAGAGAACCTTTATCATGTATGCAGAGCCTTTTATCTCATCTGCTTTAGCTTTAGCTGCTTTCACAATAGCAAGTTCAGGATCATCCTTTTTAGGACGACCCTTGCTACATGGATTATCTTTTTTGACCTGCTTATATTCGCTGTAGGCATCATGCCAGATATCTTTTCTGACTTCATCGAGAGCTGTCATAGCCCACTCGATTACGTGAAAGGAATCAACACAATGGGCGCAGTCAGGAGTGTATTCATTTACACACTCTGTGATCCATTTGGCACCATCACCTGTAACAACCTTGATGCTGGATAGCTGCTCTGGAGTAAGCTGTTTATAAAACTTTTCAAGAACGGATTTGCCATGGTCTTCCGATGCCCATACCACTGTGTTGGTATCGTGATTAACGATTACTGTAATGTACTTGTGACCCTTTTTGTAACTGGTTTCGTCAATGCCGATATTAACCAGACTATCAAGTCTTCTTGAGTGCTCCGGTTCTAAATCGTGAAGAGCACGATTGACACAGCGGCCTATAGTTTCCCAGTCCACTCTCATGAAGTATGATGTGGTACTTCTTGGAAGATAGGATGCAAACCATGCAACGGTAAGGTCGAAATCCTTGGTAAATCTACTACCTGGATATGCCCATGGAACTTCGGCAACATATAACCCCATGTTCAAGGCAGATGATACGATGCGTCTGGTATTCAACTTCGACCAGAATACCACCCCAGTCCAGTCCCCTCCAAGTGGTTGGTCTGCTGGAATGTTTGTCATAAGCAGGACATGACTTGTGACAGAAAGGGCAGTCATTCTCATGCCATTTATTAGGTCTGGCTTTGATACGGATGTGTTTCACGCCATCCTCATCAGAGTAAAGATTAAAATTTTCTATCAAGAGAATAAAGTATTGACAAAATTTTGTGGGGTGGGGTAGAATGATGGTAAAAAATTCCAAAACATAACGCATTGGTGCTTTTCGCAGAAAGAAGAAAAATAAACATGAAAAAGAGAAAGAACCTGGGAAAAAAGTTAGTAACAATGTTAGTGTCTGTAGGCTTTTTTGCAGTTTTGATTACAGCCTTGAATTTAATGGCATTACAAGCTATTCGAGGAAAGAATGATGTGCTTATAGAACAGTTTGAACAATATGAAGAAGCAGTGGAAAATAATGATACCGCGGTTTTTGAAACAGCAAAAGGAGAAGTGGCAGAAGCCATCAGACATATCAACTACAGAATAAATGGAAGCATCATTTTTGATCTTGCACTTGTGGTAGCTGATATTATTGTAATCGTACTTCTTTCGATTGTTATTAATAAGTCCATTGTTCGTCCAGCAAAAAGAGCAAAGAATGATTTGGATGATATCATTTTAGGTATAGAATCAGGACAGGGTAATCTTACGTTAAGAGTATTTGATGAAACCAGTGATGAAATTGGTCAGCTTGCAAATGGTGTCAACCATTTTATTGAAACATTACAAAATCTTATGGTAAAGATTCAGAGTGTATCAAAAGATATGAAAGAATCTTCCTATCTTGTACAAAATGAGGCGGAATCTTCAAATATGAGTGCATCCAATGTGAGTGCAACATCGGAAGAACTTGCAGCATCCATGGAAGAGGTATCTGCTTCTCTATATGATTTAGCCCAAGGATGTAATAATCTGCTAAAGAAAATGGAAGGCATGAATGAGGATGCTAAGAACTCTGCAATGAAGATGCATGAAGTGAAGCTTACTGCAGAAAATAGCTATAAAGAAGCGATTGCATCAAAAGAAAAAACAGTAGAAACATTTGATGGCATTCAAAAGGATGTCGCGGAGGCAGTAGAAGCATCTAAGTCTGTAAATGAAATTGCAAAACTTACAGAAAATATCTTAAATATCGCAGCACAGACAAATCTTCTAGCACTTAATGCATCGATTGAAGCAGCAAGAGCAGGGGAAGCAGGCAGGGGCTTTGCCGTTGTTGCAGATGAAATCAGACAGCTTGCAGATAGTTCACGTGAGACAGCAAACAATATTCAGGAAATCAGTGGAAAAGTTATTGAGGCAGTAAACAATCTGTCTGGAAATGCAACAGAAATGATTCGTTTTGTAGATGAAAAGGTAGCACTTGATTATGACAACTTTGTAAAAATTATTGGAAATTATGATGCTGATTCTGAACAGGCAAGTAATACATTTAACGAGTTTGCAGTTAAGTCAAAAGATAGCTTAGGTACAATGAATGATATGAATGAAGGTATCAATAACATTTCTATAGCGATTGAAGAATCTGCAAAAGGTGTTACAAACGTAGCACAAGAGATATCACAACTTGTAACAGCAATTTCAGCAATTACAGTGCAGGCGGACGAAAATAAGAACCTTTCGGAAGATTTATCGGATGAAGTAGCAAAATTTGAAAAAGTTTAACCAACAGATTTTTATTATGAGAAAAACTGTATTAGGCAAATAACCCGCACTAACTAAAAATGAATGCCAGAATAAGCACAAAGGCATAGCCCCATTCCTGGAGATATTCAATGAGTGCCAGGTTTGGCTGACCAAGCTCCGGCCATTTGCTGTAACACAGGGTACCGTCAAAATCAACAGCGATGGTCTGGAAATCCAACTGTTTTTTATTATTCATTCAGATCGTCTCCTTTAGAGGGAGTCTGCTGAACACCAGAATGATAGCAGAACAGGCTTGTTACCGGTTTGTGAAAAAAATCTGCAATTCTCATGGCGTATAGCAGAGAAGGAATATGCTGTTTTGACTCGATATTGGCAATAGTTTTCAGGCTGATGCCGGTTGCTGCAATGCCATTAAGCCGGTTGTTCGAAGTTTTGTTCGATAACCCAGTTGTTGCCAAATATCCGATATTTTGAACTCAAAAAGCCCAAAAACAGGTATGCCAAAAAGACAGATGCTGTCCATCTGCCAAAAAGAAGGATATTCAGTTGCAGAACTTACCGATATCCAAAATGAATTGCGCTGATTCCATGGAGAGGCCGTTGAAACTGCCGGAACCTGTCTTTCACTGCGTGGACATATTTCATCATCAGCCGGATAATATCGATGTGTCTGCCGGAATCCCTGCGCATGAAGAACTTTCTGGCTGTTTTTAATGCTGAAGAAAAGTCAAGTTCATAGAGATACTTGTTGCTGCCATCCCGTTTCTTTTTCAGGTTTTCTTCTGCCGCTTCGTTTGCGATAAAAATGCCGAAATTGCATTGGAACAATTGGTGCCTGACACAATAAACTTGCAATAGGCTGCTTTTTTCTGTTGAGCAAGAAGTATCTTTTAATTCATATTTAGGTGGTTTGTCAATAGCAATAATATTTAATGCATAATCTGATTTAAGAGTGAATTTCAAATTTTAGATTTTCAATAATCATGGGATAAAAATAACAGGGAGGATTATAGTTTTCGGAATAAAGCCGATATATAATATTAGAAACAATAAATAATAAAGAACGGATTCAGAGAAGGAGGACAAAGGATATGTCAATGAATGTGAATACAACGGGTACTGTTTATGGAAGTTATCAGAATACCTACAAGGCAGGTACAGTAGATAAGAAAAAAGAAACAGCGAAAACAACAGAAAATGATAAGGTCAAGAAAAATGTGACAGAAAGTATAGCCGAAAAAAATCTAAGTAAAGAGGCACAAAAAATGCTTAAAGATATGCGTGGCTCAAGAACAGATATGGACTTTATGGTTGCAGATTTTGAAAATGGTGATAATGCTAAAGATATTTTAGCACAAAGTGATAAAGAGTTTACGGTTATTTTCTCAAAGGAAGAAATGGAGAAGATGGCATCCGATCCCAAATATTATGCTGAAAAGATGCATAGTATTGAAGGTGCTTTGCGTATGTCGGATGAAATCAATGCTCAGTTTGGATTTGAAAGAGCATTTGGTAAGACAAACGGAATAGAAAACAGTGCAGATACTGATACAAAAATAACAAAGTTTGGTATTTCTTTTAATAGTGATGGAACTACAACATTCTTTGCTCAATTAGAAAAAACATCAGCTAGTCAGAAAGAATATCTTGAAAAAATTCAGGAAAAGAAAGCTGCGGAGAAGAAAGAGGCGAAGAAAAAGGAACAATTAAAGCAAATTGAAGTAAAAAAAGCTACTGTTCAAGCAAATTCAAAAGATGAACTTTTGGATAAAATTAAAAATATTGAATGGAATTCTATCAAACCAGAGGATAATAAAATCGGTGGAAGATTTGATTTTTCAATTTAGTATATTTAGATGGGGATGATTACATAAAGTATGGAGGTAGATTCATTATGAGAAAACGTTTTTTTTCTATTATTGTATGTGTTGTCATGCTTTTTACAATGAATGTCACAGCTTTTGCGGCAGAAACTCAGGAAAATTATTCGGAGACGGAGAAAACAATGACATTTGAAATAACTCCGACAGCATTAACTTCTGGATCATCACGACATTCTGTTGGAATGTTAAATTCCTTTTTTGGAACAAATGATACAGTGGCAACTTCCGCTCTTGGTTCTTTTACAATCAGCAGCACATCTGTTCCGTCAGGCTCCACAATCAGTAAAATAGTGGTTACATCCACAAAAAGTAGTGGAAGTAGTGGAAACATCGAATTATTTGTTGCTAAAGATGAGGATAATGGAGATGGCACATTTGACAGATATACAGACAGCAAAAGTTGGAATAGTTCTCTTACTTTTGCAGATTTTGGCAATTATAATTTAAGCCCTGTTGGAAATTATTATGTTCAATTTGAATCTACAAGGTATTCAACGGGAACTGTTGCAGCAGCAACATTAAAAAATATTTATGTCACAGTATACTATCATTAAAATTTTATAATCCCCATTCTAAACAAGCAAAGATGTTGTTATTCAGTTAGCAGCATCTTTGCTTTTAATTGTATAATTGATATGACTATTGAGTTAGAATGACATTGATAGCGATAGAAAGCTATATATTACAGAAGCAGACTTTGATAAAAAAGCATTTGAGAGATTATATAAATTGAATATTATATAATCAGAGGTATATAGAACATGCACAGAGACACTATATTTCAATATGAAACAATGGTGCCTGACACAATAAAAACGCATAGCCAAACTTCGCTCGGTATAACTGCCTGATTGTGTCGAAATTCGTATTTTATCAATTATATCTGATAAAACTGGATTTGCGGTATTGAAAATCAGTTATAGCCGTGGTACCATATAGACAGTTTCAGAAGGGAGGCTGGTCTACATGATTAAACGAGAAATTTATATGAGCCGTATCCGTCCTTTTATCGGAAATGAGCTGATAAAGGTTCTGACAGGGATTCGCCGTAGTGGAAAATCTGTCATGCTGAGCCTGATCCAAGAGGAACTTGCCCAAAACGGGGTCCAACCAGAACAGTTTATTTCCCTGAATTTTGAGAACATGAGCAATGCACACCTTTGTACGGCTGTTGCATTGCATGATGAAATCCTTCGCAGAACAAAAGAAATCAGCGGCAAGGTTTATCTGTTCTTCGACGAAATCCAAGAGGTGGCTGATTGGGAAAAATGTATCAACTCTTTCCGGGTGGAGCTGGATTGTGATATATACATTACCGGTTCCAACGCCAAGCTGCTTTCCGGTGAGCTTGCCACTTATCTTGCCGGACGGTATGTGGAGTTCGTGATTTACCCGTTTTCATTCAGAGAGTTTATGGAGCTGTATCACACCGTTTACGAAGGTGCAGACGAAAGACAATGCTTTACAAAATATCTGACGCTGGGAGGAATGCCCTATTTGAGCAACCTTCGCTACGACGATGCCGCCAGTCGTCAGTATTTGCGGGACTTGTTCAACTCCGTAGAGCTGAAAGATATTATCAAGCGAAACAATATCCGTGATGTGGATATGCTGGAGAGGATTATTGCTTATATAACCTCCAACATCGGCACTACCTTTTCTTCCACAGCCATTTCCAAGTATCTGAAAAGTGAAGGGCGCTCCGTTTCACCAGAAACGGTACTGAACTACATCAAAGCCTGCACGGACGCATTCCTGTTTTATCAGGTGAAGCGCCAAGACCTCCAGGGAAAGAAAATCCTGACCGTCAACGAGAAATACTATGTTGCAGATCATGGTGTCCGGGAAGCCGTGTACGGTGGCAACATGAAGGACATTAACCTTGTCCTTGAAAATGTTGTCTACATGGAGCTGCTGCGCCGTGGTTATTCTGTGACTGTTGGGAAAGTCTCTGACAAGGAGATTGACTTCGTATGTGAAGATCATGGGAAAAAGCTGTATGTTCAGGTTTCCTATCTACTTGCCTCGGAGGAAACCATCCAGCGTGAGTTTGGGGCGTTTGCCGGTGTTCGTGACAATTTCCCGAAATACGTTGTAACGATGGACGAACTGGATATGAGCCGAGATGGAATCAAACACCGCAATATTCGTGACTTCCTGCTGGCAGAGGAATGGAACTGAAATGTTCTTCTTTCACCAGAAGATATGCAGAAGTTCTTCCAATGCCGAGAATGAAAAAACAATGGTGCCTGATACAATAAACATCAATGCTATTTAGCTTCTCTAGCTTAACAGCACTTTTTTTAAAATTATTATACCCCTGACAACACACAGCTTTTCGTATTTTGTTCTATTTTGGGGCTGGCACTTATTTAACATTTATGTAACATATTTTATGTTTTTTTTCATTTTTCTATTGACATGCAATAAAAAATGTGCGGTCACCTTGTTGTCCATTGGGACAACAAGGTGACCCCTTAGTTTATAAAGGGAATTGATTCCACCACGAATCATTCTATCCCAAAACCCTGCAAAACTAAGGAGGCACATTTTTATTATGAACCATTATCCGTCAAATGGAAAAGAAAAATTGAATTCTATCATCTTATCCATGGCTGAACATCACTGGCTCTTTTCCAAAAATCCTGGCCACGATTTTACACGCCAGCATCTTGGGAAACTATCTTTTTATGATACCATGCGTCTGATCATAAGCATGGGGAAAGGCAGCACGAATGATGAGATCATGGATTACTTTGACCTGGACCCTGACCTTATCCCTTCACAGTCTGCTTTCTGCCAGCGCCGCAGACAGATTTCCCTCTCTGCTTTTGAATACCTTTTTTCGGAATTCTCTTCTTCTTTTCCATCCACTACGGACAAATTCAAAGACCATTGTATTCTCGCCTGCGATGGGTGCCACGTTGTCTATGCTACCAATTCTGATATTATCGAGGACTATAATAAGCCCCGGCTTATCGACTATAAAGGTTACAACCACATGCACTTAAATGGTTTTGTTGATGTTATCAGCAAAGCCTTCCTTGATGTCGTCATACAGCCCGGACAGCAGCCGGATGAGCGTGAAGCGCTCCACTCCATGCTGGATCATTTCACACCCGATGACCCGCAAAAATATATTATAACTGCAGACCGCGGTTACGAATCCTATGATCTCCTGTTCCACTGTGAGCTCAAAAACCTGGGTTACGTTTTCCGTGTAAAATCACCATCTTCCCCAAAAAGCATTCTTTCTTATTATGCATCTGAGTTTCCGGATGATCTTGAAGAATTCGACGTTACGATAAAGCGCTTTTTTACGGATAAAGCCACAAATATTATGAAAAGCCAGTCAGATGTTTACCGCTACATCAATCCCAGTAAAAATACCACTCATTTTTATGAGCTTCTCAGGAAAAAACACAGTCATCTTTATTTCCTGCAGTTTCGCGTTGTTAAGATCAAAACCGCTGAGAATACATATGAGTATCTCATTACCAACCTTCCCTTCTCATTTACACTGGACGATATCCGGGAATGCTATCACTGGCGATGGGGCATTGAAATTTCTTTCCGCTATCTCAAACATGCGGCCGGGCTTCTGTACTTTCATTCAAAACAGCTGGAATTTCTAAAACAGGAAATCTATTCCCGCCTGATTCTGTACAATTTTGGCATTTTTATCGCAAACGAAGCGGCAGAAGAAAACCGGAAAAAGAAACGGGATGGCAGCAACAAGTATCTCTATGAACTTGACTTTTCTTCAGCATTAAAAACAGCCAGAAAGTTCTTCATGCGCAGGGATTCCGGCAGACACATCGATATTATCCGGCTGATGATGAAATATGTCCACGCAGTGAAAGACAGGTTCCGGCAGTTTCAACGGCCTCTCCGTGGAATCAGCGCAATTCATTTTGGATATCGGTAAGTTCTGCAACTGAATATCCTTCTTTTTGGCAGATGGACGGCATCTGTCTTTTTGGCATACCTGTTTTTGGCTTTTTGAGTTCAAAATATCGGATATTTGACAACAACTGAGCTATCGAACAAAACTTCGAACAACTGGCTTAATGGCATTGCCGGTTGCTGATGCAAGTTCTTTCTGGGTAATGCCAAGAGCTGCCCTTGCTTCAACAAGTCTGCAAGTAATTGTGTCTGTCATGGTGTTTATGTCTATATCCATATCAGTATTCATATATATGCACCTCCAAATTAAGAATTGTTCAGGTCTGTTCCGCTATAATAATCCTACAGTTTTAAGTGTCTCAAAAAAAGGACTTATGAAAGAACACGGCCGAATATTTTGAAGGAACTGTTCTCTGTAACCGGGATTGGATCATATTTTTTATTCAGTGATATGAGGTAGGTTCCGAGTCTGTTATTCTGAAATTTCTTCACATATGCGTTTCCATCAAGATAGAAAATACCTATTTCGCCATCATCAAGGCATGCTGTCTGTTCAATCCAGATGAGATCCTTATTATGATATCTAGGCTCCATACTGTCACCATCTACATATACACCGAAGGTTGCGGCTTCCGGAATATCAGGAGAGGAAATCATCTCATATTCATCGCTGTCGAGGAAAGAGCCGGTACCGGCAGAAACTGTATTGTAAAATACTTTTCTTTCCCGGATCACGTGAATAGGAATGATATCTGCCGGTTTATAGTTGCCGGTGCTTTCCAGATCTCTGATATATTCAAGCACCTTGTTCATTCCCGTTTCATTCAGGTTTCGGAATGGGTTAAGGGGACTTTGACCAATAAAATCCGTATAGATATCGTATATTTCAAGAATTTCACATAAGGCGAGAAACTGTCTGGCATTTGGTGTTGCTGTGCCAAGCTCCCAGGCGCTGATTGAATTCTGCTTTACATAGATATCATAGTTTTCCAGTTCTTTTGCAAGCTGGCTCTGGTTCAGCTTGTGTTCTTTTCTGTATTTAGCAATGGTCTTTCCTAAATCTTTCATAGTATTATGCCTTTCTAAGTAATCATATCAGGTATGATCTCCCTATGCGGGATATATCAACTTTAGCACAGGAATCCCTAAAAAGCAATAGAAATATCAATGATATTGATAATGCGCAATAAATTACTATTGAATAGCAATATAAAAAGTATTATATTATGCCATGTAAACGGATGGCATATCATCCGGCAGCAGGAAAGAAGGTGATTCAGTGAACCGGACAATACTGCATAGTGATTGTAACTGTTTTTATGCATCAGTAGAGCTTCTGCATCATCCGGAGCTTCGGGGAAAGCCTGTAGCAGTAGGAGGTGATCCTGAGGCAAGACATGGAATTGTGCTGACCGCTGATTATACGGCCAAGAGATATGGTGTAAAAACCGGAATGGCATTATGGCAGGCAAAACAGCTATGCCCGGACATAACATTTCTTCCCCCAAGAATGGACCTGTATCTCAGATTTTCCAGAATGGCACAGGAAATTTATGCTGACTATACAGATAAGAGGGAACCATACGGAATTGATGAGTCCTGGCTGGACGTGACAGACAGTGCAACTCTCAAGGGAGATGGATTTCACATTGCACAGGAAATAAGCAGCAGGATGAAAAAAGAACTTGGCATTACGGTGAGCGTGGGTGTGTCGTTCAACAAGATTTTTGCAAAACTTGGTTCGGATTACAAGAAACCGGATGCCATTACTACTATGTATGAGGATGAGTTTCAGAGAAAAGCCTGGTGTCTTCCAGTTTCTGATCTGTTATATGTGGGAAATGCAACGAATAAAAAGTTATATAGCATGGGAATCCGGACTATCGGAGATCTGGCAAAATCTGATGAAACCCTGCTAGTCAGAAAACTTGGCAAGATGGGAAGTATTCTGTGGGCTTTTGCTAATGGATATGATGAATCTCCGGTAAAGCTGGAAAACACATCAGCTCCGGTCAAGTCCGTAGGCAACAGTACAACAACGCCCAGGGATATGGAAACAGATGAAGATGTCAGGATTGTGTTATACATTCTGGCAGAAAGTGTAGCGGCAAGACTCCGGGAGAATGGTTTCCGGTGCCGGACTGTGGAAATCAGCATCAGGGATAAGGATCTGTTTCATTTCTCCAAACAGGTAAAGCTCCAAAATGCGAGCAACATTACCAGGGAGATTGCAGAAGCCGGATATAAGCTCTATAAGAAAAGTTACAGGCTGCCGGCAGATGATAAGGAACTGAAAAGCAGCCGGCCAGAGTTCTTTCAAAAGCCACTGCGGAGCATAGGAATACGTGGAACGGATCTTGTGACAGATTATTTCTGGGAGCAGCTGGACATGTTCATGGATCCTAAGGCAAGAGAAAAACAGATGAAAATGGATGAGACGGTTGATATTATCCGCAAAAGATTTGGATTTTACAGTGTCCAGAGAGGGCTTATGTACCGTGACAGAATACTGTCAGCATGTGATGCCAAGTCTGATCATACGGTACATCCGCATGGGTACTTTGGATAGACAGGAGGGATTGAACTATTATGGAAAGCAGCAAGGTATATGTAAATGTCATGGCTGAATTTACAAATGACGGAAGGCTTCTACCAAGGAGCTTTATCTGGAAGGATGGCCATGTATATGAGATTCAGAAAGTAACAGATGTAAGAAGAGCGGCAAGCCTGAAAGCAGGCGGAGCCGGAATACGTTATACCTGTATTGTTGACGGAAAAGAGAGCCATCTTTTCTATGAGGACAACAATATGTGGTTTATGGAGGAGAGATAGCTTTTTAATGGTGTTATACCAGTCGAAAAGATCAGCAAGAAGGTCACAGGATGAATGGTGCGGACTTCGGCACATCGGAACTCATTTATCCAGAGAATATAATCATCAATGGTTTTCATTTCCCTTATCCGTTGAATGGTACGTAAATTGTACAATGTCAGGAGGACTTTGATGATGACTGAGAGAGTTAAGATGAGATATGTGAGCTGCCCGTCCTGCGGAAAGCAGTTGTTTAAGGTGGCGGGAAATTGCAGTGTTGAGATTACATGTGTGAGATGCAAGAAAGAAATCGTAGGGGTGGTGGATGAAATTTATATGAAGATATTTGAGAACTGCCGTGGAAAGGAACATGATCAGGAAAAAGCCAGCAGATACTCTACAGATATGGAAGCATTACGACAGCGGAAAAGAGCAATGTAGTAATAACATACAGAAAAGGTACAGAATATAGGAAAATATCCCCATAATCTGTCCTTGGTACAAATAGTAAAATATTGATATGTGTTGGGTGTCTGGTTTTATCTGGAAAAAATCACGCTAATATGTCCAAAATCTTCCACATATTACTCAGTTCTGATTTATAGAAGAAAATAGTATTCTATTATGGATGAAATGGAAGGAGTAATATGTCGAACGATAACGATAAAGACCAGGAATATCAAAGCGGAAGAGTTCAAAGGATTGGATAGCTACTTCAAAGTATAATATTGGACTTCACATACAGAAAGAGAACATACAGAGTGTTGTGTGTTCTTTTTTTCGTTGGATAAAAAGAGAAATGCTTGAATGGGATATCTTTATGTATCTTTAAACGCCCAAATTAGAAATATTACTCTTCTTCACTCTTCTTCAACTTCGAATAATAACTATCCGCAGTATAAAGCGCCGCCACCGGATTATGCCCCAATACACGGTCTTTCGTCACTGCTGTCGTAGTCAGTGCCTCAGAATATTTGTAAAACAGACTGTCATGCCCCACACAAAGTCCCACCACAACATTCAGGTCCGTCTTCGCCTTGTTCAGAAGCTTTGCCTGCAGGATCGGATTACACATATTCACACCGACACCTTCGCAGCATTCCGGGATGCCGACCGATGTCTTCTTCTGTGTTCCGGCTTTACAGCTGACACCATACACCTCAAAGCCATGTCTGCGCAGGATATCTGCCAGGATACGGCTTTCTTTCAACAATCCGACACATGTTGCGATCCCGATCTTTTTCGCATTAATCTTCTTTGCAAAATCCATGATTTCTTCGACACGGGTATGTTTGCAGTAATTCTCATACTCTACTTCAGCTGCAGCGATTGTTACTTTGCGGTTCTCGTCTTCATTGTAGCATTCCATAGCTTCATTTAGAACTTCTTCATCCATGTGTGTTGTCAGACAGAAATCCGGATAGGTTTTATCCATTTTGCTGCAGTTTTTTACTGCGCAGTCGATACAGGACATGTCTTCTTTTTTCATTTTTTCATTCTCCTTTTGTATACCTTGGTATCTACAGAGGCCTTCCACTGGCAGATTCTCTAGATTAAGCTTTACTTTGTAAAATATCCTCTATTTACTTCATAATAACAAATACTTATACTACAGACAATGGTTTTTCGTTTTTATTTTCTTATTTTTTGTAGTTCTTTTCTATGAGAAACGTTCCCAGATTTAGGGTTGATTTGTCATGAATTGTCGATTCTGATTTTTGAAAAATTATTGAAAATTATCTTTTTAAACTTGAAGATATATAACAGTCTCTCTGATAGACCATCATCTTTGGATTTGTGGAACTGCCTTATTTATTTTGTAGGAGATATGACGATATAATATATATAGTAATGATTTGGTTTTAAACGGAGTTTTAGTTTATTTACAAGGAAGGTTTTTGTATGTCAATGAATATTAGTGGATTAGGTAATGCCTATAGTGGTGTCAATACTAATAGCAAACAATATAAAGCTTTGAAAGAAAAAGGCTGGTTAGAAGGAGTAATTCAGAACGAAGCTATGATGTCTCCAGAAGAAAAAATGATATATGAAATATTTGGCGGAAGGGATACTATTGTTAATAATTTGATGAAACAATTTGATTCTGATGGGGATTTACTGAATGCAAATGGAGTGGCAGGAATGGATGTTACTGGCAAAGGTACATCGTGGCAGAAACTCACGAATGTATCTGAGGAATATCGTCAAAAAATGTTTGATAATGTAAAGAAAGAATTTATTCAAGAAAATGGTGTTTCAAATGGTGATACAACTAAGCGTTCAGATATTTTCAAAGATTATCAATTAAGTGTGAATAAAGATAAACGTTTAAGTGGTACATGGACTTTAGAACAATATGAAGGACAGTATAGATCCGCTATGTATGTAGCAGTGAAAGCAGCTAATCCAAATTGGAAACCGGGACAAAAATTTGATACAAGTATTCTTGATAATGTCGCAAGAGAATCAGTGGAAGCAACACTTGTCAAAAATGGTAATAGGCTAGTTCGTAATTCTATTGATGTATCAGTATAGAATACAACAACTTTTAGTTTTTGAAACTGAGAAATCGAAATTTGGAGGGATGATAATCAATCCTATTCTACTGAAAATATTATTCTTTCTCATAAAAGAGGTGTATATAAATATGGAATTAAGACTATTGCGCTATTTTCTGACAGTGGCAAAAGAACAGAGCTTTACAAAAGCAGCAGAACAATTGCATATTACCCAGCCAACGCTATCCAGACAAATGGCGGCATTTGAAGAGGAGCTTGGAGTAACATTATTTATTCGAAACGGGAAGAAAATATCGCTTACTGAAGAGGGGATTTTATTAAAAAGGCGTGCCCTGGAGATCCTTAATCTTGAGGAAAAAACACTTGAGGAACTGAAAGGAAAAGAAGATGTTGTAGAGGGAAATATAACCGTTGGATGCGGTGAATTTGCAGCGGTGGAGACATTGGCGGAGATATGTAAAACATATAAAGAAAAATACCCGCTGGTTCAGATTGTATTGCATACTGCAACAGCAGATGCAGTGTATGAGATGATGAACAAAGGACTTGTAGATATTGCATTATTCATGGAGCCGGTGGACACCGAAGGGATGGATTATATCAGAATCACAGATTGCGATCACTGGTGTGTTGGAATGCGGCCGGATGATCCACTGGCAGAAAAAGAGTTTATTAAAAAAGAAGATCTCATAGGAAAACCATTGATACTGCCCGAAAGAGTGAGTGTTCAAAGTGAACTTGCCAATTGGTTTGGAAAAGACTTTTCGAAACTGCAGATTGCTTTTACAAGTAATCTTGGAACGAATGCCGGAGTTATGGCAGCAAATGGACTGGGCTATCCAATATCAATCGAAGGTGCTGCAAAGTATTGGCGAGAGGATATTCTTGTACAGCGAAGAATTTCTCCTGAAATCACGACCAGTACGGTGATTGCCTGGCGACGTAATATCCCATATTCTTTGGCAGTCCGTAAAATGATCGAGGAGATTAATGCTTTTCAGGCATAAAACAAAATTCAATATAAGCATTAGACATAATGAAGTGATAGAGCTTAAAATAGATGTGTAAGATGAATGTAAATCTTATACATCTATTTTTTGTGAAAAATATGCAAAGAAAGGGGCTTTTTATTATGAGTAAAAAATTAGTGGCATTTTTCAGTGCAAGCGGAACAACAAAAAAAGTAGCAGAGATGATCGCAGAGGAAGTAAAAGCGGATTTGTTTGAGATTGAGCCAAAAGTTCCATATACAAAGCTTGATCTTGACTGGATGAATAAAAAATCAAGAAGCAGTGTGGAAATGAGTGATAAAAAATATAGACCGGCGATTATGAAAAAAGAGATGGATATGAGTTCTTATGACGAGATCCTTCTGGGATTCCCAATCTGGTGGTATGTTGCGCCGACAATCATCAATACATTTTTAGAAGCTTACGATTTCAGTGGTAAAAAGATTGTGCTTTTTGCAACATCCGGAGGAAGTGGATTTGGAAACACTGTGAAAGAATTGCAGTCATCTGCACCGGATGCGGTTATTACAGAAGGCAGACTGCTAAATTGTGGAACGAAACAGGAAATCAGTGAATGGGTAAACTCTTTATAAATAACAGCGTTATGGAGGTATACAGAATATGGAAAAAATAGTACAGACAGCAGGAAGAAATGCACTTGGTGAATTCGCACCGGAATTTGCACATTTTAACGATGATGTACTTTTCGGCGAAAACTGGAATAACCAGGATATCGACGTAAAAACAAGAAGTATTATCACCGTGGTTGCGCTGATGGCTTCCGGAATTACGGATTCTTCTTTAAAATATCATCTTCAAAATGCAAAAAATCATGGTGTGACACAAAAAGAGATTGCTGCTGTGATCACACATGTTGCATTCTATGCAGGATGGCCAAAAGCATGGGCTGTTTTCAATCTTGCAAAGGAAGTGTGGGAAACAGGCGAAGGAGATTTGCCATACGAAGAGGAAGCGATGCGGGCACATGCAAAAGAGATGGCATTTCCAATCGGTGCACCAAATGATGGTTTTGCACAGTATTTTTCCGGCAGAAGTTTTCTTGCACCGATCTCTACTTCTCAGGTTGGAATTTTTAATGTGACATTTGAACCTGGATGCAGAAATAACTGGCACATCCATCATGCAAAAAGTGGAGGCGGGCAGATCCTGGTATGTGTTGCCGGAAGAGGATATTATCAGGAAGAAGGCAAAGAAGCTGTAGAAATGAAGCCAGGTGACTGCATCAATATTCCGGCAGAAGTGAAACACTGGCATGGCGCAGCACCGGATGAATGGTTTTCCCATCTGGCAATTGAGGTGCCGGGAGTGGATTGTTCCAATGAGTGGTGTGAGGCGGTATCGGAGAAAGAGTACGCTGGATTAAGATAAGGAGAGCACTATGGAATACGGTAAACTCGGAAATACAGATATAGAAGGAAATACGTGTTGATGTAAGAACTGCGTCAATAAAAGAAAGTACAGAAGGGCAACGTCAGACAAAAATATTATTTCCAATAATCATGATCCATATGATTTGTGTACTCTGACTTGTAAGCCTGTTCTGATAAGAGAATATGCCTGGGTAGGAGCTGGAGCTACGATACTTCCGGGAGTATGTATCGGAAGACACGCAATTGTGGGAGCTGGATCTGTAGTGACAAAGGATGTACCGGATTATGCAGTAGCAGTTGGAAATCCGGCAAAAGTAATAAAAATGCTTGATAAAGAAAAATTTCAGGAGGACTAAAAAGATGGAAAATATGAAGTTGAATAACAATTTGGAATGTCCAATGCTTGGACTAGGAACTTTTATGTTATCACCAGAGGATGCCTACACAAGTACATTAGAGGCATTAAAAATGGGATATTCCCTAATTGATACAGCAAATGCTTATGTAAATGAGCGTGCAGTTGGAAGAGCAATCAAGGATAGTGGAATTGACAGAAAAAATATATTTCTATCAACAAAAATATGGGCTAGTGAATATGAAAATGAGAATGCTGTAGAAGAAACTCTAGAAAGACTTGGTGTTGATTATGTGGATTTACTTTATATACACCAGCCTGCAGGCAACTGGCTTGCCGGATACAGAATGCTTGAAAAAGCGTATAGAGAGGGCAAAGCAAAATCCATTGGTATCTCGAATTTTGAAGGAAAATATATGGAAGAGTTGGAAACAAAGTGGGAAATTGTACCTCAGTTTATTCAGGTGGAAGCACATCCATATTTCACACAGAAAGAACTTCGTGTAACTTTAGACAAATATGGAATTAAGCTTATGAGCTGGTATCCGCTGGGACATGGAGATACAGCATTAATGAATGAGTTGGTATTTGCAGGACTTGGCAAAAAATATGGAAAAACACCTGCACAGGTTATTCTCCGTTGGCATACTCAGATGGGATTTGTTGTAATTCCTGGAAGTAAAAATGCAGAACACATTAAGGACAATATGGATATCTTTGATTTTGCATTAACAGATGAAGAAATGGAACAGATTGCAAAGCTGGACAAGAATGAAAGATATTATCACCGCACGGATGAACAGCTTGTACAGTTTGCAAACTGGAAACCAGAGTTTGAAAAATAATATGGAGAAAATAGTATGAGCAAAAATGATGTATGGCTTAATCAGTAAATATGGAATACTAAATCCATTAATTGTCAGACCAAGGCCGAAAGGATTTTACGAGGTTATATCAGGACACCGAAGACAGTAGCGATTAGGATTTCTCGAATCCGTAAACCCATTTTCCACGTAAGAACAGATACAGAAAAATCACGGAGCTGATACCCCAAGTCAATGGGTATGCCCAGAAAATCACTCGTATATCCGGGAGAATACGAACTGCCACAGTAATGTAGCTTACGCGAAACAGACACCAGTCACAGAGCATAACGATCATCGGAACGGATGCGTTACCTGATCCACGAAGTATTGCTGCGATGCAATGAGAAAACGCCAGCAGACAATAAAATAACGCAATTGTTCTGGACTGCATGACTCCATAATGTACAACATCAGGATCTCTGTTAAACGCTGTGATCAGTACCGGTGCTGCCACATATATGATAATACCGATCAACTCTGCAATAGTAATCGAGCAGAGAACTCCAAATCTTGCTCCCTTTTTCGCCCGGTCATACTGTTTTGCACCCAGATTCTGACTGACAAAGGTTGTCAGAGCCATTGTAAAACAGGTCACCGGCAAAAAGGCGAATCCCTCTATCTTGGAGTAGGAACCACATCCTGCCATCGCCATTTTTCCAAATGCATTTATATTTGACTGTACAAAGACGTTCGCGATCGCGATCACTGAATTCTGAAAACCGGATGGTACACCATTCTGGATGATCTGCTTCAGCATAGAACTGTCAAAACGAATCTCTCGCAATTCCAGACGGTATTCTTCTTCCACACGCAGCAGATGAACCATACAGAGCAGTGCACTGACAAACTGTGAAATTGCGGTTGCAAGTGCTGCTGATCCGACTCCCATGCCAAGACCTGCGATAAAGAAAATATCCAGAACGACATTGACACAGGAAGAAATAATCAGATATATCAATGGATGGCGTCCATCACCGACCGACTGCAGAACTCCAACAAAGATATTGTACATGACAACACCCATAGACCCTGCAAAATATGTACGGAAATACACAATAGATTCCGGGAGCACGTCCGCAGGAGTTCCCATCAATACCAGGATCTTTGGTGCCAGAAGCATTCCCAAAATTGTCAGCGCAGCACCGGCCACAAGTCCAAATGCAACCGTTGTATGGATTGCCTTTTGCAGGCAGTCTCTTTTTTTGGCTCCGTAATATCGTGCAATAACAACACCTGCACCCATGGCAATGCCGTTAATAAAACCTACCATCAGAAAAATCAGATTTCCAGATGAACTGACTGCCGCCAGTGCATTACTTCCTAGAAAATTTCCTACGATCAGGGAATCAGCAGTATTATACAATTGCTGGAACAGATTTCCCAGAAACAATGGAATTGCAAAAAAAATGATCTTTTGGGAGATACTTCCCTCTGTCATTCTCAGACTCTTTTTCATAGTTAAAATTACTCTTCCCTTTCCTGTGTTCTTTGAATCAATAGAGATGAAGGACTGCTCTTCGTGATAGTTGCCTCTCTACCTTATTATTTGTACCATACCATGCATATGTTGCTGATGTCAATGTAAAGCTGCTTGTAGAGCTGGAATTCCGTAATGATTAATGCTTGAAAGTCTCCTGAAAGAATGCTATAATATTGAGCGTAAAATTTGAGTGGACTTTTCCGGATTCGGTCATCTTTTTGCCACACAGCTATCTTGTGATAGCCGTGTGGCTTTTTTGTTGTCTGCATCCTGGAAAATCTGGCAGAACGGAGGATGGAAGCTGCCGGACACTTTGTGGAGAGGAGGGAAAGCATGCAGACCAATAATAAAATGGCGGTCGCTCCTGTTGGAAAGCTCATCTGGCAAATGTCGATACCGCCGCTGATTTCCATGTTCCTGCAATATTCCTATAACCTGATAGACAGCGCGTTTGTGGCGCGGTTGAGTGAGAATGCATTGACCGCTGTTTCTCTGTCATTCCCGATTACAACATTGATGAATGCAGCGTCTATCTGGATAGGTGTCGGCGTGAATGTGCTGATAGCAGGGTATCTTGGACAGAAAAAGCAGGATGAGGCAAATGCAACTGTCACACATGGATTGTTACTGGCTTTTGGAATAGGTGCTTTGCTCAACCTTATGTCATTACTGATTATGAAACCCTATTTTCGGGCATTCACCAATAATGAAGAAATTTATCAGCTGAGCATCGCCTATATGAGTGTGTGCTCCTTCATGCAAATTCCCAATATGGTGCATATCGCCATCCAGAAGATGATACAGGCCACCGGGAACATGGTTGCTCCCATGTGGTTCCAGATCGCGGGCGTGGTCGTCAACTTCGTGTTCGACCCCATTCTGATTTTTGGGATTGGTATTTTCCCGGCTATGGGAATCCGCGGCGCTGCGATAGCTACCGTTGCAGGCTATCTGCTGTCCATGATTTTGGCATTTGCTTTACTGTTGGGTAAAAAGCAGAAAGTGCAGGTAAAAATCAAAGGCTTTCATTTGAAAAAGCAGATGATCTACCGTATTTTTGCCTTTGGCCTGCCATCTTTTATCATGAACGCTCTCAGTTCGTTTATGGTGACCTTTGTCAATCTGTTTTTGGTGGCGTATTCCTATACGGCGATCGCTTTCTTCGGCGCATATTTTAAGGTGCAGCAGCTGATTGTTATGACGGTAAACGGCTTGATTCAAGGCTGTTTGCCTGTCATGCGGTTTAACTACGGCGCAGGCAACAGCGAACGGCTGCATTCCGCTTTCCGATATGGAACTGTTTTGGTCACCGGCATGATGATACTGGGGACGTTGGCTGTCCTCCTCTTTCCGGCGCAGATTCTGGGATTGTTTACGGCGTCGGAAGCCATGCGCTCCTTTGGAATCTCCGCCATGCGGATCATGGCGGCAAGCTATCTGTTTTGCGGCCTCTCTACGATGATTTCCACCTATTTTCAGGCCATAGAAAAAGTAGGTTCCAGCATGGCAATCCAATTATGCAGGCAAATGCTTTTCCTTGTGCCTGCCCTGTGGTGTCTGGACAAATTATTCCAGCTGAACGGAATCTGGCTTGCATTTCCGGTTGCGGAAACCGCGACTTTGCTCGTTGCACTTGTGATGATGGCATGGCATCGCCGCAAAAATATCTCATAACGTGTTTTGCGAAGGAGGAATTATGAACGACACTTTCATGAAAGAGAAACCGATATTGCCGCTGATTTTATCCATGTCCCTGCCGATGGTGTTATCCATGCTGGTCAACTCCCTCTACAACATTGTGGACAGCTTTTTTGTTGCGCAGATCAGCGAGGAAGCGATGACGGCGTTATCACTGGTTTACCCGGTTCAAAATTTTATAAATGCGGTTGGAATTGGGTTTGGTGTTGGGATCAACGCAGTGATTGCCTTCTATCTGGGCGCGGGAGATCACGAAAAAGCAGATCAGGCTGCCACACAGGGGCTTGTGCTTGCCGTGATTCATGGCGTTGTTATGACAGTCTGCTGTATCGCAATTATGCCGGTTTTTCTGCGGATGTTCACTGCATCCGAAGCGGTCATTGAACTTGGCGTCCGCTATTCTGCCGTTGCGTTCGCCTTTACACTCATTGTTACCGTCAGCATGGTGTTTGAGAAACTGTTCCAGGCAGTAGGAAACATGAAAACAACCATGATAAGCCTGATGTGCGGGTGCATCACAAACATTGTCTTGGACCCCGTTCTGATTTTTGGCTATGGCCCATTCCCGGAAATGGGGATTGAAGGCGCAGCGCTGGCCACCGGCATCGGGCAGGCTCTGACGCTGGCGATTTATCTGGTCATCTACTTTGTGCGGCCCATTCGCGTGCATATCCGCAGGCAGCACATTCTGCCCGGCAAAGGAATGGTATTGAAGCTATATTCAATCGGTATTCCTGCCACCTTGAATCTTGCACTTCCGTCTCTTTTGATTTCGGCGCTCAATGCGATTTTAGCAGCATTTTCCGAAGTGTATATTTTGGTTTTGGGAATCTATTACAAATTACAGACTTTCATCTATCTGCCGGCGAATGGCATTGTGCAGGGGATGCGCCCTTTGATCGGCTATAACTACGGCGCGGGCGAGAGTAAAAGGGTCAGTCAGATTTATAAGATTGTCTTGTGCATGAGCGGTATCATTATGGTACTTGGAACAGTGATATGCCTTCTGATCCCCGGCCAGCTTATGGGGCTGTTTACCCACACAGAAGCGACGATCCAGACCGGGGAAACGGCCCTGCGTATCATCGGTGCCGGTTTTATCGTCTCGGCGGTTTCCGTTACTTCTTCCGGCGCACTGGAGGGGCTTGGAAAAGGCACTCCTTCCTTGCTGATTTCCCTTTGCCGGTATGTGGTGGTTATCATCCCAACTGCGGTTTTACTCAGCAGGTTTTTCGGAGCGGTTGGTGTCTGGCATGCGTTTTGGGTCACGGAAGTGATCGCCGCGGTCATTTCCCTTATCATTTACCGCAAGGCGATTGCAAAACCTGTGACGACGGTCCGAAAGGAATGAATGCCGTCCTGCTCGACTGCGCCGGATAAATTTCTGCTTCTTTTCCGGCTTTGCTGTTTTTTGAGCTGGTTATTGCAACAATCGGAACGATTGCAACCTGTACTTGGATTGGCTTGGGCGTACTGATTCAGAAGTTTTATCTGCGGCATTTCCGTGTTATTAACATTATCCTTGCACTAACATTACTGGAGTGTATTTGGGGAATGTTAAGATAATTGTTGCTTTGAGAGCAATTCTAATTAACCACTTCAAGTTTGCAAAACTGACTCAAAAGAGCTCGAAGGAGCTCTTTTTCCTTTTTTATAATAGTATCATTATGGTATAATAGAGACATTAAAATCGGAATTTCAGGAGGTGTTTTTATGCCACAAATGAATAAGGGAGGAAAATTTATTTTCGGGAAATCACTCATTCGGACGGATGGAACATTGCGGATTCCACCGCAGGCAATGGAAGAATATCACATTGCAGATGAAGGAAAAGTATATCTTTTTACCGGAAGTAAGATTACCGGTGGCTTCTGCGTCACCCGGAAAGGCCTTTTGCATCCGTCAAAACTTGGTCACATTTTGGACGATACTCCACCGTTGCTTGACTACTCAGCAGGTTCTGGCGAATTTATCAAATACAAGGGGCGTTCCTACTGCTGGGTAGAGATTTCACAGGAGGGGCAAATTCTTCTTACGAAGAAAATGATGGATTTTTTGAAGGTGAGACCCGGAATGGAGCTGCTCTCTATCCGCAGTAGCGACATCGCGTTTACGATGGGAGCTAAAGGACCGCTATTGGAAAAAGCAGAAAACTATGATGGTGAAATTCCGCTTTTTTAAGTGTAACAATTTGAATTTTGGGAGGTAATGACCATGAAGAAAATACTAATATTGTTGCTATGTCTTTTACTTACGGCCTCAATCACGGGTTGTGGTACACAGTCAATAAAGCCGATTGACACAATTGAAGGAAACATGAAAACATACAGTGAAATGTCAGACGGTACATGGCAGTGCGATGGACATATCTACAAATACAGGTTGGAAATCAGTGGACGACTGAGTAATGCCGTTAAGGACAGCACATACATTTATTTAAGCAACATAGAAGATATTACCTTCGAACAAGCTTGGAAAGCATCTGGGCTTAGCAGTAATATGGATGATTACTTTGATATTGACGAAGCAGTATTGGTTGAATTACCAGACTGACAACTTCCGATTGAACTAAATCGCTGCGCGATGGACTTCGAAGGCTGTGGCGCAGTTTTCTCTTTAACTAAAAAAAGGCAGTAGATAATGAGTCCTAAAAGTAGTATTGTTAAATCACCACAAAATAACAATC
>OIXL01000312.1_pt1 | contig 26282 bp, 10 predicted proteins | sample 1587761 | NCBI WGS metagenome assembly OIXL01 (sample SAMN03283246) | human gut metagenome | biome: human-associated habitat; material: feces | host: Homo sapiens | place: Peru | collected 2012 | reverse complement strand
GGGGCAGCCTAACCTATCCCTCTAATATTATGGTGGTGGCGGCGATGAACCCTTGCCCCTGCGGATTTTTGGGCCATCCCACCAAGGACTGCACTTGCAGCCAGGCGGCAGTGAACCGCTACCGGGACAAGGTCAGCGGTCCCATTTTGGATCGGATTGACCTGCATGTGGAGGTGCAGAGCGTGGACTATGCCCAGTTGGCAGATACCACCCGGGGCGAACCAAGCAGCGCCATTCGGCAGCGGGTGAACCGAGCACGCCAAATGCAGGCGCGGCGCTTTGCGGGCACCGGCATTACCTGCAATGCCAAAATGCCGCCCCAAATGACCAAGGACTGTTGCCGCCTGACGGAGGATGCCTCCGCTTTGCTGCAAATCAGCTTTGATAAATTAGGGTTGTCTGCCCGGGCGTATGACAAAATCCTACGCATTGCCCGCACCATTGCGGACCTGGAGCAGACAGAGGAAATTAACGGCGCCCACATCTCGGAGGCGCTGCAATACCGGGCGCTGGACCGGAAATACTGGAATCGATAAGAAAGGAGCGACTGGGATGGACGCAAGAATAGAAGAAACCATCAAAAACTTAAAAAGACGGGGCTTTGAGCCGTATTATTTGGAGAGCCGGGCACAGGTGCTGCCCCTGGTGCAAAAGCTGGTGCCTGCGGGCAGCAGCGTGTCCCACGGCGGATCGGAGACCTTAAAGGAAGTGGGCGTGATCGACCTGCTCTCCGGTGGGGATTATCAATATATCAACCGGGCCGGACTGGAGGGCGAGGCGCTGCGCCAATGCTACCAGGATGCCTTTGGTTGTGACGCCTATTTCACTTCTTCCAACGCCATTACCACCGATGGGGTGCTTTATAATGTGGACGGCAACTCCAACCGGGTGGCCTGCATTGTGTTTGGTCCCCGCCAGGTGATTATGATCGTGGGGCGCAATAAGATCGTAGATACCTTTGACCAGGCGGTGGAGCGGGTAAAGCGCATTGCCGCTCCCCGCAACACCCAGCGGCTCCATTGCAAGACCCCTTGCGCCGCTACCGGCCACTGTATCAGCTTGGATCAGGAGAATCCCGCTCTGTGCGACGGCTGCTTTAGCCCCCAGCGGGTGTGCTGCAATTATGTGACCACCGCCTTTGACCGCCATATCGGCCGCATTAAGGTGCTGATCGTGGACGAGAAACTGGGTTATTGATTTATTGTATTGCCCGATTACCTATGTGTACATGAAAGGTGCCCCATACGATGGAATACCCATCGTATGGGGCACCTTTTTAGATTTAACTGGCGATAGACTCGATATTGTCTAATGTTAAGATCATATCACTATCATTAGAAGACTTGGTTTTGCTGTTTTTGTATTTTTTCAAAGTACGCTCATATTTTGATTTACTGACTGCTTTATCATTCACTTTATATGTTGGTGTGTCTGGTGTGGCCGCCTCATCGCTATACATAGAAATAATCTTTTTGCACATATCTGCATTTACGCTGTATATTGTTAATGATAAATGACCTTGATACCCCCAGTCCACATATATTAACCCACCTTTTTCGACATATTGAATTATGCCATATGTGCCGCCTAAATCACCAACCAATTTGACTACTTTTGAATTTATGCAAGTATAAACATGTGCAGCAGAAAAATGCGCATTACCATCGCGTACCACAAGTTCCGGAGCGTCGTCATTATCTATGTACACAAGGCTAAAACCGCACGCTTCAGGATTGTCTGCTTCAGCCAAATACTTTTTTAAAAAGTTGGTATATGCCTTGCGCCAGTTGCCGACCGTTGGGTGCTTTTCTGCTTGTGTAGTGGCCGGCTTTGTGGTTGTTGGTTTGGGGGTGGTACATTTAGCCACAATTTTTCCTGACTCAATATGCCATTGCTTTTTTATTTTGCTGCTTTTACTGTCCCAGATTTTCCAGGATATTTTTATCTTTAACTTGCCCAAGACGCTATCTTGCGAATTTATAAATAGGTCGAGCGGTACATAGGCTTTGATGTCTAAACAGCCGTATTTGTTTGTGGACGCCTCGGCATTAAATACACCTATGGTCCCGCCAAAGTCAAACATATCTACATTAAATACTTCGCCTGCGATACAGATTTCCGGATTTACATAGCCCTTTACTTTTAATTCCAAATCGGTTTGCGGTGATGTGTTGGTTTGCCGGAATATGGGCAGTGCGCCTTGCTTGTATTTCATGGTTTCCGTTACCGTGGTTGAAGAAACGACAGACACACTTCCGTCTATGCCAATCTTTACGGTTATCTTTATTGCCGCGCCCAGCACGCCAAAAAGCTTTGCATCCACGCGCACCGGTATTTTAGTTTCGGTTTTACCGGATACGGATATTTTGGATTCCAGGTCATAGGAGAGGTGTGCGTTACAGTTTTTGACAGTAATACCTACTGCATTGAATTCATCAACTCGCATGATTAACTTTTTGAGCGATATAGTACCGCTGATTTTTACATTGCCCACCTTTTTTGAGAGTTTTATGTCGTAGTTGAATGGGCTGGTGCTTGTGCTTGTTGGAATTTCGTTCCCTGCTAAGGCCAATGGCGTAATCGCGGCGGGAGTAACGGTTGGTGTAGTATCGGCATTTCCTGTTTCAATTTTCACAGTTGTATCTTTGTCGGAGGATGAAACAGCTGTTACTACCGGCGACGCTTCACCTGAAAATGTGTATGCGCCCAAAAATTCGTCCAGGCCGGGCGTGGTGAATTCTATGTTTTCTCCTTTTACCTTCTTAATTTTGAGTGCTTTTCCCGATGGATATGCGTCGCAAGGCTCTATTACCAATATGTCGCCTACTTTTACTGGTTGTAGCGTTGTGGCCTTATTCCCTTGTATTTTTATGGAGCTTGTGTCAATTTTCTTGACATTATCTTTGTATTCTACGCTGCCGCTATTCTTGAGTTTGATGCCCTCTTTGATTTGCTTGGTGTTATTTAATATTTTTGTTGCATAATCGGCGTCAATATACGACTGATTATCAAAACAATCTCCTGTTTTTTCTTTGTAGAAATGAATGATTTCACTATCCGTGCGAATGGGTTTGTCATTAGCCGATATAAATTGCAGTCCGATGGATTTTACTGCAGTAATTACGGCAAATTCAGTCGTAGCTTTGTCATTTGGTAAAAACGATCCACCTTTGTCTAGGATTTCCCATTCGGCGCAGGCTTGTATTTTTTTGAAATTATCATTGCTTTGGTTTATGTCGTCAAAATAGCTTTTGTCATTCTTGCAGTCGGTATAGCCCTCCTGGTCAGCCAGCATTGCAATCCACTCTGTTCTGGTGATGGCATTTTCAGAAGATACGGCCGGCACACTGTGGTTGTTGTTTGCGGTATGCAGTAATAAGGCAACTGCTCCGGCAATGATAGCCGTTAGGAGCAGAAAGATACTTATTACGAGAATGAGTATCTTGGTACCTTTATTAAGGGCTCGACTTTTTGCCCGGTTTTGGTTTGAGATGGATGGATTGTTGCTTTGATTATATGTATTCAAGGTCCTTTTGCAATAAGGGCAAGTATGATAGCCGACAGGTATTTCTCTATGACAGTTAGGACACTTCATTATATATCTCCCCTTAATCCATACTATATTTTGTATTGTAGTAAATGGGCAGATCTTTTTCAATACGCTGCCAGCGTACTCTTCATGTCAAATTCGGCTTTGTATACAGAAAAACGCACTTGCATACTTGCAAGTGCGTTTTCTTATGTACGATTATTTGCCTTCCGCGCGGCTCATAGCCAGCTGGAAGTCTTTCTGATGGGTGAAGATCTCGTGACGATAGGGGTTGGTCTTGGTCTCCTTGGCTTTCTTCATAATGAAACCGAATACCACCACATTGACTGCCAGCGCCAATACGGAGATTACGCCCTGGGCTGTGGGGTTGGCAGCGGTGGGGTGCACCGCCGGGTTCATAAACCCGTCAGCATACACACTGGTGATCACGGCGAACTTGCCTTGATCCTGGAACAGCGGGAACACCTGGGCAAACATACACCAAATGGCCAGCGTGTAGGCACGGTTCTGGATCCAGCCGCCCTTGTTCCACAGTGCGTTGGCAAAGGTGGGCGCCAGCAGCAGAGCCAGGCCGCAGTACCAGGAGTGGGTGGGCAGGTTGTTGTAGGTGTACTCAAAGTTCCAAATATCGTAGGCCAGAATGTAGCACCAAGTCATATCCGGCCACAGCATATCTTGGTGGTTCTTAGAGGAGTAAATACCCCACCAGCCGGTCATACACAGAATGTTGATGATACCGGCCAGGCCGTTGAGGATATTCCACCAGCCGCCGAACAGCCACACATTTTCGCTGGAGAGCCACCAACCACCGGCAGCACCGCCGGCGCTGATGCCCTTAATGGCAGACTCAAAGTCGCTGGCCACAGCGATCAAAATGTTAATGGCTACAATTACAAAGGGGAACACCTTGAACCATTGGGTCTTGCCGATGCTCCACTTGTACTTAAGCATCATAAAGCCAATGCACCCTGCGGTGGCAGCATACAGCTTGGCATAATGGAACCAGCTGTTCATGTGGACCACCGTATCGTTATTAACCGCCCAGTCAACACCCTTTGCGGCCGCCACATTGATGACGATAAAGTACACGCTCAGTGCAGCCGGAAGCACCAGGAAAAAGAAAATGCCGCCTGCCTTGGAGCGGCGGGCGATTTCGTTAGCCAGCACCAACCCGGTGAAGACCAATGCCCAGCCCAGCAGCTGCCACAGCGCAGTATCGCCGTAGATTTGGAATAACATAGTTATCTCCTCCTAAAAATAAATCATCTTGCGCCGCAGCGCAACCCTTCCGTGGGCGGTTTTCCGCCCGCTTCAATGTTCAGTTTAGTCCTGTTTTTGCAGATTGTCAATCTTTTAACAAGCCCGGCTGCACATTTCTACATATTGGCAAAAACCGGGGCGGTTTTTTGTTGAAATTGAGTAGCAAAGATGATACAATGTCACTGGTATTACCAAGAACCACAGGAGGGGAACCTATGGAATTTGAAAAGCTGCAGACCGCCAGTTTGAAGGAATTGTTTATTTCGTCTGTGGAGGACAAGATTTTGTCCGGCGAGCTGCCCATCGGCGCGCAGCTGCCCACGGAGCGGGAGTTGGCGGAGATGATGGATGTAAGCCGGGGTGTAGTGAATAGCGGCATTGCGGAGATGGCGCACAAGGGCTTCTTAGAGGTGCGACCCCGGGTGGGCACCTTTGTGGCAGATTATCGCCGGGTGGGCAAGTCGGATATTTTTCTGTCCATTATGCACTATAACGGTGGTATTCTTCCGGAGCAGGAAATTCGCTCCCTGCTGGAGTTTAAGATCCTGATCGATTGTTTTTCCGTGCGCAAGCTCACTGCCCGCGCCATTACGGAGGCAGAGGTGCAAAAGCTGGAGGATTTTGTGGACCAAATGGCCGAGACGGATGACCCGCAGCAGGTGTCAGAGCTGGCTTATGCGTATAATCAGGAACTGAGTTTCCTTAGCGGCAACACCTTTGCGCCGCTGATCTATAATTCTTTTAAGACCGCCAATGTGCAGTTGGGCGCTCGATATGTGCAGCGTTATGGCAAGGCGTCCCTGTACCATTACCTGCAGCAACTGCTGGTGCAGCTGCTCAACGGCGATACCGCCCGGGCGGTGGCGCTGGTGGAGACGCACTTAACGGATATGATGACCGGCGAGCACCAGATTTACGAATAAGCATACACCAATACAGACGCAAAAAACAGGCTAAGCAATCTACATTGCTTAGCCTGTTTTGTATGTTGTTAGGAATTATGAATACGATAGACTTTTACGCCGTGGTGGGGTACGGTGGCGTTAATGGTGTTGTCGTTGAACCACTCGTCGCTCCACAGCTCATGCACCTCGTACTTGCCCGGCGTTTTGCGGAAGTTCAGGTACGCATCGTCCGCCAGAGCGTTAATGTCGTAGGTGACCGTGCGGCGGGAGGTGCCCTTGTTAAACAGGCACAGGGCCACATCGCCGTTTTGCAGCGGGCGGGCCAGAATATCCAGCCCGGCCTGGCGACGAATGCGCTTGCAGGGCTTGCACAGCGGGTCCTGGTCAATGTTGATCAGGTTTTTGTTGGTGACAATTTTTAAGGTGGGGTTCTCCCGCACCTGCTCGTTGTTGCCGTCCACAAATTTGCGCACATCGTTGCCAAGGATCAGCGGCGCGGCCATCATGCACCACAGGGAGAAGTGCGCCCTGTTCTCGTTCTCTGTCAGCTTGCCGTTGCCAACTTCCAGCATATCCGGGTCATTCCAGGCCCCGGGACCGGCGTGGTCATACAGGCGTACATTGTGCTCATAAATCATCTTAATGCTTAGCCACTTGGGCATGATATCCGGCGTGGTGCGCCACATATTGCCTGCCTTGGATCCCCATTTGTAGGGATAAGCAAAGCCCCATTCGCAGATGGAATAGATGATGGGGCGCTCCTCTTCGCCGGTAATGACAGCCCATTCCTTGGTGGCCTCTTGCAGTTCTCGACCCATGCGGGCGTATTGCAGGTAAGAGGAGTCAGCCCGGGTAACCACCGGGTTGTAGAGCAACAGGTGGTTCTCGCCCGATTGCAGCTCAACTGTCAGCTGGATACGGCCGGTGGGGCTGGCGCCCTTGGTGGTGGGGAACAGCAGCTCATGTTCCTTGCCGTTGTTGACCCGAATGCGCAGGTAGCGCTGGTGGAGGCACAGAGATTTGTTATAGGCCAGGGTCAGGGCATAGGTGCCGCCTGCTTCTACGCTAAAGCGGAATCCGGCGGTGCCGGAGCCGTAACCGATCATCCCGATGCCTTGACCGGAGGGCAGATCGCTGCACTTAACTACCCGGCCTTTGCCGGTAAATTCTGCTTCGCCGGGCAGCAGGATCAGTGCCGGTTCTGTGGTACCCGGCAGGTTCAGTTGCAGGTTTTCAATAATGGGCACATCACCCTTTAATACATGGTGATGACAAAAGTCATACTTGAAGAATTCGCAGCCCCAGCTGGCCAAGGTTTTGGCATCCAGCCGTTCGTGACCCAAACTGGCCGGTAGATCCTCGCAGGTGAGGGTCCCGTTAGAGGAGTACAGACCCACCTTAAAGCCCCGGCTGTTCAGTTGCTTGATCAGCGCCGGGATCCCCATAGAGAAGGTGCCCAAATCCCCTTGCAGGCGACCCATTTCGTCTCGCACAGAGCTGTGCCAGCAGTCGTCCAGGTTGATATAGTTGTAGCCCGCTTCCGCCAGGCCGCTGGCCTCCATGGCCTCTGCCACCTCCAGAATCAGATCCTGATTGATGTTTTGGCGAAAGGTGTTCCAGCTGGACCAGCCCATAGGGGGCACGGTAGCGCCGCCGTAATTCGGTGCGTCCGTGATGTCCATGGTCAGCTTAGAGGGTCGTGCAATCTTTTCCATGGCGCACAGCGGGCAGTTGCCATTGACGCGGGTGATGATAAACCAGGCTACGAACCACACCAGTAAAATGGCTGCGATAGCCAGCAAAATGATACCAAAAATCATAACAATCCCATCTCCTTAAAGAATTTCAGTTCTTCCTTGGCAGCGGCGTAGGCATCGTCGCTGTCCAGTCCCCGGGCGGTGCGCACCATAAAGTCCTTGCGGTGCCGGGTGTTGTAAATCAGACGGTAGCACCAGGCGTACGGGGTCAGCCAAGGGTGACCGTCCAAAAATCGAATATAAGGTATGCGGCGCATTTGGCTGTATGCCGGAAACGCCAGGCGCAGCTTGCTGCGCAGGGGGCTTGCTTTCTCGCCCTGCTCCATTTGACGGCGGGCAATGACGGCGCTTTTGTTCCGGTCCGCGTTACCAAAGGCACCGTAGCTGACCAAAAACGATTCACAGTCCGCTGTGTCATCCACATAAGGCGTACCCACGCCGTACCAGCGATAACACACGGTGAGCACAATCTTGGCGAATTGTGCCAAACCGGCTTTTTCGCACAAGGTCAGTACCGCTTTTTCGTCGATCCGGCACCTTTGCAGCATCACGGCAAGATCCAGGATCAGCTTGATTCCGGCGCCGTAAAAGCGAAAGTGGTGGGCCAAGTGGGCGATTAGATAGGCAAAGTGGTAATTGTCCTCCAATTTGCCGCAGCAGCCCTCAAATTGGGCTTGATCCATGGCGTTTGCAAAGGCAGTCTCACACCGGGGATCATCGCTGATCAGTGCTGTGTGCACCTCCAGCAACACATCGCCCTTGCGGTAGTCGTATACCGGGCCGTTCTGGGCGGTACAGGCAAAGCCGCTGCTCATGAGCGCTTTTTTGGCTGCCTGGCGGTTCGCCGGGTTAATGAGCAGGTCAATGTCGCCCATTAGGCGGCACTCCGGCACCGGGTACAGCTCTTTTAAGATCGCGCCCTTAAAAAATACGTGGGGGATACCGGCATCGCTGAGAACGCGGTACACCCGCTCCACACCCTGCTTTTGGTGCTCGTACAGGAACACGCTGCTAAAGAAGTGCTCGCTGAGTGCCAGTCGGCAGTCCTCCGGGATCACCTCGGTATTGGGTGCTTTGTTGCACACTGCGTACACCACAGCGATCAGATTATGCGCCTTGGCAATGCCGCACAGCTTGCGATAATCCATATCCGGGCGCAAGGTTACCGGCTCGTCCTGCAAAAAGGCGGCGGTCAGTTCAATTAAATAGGCAGTTTCAGCACACATGGATTCCATCGTTAAATAATGTTGTTTTGGTCCAGAAAATCGTGGGCGGCAATGAGAATACTCTTGTCATTGTCAAACCGCAGCAGCGACAGCGCCCGGTCATAGGTGAGCCAAATGTAGTCCTCAATTTCTTCCTTTTGCATGTGGATCACCGTGCTCGGGGTGGTGGCGGCAAAGATGGTTACCGTCTTTTCAACCCGATCCCGAATCCGATACTTGGACAGGCAGGAGAAACCCTCAATCAGCTTAACCCGCAAGCCCGTTTCCTCCTGTACCTCCCGTAGGGCGGTTTGCTCCTTGGTCTCGCCCCTTTCAATATGCCCTTTGGGGAAGCCCCAGTGGGCGGAGCGCTTGTTCTTGATCAGCAGGTAGCGCACCTCCCCCTTAATATCATGGAAGATGACCGCGCCGCAGCTGCTCTCGTAAAGGCATTCCAGCCGGTAGCCGGGAAAGTCCCGCTCCGGGTCCAGATATTCCAAAATGTCGTTGACAATGAATCGTGTGCTCTTGGGCGCCACAATCCAAATGGATTTCTTTTCTTTTTTGTTTCGGAGGACGGCTATCACACGCCCGTCAAAGTTACGCACAGGGTGGTGGATGCCCATAATGTAGGCAGTCTGGTCCTTTTCACCGTATACTGTGCCGTAGTTCAGCGGATACCGATAGCCCGTACCGTCCGTAGAGCCAATAGGCATAACGACCTTGACTCTGGCGTATTTACCGAGCAATTTGTATTCACCACCGAGATAAAAGTTACTATGCACTTATTATATATAAATTGCAAAAGCAATACAAGGCTTTCGCAAAGAAAATTCAAAAAGCCGTAAAACTTGGCGAAAAAAAGCAGCCCTCCGGGGCAGGTGAGAGCCTGCACCTAAAGAGCGCTTTATATTATATACATTATATAGAGGAGCCTGTCCGGCGGCGGGTAACAAAAATGGCGTACCCGAAGGTACGCCATTTTCATTTAGAAATGGGGGATTAACCACCCAGCTGCTGAAGCAGGTTACACAGTTCGCCGATTACATCGTCGGTGTTGCCTTTCAGCATTTTCAGCACGGTGCCTACCACATCGGTAATGGAGCTGTTGTCAGATCCACCGATCAGGGAGCCTACCAAGCTGGCTACCGTGTTGTAGTTATCCTTGTAGTTGACAACTTCAACCAGGTACCGCAGCACGGCAATCAAGGTCTCAGAGGCGTCGCCCTTTACAAACACACGCGTGCCGTAAGTGGCAGCCTGAGAAGCATCGGTCATCACCTTGCCGTGGCTTGCCAGCTGGAACCAGTCAATATCCATCAGTTCCAGACCCAGGGGTTTACCCTTGATCTTGATCATGCCAAGCACCTGATTCAGCAGAGGAACAATGTTGTCCACGCCGATGATGGGCTTCAGCATAGCGGTCAGATCGTACAGGTCAATGTTCAGATCCAACTTCAGGCCAACCTTAGCCAGTAAGCCATTCAGATCCACTTTGAAGGCCTTGAATACCTGAGTCAGTACGGTGTTCACATTCACGATGGGCTTCAAAGCATCCAGCAGAGCGGAAACCGGTGTAAACAGGTTCTCGATCAGCTGCAGCAGGCCGTCGTTGGCAATGAACAGTGCCAGGTTGGGCAGCATGGACATCAGGGTCTGCAGCGGTGCATTCAGAATGTCCTCTACCTTATCCCACAGGGAGTTGACAATATCCAACAGGATGTTGTCATAGGCCTTGCTGATGTCCTCTCTGTACTGATACTGGGTCTTAATGTTGTAGCAGCCGAATGCCTCCAGCAGCGGAACGACCACGGAAGAGTAGCCGTTGGAGCCGGGGATATGAACGATGTTGAAGATGCCCAGAGAAGCATCATTCAGCAGTACATCCAATACGCCGTAGAACGGACGCATTACAGCAGCCAGTGCATTAAAGAAGCTATCCTTATCCTTTACGCCCCACTTAAGAGCGGAGGTGTTGACCTTGGACCAGGAGGAGGCGGAGCCGATTACGGAAGCCGCATTCGCGTAGGTCTTGCCATAGGACTCATCGGTGAGCAGCTTGGCAACGGTCTTGGTAGAATAGTCAATGCCGGTCTGGGACAGCAGGGCGGTCAGGTTGGTGGAGTCGTTGATCTTCACACCGTCCAGTGCCTTGCCGATGCCGGTGATCATGCCATTGATGGTGCTGTCCTTAAAGGCAGCGCCAGCGATCAGCTTGTTCAGATCAGCCAAGCTACCGATCAGGCCATCCAGCATAGGCGGAATGTTCTTCAAGAATTCTTGATCCACAGTGGAGGGATAAGAGAACTTGTAATCCTTGGTCTGGTATTCGCTGTAATTCCAGAACGCATTGGTGGGATTCTCCTGGAGCAGATAGAACAGCGCACGGATGATCTGGTCTGCGGAGGAGGTGCCGATCTGGTCAAGTACCGCGTTGATGATGGACTTGTAATCCTTGATCGCGTCGATACCGCCCAAAATGGACTTCAAACCGCTGATGTTCTTGGTCAGCAGGTTGGCTACATAGCGGAGCACGGCGATCAGCGTTTCGCCCTGGTTTGCAGTAACGTGCTTTCTATTATAATAGCCTTCGCTGTTCTTTGCAGCGCTCTTGACCGTGCTGACTGTGCCATGGCTTGCCAGGGTACCCCAGTCGATCTTGGGCAACTGAATGTTGATTTTCTTAGACTTGAGCAGCTTGTTCACCAGCGGAACGATGGCGTTTTGGATGTCGCACTTGTTCAGGTTGTTCAGATTCAGGTGAATGTTCACACCCAGTGCGTCCTTAACCAGGTCGTTCAGTGACTTGCCGGCCAGAGCCTTGACAATGACCTCAACATCTACGCCGTTCTTCTTCAGTACCGGAAGGAGAGATGTTACCGGCGACAGAAGATTGTTGACGAGCTGTGCCAGGCCATTATTATCAATGTAGTATGCCACATTGGGCAGTACTGCGGTGAGGGTATCGAACGGAGCGTCCAGTACCTTGTTCAGGAAGCCTACGATGGGATTCAACACATCCGTCAGTACGCTGTCGGTAGACTTCTTAATGTCTGCCTTGTACTGCTTATAGGTCTTCACGTTGGGGCACTCCAGTGCCTCCAGCAGCGGAACGATGGCACTTTCGTAACCATTGCCGCCATAGATGCTCAGGGACTTCACATCCTCGATCACTTTGTACAGGTTGATCTCCAGTACAGAGGTCTTGGAATACTTGTCAGAGCCCTTGATGCGAATGCGCAGTTTGCCATTCTTCAGCTGTACGGTGTCCTTAGAGGAACCGAAGTTCAGGTTCTTCACCAAATCGGTAAGGATCTGGCCAACGGCCAAGTCGTCGCCTGCCAGCAGCAGAGACAGCACGCCGTCCAGCGGACGCAGGATCGCAGCCAGGCCGTTTACAAAGCCCTGCTGTGCCTTTGCGGAGCCATCGGTGAAGCCCCAGTTGATGTTGCCCAGCTTCTTCCAGTTCTTAGCGTTTTTGATCGCCTTAGCTGCGGAGGAGTAGGTCTTGCCGTAGCTGCCGTCCGTCAGGAGCTTCGCTACGCCCTTCTTGCTTACATCAATGCCGGCATAGCCCAGGTAATCCTTGTAAGGATCAATGGCGCCGTACAGTGTGGAAGCCAGCTTGGTCAGGTTGGCGTTGGTGAAGATCAGGGAGCTAACCAGGTCTTTCAGGTTATCCTGCTTCACCACATCCAGGCCGGCCAGCAGGCCGATCACGGAGGTGACCATAGTGTCCAGATCGCCAACAGCGTCGCTGGCGTCCTGTGCGGTCACACCGGCGGGATAATAGAAGCCGGTGGTCTTTTCCTGTACATACTGGAGGAAGGTCCAGTAAGCAGTGGTGGGATCCGTGGTCTTGGCGATCACAGCGTTGATGATGTTCAGCAGATCCTTCTTGGTCAGGCGGCTGATCATATCCAGCACTTGGCTTATGGAAGGATTGTCGATCACGACTTTCAGCAGATCAATGATCTGGCGAATTTGCAGTACATCGACCACCAGGTTAATCAGGTACTTCAGAACAGCCTCTGCATTCTTGCAGTTTGCAATGTCCTTAAACAGGGTGGTGGGCAGTTTAAAGCCAAAGTTAGCCAGCTGGCTGTTTACAGCGTTGATCACGGTCACATCGTTGATGCCCAAGCCGGCCTTGGTTGCGCTCTTCTTCAGCAGGCCGGTTACAAGGGCAATCGTCTGCTTATTCTGCGCGTTTTGATCCTTGTCGTCCGTATTGGTCTTAAAGATCAGGCCCAGTATCGCGGAGAACCATGCGTCGTTCTTTGCCATAGAGGGCATCAGGTTGGACACCTTTGCGCTCAGAATGTTGGATACGCCGTGGATCTCTTTGTACAGCGGGTAGATGGCGGCAGTCGCCACATTGTTCAGGTCCTTGTTCATCACAATGGACAGGCCCTTGATCAGGTTGGTCAGCACGGAGACAGGCTTGCTGTAGAAGCCGTCCAGCAGCTTGCTGATGGGGGTGATGATGGCCAGCAGGCCGGTTGCGCCGTCCTTTACGCTGCCCTTTGCATACACGCCCAGGCTAAAGCCCTGTGCTTTTTCCAGATCCTTAAAGATGGGGTACAGTACACCGTTATAGTAACCGGCATCCTTGGTCAGCACGCCGATCAGATCGGTGATGATGCCCAGGCTCTCGCCGAAGTTCTGGCAGAACTTGGTGTTGTTGCCTGCGCGGAAGCCCCAGTTGATCTTAATGTTGGTGGCGCCGGTCCAGCCGCTGGTGCTCTTGTCCAAGCGAATGGCGTTGTGCCAGGTAGGCAGGCTTGCCAGCTTCTTGGCGGCGGACTTGTTGGTCAGGTGACTGCTCACTGCGTGGGGAGAAATCAGGCCCTTCAGCGCAGCAGCCAAAATGTTGTAGTGGTAAGCACCGGTCTTGCTGGTGTAGTACACCGGCTTGCCGGCCTTATTCTTCTTCTTGTACAGCTTCTGGTTGCCGTCGTAGAAAACATTCAGGCCCAGAGCGTCCTCGTTCACCAGATAGTAATCAATTACATTCTCCAGTGCAACATACATCTGAACCACCAGATTGGTCAGATGATCCTCAGTGTAAACCTTCTTGTCTGAGGTATCGGTGGACTTCTTGTCCCCGTCGTTCAGGAAGTTTAAGGTCTTATTGAGCATCTTCAGCATCGGGTTGGTGTTGTCGCTGCCCAGGATGTAAGAACCAAGGCTTACCAGACCGCACAGGATGCCGGGGGTGGTGTTCAGGTTGAAGTTGTTCAGCGTGGAGTTCTCCAGCACCTTGGACAGTGCGGAGTCCAGATTGGACAGCAGAGAAGCGCCGCTCTTACTGGAGGTCTTGGGTACCTTTGCCCACTTGGGCTGGGTCTGGATCTTTGCCATCTTGCCGTTCACTTTCGGGAAGCTCACGTCGATGGTGTTCTTGGTCTTGGTGTCCATGGCCTGGATCACATTCACCAGCTGACCGATGTTAGACAGCAGGAAGTAAGCACTTTCGGTGCTCAGACCAACAAACTTGGATTCCTTGTTGTACACGCCCATTACGAAAGAGGCCTTGTCGTTGTACTTCAGCTGGAATACACCGTTGAGTACATCGCTGATGGTGCTCTTTTCGCCCAGACCGCCCATAGCGCGGATCAGACCGGTGATGATGGGCAGGTTGGTGGTGATCTTGTTGTCGGTGGCGGTCACATCATTGAGCAGGTCAATGATGGCGTTGAACCAGTCGTTCACAAAGATGTTTACAAAGCAGTCCAGAATCTTGGCCGGCTTGCCGCCATCTGCCAGGTTCTTAAAGTTAACCAAAGACTGGTTGTAGGAGAACGCTTTGTCGCTAACGGTATCGCTCTTAATCTTATAATCGCTATAAGACCAGTCGGAAGCCTTCTTGGTGTTGTCAGCGCTCTTTACATCATACTTGGCAATGAAGTTCTTGCCCATAATGTCCAGAATTCTGGGCAGGGCAACGAAGAGGTTGTTGACGCCGTGGTTGTAAACGGTGCCCTCTTCCTTGGTCATGGCACCGCTCTTGGCGTCTTTTTCACCATAGGCAGCCACATACTGATCCACAGCAGCGGTGAAGAAGGTGGCCAGCTCGGACACAGCCTCATTCACGGCAGTGGCACCGTCGCCGGTGAGCTTCAGTGCATCGGCAATGCCGGATGCCTTGGCACCCTGCAGCGCCTTATCGGCTGCATAGATGTTCAGGATCACCGGGGTCTTGGTGTCATCGTACTTGCCGGTGGTGGGGTCACCATACACCTGGCTGACGATCACATCTTTGCCGTCGGCATCCTTGCCATACTCAACACCACTGATGTTGTAGTATGTAAAGTCGTAGTTCTTGTCGCCGATCAGCCAGTGCATCAGGTTGGGCAGAACCTCGTTCAGATCCCAGCTCAGGCCGCCGCCCAAACCAATGGGGCTGCCGGCACTCTGGCCGTATTTATCCATCAGACCGCTCAGCAAACCGCCCAGGAAACCGTTAAAGGGATCACCCTCCTGGTTGAATACCATGGGGATCAGCACTTCGTCAATCACAACGGTCAAAACAGGCAGCAACTGCATAATGGTTTCAACCGGGTGCTCGTACAGGTTCATCCATATATCGGTGAGCGCGCCCTTCAGGTCAACCTTGGACTCTACCAGCTTGTAGACCACTTCGTTCATAACTGCATTACCGGTGAGGGTCAGGCCTGCGATGGTTACGCCTTCCTGATCCTCAGGATCCAGCAGCACCATGTACTGATTGATGGCGTTGTTTACAGCAGCAACAGCGAAGGAATCCTTAAAGCCGTATTTCGCGAAAGAATACTTTCTGCAAGTATTAGAGATGGTCTTGGCGTCGGTGATCTCAAAGTAGAAATCAACGGCCTCGTCAACGCTCTCTTTCAGTTCACCACTGTAGAAGGTCTTTAACAGATCTTGGTTGATGGTGGCGATCACATCTTCGGGGGACATGCCGCCGACAGTTTTGTTCTCCATCAACGCTCTGCGGTAAATACCCTCGGTACGCGTATCCAGATCCTCGCTGCTCCAGTAGGTGGCCAGTGCAGCCTTCGTTACGGGAGCAATGCCGTCCTTTGCATAGTCGCCGTTCAGGTAAGCCTGGAAGGTGTCACGGCTGGAGCCGATTTTTGCGCTGCCGCCGGGCACATTCTTGTTCATGTCCGCACGCAGGGCTTCTACGGTAGCGTCATCCAGCTGCGCAGCATAGTACTCGCTAACAAAGGCGTCATCGCCGTTGTTGGCCAGTACGGCAGCACCGATCTTGCAAGCGGCTGCCAGTGCAGCATCGTCATCCTTGATGGTGTTGTAGTCCTTCTTGGCCAGCTTGCACAGATAAGCCTTGGCGGCCTCTGCCAGTTCACTGCTTGCCTTGTCGGTCTGATACTGGAGCAGCACATACCAAATCGCTTCGCTCATGGTGCTGACTTTCTTCTTGCTGCCGGCTTCATTGAAGTAGGCGGTGAAGGTGCCAAAGCACTTAGCTACATCCTTGAAATCGTCCAGAGCAATCAAGTCGTCTACTTTGTACGATTTGTCCTTGTAGGTAACGGTAGCTTTCTGGATGTCTTCCAGGGTGTCCAGGCTGCCTTCAGCAGTACCCAGCACCTCGAGCACTTTGTTCAGTGCGTCATAGGCAGCGCTCAGGTCTTCCTGCTGCTTAGCCTGTTTCTCGGGGAACTGCTCCAGCAGGGCGTTCAGATCGCTCAGCGTGTCCTCGCACCATTTGGCCAGTTCTGCGTCGCTGGACGAAATGTTGTTGACGCAAAAAGAAAACAGCTGATAAAAGCTCATCTTCGCATCTTTCTCGTCCAGGTAGGCATACGCCACATCGGAATACCCTTTCTGGTAACCGTCAATGATGTCTGCCTTATTCATGGGGCTGCTCAAAAGATTAAGCAGCGTGGGAGACACACCCATGATCAGATCACTGATCGAGGTGGTGTCGGTGACGGTCATCCCCAACTTCTCCTCAAGCGCCTTTTTGATACTCGGCTGATTGAGCAGTGCCGGAACGTAGGTGTCTACCAGTTCCGTCAGTGCGTCAAAGGTGGAGTCTGCACTTGTGGAGTTCTTCCAGATGCCCTTGTCTTTGTCCGCTGCAAATGCAGTGAACCCGACAGAGCAGGTGGTGACCATCATTACTACAGCCAAAAATAGGCTGAGTAACTTTTTGCCCGTCTTCATAATTCATCTCTCCTTCTGATATGTTGACGAACTTGTCGTTTTGGATTCGCCTGGGCAGCGCACCCTTTTAGCGGAGGATGTGCTTGCAAGTTGCGTTAACAATTTGTTCACAATTCCTCTGCTAAAAGGGCGCAGGATACCCACGCGTACAACAAATACAGTATATTTATACCAAATATAGAACGGCAAGTCAATAGATTTCCGAAAACTTTTTAACAAAATGTGAACGGGTGGGCAAAATTTCCCGATTTATAGCGAAATTCCGGCGCAACATTTTTTTGCTTACTTATATATCAAGCCGTGTTTGGCCCGGCCGATGGATCTGCGCTGCATTCTTATCTTGGATTTGCGTGGAGGATCAGGGCGCGTTTATCGTTATTGCTGCATTCGACAACAGGTGACAGAAATTCCACCGGTTTTGGAGGAAAAATTGTGGAAAATCCTGTGGAACTTGTGAAAGTTCCCCGCCGTTACGCCAAAAAATTGATGGTGTAAAGGGGCACGCCTTTGCGTGTGAAAATCTCGTGTAAAGCACATGACCTTTACAAGTCGAAACTTGCAAAATAATGGACATTGTCTTTTAACTAAGCGATAGAATATGAACAAATTGTTAATTTCGTGTAAATTAAATTTGTCCGTTCGCACAAAAAACGGCCGCTCAAATTGTGCAACATTCCGAAAATCAGAAAAATCACGGCTCTTTATTGATTTTTGGTGACCGTCGTGTTTTAATAAGAATGCGATAAATGTGTTTCTATGCGCATTTTCATAATGTATGGCGTCCGGCTGCAATGCCTTCATCCTGAATATCGGATTGCCCGATGGTCAGAGGATGGGACGGCGCGTACACGCAACCATTTATTCGTAAGAATTACAAATTACTATGGAGGTAAAAATTAGTGAAAGCTAAAAAGTTTTCCCGCAAGTTGCTTGCGCTCTTTTTGGCGGTCTTGATGGCGATGAGCTGTTTCTCCGGTGCTATGGTCGCTTCCGCGGCTAATGCTTCGGCAAACACGAAGTACCATGACCAGGACTTGGACTTCAACTCACTGGGTTGGCCCATCCTTAATGATGAGCAGGCCTGCACAGCCCTTTTGGACTTTGTGGATCTGACTCTTGCTCAGGCAAACATCGCACCGATGAATATCGACCTGAGCGTTCTTGGTAGCATCACCATCAAACTGGGCAGCGTGGATGAGGTGCTTAAAACTGTTCAAGATCTGGATTCTTTCTTGAACAGCAAATCCGCAATCCTTCTGCTGGCCGGCGATGCCCGCTATGTAGATTTGAGCGCAGTTAACGGAATGTCCCGCAGCGCAACTTCCTCTACCGATATTGTACGCGGTATTGTGAAGTTGGTTCGGAACCTTTCTTCCGACGGGGGTCCTGAAGGCGCCAACGGCAATATCGTAAAGAAATTGCTGCGCGGCGAGCTTAGCCTGGGTATCGTAAACAGCTTCTTGAATGTTTACAAGACCATTGGTGACCTGATTGGTATGCCCAGCGGCTATCAGAGCAATATGGTATATAATATTGTTCAGCAGCTGGTTCTGGAGAATACCGGTTGGTTTACTGCAGAGGAGAAGGCTCAGATCCGGAACAATCCCAGTCTGGAGACCAGCAAGTTGGATTCCATCCTGCTTGATAAGCTCTCCACCCAGTTGCTCAGCAACATTACCGCACAGATTACATACGCCGACGGTACCAATTCTCGAGACAGATACGCAGAGTATCTGGAGAAGGGTTCCGCACCGTATATTGACACGACCAACCTGCATTATGTAACGCAGGAGGATCATGACAAGAACGGCGAGGCCATCGGTAATGTATATCTGTTCCGTTATCAGGATCAGAAGTTGGCGCTGAAGCCCTCAAATACGCTGTTTGACTTTGGCTTCCAAGCCTTTGAGATGGTGTGGAACACCGCCTTGAAGGATACGCTGGGCCAGTTGAATTCCGGTGTGGGCGGTTACGACTACAATTACTATATGTGGTACACCGGTGCCACGACCCACAACACGGCTTGGGACTACAGCAATGTAGCCAACAACTACGGCGCTGCCGATGTGCAGGCTTGGGCCGCTTATGAGTGCCAAAAGGCTGCAAAGAACCTGAAGCCCGGCCAGACCCTTGGCGATGAGTACAAGGATGCGGCTTCCTATCTGGCTTACATCAAGGCGGATCTGGAGAAGTACAACAGCCGTGACCTGGTGAAGTCTCCTACCTACACCTGGAGAGATATTGACTCCACCACCCTGTTCAACAAACTGCGTTACAGCCCCATGTCTGTTTACTACTTTAAGCAGGCAACCGGCCCCCTGAACTGCAGCTTTGCTGAGACCGGTATGAAGAACATTGAGGCATTCATGGCAAATGATTACAGCAGCTACAGCTCCATGCTGGCAGCGCTGAATGATTTCCTGGTTGCCGCAGTAAAGGACTTCCTGCCGAGTTATGATGCCAACGGTCTGACGAAGGTAAATTCCGAGGATCCCGGCAATGTAGCGCAGACCCTGGTTGGCAATATGCTGAAGGTGCTGCAGTTCATCTGTGATCAAACGGATGCGAACATTCTCGGCGCTTTCTATCATGAGAACGGCGAGGGCACTGCTCTGACCGAGGCCAATCTGGAGAGCGCGATGATTCCGTTTGCAATTTCTGCACTGCGGAATATTCCCGACTTCAAGAAGGGCATCCACAATGAAGACCTGGACGCTTGCGACGATGCAGAGGGCGTAGCTGCTCTGGCGTTGCAGCTGTATCTGGGCTATGTGCTGCCGGATCACGACTACTCTTCTCTGGTGCAGAAGGGCGCAGACGGTAAGTACGATGTAACCATTGATAATCTGATGCTGATGGCTCGTGATGCTGTGGGTTATGTAATGAGCCCCTATATTATCATGCACGACAAGGACGGCAACCTGTGGAATCCGGAGACCGCTACTCTGAATGACGGCGTTTCTCTGTTTGATCTGCTGAATTCCGTTGTTGTTTACTATGCCGGCACCGACACCTTTAAGGACGGCGAGCATGGCAAGGGCCTTGCCAATCTGCTGGGCGTTTGCGACACCAACGGCAATTGCCTGGTGAAGCTGTCCAACTCCCTGTGGGAGAACATCAATGTGATCGCCAACAAGCTGCTGCCTGTTGCAGGCGTACTGCAGTATGGTGATTCTGCAAAGAAAGGCGCTTTGAATTCCGAAGAGCTGATCTACACCGATGTGATCCAGGGTATGCTGAATATTGGTGTGGCAGATGCGAACGGCCAGTATGGCGCAACCGGGTTTGTAACCCGTCTGCTGACCATGGTTTCCGCACCGCCCATCAAGAGCGAAGGCATTATCCGCACCGTTTACAATGTATTGGCTGATCTGGTGAACGTTGTATTCGGCGGCCGCTACGGCACAGCCCGTAATGTGGTTCCCGCTGCTGCCACCAACGATCATCCCTTCGACGATCTGCTGCAGAAGGATACCTTTGCCGGTACTTCCAGCAACAGCAGTTACGGCGTACTGGGTACCCTGGTATACAATGTGTATGAAGCCTCCGGTGGTGTAAAAGGCGACAGCGGCAAGACCGATACGATCCTGCCCGGCGCTATGTACACCGTACAGGCTGTGAACAGCCTGATCGGCGGCCTGATCACCACTTTGGCGGATCATAACATGAAGCTGGCTTCCGCTCGTGTGGCAGACAGCAACTTGACCCTCAGCTATGGCGGTAACACCACCACAACAACGCTGACGGTTACCAATAACTGCTACGGTCTGAACCGTGCAGTGAAGAACGCCGAGGGCAACTTCGTTGCTCGTGGCCGTTACAACATTGAGATCACGAATGTGGTTTCCGATAACAGTGCTTGCACCGTAGACTTCTCCAGCAAGACAGTTGTTCCTGAGAAGTCCGCTTCCTTCACTGTTACCAACGGCGGTTTTGATGAAGATACTGTAGTAACTTACACCGTTACTTACAACATTATCGACACCAACACCAACCAGGCCGTCTATACCGGCCTGACCTGCAAGACTTATCAGTTTGTGACTCCGCTGAAGAACTGGTCCGATTCTGTGTATCCGGGCGGTTCTCAGGACGGCAGATTCTCCAATGGTTCTTCCGGTAAGACCTCCGATGGTCAGGCTACCGTGAACAACACCGGTTACTTTGGTAACCCTTACCTGAACGCGAAGCCGTTCCGTGTAAGCTATCCTACCGATATTGTTCTGGCAAGCTCTAACCTGGATGCAGTGAAGAACTACAAGATTCGTCTTGGCTATGACCGTACCCTTGCCGGTTCTCCCGACAAGACTTTGGACGGCGTTTTTGCTTACAGCACCGGTTCTGTTAAGGATTCCTTTAGCAACAAGACCGTAACTGTAAACAATTCCAACATGATGGCTGCGTTTGATAAGTTCACCGGTGATGTGCTGAACTACGAAAAGGTAGACTACACCACCGATGGCGGTCAGACTTGGGTCAAGGGTGTTGCCGCAAGCCAGGTTCCCTCCAACGGCGTATCTCGTGTGAACCACGCTTACACGCTGAGCGAGCTGAACGGCGGCAAAGCGTTGGCTGCAGCTGTTAAGGATAGCAACGGTTATTACACCGCTGTTTATCTGAAGAGCGGCTCCGGCGACTTCGCTTACAGCAACTTGCTGGGCAAGGTTTCCGGCGCAACCGGCATTGACGGTCTGTACATCCAGACCGGTTCCGTGACTCTGTCTAAGGACAGCTCCTCTTCCCTGGATCTGTTCAAGTATGATGGTTCTACGGATATTTCTCAGGTATCCAAGAAAGAAGTGAAGTTGAGCTTCTTCTGCGACAAGAACCCGGCAACCGGTAGCTTGAAAGTAACTGTTGCTGACGATGGTAACCGTAGCCAGTTCAATAGTGCATACGATTCTTTGAACAGCTACATTAAGAACTACAGACCTTCTGACTTTAAGGATTACGATAAGGCCAGCGGCTCTTCCGCAACCTATGATGCAGCAACCGCTGCTTTGGCTGCCGGCTTTGAGGCCCGCCAGTCTCCGCTGAATCTGTCCACTGCCGGCACGCTTTCCAGTGCGTTCACGAAGACGCCTGTTACCTCTGAGGTGAAGACCGTGATCGGCGAGCCTGCAACCAAGCCCGTAACTTCCTTGGATCAGCTGCCTGCAGCTCTGGCTGCTTATGCAACCACTGACGGCAATTATTACTATGGTGACAGCGCTATGAGCCAGCCTTATTACACCACGGAGGCTCTGACCGATGCTGATGTAACGGTTCAGACTTCCACCAATGTTGGTGGTCAGGCTTACACCGTGGGTATGGATAAGACCGGCCAGGTTGTTGTGAAGAGCGATTCTTCCTGGTACTTCCTGAACGCCCCGGCTTATGCCACCGCATGGGATACCACCACTTATAAGGATGCTCCCTATGCGATCAACGGTGCTGAAAAGGAAGGCACCTTCAATCAGGCGAAGTTCGCTTACTACAATGCCAATGGCGTTGCCGTGAGCAAGGACTTCACTGTGAAGCACATGGTTACCGAGAAGTCCATTGTCAACAATGGTGAGGAAACCCGTGCACTTGCCATGCAGGCAAGAGACAAGATGCGTTATGCTGTGGATCAGTGTGCGCAGATGCTGAGCGTTACCGTTGCCGGTCAGATCTTCACGGATGTTTCTTCCATTCGTGACGGTATGACGGACGCCAACTTCGATCTGCCCGAGTACCAGAAGATGGTATCCGTGGCGAAGGATGCTGAAAAGATGTACGCTGCAGATATTTACCTGAAGAGTGACGAGTCCAAGACGGTGCTTGCCACCTGCGCTTGGAACCAGATCGACCAGACCATTGCTGACCTGGCCAACACCAACGGTAATGACGCTGCGGATTATACCTATGCATTCTCCACCAGCACTTCTTCTCTGCTGATTGAAGAGGCAGTTCGTATGTTTAGCCTGTACATGGGCACTGTGACCGAGCGCGGCTATATCGGCGACAAGGTGGAGGCTGAGGTTTCTCACGCCAGCGGCAGCGCTTACAGCGCAATGACCACCACCTGGACAGATTCCGGTAAAGTCGATGCAGACGGCAATGCCATCAAGAATGCTGCAATCGCCACCACCGCGACTTCCGCGAAGTACGGTGCTGTTGAGGGCGGCAAGCTGGTTAACAAGGGCGAGAAGGTTTACACCGACGAGTCCTGGACCAACTATGTGAACGCACTGGCTGCTGCTGTAGATGTTGCGACCACCGGTAACGGCGACTACGCCCATAAGGACGCTGCCACCTATGTTCCGGCTGATAAGGACAACTACACCGCCAACCTGTCTGCTTGCTTCACCGCTTACAAGAACCTGGTAGATGCAGAGAACTCTCTTGAAGAGGGCACAACTGCTCCTCCTTCTGAGGGCTTTGCTGTAACCGGTAAGGTGCTTGCTCTGGCGAACACCAGCGGTAAGCTGGCTGGTGACAAGTTTACAGTCATTGGCTGTGATGTGATCATCAATGGCGAGACTGTGGCTACCACCGGTCAGGATGGTACCTTTACCATTCCGTCTTTGGCTGCCGGTAAGTACACGGCAACGCTCAGCTACCAGTATGGCTTTGACCGTAACATCACCATTGAGGTGAAGGACGGCAATGTGGATCTGGGCAGCGTTGGCATGGTTGCTTGTAACTTTAACAAGGACGCCAAGATCGATGGTACAGATGCTAACGTCTACAAGAAGAGCTCTGGTAAACGTTCCACAGCTACAGGATATAATGCAGCCTGTGACTTTAACCATGATGGTAGTGTTGATGGTACAGATGCTAATATCTACAAAGCATTTTCCGGTAGGACATTGACTAACGCCATTTACGGCTAAATCCTAACTTAAAGTACCCGGGCGGTGCTTCGGCACCGCTTGGGTCACACTGATTTTGATTATGAAATTGAACAAACTCAAGAGAACACTTGCTGCTTTCTTATCGTTTGTATTGATTTTGACCTTAACCTCTATAACCCCGCTGGCTGCCCAGGGTACCTTGGGCACCGAGCAGCCCCACCTCTCCTGCACCTTTACGGACAGCGAGGGCCGGGCGGTAGACGGCAATGCACTGTCTGCCGGGGATTATACCGTATCCTTTACGCTTTCCGGTATGCAGTCCTTTGCCGTGATGCAGTACACCATGTCTTATGACGCGGCTGTGCTGACGGTCAACGGGCACAGTGATCTGCTGTCGGACAGTTTGCCGGATCAGCTGCGGGGCCTTGGCGCCGCCGGTGTGCTGGTGCAGAATGGGACCATCAACTTTGGTTTTATCACCAGGGTGGACCAGACCGCCACCACCACCGCCATTGATGCGGCGGGTCAGCTCCTTTTGAAGTTGCAGGTCACCGTGACTACGGAAGCGCCTGTGGACTTTGCAAAGATTGTGACCTTGGATACGGACCCGAACCAAACCTTTATTGAGGCAGATTATGCGGATTATGCCGATTATGGCACAGCTGACCAGGACTGCTATGCGCTGGTCAACGCCTTTGACGGCTATAACGCAACGCTGTATCTCATGACAGCGGATCTGTCACCGGCCACCGGCCATGCCGTTACCGGCAGGGTGCTGGCGCTGGCCAATACCAGCGGCAAGGTGGCAGGCAGTGCATTTACCGTCATCGGTTGTGATGTGCTGATCAATGGGGAAGTTGTGGCAACTACCGGCGCGGATGGCGTATTTACTATTCCGTCTTTGGCAGCCGGTACTTATACCGCTACGCTGCGATACGCCTACGGCTACGACCGTGACATTAAGATCACGGTTGCTGACACTGATGTGGATCTTGGCACTTACGGCATGGTTGTATGCAACTTCAGTAAAGACATGAAGATCGATGGAACTGATGCGAATGTTTACAAAAAAGCATCTGGCAGAAAGTCCACGGTCAACGGGTATAATGCTGCGTGTGACTTTAACCACGATGGTACTGTAGATGGCACGGATGCCAATATTTACAAAGCATTCTCTGGTAAGTCTCTAAGCGAGGCAATTTATACTGATTGAAATTTAGGAGGGAATCTTAATGCGCAAAAGCGTAAAGAAAGTGATTTCCGGTATTATGGCAGGTATGATGATTTTGACCGCTGCCCCGTTGTCAGCAATGGCTGCTGATTATGCGCCGGGTGATGTGGTGGCAAAAGCGGATTTGCCTGCCGCGAACAGCTTGAGCCCCAAGCTCGATGTTGTTTGGACGGCTTATACCGGCAAAAATAAGGCTTTCTACTTGAATGGCGATAAAAATTGGATTCATGATGGAAAGACTGTTACTGATTTGAGCAAGGTATCAGTGGAAGGCCAGACTGTTGGTGGAGATGATTGCACCCTGAAAGCAAACTCTAAGGGCGAGTATTTCGTTGCTGCATCTTTCATTTTGCACGATACGGACAATCAATTTGGCCAAGTACAGTTCAAATACACAGTAGACAGTGCTCTGACCAAGGGGCAAAGAATCAATGCTGCTACAGCGTGGAATGGAACCTCCACGCTGTTGGCTCCTGTGGATAATGCGATTATTGACTCAGAATATAATGGCTATATTCTCGATAACTTTTCTAATTTATCTACCGATGAGCAGTATATTTGCTACGGTGTATCTATGGATGGCAATGAGCTGCCCGATGCGCGTTATCAGGGTGCAACATCTGTTTTAGTAAATGAGGACATGGATCCTGAAACTGCTGTAGTAATTGATGGCATCTATGTTGCCACTGTTGGTTTTAAAGTTGCAGCTGGCACAACAATCAGCGATGATCTGTTGCACTTTATTGACGAGGACTGCGCTTATGGTGCTATCTCCTTTGGTAATGATGATTACAAGGGTAGCTACTATGTAAGCAAAAATCTCAACATGAATGATGGCTCTCCTTCTGCTGGTAATTTTGAAGTACCCATGAAGGCATCTGCTCCGGAGACCAAGTCTTACACCGTTAATTATGTGACCGAGGACGGCGCTTCTCTGGGCACCGAGACTGTGGAAGAGGGCAAGAGCCCCGCTTCTGTACCGGCTCTGCCCACGAAGGCTCCCGATGCTGCCGGCCACTACAGCTATGCTTGGGATACCGATCCCACCACGGCGACCATCTCCGCAGACACCACCTTCACTGCTAAGCTGACCACCACGCCGCATAATCCGCAGACTCTGGAAAGCAACATTGTGGATGCCACCTGCGATAAGGACGGTTCTAAGACCGTGACCACCAGCTGCTCCGTGTGCGGCTATGTGATCAGCGAGAATAACGTGGTTATCCCCGCTCCCGGCCACGCTTGGGGCCAGTGGAAGCATGACGCTGCAACTGCAGAGGCTAGTGCCACCCATACCCGCGTTTGCGCCAATGACGCTTCTCACAAGGAGACCAAGGCCTGCGACTTCACCGCTAAGGAAACCCAGAACCAGACTGCTGATCAG
>OIXL01000308.1_pt1 | contig 26380 bp, 21 predicted proteins | sample 1587761 | NCBI WGS metagenome assembly OIXL01 (sample SAMN03283246) | human gut metagenome | biome: human-associated habitat; material: feces | host: Homo sapiens | place: Peru | collected 2012 | reverse complement strand
CGCTTCACTCCTAAAAATCCAGTTCGCTTGCACAAGCCCTTCGGGCAGCTCCCCCGATGGGGAGCCAAGAACGTTCTTCCGCTTAACTTAATAGCATTACCCCTCTAGGGGAAGGTGCCCCGAAGGGGCGGATAGGGTGACTATGGCAGAAAAGATGAATGAGCGGACGACCCTAGCCACCAGTCACCAGTCACTAGTCACTAGTCACTAGTCACTCACCTCACGTACTGTGCGAGTTCTTCTACGGTTACTTCCTGCAGGAAGCCCTGGCCGATTTCTTTCATGAGGGCGAGCTGGATCCGGCCGTCCTTGACATGCTTGCTCTTGGCCATATCAGCAGCGAGGATGTCGGGGGCGATGTGAGTCTCCGTGGGGAGGGCGAGGGATTTCAAGACGTACTCGAGGCGGCTCGTGGTGCCGCGGGAGGTGAGGCCGAGGAGCTCGGCGCGCTTGGTGACGAGGTACATGCCGATCGCGGTCGCTTCGCCGTGGGTGATCGTTTTGTCATCGTAGCGGCAGCAGCGCTCGATGGCTCCGCCGATGGTGTGTCCGAAGTCGAGGAGACGGCGCTCTTTCTTGCCGGTGGGGTCGATTTCTACATAGTGCGCCTTGATGGCAACGCAGCGGCGGATGATTTCCGGCAGCACGCGCAGGAGCTCCATGTCGGAATTGGCTTTTTCGAAAAGCTCGAAGAGCTCTTTGTCACAGACGCAGCCGAGCTTCACCGCTTCGCCCATGCCATTGTGCAGGTATTTTCTGGGGAGTGTCTTGGCCATGCCGGGATCGATATAGACGGCGCGCGGCTGATAGAAGGTGCCGACGAGATTCTTGCCCGCGGTGATGTCGAGCGTGATCTTGCCGCCGATGGCGCTCCCGATCTGCGAGAGTACGGATGTCGGGAACTGGATGTAGGCGATGCCGCGGTGGTAGGTGGCAGCGACGAAGCCGGTGATGTCACCGACGACGCGTCCGCCGAGCGCGATGAGTACGCCGTCGGAGGGCAGGCCAAAATCGACGAGCGCACCGTAGACGCGGTTCACGATGGAGAGGCTTCTCGATTTCTCACTCGAGGGGACGACGATCATCTGTGTGCGGATGCCGGCGGATTCGAGGGATTTCACCAGATCCATGCCATAGAGGCGATCGATCCCATCCTCTGTGATGATGGCTGCGTCATGCGCGCCAGTGAGGGAAGAGATCGCATCTCCGGCGCGGCGGATGAGCCCGCTGTCGATCACGATGTCGTAGGAATCCTTGCCGAGGTTGATATGTATCTTTTCCATAAAGAAGCCTCCTTTTCAGAAATAAGAGTTTCATTAAATCTATTATAACGTAAGGACGAAGGCGGGGGAAGGGGGCGATACAGTCTGATCAGATTCTGCGATTGAATCCGTGTTTCCTTAGGGAAATGCGGATTTCATCCGACAATGAGGAAATCCATGCTCCCAGAAAAGAGGAGATCACCCAGAGGAGGGGGAGATGGATCATGAATTGTTAGAGCAGGCACCGCTATGATCTATCAAAAAAGCCAGAACACGCTGCATGTGTGTTCTGGCTTTTTGCTATGGGGAGTGACTAGGGACTGGTGACTGGTGACTTAAATGTCCGATTAAGAATCATTCTCGCCCCTTCCTCTGGAAGGGGCAGACGAGCGAAGCGAGGCGGGGTTGGCATCCCCGTGTGTGAAAATACCGCTTCACGCAGCCAACCTCCGCCCCTTCGGGGCACCTCCTTCCAAAGGAAGGAGGGAGAAAAGTGAAGTGCGTTTATAAAATGCGGCGAAGCCGCCACCCTCATTCCTCATTCAAACGAAGATTTCATTCACAATCAAGGTGCGGCACGTCCCTGGGGCTCACCCTATTTCTTTTGATTCTTCTCTCTTGCGACAAGGATCGGATCGCCGCCGAGGCCCCAGTTCTCCAGGGGCACTTCATCGATGGTGACAACAGTCGAAGCCGGATTTTTGTGCAGGACATTGGACAGAAGATCCGTGACGCCACGGATGAGCGCAGCTTTCTGCTCGGGGGTCACATGGCCTTCTCGGGTGATTTTGATATTGACGTAGGGCATAGCGGACTCCTTTCGGTGACAAGTGACAAGTGACTGGGGACTGGTGACTGGTAGCTAAGGATGAGTGGCTAGGGATTAGGAGTCTCAAGTGACTAGTGACTGGCATGCCAGCTCATGGCATCGCCACTATGTATGCTTCGCGGCGCATTTCGTCATCCTGAGCGGAGTGAAATGTCGGATGTTCGATCATGTAAAGGCGGAACAGTGAGAACTGAGTCGAAGGATCTGGCGCCGCACCACCATTTCTCATTTCTCATCTCTAATTTTTCATTCAAGCGAGGCTTTCAACCGTAATCAAGGGACGGCACGTCTCGTGGGCTAACCCTGAACCCTGAACCCTGCACCTTATTTCAACAAATTTCCATCTTCGAAGTAATTGATCCGCATCGCGCGGCGGACTTCGGCGAGGGTCTTAGCTGCGGTGTTTTCCGCTTTTTCGCAGCCACTCTTCAGGATATCCTGGACATCTTCCAGATGGGCTTCCCAATATTCACGGCGTTCGCGGATGGGGCGGAGGGTTTCCTGCATGACGTTATTGAGGAAGCGCTTCACCTTCACATCGCCGAGGCCGCCTCTCGTGTAGTGATCCTTCATTTCCTGAAGGCAGCTGTACTCGGGGCAGAAGGCTGCGAAGTGTTCATCGGTGCTGAATGCGTCGAGGTAGGTGAAGACGGGATTTCCTTCCACATGCCCCGGGTCGTCGCGGCGCAGGTGGGTCGGGTCGGTGAACATGGACATGATCTTCGTCTCGATGTCTTTCGGCGAGTCAGAGAGGTAGATGCAGTTGCCGATGGATTTGCTCATCTTCGCTTTGCCGTCGGTGCCGGGGAGGCGCAGGCAGGCTTTGTTTGTGGAAAGGACGATGTCCGGTTCGACTAAGACTTCGCCGTAGATGTCATTGAATTTGCGGACGATCTCGCGTGTCTGCTCGAGCATCGGCTCCTGGTCTTCGCCGGTCGGGACATGGGTGGCCTTGAAGGCCGTGATGTCGCTCGCCTGGCTGACAGGGTAGCAGAGGAAACCGGCCGGGATGCTGGCTTCGAAATTCTTCTGCTGGATTTCTGCTTTGACAGTCGGATTTCTCTGGAGACGAGAAACGGTGACGAGGTTCATGTAGTACATGGTGAGTTCGGTGAGCTCCGGAACCATGGACTGGATGAAGATGCAGGACTTAGCCGGATCGATGCCGACAGCGAGGTAGTCGAGAGCGACCTCGCGTACATTCCTTCTGACCTTCTCCGGATTGTCCGCGTTGTCCGTGAGCGCCTGAGCGTCAGCGATCATGATGTAGATGTCGTCGAATTTGCCGGAGTTCTGCAGCTCGACACGTTCGCGCAGGGAGCCGACGTAGTGACCGACATGAAGGCGGCCGGTCGGGCGGTCGCCGGTAAGAATGATTTTTTTCATATGATTTCTCCTGTCATAAATGGAAGGTGTATAGTTATCCCTTTCATTATACTCCATATGAGAGAAAATCGGTAGGAGTGGGAGAAAGCGGTCTTTCCTATCGCTGCCGCATGACCTCACTCAATGGCTGCCTTCGGCATGCAGAGGGCTGTGAGGGAGATATATAATACTTTCGCCATCGGCGGGCATATCATAATTGACGATACCGCGAGAAGCCAGACGGCCGCGCATCGTATACCGAGTCAGGGCTGCGTGTGCCACGTTATCCATATGCGTGATATAAAGTCTGGCATGAGGGGCGGCAAGCGACACATTCCAGACATCTTCATCATTCATGATGAGACGGCCATTCTCAAGAGTCTCAGCCGCACAGGCATTGAGGGCGATCACTTCCGGCTGGTATTTCTTAATGGTCGCAGCTACTTCCTCATACCAAATGGTATCGCCGGCCAGATAGAATGTTTTTTCCTCTTTGGCTTCAAAGAGGACGCCCATGGCGTTTCCGCAGGGGATATACGTGCCATGGAGGGCCGGGACCTGACGAATGGTGGCATCTCCTACTCTGATTCCTTCCTTAGGAAGGATGGTGATATCCTGAAATCCGGATCTTTTCAGCACAGCCGCATCCTCCTCATTTTGGCAGAAAATGGGGACTCTCTTATCCAGTGGGGCGCCGACTGTACCGTCTGTGACAGACATGTCGATGTGATCGGGATGGAGATGCGTAACGATGATATAGTCGACATCCTGCAAGACCTTCTCGGCAGAGACGGGAAGGTCATAGAATGGCATCGGCAGGTGCTCCTTCATCGGGTCGGAAATATGGTAGGGGCGGCCGGGAATGTCGATGAAGCTGAAGGCATGCCGGGGAGCAAGCCATGGATCGATGAGAAATGTTTTGCCGGCGTATACCAGGCGATTGGTTGCACTGCGGATCTGTGTGATTTTCATAGAATGTGAATCCTCCTTTTCTACGCGCTATTATACGTGAGGCATGTCGCCGGAAAAAGAAAAAAATGAGATGATTGAAGCAACCATATGGTTGCACTATAATGAAAACAGGAGGTGCTCTATGAATCAAAAACAGCTGCAATACTTTGTGACCGTCTATCAGACACAGAATATAAAAACAGCGGCAGACACACTCTATGTCTCGCGCCAAGGCGTCAGCAAGGTAATCCGCCTGCTTGAGGAAGAGCTTGGTCAGCCGCTTTTTATCCGCAGCATAAAAGGAGTTATTCCCACGGACTATGCAACGACTCTCTTGCCACATGCCAAAAGCCTTCTGGAGGAATACGATGCCATCCGCAGCCTCCGCACGCTGGCAGCTAAGTCCCAGAGCGTGGTCACCATTTATGCGCTCGATCACGTATTCGCCTATCTCGGAGCCTCCCTGATCGAAGACTTCCACGAGGCCTATCCCTCTATCATTTTAAGTGTAGTAGACACGACAGATGCCCATGCTATAGCTGCATTGGCATCGCAGCAGTGCAGCTTTGCCATCACGGCGGGACCACTGGATGAGACGCGCTTCGAAGGAGACCCTCTTTTTTTCAGTCATTACAGTGTACGGATGCACAGATTGCATCCGCTGGCGAAGCTCCCTGCCTTGACCTATGACGATCTGGACGGGCAGACCATCATCAGCAAAGGCCGTGCCTACGATTGCTTCCGTCACAATATCGACAAGTACTTCCTCGCGCCCGGAAGGGAGATCCACATTCTTGCGGAAACAACGGATGAAAGTATCATCCGCACACTTCTCCTTCACAACAAAGCCATCAACATTGGCTATGACTATGCCGATCCCCTGTACCCGCATCCCGACATCGTGAGCCGGACACTGAAGGAAGAGATCAGCGGGCAGATGATCTACCTTGTAAGCAATCCGCAGGTCCGCAAGACAAAGGCAGCCTGTCTTTTCCGTGATTATCTGCTGGAATGGATGAAGAAAAAAGCGGCCATACGGTAGTGCCATGGACAGGCAGCGGATGGAATATGAAAAAGAGTTTCCTTAAGTCCGATCCAAAGAGCGGAAGGGAAGTAGGACCTTCCGTGAATAAAAAAACTCCGGCCACGATGTGATATGATCCCCCCAAAGCAGACAAGGTCAATCACCAAACTTCTTAGGGGGATTTTTAATGGTCAAAAGGAAACATGCAGCAGATTGGATGCTTGCCAGAGTGCGAGAATATCTTTCCGGCAAAGGATATGACCGACAAATCACCAGGTCGAATGGGCTATCCGAGCGGAGTCTTCGTGGCTGGGTAAGGAAATACGAAGAACAGGATGAAGCCTCCTTCATGGAAAGAGCGGGAAACGCAAGCTGCAGCAAGGAATTCAAGGTAAGCTGCGTTCGGCCATCGAGCAATACGTCCATTTTTACAATGACGAACGTTTTCAGAAACGATTTGGAGTAAGGACGCCAATGGAAGTTCGTACGGCAGCTCTGACCGCTGATTGGCCATACACTCGCAGGGGATTGAGTTGCCGGATTTCATCGTCTCGACCTGGAATCCGGTCATTATTTCTTTGCGCTTTCTTCCAACTCCAGCATATACCTATCAAAGTCGGACATAAACAATCTGTCCTGAATCACACGGTATTTTTCAAATTCTGTCTCAGCATGAAGCTTTGCAATTTCTGCGGACACCTTGCCTGCGTCCTGTAAAATGCCATAATCAAACATTTCAATGAAGCTGTTGAGCCTCATTTCCCAGTCCTGCATCGTAAGCGGGATATGGCGTAAGGTCATGTTTTCAGCAAAATCCAGGTATGCCGTCACCATGCGATTCAGCTGCTTCATTTCATCCTGACTCAGATAATTCTTAGCGACTGTAACATCACTTTTCTTAACCTTTCCTTCCGGCGCATCTGCCCAGGTGGTTAATCCCATGTGCTCTTTTGTGTGATCCGCTCTTTCCACGATCAGCTCAGCTGCCGTATGTCCATGCACTGCGTAGTGCATCTTATTCTGGACGGTCGCATAAAATCTTCTCGTCGTTGCAGCATTTTTATCATAATCAATGGCTGTCGCATACAGGTCAGTGATCTTCTGATAAAACTTTCTTTCACTGGCACGGATCTCACGGATGCGCTCTAACTGCTCGTCGAAATACTTCTCTGTCAGATACGTTCCTCGCTTCAGCCGGTCATCATCCATCACCCAGCCTTTGATGGTGTAATCCTTGGCAATCTGATTGACCCATTTACGAAACTGTACGGCACGCTCAGAATTGACTTTAAAGCCTACGGCAATGATCATCTCCAAGGAATAGTGATTTGTATTGTAACTTTTTCCATCAGGAGCAGTTATTCGAAATTTTCGAATAACTGGCTCTTCCTGTAGCTCACTATCCTCGAATATCTTTTTTATATGATAATTGATTGTATTGGTACCAACATCATACAATGTGGCCATCATCTTCTGCGTCAGCCATATATTCTCATCCTCATAGCGCATCTCTATGCTGCCCTGCTGATCACCTACAGAGGCAACATAGGTTAAGTATTCTGCTGCACTGGAACGGATGGTTATTTCGTCTCTTTTCTTTTTCAAATAGGAGGCCTCCTTTAACGTTCCAAAATCATTATTCTGCCTGTGCATCAAAGGATTGTTTCACAATTTCCATGATTTGATCTAATTCATCCTGCTTGCTACCAAAAACTGTAATTTTCAATCAGTCTTGATCTAGTGCCTCCATTACTTCTTTTCTCCATAAGAAACCGTATCCTCTGCTGCCTTGCTTAGCTCTATTTCAGATACATATTTATAGAGTTTTTCCTCTTTTCGTGGTTCCACATGATCCGTCCAAAGCTCACACTGACTAATTACTGTGCTTATTGCAAAATCATAGTCTTCCGGCGGATACTTATATTTCTTAAGGAGTCGCTTGACCATCTTACGCATCTGCGCTCTGGCAGTTTCTTTTTTCTGCCAATCGATCGTGCGATTCTTACGAAGCATTTCTGTAAGTTCTCTTGTCAGAGCAATCAATTCATCATTCTTATAAAAATCCTTGATATGCTCCGGTTTTGTAAGGGCATCATAAAATGCAAGCTCTTCTTGTGAAAGCCCCAGTTCCTGACCATTCTTATAGAGATTTGCAATCTCTTCTGCAGTTTTCAGAAGCTCCTTAATAACCTCTTCATTGGTGATGAGTCCGTTATAATAGGAGTTCATCAGTTGTGCGATCTTCTCCGAAAATTTTTGTGACTGTACCACATTGGTTCTCTTGTAGAGAGACACTTGCTCAGCCATCAGTTTTTTCAAAATCTCGACAGCTATATTTTTTTCCTTCATTCTAGAAATTTCATCCAGGACTGTTGGATCAAACAAGCTGAAATTTTCACCGCCACTCTTGCTGCTGTCAAATAAGCTGATGACACCTTCGCTCTGTACGGCCGCTTTCAAAAGTTCATTGATTTGATCATTGATCTCAGTCAGCGACAAACTTTTTCCAGCAGTTCCACCATACGTGATCTTAATAACCGTAGAACGCAAAGCCTCCATATAAGCCGCTTCATGCCGTTCCTGCTCTGTAGTCATACTGGAACAAAGCGAGTGGGATTGTTTCAAAAGCATGGCTTCCTTCAAGAACAAATCTTTTCTTTCTGGAACACTTGCATCAAGAATAAAGTTTACGCCACCCGAAATAAGCTTAGCCATTGTAAGTGGAGAGCCACCTACAAATCCGCTAAAATCAAAGCCATGCAATAAATCTTTGCAGACTTGCAGCTTTTCCTGAAACTTCGGATATGCCATCTTTGCAATGTTCATATCACCATATTTAGCCTGATCGCGTTTCGTATATTCCTTCATGGCAGCCTTTAAAGCGGATGCAATTCCAACATAGTCTACGATCAATCCGCCCTCTTTATCCTTGAATACACGGTTAACACGGGCAATAGCCTGCATCAAGTTATAACCATGCATCGGCTTATACACATACATGGTAGCCAAAGAAGGTACATCAAAACCGGTGAGCCACATATCAACTACAATGGCAATCTTCATCGGGTCATTGTTATCTTTAAACTTCCTTGCGAGCTCCTCTTTGTGCGATTTAGTTCCGATGATCTCTTTCCAATCTTCCGGGTCATTATTGCCGCCAGTCATAACCACACCGACTTTATCCGTCCATGTGGGTCTAATTTTCAAGATACGGCGATAGATTTTCATTGCAATCGGACGAGAATACGCCACAATCATAGCTTTACCCGTCAGAAGATTTGCTCTATATTTTTCGTAATGTTCAACAATATCATCACAGAGAGATTCTATCGTAGAATCAGCTCCCAGCACGCTTTCCATCTGACCAAGCATTTTTTTGCTCTTCTCGATTGTTTGTGCGTCGGACTGCTGCTCTAAGACATCGTAAGTGGAATCAATTAATGCTAATGTGTTCTCATCCAGCTTCAAATGAACAACTCGGCTTTCATAATAAACCGGGCGAGTAGCACCATCTTCCACCGCCTGTGTCATATCATAAACATCGATATAATCACCAAAAACTTCACGAGTATTTCTGTCTTTGGCTGAAATCGGTGTACCGGTAAATCCGATAAATGTAGCATTCGGCAATGCGTCATGGATAATACGAGCATGACCAATTACAGTATGCGCTTCCTTTTCACCGTTTTCATTCTCTGACATAACGATTTTTTCATCAAAACCATACTGCCCACGATGTGCTTCATCTGCCATAACAACAATGTTTCTGCGTTCGGACAAAGCTTTCTCTCCACGTTCAAACTTGAACATGGTTGTAAATATAATTCCATTTGCATTTCTGCCATCAAGAAGTGATTTTAAATGTTCCTTGCTCTCTGCCTGTACCGGTGTCTGACGCAAGAAATCTGCGCATTGTGAGAACTGTGCATAAAGCTGATCATCCAGATCAATACGGTCTGTCATAACTATGATAGTTGGACTATCTAATGCATCTTGCAATAAATGTGCATAGAATACCATCGACAACGACTTGCCAGAGCCCTGTGTATGCCAGAACACGCCGCCTTTACCATCGGTCTTCGTTGCTACCTTTGCCTTCTCTATCGCTTTGCGAACTGCAAAATACTGATGGTATCCGGCTAACACTTTGAATCGACTATTGCTGACGCCGGAGAAAAGAATAAAATTTTTCAAAATATCAAGTAGACGTTCCTTTTGGAACATCCCTTCAAAAAAGGTTTCAAAGGAAGCATACGCAGTATCTTCGTAATTACCGTCTTTGGTTTTCCATTCCATAAAACGATCTAATCCTGAGGTCATAGTCCCAGCCTTATTCGTAGATAAGTCGCTAATTACACAGATTGCATTGTAATAAAAGATAGATGGAATATCCTGCATATAATTGCGAATCTGATGATAGGCATTCTCAGCTCCTACCTCGTCCTTAGCCGGACTCTTCAATTCCATCAAAACAAGCGGCAATCCATTAATAAATAAAACAATATCCGGGCGACGGTTATTTCCGTTTTCTAAAAACGTAAACTGATTTACTACATAGAAAGAGTTGTTCTTTACGTTGGCGTAATCAATCAAACGTACAATAGATGATTGCTCCTCGCCATTCACAAAGAACTTAACCGTGATACCATTTTGCAGATAATCCATGAAAATGATATTCTTCTGCAGCAGGCTTCCGGTATCAAAATTCTTCAATTTGGCGAGCGCCTCATCTATAGCTTCTACAGGCAGACCACGGTTGATATGCACCAAGCTATCTCTCAGAATAGAGTCCAGAAGCGGACTGGTATAATCTCTATCAAAATCCGGAGCGTAGAGGTGGTCATAGCCCATGTTTTCAAACAATTCAATGATTGCTTGTTCGTAGGTATCTTCTGTAAATAAACTCGGCATATTCAACCTCCTGTATTTTTCGTTATGTTTCTATGATAAACAAGAATTTAGAGCAGCAAGCTCAGGCTATCTTTTCAAATGAGTTTTTAACTCTTGAAACGCTGCCTGATGGTTGGAAGCAATCCAGTTTGATAGATATTGCAGACTATCTAAATGGTCTTGCTATGCAAAAATATCGTCCAACTGCTGGCGAAACAGGCATTCCGGTTCTTAAAATCAAAGAACTTCGTCAAGGCTGCTGTGATGATAACAGTGAACTGTGTTCTCCAAACATTAAAAGTGAGTATATCATTCACGATGGCGATGTTATCTTCTCTTGGTCAGGCAGTCTGTTAGTTGATTTTTGGTGTGGCGGTATCTGTGGCTTAAATCAGCATTTATTCAAAGTAACATCAAACAAGTATGATAAGTGGTTCTATTATGCTTGGACAAAACACCATCTTGATCGCTTTATTGCCGTTGCTGCCGATAAAGCTACAACAATGGGACACATCAAGCGCGATGAACTTTCAAAAGCAGAGGTTCTCATACCCAACGAAGCAGACTACAAGCGGATTGGATATTTGCTTCAGCCAATTTATGATTTGATTATCGCCAACCGAATAGAGAACAAAAAACTTGCTGAAACAAGAAACACGCTTCTTCCAAAACTTATGAGTGGAGAAATTGATATATCGGAGGTGGATTATGAATAAAAAAGACCTCTCAATACCTTTTAATGCACCACTACGTCCACAAGACGCAGAATTACAAACATACGGTTGCAGAGCTATTAACCCAGATATATGTGGGAATAACGAATTGCCGGATGTCTGTGCCTTTTTCTCGAAAGATTGTATTTGTAAAAAGCCGTCACGAGCTTGGGAAAAGCAATACACCAAGCTTAATGGCTAAGCCACTAAATTCTTGTTTATCTTTTCATTCGTTTTGATTTTTTTATCTAATTGCCCAAGAATATCAACAACTTTTTTCTGTAAATCCAGTGACGGTAAACGTATCGGTATTTGTTCAATTACATCTCTTTTCGAAATATTTACTTGAACAGATCCGCTCGATCTAGAAACTATCGCATTATATCCTTCCCTTGAGGTGAAAAAATATTGCAAATACTCTGGTAATATTTTGCCCGTGTCAGCTCTTAAGATCAACAAAGCTTGACTTATAATACCCTTAGGATCTCCTTCTTTTATTATTGAAACTTTTCCAACTGTACCTGAGCAGCTAATGATCAAGTCATTTGTTTTTACTTGGAATCTTTGCATCACATTAAATTTTTTGTCATCGATAAAATACCTAAAATCTCTATGATCATAGATTGCATGTTGCTGCTCATAAACCGGAATCCCTGCATCTTTCATATCTCCACGTTTTAACGCAGAGCCGAATGGTCCTCTAATATAGCCTTTCTTTTGTAACACGTCTGAAAGTTTGACCTGTTCTCTACAATCCACATTGGCACCTTCCTAACCTATATATTTCCTATGAGCATGTTTCACATTGCTCTGTTTAACCATTGCATACTGCAAGGTCGTATCTATTCGTTTATGCCCTAAGAGTTGCTGTAACTGTTCTATAGGCATTCCCTTATCAATCGCCATCGTCGCAAGTGTTCTTCGGAACTTATGCGGATGAACTTTTTGAATATCCAACTGCTTACCTATTTCACGCAGGCGAGATTCGATACCGCCTATCTTGATTCTCTCATGCGGAGAGCGCAGAGTGACGAACAATGCCGGACTATTATCCGTTCTGCTGTCAATGTAGTTTTGCAGATGAATCTTTGTCCGAGCATCAAAGTATACGATGCGTTCCTTATCACCCTTACCGAATACTACACATTCACGCTCGTTAAAGTTGATGTCTGCTTTGTTCAGCAAAACCATTTCACCGATACGCATTCCGGTAGAAGCAAGCATATCAATTATCGCTAAATCCCGAAGCTCTGTGCAGCTATCACGCATTTTCTCCAAATCCTCATCTGTATAAGTTTCCTTGATATTGGTCGCCGTTTTCACCTTGTGGATGCGGCGAACAGGACTTTTCAGAATGTAATCTTCATCCTCCAGCCAAGAGAAAAAACTGGATAAAATCCTACGGATATTGTCAATCGTCACACGACTGGATTGGTTCTTGCTTTGATAATCCGTCAAATAGGAACGCAGGTCTTCCGTCTGAATGTGGCGGATGTCTTTGTTTATCGAAGCTACCATCGTCTCAATGGTTGTGCGATAATATTTCAGAGTTTTTTTTGAACAGCCTTCAATCCGCTTTGCCGAAACAAAAGTATCTATCAGCTTTGGATTGTCGTCTGTATCCTTTTTTCCTATCTGTGCTGTGATCTCACAGCCAAACAGTGCCTTTTCAAGCACCTTTTGCAACTGCTGCATTTGGGCGTTGTCGAGGTGTGGCAGCATTTGCTGCATCACCTCTGAAATAATTTGTTGTTTCATAGGTCATTCTCCTTCAAATTTATTTTCCAGAGAACGACTCAACGGCAGTTCCGTTGGCTTTATCTCCCGCCGTTGGTGGGAGTATTTAGGTTAAACAAGAATTTAGCGGCTTAAATCTCGATGTCTGAGACATCAAGCTCGCCGGATATCAATTTAGGCAGCAAGTTGTCTCGTAAGGCGGAAAGGCGCATATTTTCAGCTTGCAAGGATTCTATTTCTTTATGCATCGGCAATGCTAAGCCGTGGAATTTCTGTATAATGTCGAGATCACTGTGCAAGTTTAGCTGTTTTATTAAAACCTGACTTATATTCTGCTGTGCAGAACCTACCGCAAGATTTATGAATTTTTGCTGTGACTCATATGCAATCTGAAATAGATATGTATATGGATAATTTTTGTTACAGAGAAGTGCACAGACTGCTTGGTTACAGGTCATCGGTTTAGAAATAACACCATATGCACCCACAGTAGCGCCATACATAGCAATCAAAACACTATGCTCTGGCAAAAGTTTCGCAGATGATTTTTTTATTGCTAAATCGTTAATATGCTCCTCGGTTTCATGAATGTAATTTCCAAGCAGTTCTTTGGATTTCACCCAACAAATTGAACTGTCAGAATAATATTCATCATGCTTCCGCGAAGGCGTTCCTCCGGATGTTGTAGCAACAACATCTCCAAGAGGTGTATCCATAGCAGAATCACAAAAAAGCCTTAAATAGAGTACATGCAGTTGCTGAAGTAAATTCTTGTTTATCCTATCATTGAGTGCAATTTTATCATCAAACGCCTTCAGGAATGAGCCGATTTTTTCTTGTTCAACTAATGGTGGAACATCAATTTCAAGATTCTTTACCACATCCGTCTGCACACGCTGTCGTCCAGATGAACCAACCATAGATTTTATTGCCAGCTCTCTTACTTCTGGGCTGCAAACGAGATAGTACAAATAGTCCTTATCAGCGATCCCTTCTTTTGCTCGGAATACGATATACTCCGTTGAGCCAAAGCCAACTTCTCCATCATTTAAGATTGAGACCTGAGCTGTTTTTCCGTTTTCTAAACACGGCGTGATTCGTGCCATAATTGTATCTCCGTTACGGAACTTCGTACCACCAGAAAAACATTCTTCAACATAATATGGAATATCGCGATAAAATGGGCGGAGCACATCCATAGGGATTTTCTTAGCTATAGCCCCTTTTTTTATTGTTTCTCTCGGATTGAAATCTGCAATATCAGAGAGCTTCTTCTTTGTCCATTCAGATCTCATACCCAATCGCCCCCAGCTTCTTTCTGATTTCGTCCTCCAGCTCATGCGACTTTGCAAACATTTCTGAAAGCTCAGATGTCAAACGATCCATCTTTTCTTCAAATGGCTCATCATCTTCTTCCTGCTCTTCAATACCTACATAGCGTCCAGGTGTAAGGATATAATCTTGTTTCTCAATTTCAGTTATATCTGTAACAGCACAGAAGCCCTTGATATTTTCAAGTGTTCCGTCAACAAAAGCTTCGTAGGTATCTGAAATCTTATGGATGTCTTCATCTGTCAGCTCACGAAGTTTTTTGCTCACCATGGTTCCCATCTTTCGAGCATCAATAAATAAAGTCTTTCCCGGTTGTTTTTTCTGCTTATTGATAAACCAAAGTGATACTGGAATCTGCGTTGTATAGAAAAGCTTAGTAGGCATGGCAACAATGCACTCAACTAAGTCTGCATTGATAATATTCTTACGAATATCACCCTCTCCGCCTGATTGAGAAGAAAGGGAACCATTTGCTAATACCATACCAATACGGCCTGCTGGTGCAAGATGAAAAATCATATGCTGAAGCCATGCAAAGTTGGCATTTCCTGCTGGTGGCGTTCCGTATTTCCATCGCGGATCTTCTTTTAGTGTATCCAATCCCCAATCGGAAAGGTTAAACGGTGGATTCGCCATAATATAATCTGCTCTCAACGTTGGATGACGATCATCAAGAAATGTATCTGCCGCATAGGTTCCAAGATCAGGCTCAATTCCACGGATTGCAAGATTCATCTGCGCCATCTTCCATGTAGTAGGGTTTGAGTCCTGCCCATAGATAGAAATATTGTTGATATTACCACTGTGATTCTCAACAAACTTCGCAGACTGAACGAACATACCGCCTGAACCGCAGCAAGGATCGTATACTCTGCCCTTAAACGGCTTTAATACCTCTACCAAGGTGCGTACTACACAAGATGGCGTAAAGAATTCACCACCACGTTTTCCTTCCTGTTCTGCAAACATAGAAAGACAATATTCATAGGTACGGCCCAGAATATCTTTCTCACTGCCATGTTCGATCATCTGGATGTTAGTGAATAAATCCACAACATCACCAAGTCTACGCTTGTCCAGCTCCGGACGTGCAAAGTTCTTAGGCAAAATATCCTTCAAACGCTTATTTTCTTTTTCGATGGCACGCATGGCATCATCGATCACTGTTCCGATTTCCGGAGTATGCGCTTTTGCTGCAATTTCACTCCAACGTGCACCAGCCGGCACAAAGAAGATACCCTCAGAAGTATATTCGTCGATATCCTCCTCGAATCCATCGCCTTCTTTTACAAGTTCCTGATGCTTATCATCAAATCTATCTGAGATATACTTCAAAAAAATTAATCCCAGAACAACGTTCTTATATTCTGATGCATCCATATTGCCACGAAGCACGCAGGCTGCATCCCATATTTGTTTTTCAAAACCGATATCGGCTGTATTTTTATCTGCCATTTTATTCTTCCCCTTTCTGTTTTACTGTTTTATCATATTTTATCAGAATTCTCGTTTAAAATCCTGTATTTTGCAATCAAGGGATCCACAAATAGTAAGAGGGCTTCTGCTGTTTTATTTACTTTCCTGTGATATTTCGCTTCTATAAAAAATCATCTTTCATCTTATAAGTCGGATAAGGAGCTGTCTCCTTGGCATCGAGGGTCACATCCCGCGACATCTGAATCACCGTTTAAACGCTGCCGCCATTTTGGGGCGATTCAGTTTTTCTCAGTCTATCTAAAAAGCAGATATGTTTCCCTATAAGAAAACCGGGCTTTTCATAAGGCTTCTCTGATGATGATTACCTTACAAAAAGCCCGGACATACATCGACTTTCGGTACTTATTTTTCTGTTCTTGTCAGCAGAGCCACGGTCTCGACGTGCATGGTTTGCGGGAACATGTCGACAGGGGTGACTTCCTTCACGGTATAGCCAAGTCCGGCGAGGATCTTCGCATCGCGGGCGAAGGTCGCCACGTTGCAGGAGACGTAGACGATGCGTGAGGGCTGCATGCCGGCCGCCGCGGATAGGACGGCCTCGCTGCATCCGGCGCGGACGGGGTCCATGACGATGACGTCGGGGCGAAGGCCTTCTTGGTAGAGCTTTGGCATGAATTCTCCGGCATCAGCAGCGTAGAATTCGGAGTTTTCGATATGATTGAAGGCGGCATTCTTCTTCGCATCTTCGATGGCTTCTTTCACGATCTCGATGCCGATGACGCGGCCGGCTTTCTTCGCAAGACAGAGGGAAATGGTACCGGTCCCGCAGTAGGCGTCGATCACTGTCTCTCCGCCATGGAGGTCGGCATAGGCGAGGGCTTTTTCATAGAGGAGCTCGGCCTGCGGCTTGTGCACCTGAAAGAAGGAGAAGGGGGAGACTTCGAAGGCGATGCCGCAAAGGGAGGAGGTCAGGGTCTTTTTGCCCCAGAGATGATGGATTTCTTTTCCGAGGATGGCATTGCCTTTGTGGTTCTGGACATTGTGATAGATGGAGACGACTTCGGGGAGAAGCTTTCTCATCTCGGAGACCCAGAGGTCGGCGAGCGGGAGTTTCTCCGTAGCGGTCACGATGACGGCCATGACTTCGCCGTGATCGCCGACGCGTCCCATGATGCGACGGACGCTGCCGCGGCTTGTTTTTTCGTTGTAGCCGGTGAGCTGATGGCGTGTCATGAAGCCTTGGGCAAAGCGCAGCAGACGGTTGTTCTCTTCTTCCTGAATGGCGCAGCTCGCGATCGGGATGACCTGATGGCTGCCCTGTCGGTAGTAGCCCATGACAGGGCCGCTCGTCACCTGACTGACGGGGACGGCCATTTTATTGCGGTAGTTCCATGGGTGAGTGGCACCGGCGATGGGGCGGACAAGGCTTTCTTCATAGCCGCCGATGCGCACCATCACGTCTTTCACGCGCCGCTCTTTCACGGCAAGCTGGCCTTCATAGGTGAGGTGGGAGATCTGACAGCCGCCGCAGGCATGGTAGGCCGGACAGGCGGGCGTGGTGCGATGCACGGAGGGGACTTCGATGGAAATGAGACGCCCTGTGGCGTAGGATTTCTTCGCCGTCACGATCATGGCCTGTACGGTCTCGCCGGGGAGAGCGCCGGGGACGAAGACGGTGAAGTCATCGACAGCTCCGATGCCTTCGCCGTGGATGCCAAGGTCGCGGATGGTAAGGGTGTATGTTTCGTTTGGTTTGACGGGAATGTTTTTCTTAGACATAGAATGCTCCAAATAAATGGTGACTAGGGACTAGGGATTAGGGATTAGGTATTGGGGTGTATTTAACTGGATAATCTCACTAGAGCCAAAATCGCTTGAGCAAAAGTGAGGAGTGAGGAATTAGGAGTGAGGAGTGGTGGAAGGGGCGCACAATTCATAGAGCGCCCCAATCCCCCTTTTTATATAAAAAACATGTGAGATTTTCATTTATAAAAATTCGCGGCGCTTTTCTTTTATTTTGCGCCGCACCACCCCCGTTGAACCTTCAGAACCTGTAGAACCTTCTAACCCTCTTCCCATTTCTCAATCACATCGTCCGGGATTTCAAAGTGCTGGTAGTCTTTGCGGCCGTCCCAGCTGCCGCCCCATTCGAAGCCGTACTTGGTGAAGATCTGGAAAGCGAGGTCCGACTCGTCGATCTTCATGGGGAAGTCACGGCTGCGGTCTATATAGGGGGCTCCGGCGGCTGGCTCGATGGAGAGCGCGCCGTCCACCATTTTGACATAGGGGTTGTAGAGCGGATTGATGTCGATCGCCGCGCCCATGCCATGCTTGGAGACTTTCGTCGTGTGGGAGATGAAACGGAAGTTGAAGGAGGAGCTGTTGTTGTCCGTCATCGAGCGTTCATCATCGGCATCGTAGTGGTCCACGAGGCGGATCTTCTCGATGGGATACTTGGCGGCATAGAGCTCTTCGAAGATGGAAAGAACGGTTTCTGCGATGCGGCGGTTGACCACCATTTCGCCGTTCTGCGTGTTCCCCTGGAGGTCCACATAGCGGACGCGGAGAAAGGCGAGGTCTTCGCGGGGGACGGTGCAGTCCACTTTGAATGATTTGCCTTTCATGATTTCGAAAATGGAGTCCGGAATGGGCTCAGCAGAAAAACCTTCTGTATATGGTGTCATGATGAGAGGCCTCCTTTTCGGGCTAAGGGAAATAGAAAATGATGGCATGGCGCAAAACCATAGGAAAACGCCGTGAGCTTTGCATGGATACATCTGTATCATACATCGCAAAGCGTCGCGGCGCTATAGGGAAAACACATGGGGCGTGCCGCCCCTTGATTGCGGATGAAAGATTCGGTTGAATGAGAAATTAGAAATGAGAAATTCGAAATGGTGGTGCGGCGCAAAAAAATAATGAAGCGCCGCAGAATTTTGATAGCGCTTCGCGCTGTCGTCATTGGAAGAGCACTCAAGAGATCCTCCTTGCAGAACGGTCAGCGTGCCAATTGCGCTATTTCGATCACCGCTTGCTTCTTAATCCCTAATCCCTAGCCACCAGCCACCAGCCACCAGTCACTAGTCACTTCTCCACATACGGTCCGAGGAGATTTTCGATGTCGATTCTCATGTAATTTTCTGAATCATTGGCGAGGTCGAAGGAGGCATTCAGCATGCACCAGAGCGTGATGACGCCGATGAAGTGGCTGACCAGGATGCGGCAGAGGATGGTCTTGGGGACATCGCTGCGGAGCTCCCCTTTGCCTTCGCCCTGATGGGCGGAGAGGATCTTCTCGAGGGCGAGATAGAGATCGTAGAGAGCTTCTGTATTCTGCTCGGGATGTGCGTGCTTGTTTTCCACGCTGTCACGAAGCCACTGACGGACGAGACGGACGCCGCTCCACATGCAGTCCTTGTAGATTTCGCTGAAATAGAAGCAGCAGCGCTCGATCGCGTCCCCTTCATGAGCGATGGCGCGCTCGATGGTTGCCATGGCTGTGTTGCGGGAGAGCTCGCGGACAACGTCTTCCTTGCATTCGAAGTAGTGATAGAAGGTGCCTTTGGCGACGCCGGAGTCCTTCGTGATGTCTTCCACCGATACATGATCGAAGCCGTGCGCGCTGATCAGGCGCTTGGCTGATTCGAGAAGCTTTGCTTTTGTCCGTTCCGCTTTCTTTGTGAGTGCCATGAGTCCTCCTTTAGATGATTTTATATTACGTATAGTATACAGGAAATCAAGAGGGGGTGCAATGACTGAAAGTCGAAACAGAGCTGACAGCTTCAATGGGAGCGGCGGCTGCTCCAGGATCCAGCTTTCCAGTCACTAGTCGCTCGCCATTTCCATTCGTTTGACACGCGCTCTTCTTTTGCGTAAAATAAGACAAGGGATACGCAAAATGTATCTGGCCCCCATGCGGGGCTTTTTTTATGCCCTTTTGGGGAAGAATTAGTGACTGGTGACTTGTGACTAGGGACTAGGGACTAAGAGACTGGGAGATTAGGAGATATCAGATATCAGACGCGAGACATCTGACTTCTATCCTCCGGCCTTCGGGCATCGCCACATATATATTCGCGGCGAAGCCGCCACCTTCATTCCTCATTCGAGCAAAGCTTTCAGCCCCAATCTATGGGTCAGCACGCCCCACGGGCTAACCCTGAACCCTTTTTGTACTCACACGAAATGAGGCATGCTTATGAAAAATTTCGATCTCATCATCATCGGCGCCGGTCCGGCGGGGATATTCACGGCGCTCGAGCTGGCTGATACAGGGATGTCCATCCTGATCCTGGAGAAGGGGCTGGATATTCGTGAGCGCATCGCGCTCAATAAGAACAGGCAGGCGAAGGCGGCTGACCGCTATGCGAATATCGTGTCCGGCTGGGGCGGCGCGGGAGCCTTCTCGGATGGGAAGCTGACGCTTACGACGGACTATGGCGGAAACCTGGATGATTATATGAATAAAGGCGAGCTCGCCCGTCTGATCTCCTATGTGGACGATGTGTACTGCCGCTACGGCGGGGCCGATCGCAAGGTCTACGGGGATGAGTACAAGGAGGAGCTGCATGAATTGAAGCGGCGGGCGGCAGCCGCAGACCTGTCCTTCATCCCGGCGCGCATCCGCCATCTGGGGACGGATGTGAATGGAGAGATCCTCTCCCGCATGCGTGACAGCTTGCCTGCCAATGTGACGGTGAAGTCAAAGTGTCCGGTGGATGCGATCCTTGTGAGCGACGGAGCTCTGCAGGGCGTCATGGCGGGCGGCGAGACGTACTGCTGCAAGTACCTTGTGGCCGCACCGGGGCGTGATGGGGCGGAGTGGTTCGCCGGGGAAGCGAAGCGCATCGGCCTTCAGACTGAGTCGAATGCGGTCGACATCGGCGTCCGTGTGGAGTCGCCGGCCGAGGTCTTCGAGCCGATCACGAACATCTGCTATGAGTCGAAGCTGGTGTATTTCTCCAAATCCTTCGATGACCGTGTACGCACGTTCTGCATGAATCCGTATGGCTTCGTCGTGACGGAGAATAACAACGGGCTCATGACGGTGAATGGACATTCGTATGCACACAAAAAGAGTGAGAATACCAATTTCGCCATTCTGGTCTCGAAGCAGTTCACCGAGCCGTTCCACGAACCGATCGAGTACGGGAAATACATTGCGACACTGGCAAACATGCTGGGCGGTGGGCCCATCGTGCAGCGTCTTGGCGACCTGCGCGACGGCCGTCGTTCGACGGCAGAGCGCATACGAAGAGGGCTGATCAACCCCACCATGCCCTCGGCAACACCAGGAGATTTATCTTTGGTCTTGCCATATCGCTTCTTAAAGGATATTATGGAGATGTTTGAAGCGCTGGATGAAGCATGCCCGGGAGCGAACTCGCGCCACACCCTTCTCTATGGGGTGGAAGTGAAGTTCTACTCCTCCCGCATCGCACTGTCTTCCCAGCTGGAGACGAAGATTCCCAATTTCTTCGCTATTGGTGATGGAGCCGGCATCACCAGGGGCCTTGCACAGGCCTCCGCCGCCGGCGTAGTCGTCGGGCGCGAGATTTGCGCCCGCATTGGTCAACCGAAGGGAGAACTCTGATGATACCGAGGTACACACGTCCAGTCATGGAAAAGATTTGGAACGAAAGAAATGAATGGCAGACAATGCTTGATGTAGAAATCGCAGCTTGCGAAGCAAATGCTGAGCTGGGCCGCATCCCGAAGGAAGCCGTCGAAGTGATCAAAGCGAAAGCAGACTTTGATGTCGACCGCATCCATGAGATCGATCGTGAAATCAATCACGACATCATCGCCTTCCTCACCAATGTCGGGGAATATGTAGGCGATGATGCCAAGTACATCCACATGGGCCTTACCTCCACCGACGTGAAGGATACCGGCCTCAATGTACAGATCAAACAGGCCTCCGCTGTCCTTCTGGAAGATCTGGAAAAACTGGCAGAAGTCCTGAAGAGAAGAGCGGTCGAATTCAAGTACACCCCGACCATCGGCCGTACCCACGGCGTCCATGCAGAACCGACCACCTTCGGCTTGAAGCTCCTGCTCTGGTACTCCGAGACCCTTCGCAACATTGACCGCATGAAGAGAGCCGCAGAAGAAATGGCTGTCGGCAAGCTGTCCGGCGCGGTAGGCACCTATGCAGACATCGATCCATACGTCGAAGAATACGTCTGCAAGAAGATGGGCCTTGCCAGAGAAGTCGTAGCGACACAGGTCGTACAGCGTGACCACCATGCTGAATACATCACGACCTTAGGCGTCATCGCCGGCACCCTCGCCCAGATGGCTCTCGAAGTCCGCCACCTGCAGAGAACCGAAGTAAGAGAAGCGGAAGAATACTTCAGCCCGAAGCAGAAAGGCTCCTCTGCGATGCCGCATAAGAGAAATCCGGTCAAGTCCGAAAGAATCTGCGGCATGGCCCGTCTCATCCAGGGCTACAGCCTCCCGGCCTTCGAAGACATCCCGCTCTGGCATGAAAGAGATATTTCCCACTCCTCCGTCGAACGCGTCATGTTCCCAGATGCGACCATCGCTTTGGACTACATCCTCTCGCAGACCACCGACCTTATCGACAAGCTCCTCGTCTATCCGGACAAGATGCTCGCGGATCTCAACCTCACCGGCGGCCTCATCTACAGCCCGCGCGTCCTCCTCGCTCTCGTAGCGAAAGGCGCTTACCGCGACACCGCATATCGCTGGGTACAGAGAAATGCGATGAAACGCTGGCTTCAGGGTGAAGATTTCTACGAAAATCTTTGCAAGGATGAAGACGTCAGAAAGTATCTGAACGAAGAAGAAATCAAAGCCTGCTTCGACTACAAGCCGATGCTCGTCCATGTAGATGAGATCTTCGCTCGTTTCGGACTGTAATCCACTCGTCAAAAAAGCCTCGACCCGTAAGGGCGAGGCTTTTGGCGTGAAGGGGGGATGGCGGAGTTCTTAGCCGCGCGGCTATGAACGGATATCATTTTATGATATGATACAAGCGGTGCCATCGTAAACGATAGGCGGTTAAGGAAACACTGATTCAATCGTTGTCAGATTTCATTCTTGGATTTTTATATAGAGCGAGGAATCATTTGACGCGAATAGCGAGCTATTTAAGGAAGATGATGACGAAGCTGTGTATAAAAATCCATATGAAATCCGACTCTGCGATTGAATCAGCGTTTCCTTAAATGAGGACCCCGAAAGGGGGATGACCCATATGACGAAATACGATTTTTTTACGATCGTCTTTTTGGTGAGTATGTGTGTTATAGCACTGACAAAGTGACCAATAGAAAAGCCGCCTTGCTCCTGACAAGATGAGGCGGTTTTTCTTCTTGAAATAATGGGGTCATGACCGTTTATCGGATGGCACCGTTTCTATTTGTATTGTAAGACATTTCACGAAAGAAAGCAAGGAAAACACGGATGAATTGATCCTGCGCATGATTCTCTTTCCTCCGGCAGGAGCTGCTCAAAGGGGCGGAGGTTGGCTTTGCGCATGCGATATTTTCCTGATGGCGCTATCCAATCGTTAGCATTTTATGGTATGATACAGGCGGTGCCATCGTAAACGATAGGCGGTTAAAATTGAGACCCCGAAAGGGGGATGACCCATATGACGAAATACGATTTTTTAACGATCGTCTTTTTTGCGAGTATGTGTGTTATAGCACTGACCAAGTGACCAATAGAAAAACCGCCTCGACCCTGACAAGTTAGGCGGCTTTTCTACTAACAATAAATGGGGTCATGACCGTTTATCGGATGGCACCGTTTCTATCTGTATTGTAAGATATCCAGCGAAAGAATGCAAGGTAAACCTATGGACTTCTTTTACTTGATCGGCGGCGCGGCTGTGCTGCTGCTGACATTTCTGCTGCATCGCTTGGGAAATGCCTGGATCGATGCACTCTATGCCTCGCATCGGGACATCCTGACATTTCCTTTGGCCGTCAAAGAACGGGGACGCTTGCGGCATTTTCTTCTCCCGCTTGCTTTTCTTCTCTGCGGCGCGCGCGCGGTCTACATCGCATCAAGCCCTGTCGAGCTTTTCTTCCTGCTCTTCGCTTCCGCGTTCCTTCTGCTCATGACTGCGACCGACTTCGAGCAGTACTGCCTCTTTGACGCGATGATGCTTCCCTTCGCGGCGGGCGGTCTTCTCCTCTCGCTCATCCAGCTTCCCCTACTGACCGATCGTCTCATCGCAGCCGCGGCGGGCGGCGCGGCCTTCCTTGTGCTCGCCATCCTCTCGCGTGGGGCACTGGGCGGGGGCGACGTGAAGCTCATCGCGGCGCTCGGCCTCTGGCTGGGGACCGATGCTCTCCTCTTCGTCACGATGGCCGGTATCGTCTTTGGCGGTCTCGCTGCCCTTCTCCTGATGCTCCTCCGGCTCAAGAAGCGCAAGAGCGCCTTCGCCTACGGCCCCTACTTCGCACTGACGGCGCTCGCGCTCTTCATGATGCGGAGTGTGTAGTGGAAATGGGTTCAGGGTTCAAGGTTCAGGGTTCAGGGGTGTGGAGGCAGCTTTGCCGCGAGTATATATGAGGTGATGCCCGAAAGTGGTATTCAAGTGACTGGTGACTAGGATTCTCCGGCATCGTCATCCCGAGCGTAGCCGAGGGATCTCTACTGCACTGCGGGAATCAGCGTGTATGTGCAGGGGAAAACGATGTCTTGGTGTTGCCTCACATCAGGCGATGAGCGTTCTGCAATAAAGATTTCTCGGCTACGCTCGAAATGACGACGGCGCGAAGCGCTATCTAAACTTCGTGGCGTTTCCATATTTTTATGCGCCGCACCACCATTCCTAATTCCTAATTCGAGCAGAGTTTTCGTACACAATCAAGGGATGGCACACCCAAGGGCTAACCCCGAACCCCGAACCCTGAACCCCGAACCCTGAACCCCGAACCCTGAACCCTGAACCCTGAACCCTGAACCCTTGCCCCCTTTTTCTTATCCCCTTGCTTCATACCAACCGCCCATATCTATTCCAAAACAGCATACAAAGAAAAATCGTTTGACAGATGGCTCTTTGCCGTGTATGATTATTTCAACTCAATACCCCATGCGATGACTGGGATCAAGTGATATGATGTTCTTTTCAGAGAGCCGATGGTTGGTGAAAATCGGCAGAAAGCATATGACGAACTCTCCCAGGAGCTCCGGATCGAAGCAGTGATGCCGTAGAGAAGGCGGAAGTCCCCGTTATGGATGAACCATGAAAGTATAATGCAGGGTGGTACCGCGAAACCTCGCCCCTGTCTCGGAAGAGACAGGGGCTTTTATATTATACGAAGTGGAAGAGAGATAAGCACAGAGTGGTACAGCGCAGACGCGCCTCTGTCCGAGGGATCGGACGGAGGCGCTTTTTTCTTTCATGGTGAGTGATAAATCAGGGTGGCACCGCGGAAAACCGCCCCTGGGAGAGGAAAGCCTCTTTCAGGGGCGGTTTTTTGATCCATGTAAACTAGGAGGAGACACAAATGATGCATATGAGAAAAGTAATGAAGACGATCGGTATTTGTTCCATGGCTGCCATCATGATGGCAGGTCTGTCCGGCTGCGGCGGCAAGACGGGGGGCGCGGTGTCTTCCGGCGCGAAGAATGCGGCGAAGATCGGTTTCACGGCGGCGCTGACGGGCGGTGCGGCCGCATATGGCAAGTCGGAAGAGGAGGGCGTGCGTCTCGCTGTCGAAGAAATCAATAAGAAGGGTGACTTCCCGATCGATCTCCTGGTGGAGGATACGAAGGCTGTCCCGGCGGACTCGATGAATGCGACGAAAAAACTGATTCAGGAGAAAGTCTCTCTGATCATCGGGCCGATGACGTCCAATGAGGCGAAGGCGGCGGGTCCGATCATCCAGAATGCGAAGGTGCCGTCTCTGGAGATTTCTGTCACGGCAGAAAACATCACGGACATCGGAGACTGCATTTTCAGAAATTCCGTACCGGAGTCGAAGAATATCCCGCAGACGGTGAAGAAGACGCACAAGCTCTTGGGCTATAAGACCGCAGCGATCCTCTATGCCCATGACAATGAGCAGCATGTGACCGCGCAGAAATATTTCCAGAAGACGATGGAAGAAGAAGGCGTCCAAGTCATCGACGTCGAGACCTTCGGCAGCAAGGACAGCGAGTACTCCGCGCAGCTGACGAATATCCAGCACAAGAATCCGGATGTCATCGTCGTATGCAGCTACTATCAGGAAGGCTCCCGCATCCTGAAGAAGATGAGAGAGATGGGCATGAACCAGCCGGTGCTGGGGGACAATGGCTTCGTTTCGCCGGAGCTGGGCAAGATGGCAGGCGCGGCAGCGGACAATGTCTACGTCTCCTCCATGTGGTCGGCGGATCGCAAGGATGAAAAGGTGCAGAAATTCGTGGAGAACTACACCAAAGCCTATGGCCGTGCGCCCGACCAGTTCGCCGCCAGTGCGTATGACGGCGTCTATATGGCGATGGATGCGATGAAGCGCGCGGGTACGACCACCGATCACAAGAAGATCCGCGATGCGCTGGCACAGATGAAGGACTTCAAGGGTGTCTGCGGTACATTCAGCTTCGATGAAAAGCGGGATCCGGTCGTCGATCTGATCCTGATGAAGATGCAGGATGGGAAATTCGGCGTCGTGGATGTGAAATAAAAGGTTGATGGGTTCGAGGGAAATTAGGAATGAGGAATGAGGAATTAGGAATGAAGGTGGCGGCTTCGCCGCAAATATATATGGGGCGATGCCCGAAGGTCTGCGGATAAGCAGGTTTCCCGTTTGGGATTCCCTGACATCGACCGCCTGACCGCCAACGACAAAGATTTCTCGCTTACGCTCGAAAT
>OIXL01000304.1_pt1 | contig 26646 bp, 19 predicted proteins | sample 1587761 | NCBI WGS metagenome assembly OIXL01 (sample SAMN03283246) | human gut metagenome | biome: human-associated habitat; material: feces | host: Homo sapiens | place: Peru | collected 2012 | reverse complement strand
GAAATCGGTCACATGCACATATATAATAATGACATCATCTGCCATTGCGGAAAAACAGGATGCATGGAAACTGAAACTTCTGGATCGGCACTGCTCCGCAAGATGAACCAGAAACTGCAGGAAGGAGGAACTTCCGTACTCACCGACAAGGTGATGAAACAGCACCAGAAACTCACCCTCCAGGACATACTTGACGCCATCCAGAAGGAAGACGTGCTCAGCATCGAATCGCTGCAAAGGATGGCTGTGGAGCTGGGTACCAATCTCGCTGGAATCATCAATACCTTCAATCCGGAGATGCTTGTCATCGGAGGAGACCTGTCTGTAACAGGAGAATATCTCACCCAACCTATCTGCATGGGAATCAAGAAGTTCTCACTCAATATGGTAAGTGAAGACTCGCAAATCGCAACTTCTCTCCTCAAAGACCAGGCTGCTCTCATAGGAGCCTGCCTCATGGCTAGGAGCAAGATACTGCTGGGACATTTCTAAAGTAATCAGATATTTCAACTATTCATTAATAATATTATTAATCGGTTATTGACATAGCAAAAATCAACAACCAAAAAATTTAAACAACTATGCGCGTAATTATCGAAAAGAATTACGATGAGCTGTCACGTTGGGCAGCTCGTCACGTTGTGGAGACTATCAATGCTTTCCACCCAACAGCAGAGAAACCATTTGTTTTGGGTTTGCCTACTGGTTCATCACCAATGGGTATGTATGCCGAAATCGTTAAGGCAGTAAAGGCTGGCGAGGTTTCTTTCAAGCATGTACTTACCTTCAATATGGACGAATACGTAGGTCTTCCTGAGTCTCACCCTGAGAGCTACCATTCATTCATGGCTCGCAACCTCTTCGATCACATCGACTGTCCTAAGGAGAATATCCACATCCTGAACGGTAACGCTGAGAACCTGGAAGAAGAGTGTGCACACTATGAGCAGATGATTGCTGAGGCTGGCGGCATCGACCTTTTCATCGGTGGTATCGGTCCTGACGGTCACATTGCGTTCAACGAGCCATTCTCTTCACTCAACTCTCTTACCCGTGTGAAGACTTTGACAACTGATACCCGTATCGCTAACTCCCGTTTCTTCGACGGCGATATGAACAAGGTTCCTAGCACAGCTCTCACCGTAGGTGTTGGCACTGTTATGGCTGCTAAGGAAGTAATGATTCTCTGCAACGGTCACAACAAGGCTCGTGCTCTCCAGGCTGCTATCGAGGGTCCTGTTACACAGGCTTGGACCATCAGTGCTTTGCAGACTCACAAGCACGGCATCATCGTTTGCGATGAGAGTGCTACTGACGAATTGAAGGTCAGCACATACAAGTACTTCAAGGATATCGAGAAAGACAATCTGTAAAAAAACAGATAGTATCTGAATTCATACATTGTACAAGAAAAAAGGTTGGCGCCCTTCTGCTGAGAGGCAGGAGGGCGTTTTTTTGTTGAGAAGAGCTTTTTCTTTGAGATGTTTTTTATTAAGATAGGCTTTTTATTGAGCAAAAGCTTGGAAAATAGTAAGAAAAGCCGTACCTTTGCAAACAAAAAGCAAAACTACAGATATGAAAAGAATCAAAATGCCACTATTGGCAAGAATCATCGTTGCTATCCTATTGGGTGTAGTTCTCGGCAATTTCTTCAATGAAGCAACCGTCAGATTGTTTCTCACCTTCAATGGAATCTTCAGCCAATTCCTCGGTTTCATGATACCGCTCATCATCATCGGTCTCGTAACACCTGCCATTGCCGACATCGGTCATGGAGCAGGAAAGCTCCTCCTTGCCACTGTGGGTATCGCCTTTGCCGACACCATCCTGGCAGGTCTGCTAGCCTATGGCACCGGCTCGGCACTCTTCCCGCACATGATTGCCAACTCAGCCCATGTGGCAGTTGATAAGGTAGAAGATCTCAAACCCTTCTTCGAAATCAAGATACCTGCCATGGTAGATGTGATGAGTGCCCTTGTGTTCTCGTTCATAGCTGGATTGGGCATTGCCCATAAAGGCAGCCGCACCATGAAGAACATCTTCCAGGAATTCAAGGAAATAGTGTCTGGCGTCATCGCCAAAGTCATCATCCCTCTCCTGCCCCTTTACATCTTCGGCATCTTCCTGAACATGACTTTCTCTGGCGAAGCCTACCATATTTTGCTCGTCTTCGCTCAGATTATCCTCGTGATTCTCGTGCTCCATATCGTGATATTACTTTACGAATATCTGTTGGCAGGCGGCTTGACTCATAAGAATCCGTTCAAGCTGCTGCTCAATATGTTACCAGCCTACTTTACGGCTCTCGGCACCTCATCATCAGCAGCCACCATTCCGGTAACACTGAAGCAGACCTTGAAAAACGGCGTCACCGATGGCATTGCCGGATTCACCATTCCGCTCTGTGCCACCATCCACCTCTCGGGTTCAATGATGAAGATTACCTGCTGTGCGCTAACCATCTGTCTCATCAATGGTATGCCGTGCAATCTCCCTCTCTTTCTCAACTTCATCTTCGTGCTCGCCATCTGTATGGTAGCAGCTCCGGGAGTTCCGGGAGGAGCCGTCATGGCAGCGCTAGGTCCGTTAGCCTCAGTTTTAGGTTTCAATGCTGATATGCAAGCGCTCATGATAGCCCTCTATATTGCGATGGACAGTTTCGGAACCGCCTGCAATGTAACGGGCGATGGCGCTATCGCCGTTGTCGTGGATAAGATATTCAGAAAGGATTAATAAAAAATAAAAAGGTGTGTCATTAGTCCATGACACACCTTTTTTATATATAAAACCAACTGAGCTTACTTGCGAAACTTCGATTACCGGGTATCATTTGATAAATCATTTTGATGCCTTTTAACAAAAGCTTCGATTCTGACGGGTATGTCAGAATCGAAGTGCAAGCCAATCATCCAACTTCACGTTCTGGAAGGTATGGATGCCCAGTTTCTCGGCAGCTTGGCAGTTTTCCTTCAGGTCATCGATGAAGAGGGTTTCGTCGGGATGGATGTTCGCCTGCCTGATTACCTCCTCATAGATGCGGGCATCAGGCTTTGCCAGATGCATTCTCTGAGAGAGGAAACACTGCTCGAAATAATCCTCTGCCCCATGGTTCTGATAAGGGAAGAGATGCTCCACGCAATAATCCCAATGCACATCAATGGTATTGCTCAAGAGGAAGAGGCGATAGCCAGCCTTCTTCAACTGCAGGAGTCGCTCCTTTTTGTTATCAGGAATCTCCACCAGCATCTTGTTGGCAGCATTGATGATCTCTTCATTCGTCACATCAGCTCCTGTCAACTCACGGGCTGCATCGCAGAACGCTTCGGTGGTAATCATTCCCACACCCAGTTTGCTCATCAGCTTCATCCCTTCACTCTGGGGATTCGGATTCGCCAGTTCCCCCATTCCTATCGCCTTGAAAGCCCCGATGCATCCTTCCGGATTGAGTTTCACCAAGACATTACCTAAATCGAATATGATATTCTTGTATTGCATAATCTATACCTTATTATAAATAGCACTTTTAATTTTTTATCAGATACTTACTGCAAAGTTACAGTAAATTCCAGAGAGAGCAAATGATTTGAGGAAGGAATGCATGGATTATAACATTTATTAGTAAAAGAAGAAAGCTTATAATCAGGAAAAGGTTTTCCTAATATAATGCCACTATTGCCACGCTATAAGATAGCTAACTGATATTCAACAATTTAAGCGTGGCAATAAGGGCATTTTCTGTTGCCACCAATTGCCACCTAATGCCACGCTACGGCAAAAAAGCCATTAATAGAAAATGTCTATAATAATATAGCTGATAACTTTCGTTTATCTATCATAAAAACCGTAACTTTGCACCAGAATTTTAAACGAAACAAGAATAATGATGGAAACAAGAAAAGAAATAGCAGCAGAAAAGAAGCGTTGTGGATCACACAACTGCACCCAGGCAGTGGTTTGTACCTATTATGATTATACGGGTATGGACGAAGAGACACTTAGAAATGTGGGCAATGCCTTTGCGGCAGGAATGGGTAATATGGAAGGAACCTGCGGCGCCCTAGTAGGAGCTGGAGTGGTATTGGGGCTTGCCACAAAGGATAAGGCTAAGTCTGTCAAGGCGATGCGACAGATTATGACTCAATTCCAGCAGCGCAACGGAGCTACCCAATGTAAGCTTCTCAAAGGTGTGGGTACAGGTAAGATACTCAGAGAATGCCCACTCTGCGTAGCGGATGCGGCAGAACTGCTGGAAGAACAATTGGATAAACTAACCGATAAGTAGAAGGCAATGGCAAAATACAAGGCGCAAAGCGAGCACGTTCAAGGCAAGATAAGCCCTGTATTTGACTGATGATATAAATAGAATAACGATATGAATTTACAGCAACTGAAATACATTGTGGCACTCAACCGCTTTCGCAATTTTGCGAGAGCGGCAGAGGCTTGTCAGATTTCGCAGCCTACACTCAGTGCCATGCTTGTGAAACTGGATGAAGAACTGGATACTCGTATCTTCGAACGAAACAACAAGACTGTATCTCCCACAGCATCAGGCAAGAAGATTATCCGTCAGGCTGAAACGGCATTGCAGGAAATAGACCGCATCTCAGAAATCGTGATGGAAGAAAAGGGAGAGATAGGTGGAAAGTTGTCGACAGGTGGACGATAGCACCGTACCGATACCATACTATCACAGTAAACGATACCAAGATTTAAGCTTCGCTTGTTGAATCCACATCATCTACTCTTATAATTCGGAGTGGTTGTTCGGAATTTCCGAACAACCACTCCGGCACAAAAATATAATAGCCTTACTCTACATCAAACTCCAAACCTAATTGACTGGCCGATTCCTTGATACTCTTGAATGTTGGCGAGTTTTCTGTCAATGGATTTTGTTCGGTACTCTTGGCTGTAAACTTGATATCAATCTTCAAATTGTTTTTCTTTAGCGTATTGACAAAGCTAGTAAAAAGCTGAGTCCAATTCTCAATAGGAACACTACCACTAATGGTAACCTTGCTATATGTTTTTACTTCATTTTCTGAAGAATCAGAATTTGAAGGATTAATAGTTTCATTACCTGGTGTTCCCCATGAAGAACTAGAACCGCCAAAGACACCAGTTGAACAAGATGTGCCTCCGCTAAATTCCGTTCCTACCGCAGAAGATGATGCTGTTTCTGAGCTTGACTCAGGCTTCATTACTATCGAAGAATCAAGTAACCAAAGATCCTCCCAACTACACTCCAACATAAAAGGAACTTCCTCATTATGATAAATCTTGGTATACTTGCCTTTAATACCCACACCAACATTAAACAAACCTTCTTGGCAGTATTTGTTCACTGTATTTCTAATGGCATCCCTGCTTGCTATCATTGGTTTGTCGTCAAATCGCAAGAAAGTCTCGTAGAGATCCTGCACATTAATAGGACGTCCTACTTCCGGCAACAGATTATTACCATAAAGCTTGGCTCTACCAATGGAATTGAGAATCCATTCTTCCTGTTCCAATTCGCCCATCATATTCTGGCGAACTTGCGAAGAGAAATCCAAGGCGTAAGCCTTCATCTCATAATACTCAATACCATTCTTACCACTGCTCTTGGCTACAATGTTATAAGCTTTTATTAAAGCAGAATCCACTTGTCTATCATACTCTTTCTTGCGACTTTGGATATCCTGTTTTTGGTCAGCCTCTAATCTTCCAGCATACTCTTCTAATATCTTATTGCAAGCCAGCAAATCACAATATTGATTATTTAAAGCTGCCCTACCTGCCTCAGAACATACCAAATAGAAGATGGTATTACGATAGATTCTATCGCTATTACCTTTCTTTCTAGCAATTTGGTTGATTGCATGTTCAAGCGAAGACGATTTACCACTTGTCGGTTGGGCATAGCTAGGCGACATAATAACCAATGTAAGAGACTTTTGTTCCGGAACATCTCCTGTTGGAGCAACCAAGACATTCAATCCCTTACCTTGAATATAGTTAGCAGATATTTGCAGTCTCTTGAGTATCTCAACCTCTACATCAGCATCCTTTATCTCTGCCTTAGCTTGTTGAAGAAGGATGTTCACGTTAGCTTTAGATTCAAACCAATAGCTAGCTTCTCCCACCTTAGAAGTATGCAAATAATGCGCACGCTGTTCCAACTTATTGAGTGCACCATCCACATCGTTATGATTGAAAGCCTTCGGACGAAGCAAGCAAAGTTTAAGTTCCTTTATACTAAGTCCTTTTTGCTTGACTCCCACTGATGCCATCAATAAGGTAGTAGCAATGCCTTGGGTAAGACGATACTGACAGAGATTGCTTTGCGGATCCATCTCATCTACAATACGAGCATTACTTGATGTACCATATACATCTGCAGTCATCACACTATCCCAGTTGCTTCCCATCAAATTGGTGATTGTACCTGTAAGAGAATTCAAATTCTCCAAATAGACATCAGAAGTATGAATCAATGTCTGCGGACCATTCAAAGAATCTTTTCTTTTCCAAAGATCCTGCACAATAGAAGCCAAAAGACGAAGCACACCACGAGTTCGTTGGAACTTACTGTCACTCCCCCAACGATTACGGAACATATCTATCAGTTCTGGGTGGAAAGGGTAAGACTTCTTGATTTTATTAGCATATTCCAACTTATCGCAGCGTTCCGGCAAATCGGTACGACGGTTGTGATACATATCCTTATATCGCTTAGCTACCAAATCCACAACCTGTTCGTCATTGATTTGATCAAACAATCTTCGACGAATCACCTCATAAACTTCCTCATCATCGACAGGTTTTACCCCTGTACCAATTCTTACAATACGATCATGTAAAGCATCAAGTACCTTCTGACCTAATTCTGAGTTTGCCATTTCTGACTTACTGGCAGGTAAAGTAGCAATTAAGACACAACGAGGTACACTGGATACCACCTGAGTCAATGTCTGCATAAAACTGACTGTTTGGTCATAAAGATAACCATCCCTTCCCTTTTTACTTGCAGCCTTTACACAGTAATCGGCAAGCTCATCTATCAAGATTAATGAAGTCTTGGCTTCTATCAGGATAGGCTTGAAGATTGGAGCACTAGGCGCAATACGATCTTCATCATTACGACGCACTTGCTCATAACCTTTCACTCCACCCAACTGATAGGCAATTTCACCCCATAGAGTATGAATCGTTATACCTTCTTCCGTTGTTCGCCCCTGTACAATATCATTCGTATCATTGGTGAACACCGCAACCTTGGCATTTTCAAACTGGGGCTGTGCATCAGCAGGAAGGATGTTGGCACAAGATTCCATCTGCAAAAGTTGAGAACCACATTTAATAATATGGTAAAGCGAAATCAAGGTATGGGTTTTACCACCACCGAAACCAGTCTGCAGAGAGATGACTCGATTTTCTGTCTCCATTCCGTTCAACGCAGTTACCACTCGTTTCGTGATGTCTCTCAATCCTGCAGTTACATATGTCTTCTTAAAGAACGTAACAGGGTCACGATAAACTTCCGGTCCCACTCCCATTACCACATCATTCAGATTAGCCGCAAATACGGATTCATCCAATTTACCCGAACGAATATCGAAATGGGGGATACAATTTTGAAACCAAGGACGCAATGGCGAACCATCATCTAAGATATGGACGTTAGCTGGCGATGAAGTTACTGTGGTTACAGGTATACTTGGAGCTACGGCAGCAGGAGTATAAGTCTGCTTATCACGAAGACGCTCCACCTCCTTACGAAGATCAGGCAAACCAAGTATATTAGCCACTTGCTTCATATTACTAAAGGTACGCTCTATCTCATCCTCAGTAATCGGAGCAAAATGCTGACACTTATTACGCACTCCTTTGATTTCACTCAAACAGGTTTCTATGCTATAGGTTTTAGCCTTATCTCCACCTATATCTTTTGTCAGTTCTTCTCTAAACTTATTTGGCAAGAATGTCAAATTATTATAGTCGATGAGAAGTTCTGGTTCAGTACCTTGTCGCTGTCCATCATTCCATGTTTTCTGGAAGGTTGGGGTTAATCTTTTAAAGAACACACCTTCCCATGGCTCGCTAGGGAAATAGCGAGTAATCAAGCTAACCGTATATGGGCGCATCGCTTCAAGGAAGACACCCAACGCCTCATGTATATTCTCAGTCTTCATTGTTTCTATATTTTAAAGTTATAACACTTACTTAAAATCAAGACTTGCTTCATAATGCGTCTGTTGTTTGTGGCAGTTCTGACGCAAGTCTTCTGCATTTTGCAATAAACCTTGTACATCCTTGAGGTCATCACAAGCTGGCAGCAATTCCTTTAATGTAGCAAGAAGTCTCCAAAAAGGAGAACTACTCTCCGGGGCTATATTAGCTACAAACTTAAGGATACTCTGCCGATTACCTTCTCTCCAAAGCAAGATGGCTCGGTGAGCCTGATCTATAAGAGAATCATTAGGACGAGTTCCATCCTGAGCATAGTTAAGATGTTCAACAGCCATAGCTATATGCATTTTCTTTCCTTCGAGAATCAATAAATGCTTATGTTTGATATCATTGATATCTACATTTACTCCTACACGAGTAAACTTGGTAGCATCATCATAATCAGTCTCACCCGCTCCATTCATTTGCAACCACCCAACATAGAATTTGGTATAATCATCACCCTGCACTCCAGCAAGTAACGCATCAAAGGCTGCATTTCGTGCCATCTCCAAAAGTTCACCAACAGAAACCTCACTACCATCAGCTTTCTCAACTATCTTATAGCGACCAAACTCACTCACTGCCTGTCCGAAACAAGCGGTCAATAAGTCGGCACCTCGGAAGCCTAACTCATAGAGAGATTCCACCTCTTCCTTTACCTTTGCCTCAATATCTCGCTTCACCTCTTTATATTCACCAAAGCCTCGTCGCTCAGATGGACGGCAAGCAACAGTTACAGAAGATTCGAGAGCAGTACCAGCATTAGCTAAAGTTCTTGCAGAACGTTCGGTATCAATTGGCCAAGACCCCGTAATATTCATTCTTGCATCAAGAATAGAATTACAAAGAGTTGTCCAAGCCTCAGTACTTTGATGTGCAAACATTATACTCACAACATCACTCGTTTGTAATTCTATCGCGTCAAGTATCTGCGTCAACTTATTTTCGAAATGTCTTTTAGCCTCTTCCACACTATTATTATGATAATGCTTTAGTGCCGTACACTCTTCCATTTTAGGAGTTTGTGGTGTAGAAAAATTCAAAGAATATATATCCCCCAAACTACGCTTAAGCCAAACATAAAAGAAATCCGACAAATCAGCATACGCCATAGCATCATAATAAGGAGGATCTGTTACAACAGCAGACAAACTTTTTTTCGCAAATTGTTCTTTTTCTCCACTTGATGCATTTATTACTTTCGCTGCAAAACAATTAGAACATTCAGACTCAATATAACGAAGTATCCATTGTAATTGATTAAAAGCACTACCAGTGCTTGAACAAAATGGATTTGCCTCAGGAAAATCAAACGTCATAGCTAAAGCCTGTTTACTAAATGCCCCTACATTATTTTCACGTAATTCACTCCATCTGTTTAACGAAGTATTTGCTATAGCAATTCTATCCAAAAATATTGCCAAATAACACAACAATGCTTTTCCATACACAGAATTTGATATTTGCATTTTTATTTTTAACATATTTTTCACAAGATATTGCAATGTTACTAATTGGCGCCTAGTAAACATATCACTCCATTTAGTAAATCCCCATATAGAGATATCTCCTCCTGTTGTATGCGGAGCCATTTTTTCTTGTGGAATTTCAACATCAGGTAAATGAGTTTGCAACCGATGAATAAAAGAATCTGTTGGAACAGTATAGCTTTTTCCATTCGAGTTTTCACCTATAATTGCAAGAATTTTAGTATTCTTAGAGGCAATTACCTGCTCTCTCACTTGTTGATTATCCGTTATGCTACCACAACAAGGACAAGTCAAGGCTCCTTTATTATTCCATCCCGGCATTACCTTCTCATCATACTTCCCTTCCTTAATCTGAAACTGAATATCCTTGCCATGAATAATCGGATTGAGATAGACCTTTTTCTTGGCAGTATTTGCCAAATAGAACTGCTTCAACAAAGGCACTTCAGCTCCACAGCTAGGATTTGAACACTTTACCGTTCTTGCCCAATAATACGCAATCGGCTTATTACCTTTCTCGTCAGTAGGATACAGATACCCCACCTCTTTCTCCGTCATTTTCAGCAATTCCTTGGCATAGTATTCCACATCCCAACTCAATCTGTTCGGGATATGATAGTTTTTTTCTGTATCCACTATGATATTACGTCCTAATTCTTGCGCCATCTTAACACCTTGCTCCCCGTACTTCTTCTTAAACTCAACCTCACTATAAACAATAGGTTTACCATATTTCTGAGGAAACTCGGCTGAACCACGCTCGATGATATGCGCCACTGGGTTGATGTCATTACCATAGCTACGACACCCTAGGCGTGCCGCCTCCAAAGGAATGGCGCCACCACCTGCAAATGGATCAAAAACCGAAGGCATCTCATTCTGGAAATGAGCAATGGCATCTTGCAAATTCTTTTCCAACTTTTCCACTTCTGGTGTTTCTAGATGTCTATCTACTACTCCATAAAGCACATCCTCAGCCTCAGCAATAGCATCAAAAGATGCATCAAACTGGCGATGCAAACTCTCATAACCTAATTCAGGCTCACGCTCGGCATGATAAGCCACATAGATTAACTCACGAGCCATACGAAGAATCTTCTTGTTGTTCTTGTTTTCCCATTTGATAAGTGAACCATCAGAGAGTTGCTCCTTAGGTGGTGTACTCTTGCCTGCCAACATATTCTGCTGGCATTTATCTGAGAATTTACCGATGAACATCATCAATCGGTTACGAAGATTGTCTTCCATCGGATCAACAATGGAAGTATATGGAATATCCTTATAAGGCATATAGACATCTATCGGCAACATGCCATCCATTCGTGGTCCCAATATCAATTCCACTGCATCACGAAAAGCCTGCGGACAAAGAGGGTCCAACGGGTCGGGAACCAGACTGGCAAAAACGATGGCACGGCAAACTGGCAGTGGGCGGCGCGCCCACCACAGATGCAAAGTGGAGATGTGTCCATGACGGATGGACTTATCTCTCACACTTTCTGCAGAAATCTCCTTGATAGGCAAGGCTACCTCTATTAATTTCTTTGCTTTCATAAGCTATATTTTGCTCCTTTCTATCATTCTTACTTTTTCATTATTTTTCTGGATGTTACATTGTCTCATGCGCTTGCCATTCGGCAAGAGGAAGAAAGAACTGTACACCCTTAGTCTTACGCTCAAAGTTCATAGTCTGCGCAGGATTGCATATCAAATGCAACTGAGGTTTGGCAGCACAATCGGTAACGATATAAAGCCAGGCTCTATCACCCAACTGGGCAAGACGATTCATCTCATTCTCACTGAGCATTACGCCATCTGTACCACTTCTACCCTTTACCTCAATATATCGTTTGGAACCATCAGCAGCCATACTTCTAATATCATACCCCACATTGTCGGCTGAAACATCAGAAGGATTACGTCCCTGCTGTTGCTCATACTCCATTACCATTTGCATCGCAATATGCTCTACCTCATCATCACGACTCATGCCGAAGCTCTGCTTATACTCTACCTGATTGAGAGGCACTACATAGGCACATCCCAACACCTTAGGTTCGACAGCATTCAGTTCAACACTTTGGTTCATTTCCTTCAAACGTTCTTCTTGGCGATGCTTCAGCTCAGCAAGACGCTGTTCCTTAGTTTGTAACTTCACCTGCGTTTTCTCATCTTCAGAAATTAACACCTTACCTTGCAGTTCATTGATTTCACACTGAACGTCCAATATGACTTGTTCAAAAGCATCCTTAAGATAAGAAAGGCGACTTTCATTATCCTCATTTACCCGTTGTGCCGTTTCCGCAAGCAGCGGTTCCGTCTGATTCTCAAAAGCCCAGACAATCACTTCATCTTCGTTAGAAGGTGCTGGTGGCGTAATTTCCTTCGCAAAAGCAACAGGCGGACAGAGGTCGAGAAGTTTGGCAGGAGACGTACATTCAAAACTTCCATCTACTCTTTGGCAGACTAGACTCAACAATTCGTTGACTATATTCGGATTACCATCTTGCGTTTGTCTATTGTCAACAATCTGATTCTTTACATAGTAAGCGAAATACGGATACTTGTCTTCTGGGGAGACCAATACCGTACCCTTAAGCATTTCGTCTCGATAACAATCTCTAACACAACCAATAAGGCTATCAAAAAGGGCGTTTCCCGGATTGATATAATGCGCCTTACCATATTGAGCATTGGTACGTTCATATTCCAAATAAAGATGCTTATCGAAGAAGAAATAAAGAGACTTTAAATTCTCGGCATAGATACAATGTTCATCTTTCAATCGCTTCACTAAGATTTCCGGAATCTGCGTAATCTGATAAATACCTTCTGACACCTCGCAATACTCACCACCTAAATAACGAAATGCACGTTCAAAGAACTGCCTGATGTAAATAGGTTGCAAACGACGTTCGTCACTATCTTCTTTTAAAAGCCTGGCATCATGATAATCTACAGAAGTATGAGCAATCGAAGACTCCTGTTCATCAATGGAATGACGGAAAAGGTCGGTGAGTTCCTTGTCGTCCTTGTCTATAAACCGATCCAAATCACTTTCCCTTCCATCCAGGACAGAACAGATGATACTATCAAGCGACACCCCTTTCAATACATCTTGAATAACATCATACACACGGTCATCTCCCAACTGCTCTCGAATGATATCGAGTTTATTGAGCACTTTCTTCAAGACCTGACCTTCACGAGTATTGCTTGCCACCATATTGAACACGATGACATCAGACTTCTGACCATAACGATGAATTCGACCCATACGCTGCTCCAACCTATTCGGATTCCACGGGATATCCCAGTTTATCAACAATCTACAAAATTGGAGGTTGATACCCTCACCAGCCGCATCAGTACAAATGAGAATCTGTACATCAGGTGTCATAAACCGGCATTGCGCTTCTCGACGTTCATCTACCGTCATTCCACCATGGATGGTAGCTACAGTATACCCATTGTTGCTAAGACGCTCTTGAAGATAGAGCAACGTATCTTTATGCTCAGTGAAGATAACTAGTTTCTCACCATCAACCACGCCCTGCGAAGTCAGCAAAAGCTTGAGTTCCCTATATTTCTGCTCCTCTTTTTGCTGATTGAAAAGAGTATTTGCCATTTCATAGAGACTTTTCACTTCAGCTGCTTCTTGTTTGATTTCCGCTATGCTCTTGGAAGTAGTGAACAGTTTCAACTTCTTTGGATCTGCCATGATATTGTCAAGAACATCACGCTCATCATCGTCCAACTCATCTAATTCATCCAGATTATCCAAATCCAACACATCCAACCTAGGACGCTGTTTCCAAAGCGAAGGATTCCTGTCGAGGTCATCAGCAAGCCCCTGCAAAGCAAGCCAACGCTTATGAAGTGTATTGCGAATGGCATAAATAGAGCTAACCAATCGGCGCTGCATTACCTGCAAAGCAAGAGAAACATGGATATTCTTTGTCTCTGCAGCCTGCTCTTTACGAACAGTCAAGTATTCGGTCACTGCATCATAAAGACGTTTCTCTTCTTGGGTGAGATTATACGACACTGTCTTGGTATATCGGTCTTTATAAAGAGGATTGCCATCCCAATCCTTCATGTCTTCTTTCAAGCGACGGATAAAGAACTTATTACTTCCATCTTGGCTCAACTCCCGTACACGTTCTGCCGCCAAATCATCTGTAGCAAAAATATCTTCATCCAACAACTGCATCAAGAGTTTGAAAGTATCCTTTCTGCCTCGATGCGGTGTTGCTGTCAGCAAAAGTAGATGCTCACATTGCTTAGAAAGCACATGAGCAGCCTCATATCGCTTACTCCGATAAGTTTTAATGCCATACTCATAAGCTGAGAGTTTATGAGCCTCATCAAAAACTATGATGTCCCAAGATGTTTGAGAAAGTACATTGAGAACATCTTCCCTACTGATGAAATCGATAGATGCAACTACGTGATTGGATGTTTGAAAAACTGTAGGTTCTGAAGAGAAGACCTCACGATTTACAAGTTTGAATGGAATATTAAACTTAACCCCCATCTCGTCTTCTTGCCACTGTTTAGTCAAACCACCAGGAGTAACTATTAGAATGCGTTCTACTATGCGACGCATCAAGAGTTCTTTCAAGAGCAAACCAGTCATAATGGTTTTACCAGCACCCGTATCATCAGCAAGAAGAAAACGGATACGTGGCTGCGGAAGCAAAAACTTATAAACAGCTTCTACCTGATGTGGCAATGGATCGACTACACTACAGTTGATGGCAAAAAGAGGATCAAACTGATATGCGGAATTAATGCGCTCAGCCTCCGCAAAAAGAATAAACTTATCGGGATTGCCAGAAAAGTTGAAGACACCATTGGAAGCTACCACTTGCAACTTTTCAATCTGTTCAAGATCTAATATCTTGGAACTTTGTTTATGAGAGTTCACACCAGTAAAGCTCAAAGAAAACTTTGAGCCCAACTTCTTGATTTTGTCAATGATGACGGCTTCCGAAGTTGATAGGTTCTTGATAATGTTGCCTTCTTCTATCATCGTTTTTAATGCTAGCTCTAATAGTTTTTCAGTACAGTTTCATCCGTACCGTTAATTTTCTGGCATTGCTAACTCCCTAACGCTAACACCCTAGTATTACTAATGAAGAACCTATCAAATAAGAAACGGCGCAGGAGTTCCATCACATGTATTTACTCTTGTAGATTTGAGGCCCTAGGATAGCCCATTTACACCAAGAGTACAAAGTGACAGAAGCCTACGCCGCCATGGTATATATAGATATAGCACTTAGTGCACCCCTTCGAGCCGAAAGGGTACACCTCGTGCTGCATATATACAGATATGCATAGGCGTTCACATCTGTATCCCTCTGAGTGTAAATGAAATTTCCTAGGTTCCAAATCTATCAGAAGAAAACGCAGCAAACGTCTTTCTCATAAAATAGTGCCAATCTTAGGACTTAGCAGCCAGCATCTCAATGCCAGCCATCCATAGGATGACGTTGCAAAGTTACGGAAAAGATTCGATATTACCAAAAAGAAAAAGAGTTTTTGTGTATGATAGCACAAAAACTCTTCTTCCATTCTTTAAATAGTTATTAAAATCTCAGATATTTACACCGACAATTAGAACGAATTTACACCGACATTACCCTTACCTTCATACCTTAGAATACCCACTTTTTGCATTACCGCCAAATCTCTTTTTACCACCCTTGATGTCTCCGACATGGTTACCGACAAAGTCTCTGACATTTATTGTCAGTAACACCCCCACAAAACGATAACATATTGGTTTTCAATTATTTTTCTTTCCGACATATTTCCGACATGTCTCCGACATTTTTCTCCGACATTTACATCGGCATTACCGCCACATTACCGCCAAAACAATATTTGCACCGACATTTTACACCGACATTTACACCGACAAAATAGCATCAACCTTCTGCGTTCACAGACCAACTGCAAATTGATTACTCTCCCCAAATTATCCCAAAAGAAAGAAGAAGAAGGAGATCATCGTAAAAAACAGGTTTACACCTTATTATATAAAGATAACACCTCGACCGTACTAAACATACAGTCAAAGTGCTAGAGTACAAAGATCCTGTATTTTGATTAAGCATTCAAACAAGCAACAGACTTATTCTAACGTTAAATAACTGTTTGAAAAAAATGCCTTAAACATTTGGTAATTACGAATATTAAGCGTATCTTTGCAAAAAAGAATGACAATAATAATCAGATATACTTGAAACAAAAAGATATCTGTGGCAAAGGCTGTATCAACGAGACCTTCCGTGTGCTGAAAGACAACGAGATACGCCAGTACGGAGAATACCGCACCAAGCGCCTCGTCCTCGAAGCATGGGATAAATTTGGGTATAACTTTTAAAAGAGAATTAATTATGAAACTTCAAATTTGTGCAGAAATTGAGGGACTATTTCTTATAAAAGAACCTATTGTTGCAAAATTATATCCATATGAATTTGATATATTTTGCAACAATGGGAAATACTTCATAAGCATAACTAAGCCTGTCAAAAATTATGAAGAATATGTCCCTAAGATGTTCCGTAAAGACGGAGTAACAACTATAGTAGCAACGAATCCCAAAATATATAAAGATCTGATAGATTGGCTCTATTATATAGAATCTATGGGAGCATTCAACTTTGAGGTTTCAAAAATACACTTTGAAGAATTAGAAGTAAAGTGGATTTACGAAACAGAAGAAGAAAAGGGAACTATAGCAATAACATCATTAAAAAGAAATAAAGAAAAGCAAAAGGCAGAAAAGTATATAACAAATAAAAATCTTTCAAATATTGTGGTATTTAGAAGAATGCTACCGGAAGCACATATACCATTTAGTTATTATAGACAAGCACATATATTTTTCAATGATGGCAACTATTATTTTGCCTATATTAACTATTTTATGATGCTGGAATTTTGCTTTGCTGATGGTCATTTTCACAAACAAGCCGTAACTAACAATTTCTGCAAATCAGAGTTGCTAAAATTATGTGTTTTATCTACTCTTAATATGCTAAAAAATGACAAAAAAGCAGATAACTACAAATGGCTTTATGAAGAATGTAAATCCCGACAAAAGAAAGTCGATTTTGAAGGTGTCGTTTACATCCTTATAGAATATAGAGGACTATTATCACATGCCACAGAACGCTCTAAAAAGTACCTGTTTGACAACAATAAACTAAGACCGATTGCACTTATAATTAGTATAATTTGCTTTCTGTTATGTGGATATATGCAAATTTTTTGTTGCTCAAGCGAAGAGAGCAAAAAGAGACTCATTAAAGAAAATATTGATAATTTAGAAAAAGTAAAAAAGGATGAAATTTGACATACATACATTAATTGGCGAGGCGACAGCCTACGACAAGAAACAACAGATAGAAGCCAAGCGTCCCAAAAGTTGGCTCAAAAGCGTATCTGCCTTTGCTAATGGCGAAGGCGGCACGCTTGTATTTGGCATTACTGATGACGACCAAGTTGTAGGACTTGAAAATGCGGAACAAGATGCTGAACTCATCAGCGAAGCCATCAAGACTAAGTTGGATCCTATCCCAACCATCAATTTGGAATTTCAAGAAGTTGAGGGTAAAAAACTGATTTTATTGCATATCGCCTCTGGTGACGAGACACCTTATTATTATATAGGTGACAAACAACGTGTCGCCTTCATCCGCATTGGAAACGAATCTGTTGTAGCAGACCGCATCCAATTGAGAAATCTTGTTCTCAAAGGAACAGGCAAAAACTACGATAGTCTTGCCGCTCCATATAGATTTGATGATATGTCATTTACCAAATTGAAATCAGTACATTTCAAACGCTTGGGACGCTCTTTTGAGGATTCCGAGTTCACATCATGGGGTATCATCGACACACAAGGAAAACTTACCAACGCAGGCGCACTAATAGCAGATGACTCTCCTATCCGTCAATCAAGAATATTCTGTACAAGATGGAATGGGCTTGATATGACAAGTGGATTGGGCGAAGCTTTGGATGACGCAGAGTTTGAAGGAAGTGTCATTGGGCAATTGCAAGATGCCGTAGCATTTGTCAAAAATAACTCACACAAGAAGTGGTGGAAAGAAGCTACTTACAGAGAAGAACTTCCAGACTATCCTGAGCGTGCCGTAACAGAAGTAATAAGTAACGCCATCATTCATCGCAATTACTTAGAACTTGGCAGTGAAATCCACATAGACATGTATGATAATCGAATGGAAGTATATTCGCCGGGAGGCATGATGGACGGAAGTCTTATCCAACATCTTGACCCAATGAACGTACCTTCCAAACGTCGTAACCCTCTCCTTGCAGATTTCTTCAATCGACTTGAATTGATGGAACGCAGAGGGAGTGGCATGAAGAAGATTGTCAAGGAATACAAACATTTTGAAAAGTTCCCTGGGTACAAAGCACCAGAATTCAAATCTAATTCTGGAGAATTTCATGTGACTCTATGGAATCTCAATTATAACGAGAAACAGTTCGGCAACTCAGAAAAACAGTTCGCGAACGACTCAAAAGAGTTCGCCAACTCAGAAAAAGAGTTCGCCAATGACACAAAACAGTTCGCCAACTCAGAAAAAGAGTTCGCCAACGACACAAAACAGTTCGCCAACTCAGAAAAAGAGTTCGCTAACGAAAAGAAAGAAACAGCCAAAGAAGTCAAGCAAAGAAAAGAGTTCGTGAAGGCAAAAAGAGCCATCTACAAACTTATCACTTCTAATCCAAAAGTGACAACTGCGCAAATGGCAGATAAGCTAAACGTATCAACACGCCAGGTACAAAAATACCTCAAACGATTGACGGAGCAAAATCTGATAGTGAAAGAAGGAAGCAGAATCAATGGTTCGTGGAAAATTCTCGATGAAGAATATACGGATTTCTTTGGGCGAATATAAGATAGGAGGTAGAATATATGGAATTAGAAAAGTTATTAAGAAGTCTGCTCTACAGATTAGAAAGCATTGACGATGAAAGCAAATCTACTGTCATCGAAGATAAGGTAAATAAATTATCACATCAGATAGATCAACTTAAAAGCGACCTATCTGATGTTGCCTCCTTGTTTCATTTACTAAAAGACAACAAGGAGAGATTAACTATGCAAAATATTGAAAACACGGAGGAAGTTACTGTTTATAAAGAGGAAGCAGATGACTATGACGGAAATATACAAGAGACAACTGCCACTCCTCAACCAGATAATGTGCGAAAAGAGATTATTAAAAATCTTAGACATCATACATTTATTGGTTATGTAAGAAAGGTAAGCAATGGTAACGTTAAAATCGTCCTTGATAATTTCAAAGTTATCAATATTCCATATTCTTCAAAATGGGGTAAATACTGTGAAAAAGGAGCCTATATTGCAGTATGCCAGCAAGAAGAGGACGGAGCCATATCACCAAATTGGGAGATTTTAAGAGTTCTTAGTGCCAAACGCAACTATAATATTACACATCCAGATGGTGACAATGAGACCATAGCTGACAACAAGAATTTCTACAACAAAAAGAATCCTAACAACAAATTAAGCAATGGGGATGTATTAGAAATTGTTGTAACGAAAATAGGAATTAACTTTTGTGAGGTATATTCTAAAAAAGAGAATGTTTACGCTTATATTCCATGCAAGGAGCCAGCCTATATGTACAAAGAAGGACATCGCTTCTTCGTCAGGATTATAGGATATAATTCTGACAAAGACATGTATATCGCAAAAGAATGTAATCAAAAATAAGTAAAACTTAGGGGACACCTACAAAAGTGTAGGGATGTGATATACTAAAATTTGTCAGTTTGTGTTCTTCTTAAAAGAAGAACAATGAATGAACGAATATTTATCACTTGCAAGCATCATTTTACCAGAAGAATGGTCAAGGGCACTCCATGCAGAGGAGTGGTTGGTGTTTCCGGAAAACATGGGTCCTCATTTATGTATTGATGGGACTTGCCTCTCCACGGGCGAGGTCTATACCATCATATCCAACAAGTCCAATATATGTCCCCAAGACAAAAGTGCGACAGCTTGTCGCACTTTTATATCTGAGAGACAAAAACGTTCGTAGAATTTCTTCATGTCCCACAGATTTCGTAGTGAAATACACAATTTCGGATAGTACTTTTTTTAATCCGCAGACAATCGTCTTACAACGCTGTCACCATACCCACTTTCAATCTTGCAATCATGAAGCATTTGCCTTGATCGTACTAAACATACAATCAAGGTGCTAGAGTGCAAAGATTCTGTATTTTGATTAAGCATTCAAACAAGCAACAGACTTTTTCTAATGTTAAATAACTGTTTGAAAAAATTGGCTCAGTTCACAAAAATGGAATTGCCATCAGCCGCAACGGGATTTGTGCCAACAGAATTGGCACAAATTCCAAGTGTTCTCTTTTTTACTGGTTGGAGTAATCATCAACTCATCTTGAACCGCTCGACCAAGAAGAACGCAGGTCTAATGAGAATCCGACAATCGGCATCATCTTGTGCAAAGAATCAGACATGGAAACTGTTCGTTTTGCCCTCAATCGCAGCATGAGTCCTATGATGATTATGCAATACAAAGAGCAATTAAAAGTTAGATGGAGTTATCCAACGCAGTATTGAAGAATACTGCAAATATATCACATCTATATGATACAATCCAAGAAATAGTTATTCATAAAAGCGCAAGCACAATCATCCCAGCATTGTGCTTAACTTTTTCTGGAACTCGGATATTTACACCGACATGAACCTTGCCTTCATACCTTATAATACCTGTTATTTTCATTACCGCCAAATCATTTCTCCGTTCTTAAAGTCTCCGACAAGGTTACCGACAAAGTTTCCGACATTTATTGTCGGTAACCAACTCTAAACAAAAGATAACATACTAGTTTTCAATACTTTTCCTTACCGACACATTACCGACATGTCTCCGACATTTATCTCCGACATTTACATCGGCATTACTGCCACTATTACCGCCACATTACCGCCAAAAAGAAATTTACACCGACAAAATAGCATCAACCTTCTGCGTTCACAGACCAGCGCTAAATTGATAACTTTCCCAAAATTATCCCAAAAGGGAAAGAACAAGAAGATTTAAGGAGAAACGGGTATTACACATTATTATATATAGGAATTCTTAGGGAAAATGGTGGGGATAACGTTATTGAATATCAACAACTTAAGCGTTTCATTGTGCAAGTTGAGGCATTTTCATTGTGCAAGTTGAGGCAATTTCATTGTGCAAGTTGTGGCATTTTCATTGTGCAAGTTGAGGATTTATCATTAAAAAATGGTGTTTCATTTTGAGGAATGAAACACCATTGACCTAAATTTTATGCTGATAATCGAATTTCGCAATTAGTTGCTATAAGCACTTTCACCATGCTCGTAGATGTCGAGACCTTCCTCCTCTACTCGCTTGTCAACACGTACACCTACACTCTTATCTACTATCTTGAAGATAATGTAGGTAACTACTACGCTGTAGATGATGCTTACCACGGTGGCTACAACCTGAACCCAAAGCTGATGCCAGTCGCCATAGAGGGCACCTTGTACACCTTCGGTTCCTGTTACATACTGAGTGGCGAAGACACCGGTGAGGATAGAACCCAGAATACCACCCATACCATGAACACCAAAGGCATCGAGGGCATCATCATACTTGAACTTCTCCTTTACTACAGCTACCATGAAGAAGCAGACGATGGTGGAAATGATACCGATGCAGAAAGCTCCGAAAATATCGGTACTGCCGGCTGCAGGAGTGATAGCTACCAGTCCGGCAACAGCACCGGTACAAGCACCTACCGTAGTTGGCTTCTTGTTTACAATCCAGTCGATGAGCATCCAGGTAGTGGCTGCCGCTGCTGTTGCGATATGGGTTACGAGGAAGGCGTTGGCTGCCAGACCATCGGCTGCCAATCCGCTACCGGCATTGAAACCGAACCATCCCAACCAGAGGAATGACATACCCATGAACACGAAGGTGATGTTGTGAGGTGTGATAGGATGACCCGCACGGTAATCATCTCGCTTGCCTACACAGAGTGCCATGACCAGAGCGGCTACACCGGCATTGATATGTACTACGGTACCACCCGCAAAGTCGATGGCTCCCATCTCCTGCAGGAAACCGCCACCCCATACCCAGTGGGCCATTGGAAGATAAGCGATAATAACCCAAAGGATGGTGAAAAGTACATATCCGCTGAACTTGACACGCTCGGCAAAAGCACCGAGAATCAAGGCTGGAGTAATGAGGGCGAACATGCACTGGAACATTGCAAAGGTGAGCTCCGGAATGCCTGTAGGCATGATGGCATCCAAGCCGATGCCGTGGAGAAAACATTTATCGAAACCACCGATGACACAAGCCAGAGGATTGCCCGAATCGGCATATTCTGTAGAGAATGCCCAGGAATAACCGAAGGCTACCCATATCAGACTGACTACTGCCACGATGAAAACCGTCTGCATCAGGATGCTGAGAATATTCTTCTGGCGCACCAAACCACCATAAAAAAGTGCTATACCCGGGATTGACATCAAAAGCACCAAGATGGTTGCCATGATCATCCACGCTGTGTTACCCGTATCAAGTGTCGTCAACAATAAACTGCTCATACTTATATCTTATAGTTAAATTAGAATACTAAATAATATTTATTAAAGATAAGTAAGAATGCCTAATTCAACATTCAACACTTAACATTCAACATTTTAAATTATTCCTCTTTCTCAGCGTTATACAATGCAATGTCGCCTCGCTCGCCGGTTCTGATTCTAACGGTATCGAGTACAGGAATCACGAAGATTCTGCCATCTCCTACTTCACCGGTCTGTGCAGCGCCCTGGATGGCAGCGATGGTAGGCTCCACATTCTTGTCACGAACCACTATATTCAGGAGCACACGTTCGATGCTGCTGGTATCGTACATCACACCACGGTAAATGCGAGCCTGGCGCATTTTACCCTCTCCTCTTACATTATAATAAGAGAACCACTCGATGTCTGCTGCTAAAAGTGCCTTCTTGACATCCTCGAATCTAGACTTGCGGATAATTGCCTCAATCTTCTTCATAATCCTTTAATAATTAATAATGTGTTAATACTTCTATTGATTGTCTCTTTTCGAAAACGAACCTTCATTGGTTGCTATTCAAATCAAGCCTTCCTTTTACATTATGTTCGTTTTCGGCTGCAAAATTAATACATTTTGTCAGCATTTTAAAGAAAATACAAGCATTTCGTTTCTGCTTTTTATCGAATATTTTAAATTTATCGAGGCTTATCACATTCTCCTTACAATTTGTAAGGCAGAAAGCATTTTTATGACACAAATTGTAAGATAGCGAAAAATAATCAAGATTTCTGTATTTATTTTCTTGCATATTTCAACAAATCGTCGTACCTTTGCAACCGAAATCAAACAAATAGTCATCGAAATATTCGAAAGACTAGCAAAAAGTCAAATCTCAAAAGAGATAAGACATGAGAGATAAAAGAAGAGTATTCAAACATAAAGAACAACGCAGATGAAAGAAACAGTTCATTTTACAAAGATGCAGGGAGCGGGTAACGATTATATATATGTAGATACCCAACAATACGACATCCCTGCCCCAGAGAAGGCGGCCATTGCCTGGAGTGCTTATCACACGGGCATAGGAAGCGACGGACTGGTTCTCATCGGAAAGCCGCACGACGGCAGAAGAGCAGATTATTCAATGCGCATCTTCAACGCCGATGGTTCAGAAGCGATGATGTGCGGCAATGCAAGCCGATGCATCGGTAAGTATCTTTACGAAAAAGGATTGACCCGAAAGGACACCATCCGACTGGAAACGCTTTCGGGTATCAAGATATTGAAACTTCATCTTCAGGATAATAAAGAAGTTGTGGAATCGGTAACAGTAGACATGCTGGAACCCGAACTTGAAAATCCCGAGCAATTCATAGGTCCTTCGGTGCTCGAAGCTGACGATAGAAAATTTGAAGGCACCTATGTTTGCATGGGTAATCCGCATTTCGTTACCTTCGTGGATGACATCGACACCATCGACATCGCCCACTATGGTAAAATCCTGGAAAGAGACAAGGCATTTCCCCAGCGATGCAACATAGAATTTGCACAAGTAACTGACACAGACGCCATAAGGACACGAGTTTGGGAAAGGGGAAGCGGAATAACAATGGCTTGCGGAACAGGAGCCTGTGCCACAGCCGTAGCCGCAGCCCTTACCAAGCGTACTGGCAGAAAAAGCAGTATCGTGATGGATGGCGGAACGCTGGAAATAGAATATAGCGAGGCTGATGATCATGTTTACATGACAGGGCCTGCAGCCTTCGCCTTTGAAGGAGAAATCCAGGTGGAGTGTTGAATGTTGAATGTTGAATGTTGAATTTAGCAGCACCCACAAAGTCAACATTCAACACTCAACACTCAACATTAAAAATAGACGCAAACTTAAATAACAAATGGTCGATAATGACCACAAATAAAAGGAGAAACAAAATATGGCATTAGTTAATGAACATTTCCTGAAGTTGGCCAACAATTACCTGTTTGCCGACATCGCAAAGAAGGTGAACGCCTACAAGATTGCACATCCAAAGCAGCGTGTAATCAGTCTGGGCATCGGTGACGTAACCCAGCCTCTCTGCCCTGCCGTCATCAAGGCGATGCACAAGGCTGTAGACGAGATGGCTGAGCAGGCTTCTTTCAGAGGCTATGGTCCGGAGCGAGGCTACGACTTCCTCCGCGAGGCTATCATCAAGAACGACTTTCTGCCACGTGGCATTCATCTTGACGCCAACGAGGTATTCGTAAACGATGGAGCCAAGAGCGATACGGGAAATATCCAGGAGATTTTGAGATGGGATAACAACATCGGCGTTACCGACCCGATTTATCCGGTTTATATAGATTCTAACGTGATGATAGGTAGAGCGGGAATCTTTGAGAATGGCAAGTGGAGTAACGTAACCTACATACCATGTGATGAGAGCGACGACTTCATCCCTCAGATTCCTGACCACCGTGTGGATATGATTTACCTCTGCTATCCAAACAACCCTACGGGTACGGTCATCTCGAAGGAGGAACTCAGAAAATGGGTAAACTATGCTATCAAGAACGAGAGCATCATCCTCTATGATGCAGCCTACGAGGCATATATCACCGACCCGGAAATTCCTCATTCTATCTACGAAATCCGTGGAGCCAGAAAGGTGGCAATAGAATTCCACAGCTATTCGAAGACTGCCGGTTTCACTGGCGTGCGCTGCGGTTACACCATCGTTCCAAAGGAACTGAAGGCAAAGACACTGGCCGGCGAGGAAGTGGCATTGAATCCTATCTGGGACCGCCGCCAGTGCACCAAGTTCAATGGTACCAGCTATATCAGCCAGCGTGCTGCCGAAGCCATCTACACCCCTGAGGGCAAGGAACAGGTAAAGGCAACCATCAACTACTATATGGAGAATGCCCACTTCATGAGAGCAGAACTCCAGAAACTCGGCTTGAGAGTATATGGCGGTGAGAATGCACCTTATCTCTGGGTGAAGACGCCAAACAACACCCCAAGTTGGAAATTCTTCGAAGAGATGCTTTATGGTGCCAGCGTAGTCTGCACTCCAGGTGTCGGCTTCGGTCCATCGGGCGAAGGCTACATCCGACTCACCGCCTTTGGCGAGCATGAGGACTGCAAGGAAGCCATGGAGAGAATAGCCAAATGGCTGGGAAAATAAACATTCCAACAGATTATAAAAACATTGAAAATCAGAAATTTTAAATTATATAAGGTATGAGCAACTTAAGATTTGAAGCTGTTTCAGAGGCTTCCAAGAGAAAGCCTGTTGAGGTAACCGCTCCTAGCGAGCGACCAAGTGAATTCTTCGGAAAGAAGGTATTCAACCGACAGAAGATGTACAAGTATCTCCCTGCAGATGTCTATGAGAAACTGGTAGATGTCATCGACAACGGAGCACGTCTCGACCGTAACATCGCCAACGCCGTAGCCAAAGGCATCAAGCAGTGGGCTGACGAGAATGGCGTAACCCACTACACCCACTGGTTCCAGCCATTGACAGAAGGTACTGCCGAGAAGCACGATGCCTTCATCGAGCATGATGGCAAGGGTGGTATGATCGAGGAATTTTCAGGTAAGTTGCTCGTTCAGCAGGAGCCTGATGCTTCTTCATTCCCATCTGGCGGTATCCGCTCTACCTTCGAGGCTCGCGGTTATTCTGCATGGGATCCAACATCTCCTGTATTTATCATCGATGATACACTCTGTATCCCTACTGTCTTCATCTCTTATACTGGTGAGGCTCTCGACTATAAAGCTCCATTGCTCCGTTCATTGCACGCTGTAAACGTAGCAGCTACAGAGGTTTGCCACTACTTCAACCCAGATGTCAAGAAAGTTATTTCCAATCTCGGTTGGGAGCAGGAGTACTTCCTGGTAGATGAAAGCTTGTATGCTGCACGTCCTGACCTGATGTTGACAGGCCGCACCCTGATGGGTCATGATTCTGCCAAGAACCAGCAGATGGACGACCACTACTTCGGCGCCATCCCAGAGCGTGTTCAGGCATTCATGAAGGATTTGGAAATCCAGGCTCTTGAGCTCGGTATTCCTTGCAAGACACGCCATAACGAGGTAGCACCAAACCAGTTTGAGTTGGCACCTATCTTCGAGGAGACCAACCTTGCCGTTGACCACAACATGCTCCTGATGAGCTTGATGAAGAAGGTAGCTCGCCATCATGGTTTCCGCGTACTTCTCCATGAGAAGCCATTCGCAGGCATCAACGGTTCCGGTAAGCACAACAACTGGAGTCTCGCTACAGATACAGGCATTCTGCTTCATGGTCCTGGCAA
>OIXL01000303.1_pt1 | contig 26765 bp, 21 predicted proteins | sample 1587761 | NCBI WGS metagenome assembly OIXL01 (sample SAMN03283246) | human gut metagenome | biome: human-associated habitat; material: feces | host: Homo sapiens | place: Peru | collected 2012 | reverse complement strand
TTTGTCATTGCGCACCGCCTGTCCACCGTCCGCAATGCAGACTGCATCGTGGTGCTGGAGCAGGGCCGCATCATCGAGCGCGGCAGCCACGACGAGCTGATCGCTAAAAAAGGCAAGTATTACCAGCTGTACACCGGCAATCTGGCCGAAAACTAAGCGTTTTTCTACCTTCTCAAAAGAGCCGCCGCACCGGCACATCGCCGTGCGGCGGCTCCTTTTCTCTTCTCCGCTCTGGACAATCACCCCCTGTTCGCGGTATACTGAACCTTGAATGAATTGCAGGAAAACGAGGTCAGAACATGGCATATCCGGAAAACGCCCTTACATTGGATATCCTGCCCCTTTCGGCAGACACAGCCCGGCTGGTGCGGGTGTACGGCACAGAGCCGTGTATCGCGCTGCCCGGCACACTGCCAGCACCGGAGGGCGGCAGCTTTGCTGTTACCGAACTGGGCGACTACTGCTTTTCCGAAAAGCCACGCAGCCTGCCTGCGGCAGACAAGACCTGCCGCTACGAGGCGGCCCCGGACGGCACGGCGCGGCTGACTCGGGCCTTTGGGCAGGCGGTAGGCGGCATCTGCCGCCGGTACGACTTCGACTTTGACGCGCCCGCTGCCGGTTCGGATGCAGACGACCTGCACCCGGTGTGTGGGAACTTTCTCGAAGAGCTGACCCTGCCGGACAGCTTACAGGTCGTCGGCAGCTGCGCATTCTACAACTGCCGCAAGCTTCGTCTGCTCACCGTGGGCACGGGCAGCCTGACCATGGGCAGCGATGTGTTTTTGAACTGCTTCGCGCTGGAGACCATCCGGGTGCAGGCAGGCCCTGAAGAACCTACCGGCCTGTTTGCCCTTGTGAACAACATCACCGAAGCGGTGCGGGCTGAGTTTTGCCCTGCCGGTACAGCAGCCCCGCTGGCGGCGCTCTGGTATCCCGCCTACTGGGAGGATATCGAGGAAACCCCCGCCCACATCCTTCTGCACACCTTTTCCGGCCAAGGATATCATTACAGACAGTGTTTTTTAGAGAACAAATTCCTCCCCGCAGAATACGACGCGATCTTCCCGCAGGGCCACGATGCCGACGATGCCAATGTGATGGCAATGCTCTGCTTTGACCGGCTGCGGTATCCGTGGCAGCTGACCGAAGCCGCCGCCGGGCACTACCGGGCATTTCTGGCAGCCAACACCGACCGGGTGCTGGCCCGCCTGCTGAAGGCGCAGGACAATGATGCCGTGCGTGCACTCATTGCGCTGGATGTGCTGGACAAAGACGGCTTTGCCGAAGCTTCAGCCCTTGCCGCCAAGGCCGGGAACGCCGCTGCCGCCGCTCTGCTGGCGGATGCGGAGCACAAAAAGTATGCCCCTCAGCCCAAAAAGCAGCGGTACGATTTTGATTTTTGAGAGGTGACCACACGTTGCCAAAAGAAAAATTTTTTGACCCGCGCAAGCCGTTCCAGTCCCAGCGGCCGGAGACCCACGAGGAGTGGCAGGCACGCATGGGCGGCGAGGTGCTGGCGGTGGTGCGCAGTGGGCTGTATCTGGACTTCCGCTTTCTGGATATGGCGCTCAGTGCCCTGTCCCCCGCCCCGGACGAGCGCTGCCGGGTGCTGGCTACGGACGGTCAGGTCCTGTTTTATCAGCCCAGCCACCTGCTGCGGCTCTATCAGGACAATCCAAAATATCTCAATCGGTTGTATCTGCACACCATATTCCACTGCGTATTCCGACATTTGTGGCTGAAAGGCCGCCGGGAGCCGCAGCTGTGGAACCTTGCCTGTGATATCGCAGTGGAAAACGTTATCGACAGCCTGAACCGCACCAGCGTCAAGCGCCCGCTGACCTATGTGCGCCAGAACGCCTACCAGCAGATCACCGCCGAGGAAACCGTGGTGGCAGCCGCGCCGGTGTATCGGTGGCTCACCCGGCAGACACCCGGTGTGCTGCGCCAGCTGGAGCGGGAGTTCGTGACCGACGACCACCGTCTGTGGCCGAAGGATGCGCCTGACCAGCCCCAGCAGATGCCCACGCCGCTGCCCCAGAAAACGTGGCAGAAGATCGGGGAGCGGATGCAGACAGAGCTGGACCTGCGGGATAAGGAAGCCGGGGACGGTGCCGATGCCCTGAAGCAGCAGGTAAAAGCCGCCAACCGCAGCCGCCGCAGCTACAAGGATTTTCTGCGCCGGTTCTGCGTGCTGCGGGAGGAAGTAAAGCTGGACCCGGACGAGTTCGACCTGAACTTCTACAGCTACGGCCTTTCGGTGTACGGAAACCTGCCCCTCATCGAGCCTCTGGAAAGCCGGGAAAGCAAAAAGATCGAGGAGCTGGCCCTTGTCATCGACACCAGCTACTCCACCTCCGGTGAACTAGTGCGGGCGTTCCTTGCGGAGACCTACACTCTGCTGAAAGGACAGGAGAACTTTTTTCACCGGATGAACCTGCACCTGATCCAGGCCGATAACGCCATCCGGCAGGATATCCTGATCCACAATGAGGACGAGCTGATCCACGCCATGAACCACTTTGAGCTGCGGGGCGGCGGCGGAACGGACTTCCGCCCGGCCTTTGAATACGTGAACCAGCTGTGCGCCGAGAAGAAGTTCGCAAACCTGCGGGGCCTTTTGTACTTCACCGACGGCATGGGCACCTACCCCGCCAAGCGCCCGGCCTACGACACCGCTTTTCTGTTTCTGGGGGAGCGGTTCGACGATGCCAATGTACCGCCGTGGGCCATGAAGGTGGTTCTGGATGAAGAAGAATTTACCGGTGCAGCAGCCCGCCCGGCTAATGCTCTTGCAGATGCGCTGGCCGAAGAGGACGACCTGTACCGTGACCTGAACAATTCGTGAGGGAATTTGTTATGAATATCAAACGAGCCAAAGAAGAAATTGAACACACCGTAAAAGCCTACCTTGCCAAGGATGCTCTGGGCGAATACGCCATCCCGGCCATCCGGCAGCGTCCCATTCTGCTCATGGGGCCTCCGGGCATTGGCAAGACGCAGGTGATGGAGCAGGTAGCCCGGGAGTGCGGCGTGGCGCTGGTGGCCTACACCATCACCCACCACACCCGCCAGAGTGCCGTGGGCCTGCCCTTCATCCGCCAGCGCAACTACGGCGGAAAGGACGTCTCGGTGACCGAATACACCATGAGCGAGATCATTGCCAGCATCTACGCCAAGATGGAGGCCACCGGCCTCTCCGAGGGCATTCTGTTCATCGACGAGATCAACTGTGTGTCGGAAACGCTGGCCCCCACCATGCTGCAATTTTTGCAATGCAAGACCTTTGGCAATCAGGCCGTGCCTGCGGGCTGGGTGATCGTGGCGGCAGGCAACCCACCGGAGTACAACAAATCTGTGCGCGACTTTGATATCGTTACGCTGGACCGCGTGCGCCGCATGGACATTGAGCCGGACCTGCCCGTGTGGAAGGACTATGCCCGCGCTGCCCACATCCACAGCGCCATTTTGAGCTATCTGGAGCTGCACCCGCAGAACTTCTACCAGATCAACGCCGATGTGGACGGCACCCAGTTCGTGACCGCCCGCGGCTGGGAGGATCTTTCCAATCTGCTGGACACCTACGAAACACTGGGTCTGCAGGCCGATGAAGACCTGATCCGCGAGTACATCCAGCACCCGAAGATCGCAGAGGACTTCTCCGCCTACCTCGACCTTTACTATAAGTACCGCGACGACTACGGCGTAGAGGAGATCTTGGCCGGCCAGGCAAAGCCCGCCGTGTTCGCACGGCTGCTGCAGGCCCCCTTCGACGAGCGGCTTTCGCTGGTCAGCCTGATCCTTGCAGGCCTCGGCACCCGGTTCACGGCCTCCCGTCAGGCAGATGCAGTGGCCGACAGCTGCTATGCCTTTCTGCGGGAGACCAAAAAAGACCTTGCCACCGTTCCGGAGGATATCCCGGACGGCTCGGCAGAAATGTTCCACCAGCAGATCATGGATTACGACACCGAAACACAGCAAAAGCGTGCCGCCGGGCTGCTGAGCAAAGATGCTCTGACCACCCGCCTGCAAGTGCTGGCCGTGCTGCGCGGCTGGGAGGGCGAACTGCGCCGTGCCAGCGCCGCCGGAACGCAGGAAGCCTTCGACCTGCTGCGCGGACAGTTCCAGTCCCTTGCCGATGCGCGCGAAAAGGCCCAGCAGACCGCCAGCGCCGCGCTGGAAGCCGCTTTCGACTTTATGGAACAGGCCTTTGCCGAAAGCCAGGAGATGGTGGTGTTCGTCACCGAGCTGACGGTGAACCCGGTGTCCCACGCCTTCCTCACCGAGAACGGCTGCGAACGCTACTTCAAGTACAACAAAGACCTGCTGCTGGATCACCGCAAAGCTGCTCTGCAGCAGGAGCTTTCAGCGGAACAGCGCCGTCATGGCGGGGTGTGAGCCTTGCTGGAAAATATTCTGTTCAGCATGAACAGCACCATGCCGCTGTTCTTTATCATGCTGCTGGGTTATGTGCTGCACCGCACCGGTTTTCTGAGCGATGCGTTCGTGGCCGGGGCCAACAAGTTCGTGTTTTATGTGGCACTGCCGGTGCAGCTGTTCCGCGACCTTGGCAAAAACGATGTCCGCGCCACCTTCGATGGCCGGTATGTGCTGTTCTGCTTTGCGGTCACACTAGCGTGCATCCTTGTGATCTGGGCGCTGGCAAAGCTGTTTTTAAAGGGCACCGGCCTTGTGGGCGAGTTCGTTCAGGTGTGTTACCGCTCGTCGGCTGCCATCCTCGGCTCGGCTTTTCTGCAGAGCATCTACGGCGATGCCAGCATGTCCAGCCTGATGATCCTTGGCAGTGTGCCGCTGTATAACATCATGGCAGTGGTCATTTTGATGCTGGAAGCGCCCACTGCGCAGGCTCAGACCGGCAATATGGCTGAAAAGCTCAAAAAGAGTGTGAAAGGCATCCTGACGAACCCCATCCTTCTGGGCATTGCAGCGGGCTTTGCGTGGAGCATGCTGCACATTTCCATGCCTGCCATGCTGGATAAGGCCCTTTCCAATGTGGCCGGTCTGACCAGCCCTCTGGCCCTGCTTGCCATTGGTGCAGGCTTCAAGGGCAAAAAAGCTCTGGGATACCTCAAGCCTACCGCTGTGGCTACTGTGGTCAAGCTGATGGTGCTGCCTGCGCTGTTCCTGCCGCTGGCTGTGCGCTTTGGCTTTACCGACGAAAAGCTGGTGGCCCTGCTGGTGATGCTGGGCAGCATCACCACCCCAGCGTGCTACGTTATGGCAAAGCAGATGGGCCACGAAGGTGTGCTTACCGGCAGCGTGTGCGTTACCACCACCCTGTTCAGCGCATTCAGCCTGACCTTCTGGCTGTTCGTGCTGCGGAGTCTCGGATATATTTTATAACATCTTTTGTATAGCACAACAGCGGACGGCCTGCAGGCTGTCCGCTGTTTGCTTTTCAGATGTTGCTTGGGGGATCAGGCCGCACCGAAGGGATGCAGCTTCTGCCCTTTATTCTGTCATTTCCAGTTCAGAGATCCATTCCCGCACGCGGTCCGGGCGGTTTGTGACGATGGCATCCGGCTGCAGGGGCCAAAGGTCTTTCACGGCCTGTTCCCCGTCCACCGTCCAGTATGCCGCCTTGATGCCCAGATCATGCAGCTTCTGCACCATGCTGGGCTGCTGGTAAGCGGTGTGATATTCACAGCTCACCCAGTCCGGCTTGAAGTCCAGCGTCTGCACATACTTTACCGGGTCCCGCTGTTCCAGCAGGCGCTGGGCTACCTCTACCAGACTCTTGCCCGGAAAGTTCGCCTGCAGCATACTGATCTGATTGCCCATCCAGCGCAGGGCCCAGCTGCAGTTTTCGTCATCCACATTTTCCACCGACAGCGGCGGCAGCTGTGGAAAATCATCCTCTTCCAGTCCGTTCTGCAGGCCAAGCATTTCCCATGTGCTAGTGGGCAGCGCCATGGTCTCCACCGCACCGTAAACCAGCACGCCCACCTTCAGCTCCGGCATCAGCTGCTTTGCCTGCCGCAGCAGGTCGTGGTTGAACGAGATCACCACCAGCCGGTCGGTAATGTTTGCTGCACGCACCTCCTCGATCACGCGGGGGACAAAATCCGGGTCGTCATCGATGGTGGCCTTCATTTCCAGCTGAACGATGGTACCTTCCATTTCCCTGCACAGAGCCAGTGCCTCCTGCAGGGTAGCGATCCTCTCGTTCCGATAGTTCACATCCTTCCAGCTGCCAAAGTCCAGCGCCTTCAGCTCGCCCTCGGTCATGTCGTAGATCTGGCCACGCATATCGGTGTGCCAGTCAATGACAAAATCGTGGTGGATCACCAGCTTTTTATCGCTGGTCTGCTGTACGTCCATTTCCACGCCGTCCGCGCCGATCTCCATCGCCTTGCGGAACGCAGAAAGGGTATTTTCCGGCGCAAGATAGGACGCGCCGCGGTGTGCAATGATCTCAGGTGTCATAAATTCCAATTCTTTCTCACAAATTTATTTTTTCGCAAATTTCAGGCAAGGTCGGTGCCGTTTGAAGCAATGACCTTTTTGTACCAATAGAAGCTGTCCTTGCGGCTGCGGGCCAGTGTGCCGTTGCCGTCGTTGTCCTTATCCACATAGATAAAGCCGTAGCGCTTTTTCATCTCACCGGTGGATGCGCTCACAAGGTCGATAGGGCCCCATGTGGTGTAGCCCATCAGCGGCAGGCCGTCCTCGTTGACGGCCTTTTCCATCTGCTCGATGTGGGCGCGCAGATAATCGATGCGGTAGCTGTCGTGGATGGAGCCGTCCGCTTCCACGGTATCCACCGCACCAAGGCCGTTCTCCACAATGAACATGGGCTTTTCGTACCGGTCGTAGATGGTGTTCAGGGTCACGCGCAGGCCCACCGGGTCGATGGCCCAGCCCCACTCGCTGGCCTTGAGGTACGGGTTCTTCACGGCATCCAGCACCGCATTGCCGTCGGCCTTTTCTTCTGCCAGGATTTCCTGATCCGTGGTGATGCAGCGGCTGGAATAGTAGCTGAAGGAGACAAAATCCACGGTGCCTTCTTTCAGAACCTGCTCATCGCCCGGCTCGGTGTGTAGGGTGATGCCGGCCTTTTCCATCCGCTTTTTTGCCCACACCGGGTAGGCTCCCCGGGCCTGCACATCGGTAAAGAAGTAGTTGTCGCGGTCCGCTTCCTGCGCGGCACGGATATCCTCCGGTGCACAGGTGCGCGGGTAATACTGGCCTGCCGCCAGCATACAGCCCACCATGGCACCGGGCATCTTTTCATGGGCCAGCTTGACCGCCTTTGCGCTGGCCACCAGCTCATGATGTGCCGCCTGGTACTCCACCTGCTGCACATTCTCGCCCGGATAGAACACTAGCCCCGCGCCGGTAAAGGGCAGATGCAGCAGCATGTTGATCTCGTTGAAGGTGAGCCAGTATTTCACCTTCCCCTTGTAGCGGTCAAACAGCACTTCACAGTAGTGCACATAGGCATCCACCATGCGGCGGTCTTTCCAGCCGCCATACTTTTTTATGAGGGCAATGGGGGTATCGAAGTGGCAGATGGTCACAAGCGGTTCAATGCCGTATTTGTGGCACTCATCAAACACATCCTCATAGAACTTCAAGCCCTCTTCATTGGGCCGGGCATCGTCGCCGTTCGGCAGGATGCGGGTCCATGCGATGGACAGCCGGAAGCACTTGAAACCCATCTCGGCAAAGAGGGCGATGTCCTCTTTATAATGGTGATACAGGTCAATGGCTTCATGGCTGGGATAATAGTGCTTGTCGTCGCACTCCAGCATTTCCAGCCGACCCAGCGCCACCGGGAAGCGGTCCGGGCCAAACGGGGTCACATCCACGGTTGCAAGGCCCTTGCCGCCTGCCTGCCATGCGCCCTCGCACTGGTTGGCAGCGGTGGCACCGCCCCACAGAAAATCTTTGGGAAAACTGCCCATAAGTAAACCCTCCCTATTTTAATTTGTTAATTATAAGATACCGCACAATCGCTGGAATGTCCATGCCTACATTTTACAAAAAGGTGCTTCATTGTTGTGAAAGTACGACTTTTATCGTCAAATCGCCGAATTTTGATTCTATTTTTCGTACATTTTTCACGAGAAAAATGCAAAAACGGCCTGATTTTCCTTTCATTCTGTTTCTTTCAAACTGTCCGCAGACATGGTACAATAATCAGGTAAGATACACCGCCGCTTTTTCGGCATTGGAAAATGGAGTGTTTGATTATGACTGAGTTCAAGCCCATTAAAGAAGGCAAGGTTCGTGAGATCTATGATAACGGTGACAGCCTCATCATGGTTGCTACCGACCGCATTTCCGCGTTTGATGTCATCCTGAAAAACAAGGTCACCAAAAAGGGCACCGTTCTGACCCAGATGAGCAAGTTCTGGTTCGATTACACCCGCGATCTGCTGCCCAACCATATGCTGAGCGTGGACGTGAAGGATATGCCGGAGTTCTTCCAGCAGCCGCAGTTCGACGGCAACAGCATGATGTGCCGCAAGCTGACCATGCTGCCCATCGAGTGCATCGTGCGCGGCTACATCACCGGTAGCGGCTGGGCCAGCTACCAGAAGACCGGCAAGGTGTGCGGCATTCAGCTGCCCGAGGGCCTGAAGGAGTCCGACAAGCTGCCCGAGCCTATCTACACTCCCTCCACCAAGGCCGAGATCGGCGACCACGACGAGAACATCTCCTACGAAAAGAGCATCGAGGTGCTGGAAAAGCAGTTCCCCGGCCACGGCGAGGAGTACGCCACCAAGCTGCGCGACTACACCATTGCCCTGTATAAGAAGTGTGCTGAATATGCGCTCTCCCGCGGCATCATCATTGCCGACACCAAGTTTGAGTTTGGTCTGGATGAGAACGGCAACGTGGTGCTGGGCGACGAGATGCTCACCCCGGATTCCTCCCGCTTCTGGCCGCTGGAGGGCTACGAGCCGGGCCACAGCCAGCCCTCTTTTGATAAGCAGTTCGTGCGCGACTGGCTCAAGGCCAACCCCGACAGCAACTACGACCTGCCTCAGGATGTCATTGACAAGACCATTGCCAAGTATCTGGAAGCTTACGAGCTGCTCACCGGCAAAAAGCTGTAAGATCGACCGTATAAACGTATAAAAAATGCTTCCGTGCGCCGCACGGAAGCATTTTTTGTTTCACTCACTCAGCTCTGCGCTTTCCTCGGAAAAAGCTTCGGACTCTGCCGTTTCTTCGTTTTCTTCGTCCAGCAGGTACTGCACCTCGGTCTGCTTTGCCATCTGCTCTGCTGTCCAGTCCAGCTGTGCGATGCCTTCCAATTCCAGCGTGTACTGCTCCACATTCTGCAGGCTGCCGGAGGCAAGACTCTGGCCCGGGTCGTTCTCCGGCGACCATGTAATGCGCAGCTCATCCGGCTGTGCGCTGCACTGCTGCACGGCATCGGTCACGCTGCGGCAGTCCTGCGCAAAGGCCTGTACGCTGTCATAGCCGCCAAACAGCTCCACGGTCAGGCTCAGATAGCCGTTTCCGGCATTCACATCCCGCAGCGTTTTCGCCTCACTGCTGTACAGGTAGGCATTTCCGCTGATATTCTTCACACGGATATCCGGGGCTGTTTGTTTGATCTTGTCATAGGCATCGGCGGTGTACTGCTGGCTGAGCTTCATGCTTGCCTGATTCCGCTCCGGGCCGAGTTCATCCCACACCACCGGCAGCAGCGACAGACAGAAGCATCCGCCCATGAGCACAAGGCAGATCAGCACCGACCAGAAATCGTATTTCCAGCGGCCCGGGCGGGCGGCAAAAAAGAGCACCTCGCCGCCCAGCAGGATCAGCCCTGCCGCCGGGGCGATCTTGAGCATCAGCTTCCAGTCAAAGCCCGGCACAAAATAGGCAAGCAGAAAGAAGATGCCCGCTGCGATCAGGCATACGCCCAGCGTAAAGCTGCCCACCCGGCGCAGCGGCTGCGGTTTTGCAGGCTGCGGTGCTTCACCGGTCAGCGGCGCATCATTTCTCGTCTCGTCCATCGTCGGCATCCTCCGTCTCATCGTCCGGGGTCACGGGCTTGCCCAGCAGAGCCGAGAGCTTGGGCATGGCAAAGCCCTTTGCTTCCGGCTCCGCCTGCGCATCCTGTGCAGTATACTCGGTAAAATCTTCATCTTCGGCATCGTTCTGCGGCTTCTGCTTTCTGCCCTTGGGGCCGCGCACCAGCCACGCACCGCAGATGATCAGGGCCACGCAGACCACCACCTCCGGCAGCTGATCCATCATCAGGTAAAGTGCACGGAAGAAAGGGCTGCTCTGGCCCCAGCGCCACACGATATCCCCCAGCGTGTTCATAAGGATGTTCTGGTAGGCCACCAGCGCGCCCAGCGCGATCAGGCCCCAACCCAGCAGCTTGTGGCTGTCCAGCATGAACTGTTCCATGCGCTGGTCGTGCCAGTTGATGTGCACCAGATAATCGTCCTGCGGGGCGGTACCTGCGCCGATCTGCGCCCGGAGATTGAAGGTGTCAAAGAAGCTGTACATCCACACAATGGGCATGGCTACATACAAAACTTCCAGCAGAGTGCCCGCACCAAAGGCCACACAGAACATCGTAATGAGCGAAAGACCGCGCTTCATGTAGCCCTGATACATCTGGCCTGCGCCCGGGCAAAAGGCGAAGAGGAAGGTCAGGATTCCGTTTTTCATCATAATCGATCTCCTTATTTCGTTTGATCTGCAAGTGGCGAATTTTTGTATTTTTCTGCTGCAGGGCCGCCGGCTCCGAACAGTAGGTCATTGAGTGCTTTTGCCAGCGAAGCCTGCTGCTTCGGCTTGTCGTCGTCCATTGGCTTTCCCAGTATTTCCGGCTGGGCGGACGGTCGGTCATCTTCCACCGGCTTGCCCAGCTGCAAGGCTTCTTCGGTCTGGCTCTGGCTGGTCTCCGGTGTCCATGTGTGCAGCTCCTGCCGGAAATTCAGCAGCTGGTCTATGGTGCCGGAGCGCCACATGGTAAAGGCCAGCACCGCCGCCACACCGGCCACTGCGGCACGGCCCCATGTATTCTGCATCAGCCGCACCCAGATGGTGGCCATCACCGCCTTGTGCGCGGAGTGGGGCGGCGTTTCCAGCGCATCTGCCGTCAGCAGAGCGGTGTAGCGGTCCATGCATTTATCGCAGTAGGATAAATGCTCGGCGGTTTCCAGCCGGCCCAGCTCATCCAGCCCGCCTGCCTGCAGGGCCTGCAGGCCTTCGTCGGTCAGGCAGCCGTTTTTGTCAAACAGTTCCATGTACGCACTCCTTTCCATCGTTTTCACGCTGTAGTATCTGCTGTGCCAGCATCTTTTTTGCCCGGTAGATCTGTGCTTCCACCGTCTTGGGCGGGCGGCCGCACAGCTGTGCCGCCTCGGCCATGGTGTGCTGTTCCAGCAGCACCAGACGGCAAGGCGTTCTGTAGGGCTCCCGCAGATCCAGGATCATGACGGTGAGCTCTTCCTCGCCCAGAGCATCCAGCACCTGCTGTTCCGGCTGGGTGCCGGGCGGCGCGCCTTCCAGCGCCAGCACATCGTCGCCGGGAATGTTCACCCTGCGCACCCATGCGCTGCGCAGATAGTCCTTTGCCTTGTTGGCAGCGATGCGTGCCAGCCACTGTTTTTCAAACCCGGACGGGCAGCGGTCAATGGCCCGCCATGCCGCCAGAAAGGTCTCCTGCGTCAGGTCCTGCGCATCGCCGGCATCCGGCACCAGCTGGTGGCAGACCGTATATACGAGCGACTGGTATTTCTGCACCATCGCGCTGAATTCCAAGGTCGTCAACGGCCTGCCCACCTCCTTTCAGTTTCGTCCCGGCCCGACGAAGTGCAGCCCCTGCGCTGCCCTTCTGCACATTCATACGAAACAGCCGTTCAAAATCCTGCAAAAACTTTTATTTTTATGATACAATAGAAGTAGTATAGCACAAAAGGAGGCATTCGGCCATGGCTGTCAGTACCCGTCAGGCACTTTTGCAGGCACTTTCCGCTGCCGGAGGCAGCTATGTTTCCGGCCAGCAGCTGGCCGAGACCCTCGGCGTGAGCCGCGCTGCCGTGCACAAGGCCGCTGCGGCCCTCACGGCCCAAGGGTACGCGCTGGAAGCTGCGCCCCGCCGGGGCTACCGGCTGGCAGGCGGCGACCCGTTCTGCACCGAAGCCATCGGGGACTACCCTGCACCCATCTATTTATATGACACGCTGGAAAGCTCCAACCGCACGGCAAAGCTGCTGGCGCTGGATGGTGCACCCCATGGCACGCTGGTGCTCACCGCCCACCAGAGCGCCGGACGCGGCAGGCTGGGCCGGAAATTTGAAAGCCCGGCAGGCAAGGGCGTTTACTGCTCGGTGCTGCTGCGCCCGGAAATGCCCGCCGCCAATGCCCAGACCGCTACCATCAGCGCCGCGGTAGCGGTCTGCCGTGCCGTGAAAAAGCTCTGCGGGCTGGAGCTTGCCGTCAAGTGGGTCAACGACCTGTACTATCAGGGCAGAAAGGTCTGCGGCATCCTGACCGAAGCGGGGACCGACCTCGAGAGCGGACAGCTGGAATGGCTGGTGGTGGGCATCGGGCTGAACCTTACCTCCACCGCTGCCGACTGGCCGGAGGAGCTGGCCCGCAGAGCCGGGAGCCTGTACCCCGGCGGGCCTGCCCCGGTGAGCCGGGCCGCACTGGCCGGGGCCATTGCCCGGGAGCTGCTGGCCCTCTGCCCGGCGTTTGACTGTCTGGATGAGTACCGCGCCCGGTGCTTTGTGCCCGGCCACTGGGTGACGGTGTGCGCCGAGACCGAGACCTACGCCGCAAAGGCCCTTGCCATCGACGAGGAAGGGCGGCTGGTCATTCAGCGGGAGAACGGCCGACAGGAGGCTCTGCGCTGCGGCGAGGTGACCACACGGCCTGCACGGACCGAATAAGACGCAAAAAAGCACCCTTTCCTGCCCGGAAAGAGTGCTTTTTATGTTTTGCACTTATGTATCCAGATCCACGGCTTCCAGCACCGTGATGTCCTCTTTTTCAAAAGCGGTGCGGATGACTGCGGCAAGGCCTGGCATTTCAGCCTTGTTCTCGATGCACAGGGTGATGATGCCGTTCAGGCTGGAGGCTTCCACACCCATGGAGCCGCCATCCGGCGGGACCCAGACGTTGAAGTCTTTGGTGTACTTCTGAAGCTCCGGCGTAGCCGGCAGCAGCGGATTGCCCAGATAGCTGAGCCAGAAATCCGCCAGGACACCGCTGATGTACTCGCCCATCTGGAACACCCTCTGCTTGATGCGCAGGGGCGCTTTCTGCTGGTCCACCTTGTACACCCAGCTCATCTGCTGGGTCATCTGGCGCAGCTTTGCCTCCGGCTGCAGGGTGCGGAGCACCTCGGCATCCATTTCCGGCACGATGTCCGCAAGGCGGGTGTCATCGTTCAGCTTCACGCCGCTCTGGAAGGAGCACACGCAGTTGTAAAGGGCATCCGGCACGCCCGCTTCCCTGCGGGTATCTGCCGAGTAGGAATACTGGATCTCGTCTTTGCCCAGATAGCTGCGCAGCGCAAGGCTCAGCAGACCGGCCAGCGCTGTAAAGGGCTTGACGCCGTTCTCCACTGCCCTGTCCACAAGGCTCTGCTTGGTCAGCCGCACCCGGGTGCGGCGCATCCTGCCCTCGTAGGTCTGCACCACATCCCTCTGCATCGTGCTCTCGGTGGCTGTGAGGGGTGGATATTTTTCCATCATGGCCTCGATGTCATAGGCCGGGCTGCACAGGATGGGCGTGTTTGCAAACGCCGTGCCATAGCGCAGGTTGCAGTACTGTTCCAGAATGCGGGTGAGGAAGGGCGACACCCCGTGGCCGTCCATGAGGAAATGATACCAGTCAAAATAGACGGTGTCCCCCTCACAGCTCACGCTGAAAAGATAGCCGTTCGTTTCCTCCGGGATATCGCGCTGGGCACTGCCCTGATACACAAGACAGGGGTTCGGGTTCGGCTCCAGAAAAAAGCTCCGCTTTTCCTGCACCAGCTGTACCCGATAGTACGGTGCGGCTGAAAGCGCCGCCTCCAGTGCGCGCTGCAAAAGAGCGGGTTCCACCGCGTCCTGCAGCGCAAACTGGTACCGGCACAGGATCTTCTCCCGACGGAAGAAATACATCGTTCCCTGAAAGATGTACTCCGTCGAGCGCTGCGACTCATTCATGAACTGTTACCCCGCGTTTGCCGCCAGATAATCCACCAGATCCCCTATGGTCACAAAGTTGCGCAGCTCCTTTTCAGGGATGCGCAGGCCGAAGGTCTCCTCGAGGTCTGCCACAATGGTCAGGATCTCCATTGAGGACAGATCCAGATCGTCCATCAGGACGCTGTTCTCATTCACATCTTCGGGAGAGACCTCGGCAACATCCTCCAGGATGGCCAGGATCTGGGAAATGATCTCTGCTCGTTCCATAGAAATTTTCTTCCTTTCCGTGACGGATAATAGGCACAATCTCCTATGCCTTTCCATAATAATACCCTGATTCTCTCCTGTGCGCAAGGGTTCCGGCAACAAAGCTTTGTTTTTTGTCGGAACTCCTGTTTTCAGTCTGCCGGTCTGCCGGCCCATTTATGCATCCGGGCATTCGATCGCATCCGTATCACTGGCGCAGCAGTTTGCCTGCACCGTTGCGCGGCAGCGGCTCGGTGCTGAACTCCACTGCGCTCATACGCTTGTACAGCGGTAGGGTGCGGTTTGCCTCGGTGATAAAGTCCCGCACCTGCTGCTGTTTGTCCTCGTCGCAATAGACCACCACGCCGATCTTCTTGCCCATCTCTTTTACAACACATTCCTTCACGGCTTCGCACTTGCCCACGATGCCTTCCAGCTCTTCGGGGCTGATGTTCTCGCCGCTGTCCAGAATGATGAGGTTCTTCTTGCGGCCGGTCAGGAAATAGTAGCCGTCCTCGTCCTTGCGGGCCAGATCGCCAGTGTGGAACCAGCCGTCCGCGTCAATGACCTCGGCGGTGGCCTCCGGGTCCTTGTAGTAGCCCAGCATGATGCTGTCGCCGTGCACGCACAGCTCGCCGTCCTCGGCGATCTTGTAGTCCAGATAATCGTTGCCCTGACCCACAGCGCCGATGTGCTTTGCATCCTGTGCGTAGTTGATGATGCCGTCGCCGCAGGTCTCGGTGCTGCCGTAGGTCTGCACCACGAACATGCCGTGTTCCGCCATATCCAGCATCACCTGCGGGTCGAACATGGCAGACGAGCAGATGGGCACCCACAGCTGGCCCAGACGGTCCTTGCGGCCGCGCATCACATCGTGGTGGAGCGAGTTCATGATGACCGGCACCACTGCCATGGCCTGACTGGGCATCCGCTTTACCTCTTTGTAGAAGTTGCGGATGTCACTGCTGACGTTCAGCGCCCAGCCCGCGTGCGCCCAGGAGAACAGGCAGATGAACGCACCCAGATGGAACATGGGCAGCACGGTGTATTGGCTCATGACGAGGTCCGGGTCGTGCTTATACTCCATCATGTGTTCGCCGATCTGAGTATGCGCCCGCATGACCGAGAAGAAATTCTTCTCGCTGAGCATGACGCCCTTGCTGCGGCCGGTGGTGCCGGAGGTGAACATCAGGATCATCAGCGCCTCATGGTCGATGCAGCGGGTCAGCTGCCCAGGCTCAAAGCTGCGGAATCCGTCCATCGGGCGCAGAATGCTGCCGTAGGCTGCCTGCAGCTGCTCGTTGAAGCCGTAGTCGTCGCCGTCGGTCAGGATGGCATCCGGCTCCACCAGTTCCAGCTCGTAGCTCAGTTCATCCCAGCTCTTGCGCTGATTCAGCAGCACCAGCACTGCCCCGGCGGCCACGATGCCGAAGGAGTTGACCGCATATTCGTAGCTGTTCTTGGTCAGCAGGCAGATCTTTTTGCCCCTGACTTCCGGGATGGTGGACTGGAAATAATTCACTGCCCGGCGGATGTCCCGCACATAATCTTTATAAAGAATGGTGGTCACGGCATCGTTTGCGGTGTCGTAGAACCGGAAAGCCACGTTGTCGGCAAAGCGGTTCTCCATATTGATGGTGATCAGGTCGTAGACGTTATCCAGAACGCGGATCTTTCCCATGATGTTTTCCTCCTGTGCTCAGCGGATCAGCTTGCCGGTGGCATTGCGGGGCAGGGGCGTCTCGCTGAACTGCGGCACCATGCGCTTGTACAGCGGCAGGCTGCGGTTCACCGTGGTCACAAACTCCCGCACGGCGTCCTGCTTTGCGGCGTCGCAGTAGATGAGGGCGCAGATCTTTTTATCCTTTTCCTTCACGATGCACTCCTGAATGTCGGTGCAGGGCACCAGCAGCTTTTCCAGCTCCTCCGGGCTGACGTTCTCGCCGCTGTCCAGAATGATGACGTTCTTCTTGCGGCCGGTCAGATACATATAGCCGTCCTCTTCCACCCGGGCGATATCGCCGGTGTGGAACCAGCCCTCGGCGTCCAGCACCTCGGCAGTGCCTTCCGGATCCTTATAATAGCCCATCATGATGGGGTCGCCCCGCATGCACAGCTCGCCGCCGTCCAGTTTGTACTGGCAGCTGTCGTCCACGTGACCCACACTGGTCAGATGCTTTTCCTCCTGGGAGGAGTTCCAGGCACCGTCACCGCAGGTCTCGGTAAGGCCGTACATCTGGGCGATGAAAAAGCCCTTGTCCATCAGGTCCCGGAGCATGGCAGGGTCGAACATGGCCGCGCCGCAGGTGAGCACCCGCAGGCCGTTCAGACGTTCCCGGCGGCCCTTCATCACATCGCTGTAGATGCTCTTGAGCAGCACCGGCACAACGGCCATCACATCGCTGCGCATGGCACCGAGGTCCCGGTAGAAGTATTTCAGGTTGTTGCACAGGTTCACGCAGTGGCCGGTGATGCTCCAGGACACCAGGCTGGTCATAGCCGAAATGTGGAACATGGGCAGGCAGGACAGAGAGCTGAACTCGTCGGTGTTCCAGCCGGTATAGGTGCGGACATCCTCAAAGGGGGTCAGGAAGGCAGGCATGGCGGTGAACAGGTTCTTCTGGGACAGCATAACGCCCTTGCTGCGGCCGGTGGTGCCGGAGGTGAACATGATAAAGGCCAGTGCGGACAGGTCTTCCGCCTCGGTCACATCCTGCGCCGGTTCATAGGCAGCCCATGCATCCATGGGCTGCAGGATGCTGCCGTAGGCTTCGGTCAAAGCCGGTTCCTGCTCGGCAAACTCGCCGTCGTGCAGGATGCACACCGGCTCGGTCAGGCCCAGCTCGTAGGAGATGCCGTCCCAGTTCTTGCCCAGATTCAGCGGCACAGCCACGGCACCGGCCAGCACCGTGCCGTACATGCAGATGACATACTGGTAGCTGTTGCGGGCCAGAATGGCCACCCGCTTGCCCCGCACATCGCCGTACTCTGCCCGCAGAAAGGCCACGAACCGGCGCAGATCCTGCGCGTACTGTGCATAGCGCACCTCGGCAACGCTCTTGTTGTCCTCATCGTACCAGCGCAGTGCCACGCGGTCGGCGATGTTGGTTTCCATATTGCAAAGCGATTGATACAGCGACGTGATCATTTTTTCAGCCTCCACAAATTTCATTTCCCGTCCGGCGGGCAGACGGCCCCGCTCTCCGGGGCCTGCTCCCAGACTTTTCCAACTGTGCCCAGTATACAATATCCAAACCGGCAATGCAATACTTTTGCAACATTTAATTTCCATTTTAAGCAATATTTGCTTGCATATATCTCAGGTTCCCAGCAGCAAATTTTCCCTTTTGTTGCACAGAACCTCCCGGTATGCTATTCTTTTTATCAGAAAAACCGGCCGTGCACAGCTGTGCAGCGGCAAATCAAAATTGACAGCCTGCACAAAATGCATTATACTAATTCTAAAAACCCGCCTCTTTTTTATCAATTCTACCACATTGCGCCGTGACCGGCTGCGAGGGTTGAGGCGCAAGGAAGGACCCTGTTCATGGAAGGAACCAAACCCCGCACTGTCAGCTCCATCGGCATGTTCGACATGCTGAAAGGCGCCGGAATGCTGACCATCGTGTTTGCCCACACGGCAGAACTTTATTCTCTGCAGAGTGTCAGCGGTCTGTCCCTGACCGCTTTTTTCCCGTTTATCTATCGTGAGAGCCTGATGGCCGCGTTTTTCATTGCCAGCGGCTACGGTTTCCGCAAGCGTTCTGTCGGCAAATGCATCCACCAACAGCTCAAAACACTGCTGAAACCTTACCTTTATACAGCGCTGTTCACCTGTGCGCTGCATTTTCTCATTCATTATAAAACCTTCGGCTATCTGCCCGGGACCATCGGCGAGTCCATTAAGGTCACGGGCGGTTTTCTGCTGGGGCTGCCCCACACGGCCACCTATTTCGGGCAGGGGTTCTTTTCCTGCGGGCCGATGTGGTATCTGCTGGCGCTCATGGTGGGCTGGATCCTTCTGGATGCGGTCCTGAACATCTTCCCGGAAAACTATGTCCCGTGGGCCGTGGCCGGGTGCGCCCTGCTGGGCTGGGGCACCAGTCTTGTGTGGGAGCTGCCGTTCTGTCTGGTGCAGGGCGCTGTGGTGGTTCCATATCTTTATATCGGCTTTCTCGCCAAAAAGCACCGCCTGCTGGACAAGCCTCTTCCGCCGAAACTGCAGGCCGGACTGATCGCCGCCGCGGTGCTCATTGCCGTGAGCGCCCTGCTGACCCGCACCACCGACTGCATCTCCATGGCCGAGTGGTCGCTGGGGCCGGTGAGTATTCTTCTGGACGGAGCAGCGGGCCTTTTATTCATCCGGCTGTTCCTGCGCTGGAGCCGGGGCCATGGGCCGGTGGTGCGCTTTCTTGAAGCGGTGGGCCGGCGCTCGCTGAATATCTTCTGCGTACATACCATCGAGCTTACCGCCATCCCATGGTATCTGATGGTTGCAAAATTTGCCGGGCACCCCCTGCTGGGCATGTGGGTGCAATATGCCGTTTCCATGGGTTCCATCTGGCTGGTCTGCCTGCTGCTGCAGGCACGGCGGAGCCTGATCATCCGGCTGTTTCCGGCGCGCCGCCGCACCCCGGCTGTGCACTACACCGCAAAGCACTGACCCTTCCGGCTGCTGCGGTAGCAGCCTTATTATAAAAAGAGGAGAATCCGGTTATGAACAACGAGATCCCTGAAACTCTTGCGGCGGCGCAAAGCCGCGTTTCTGATCTGGAACAACAGCTCCGACTTTCCGACGAGGGGGTGTCCCGGCTGGCGCAGCGGTGCCTGGAACTGGAACAGCAGATGCTGACCTATCAGGCCGCGCTGGCCAAACACAGCATCGAAAGCGAGCCTGCCGCCCTGACCCTGCCCCAGCTTTTTTACGACTCCGGCTCCGGCTACTCCCCGCGGGAATGCCTGACCGTAACCGAGGACGCCTATGACGAGCTGACCCACGAGGTGTCTGCTGTGTTCACCCTGCCCGTCGATGCACGCGCTCTGCGGCTGGACCCCGGCGAACTGGCCTGCTGCGTCACCGACCTGAGCATTTCGGATGACCGGCTGGAACTGCGCGCTGCAAACGGCGTCCGCCTGCAGGATGACTGCCTGCTCTTTCTGGACCCGGACCCGAACCTGAACGTTGTCAGTTCGGTTCCGTTTGCCGCCGGGATGAAGTTTGCCGTGAGTTATCATTACTATCCTCTCGGCCGTTTCCAGCACGAACAGCCCGGCAAGGCATTGCTGAAAGCGCTGAACGCCATCAAGCTGCAGAATGAAGCGGAAAAGCAGGATCTGCAGGGGCAGCTGCAGTTCAGCCGCGAAGAGATTGCCCGGCTGAACCAGAAGCTGCAGGAACTGCAGAGCAGCCGCGCTGCCTACGAAACTTCGCTGGAGACCGTATACGAGAGCAGCAGCTGGAAACTTACCGCTCCGCTGCGCGCGCTGCGCCGGATGATGCGCGGCTGAAAACATTGCAGAGGAGTGCAGTATCATGTACAGCAGTTACAGTGCCCTGCAGCGCAGACAGCTGACAAAGCAGGTGTACACCGATACCCAGAGCAGCTATCTGCTCATTTATGCGCCCGGCCGCCATCTTGCACTGGAAAATTCGCTGAACGACCAGCTCCACCGCAAGTTCCGGCTGGTGACAAAGCTGGAAGGTGAATTGACCGATTCGGTCTCCGGGGTGCTTTTAGTCAGCGAGGATGTGGAGTGCACCTCCACAGCGCTGACCTATTTTGCCAAAGCCCTGCAGGACGGTGCAGACCTTGCAGTCTGCGATGCAGCCTTTGGGTTCGACGGTTCCACCGCCCTTTACCTGAGCACCCAGCACATTCCCTGCAGCCGGTGCGCCATGGTATCGCGGCAGCTGCTGGACCGTGTGCGCGCCGCCGCCCGCGGCAAAGACAGCGTGACCGAACTGCTGCGCCTTGCCACCGCCATGGCGCACAGCTGCCGCCGCATCCCGCAGGCTCTGCTGCATTTCCGGCGGGAGCTGTGCGCGGACGATGTGTTCTCCGCCGGCGGAAAGCGCGCGCTCATCCTGAGCCACGAACTGACCATGACCGGCGCCCCCATCGTGCTGGTCAGCGCCGTTCCCGTGCTGCGCAGCATGGGGTTCGAAGTGGTCGTTCTGGGGCCGTCGGACGAAGGCTCCCTGCCGCTGTTTCTGGATGCCGGGGCCGCCGTTGTCACCCGCAGCGACTGTGTGATGAGCTCTTCGCTGTGGGGGCTGGCGACCAGCGCCGATTTTGTGCTTGCCAACACCGTGGTCGAAGCCGCCGCCGTGCGCACCCTCAACGGTTCCTTTGTGCCGGTGCTGTGGTGGCTGCACGATGCCTTTGCCGGCTACCCGTTCATTACCCACCAGATCCCGAAAACGCTGGAACCCAATATCCACGTCTGCGCAGTCGGCTCCCACGCCACGGCCGCCATGCATTCGGTCCGGCCGGATTTTGCCATCGAACCGCTGATCTACGGCCTGCCCGATTACGCGCAGGAAAGCTTCCCGCCTTTTGATCTCAGCTTTGCCGCCGGGCGGCCCCTGTTCGTCACCGTGGGTTCTTTTGAGCCGCGCAAAGGGCAGGATATCTTCTGCAACGCCATCCGCCTGCTGAAGCCGGAAGTGCGGCAGAAGGCGGCTTTCCTCTTCGTGGGCAAACCCGCCGACAAGGATCTGAAAAATACCGTTGATGCCCTTGTGGAGGATTATCCGGACACTGTGTTCTACCGCAAGCGGCTGGAGCGTCCGGAGATCAAATCCCTGATGGATCAATGCGCCTGCGTGGTGTGCGCCTCCCGCGACGACCCTATGCCCACCTTTGTCACCGAAGGGCTGATCTTCGGCAAGCCGTCCATCGTATCGGAGCACACCGGCACCGCCGGGCTGATCACCGAAGGGGTGGACGGGTTCGTCTACCGCGACGATGACCCGGACCAGCTGGCAAAAGTTCTGGAGCACGCTATCCTGCATCCGGAACAGCTGGCCGCCATGAAAACCGACTGCCGGAAGCTCTACGAAAAATATTACTCCAATGAAGCCTATGTATCCACCCTCACCCGTCTGGTGAGGGAACTGACCGAGAATGCATGATCCATAAAAACTCCGGCGGGAAAACCGCCGGAGTTTTTATCATTCCCCGCAAATTGCACAAGAAAGTTCCTGTTCCGTTCACAAAGAAGCCCCGCTGCTGTGTTATACTTTTCCTATACATCATCTGCCTGAAAGGAGCGCATTTCCCCCATGAGTCAACCCGCATCCGCCCGGCCTTCCCGCAAAAAGACGGTCATTTCCCTGCTGGTCCTTCTGGCGCTCACCTGCGTCATCATTTTCATGTTCAAGGATCATTGGGCCGAGATCACCGCAGCCCTTGCCCAGCTTTCCCTCTGGCAGGTGCTGGCAGTACTGGCGGTCGGCCTGACCTACCCGCTGCTGGAAGGATGTGTGGCGTGGGTCATCATCCGCAGCCGCCTGCCGGAATTCAAACTGCAGCAGGGGCTGGACGTGGGCTGGTGCGGCACCTTCGGCAACGTGGTCACGCTGGGCGCCGGCGCGGTGCCTCTGCAGCTGTTTTACCTGCACAAGGCAGGGCTTCCGCTCGGCCCCGGTGCCGGGCTCATGACCCTGGAATATGTGTTCCACAAATCCACGGTTCTGCTGTACGCCACCGTAATGCTGCTGTTCCAGCACAAATGGCTTGCCGCCAACACTTCCGGCGTCATGACCTACCTGCCCGCCGCATATTTTGTGGTGGCCGCCGTCATCGTGGTGCTGGTGCTGGTGTGCGTTTCGCCGCTGGTGCAGAATCTTGCCCGCTGGCTGATGGGCTTTCTTCCCAAAACGGAAAAATGGCAGCAGCGCCGCGCCGACTGGCAGCAGCAGCTGGATATTCTGGGCGAAGAGAGCCGCCGCCTGCTGGCCGACAAGCCCCGCTGCCTGAAAATTTTTGCTTTGCAGGCTCTCAAGCTGTTCGGTCTGTTCTGCCTGCCGTATCTGTGCATCCGGTTCATGGGGCTGTCGCCGCTTGGCTTCTGGCAGGTGCAGCTGCTCACCAGCCTGATGCTGTTTGTCTCCAACGCGCTGCCCAACGTGGCCGGCATGGGCTCCATCGAAACGGCCTTTCTGCTGGTGTTCGGCAGCTTTCTGTCCAGCGGCGAGGTGATGAGCGTGCTCATGCTCTACCGCATCGCAAGCTACTATTTCGTGTTCGCCGCCAGCGCCGTGGGCTTCTTTATCGCCCAGCGGCACCTGAACGCCATGGAGAAACCGAAGGAGGGATAAGCCCATGAAAGACAAGAGCATCCTGTCCCGTGCAGGCATTGTTCTGCTGATCCTGCTGGTATTGGTGCTGATCCTGCCGTCCGGTAAGATCGACCTTGCATCAAAGATCAGCGCCAGCACACAGGCCAGTGTCCGGGCGGAGCACCAGCAGAATTTTGCCAGCTCCAACGAAATGGAGTTCGAGGTTTATTCCAGTTCGGATGAGATCTATCAGAACATTTCGGAAGTGCTTTCCGGCGTGCGCTGTGTCAGACGGCTCAGCCAGAACTATTCCTCCTACTCCCACGAATTTCCGGTGGATTCCATCACCGTGAGCTATTACGATGACGCCGAGCAGCATCAGCTGCTGTTCACAGTTTATTCCGACGGGGTGTGCATCGTGAACAGCGCGTTCGTCACCGTGAAGTATCCCGGCGGCGGGGCAGAGGAGTTGTATCAGGAATTGCGGGAGATCGCAGAATAAAACAAAAATCGGGGCGTACAGGTGGTCAAGCTGTACGTCCCGTTTTTGTTTTTCTTGCACAAAGTGCGGTACCAAACGCACTCTGCGCCGCGCATCGAGATACAGAGCAAACTGAGCTGTACCTCACTTGAAAAAAAGAGAATGGAATGGAGGAATTGGCGTTTGCGCAGCAATGAAAGCCCCAGTGGGGCTTTTAAGCCACAAAGCGGTCTTGCGTAAGCAAGATGGAGCGGCCCTGCCGCGACAAACTTGGGTTTTGCGGAAGCCCTTGCAGAGACTCCCGATTTCTGGTGCAACGTGGTTAGGTTTGTCTAACCATCGTTGCGAGAACAGAATACCATAGCCGGTTAGTCTTGTCAACCCTTATTTTGCAATTTTTCCGTAAAAAGGGTGTGCCCGCCGGAGTTTCGGCGCTTTTTCTACATTCTGCCCAAAGAAAGCCCCTTGCTTTGGCAGAAAACCCACTTGTTTTCTATTGCTTTTTACAGTGGTTCTTGCTATTATAGTAACGCAAGATTTTGTGGGCAGGTTTTCATTTTTGTCTACACCTTGTAGTCAGGGCTGCCGCAGTCGGCAGTTCAAGACCGTTTTGCCCCCAGAAAGCCGCCGACATGAGCGGCTTTTCAAAGGCTCAATAGTTAGAATGCGCTAACCGTGTAGGAATGGAGCAAGGAGGTTCCAATGATCAATTTTGAACAGTGGGAAGGCTTTGAGGGCCGTATCTGGAAAGAAGAAGTCAATGTGCGCGACTTCATCCAGAAGAACTACACCCCGTATGACGGCGACGAAAGCTTTCTGGCCGGCCCCACCGAGGCGACCGACAAGCTGTGGGGTGCCCTGCAGAAGCTGCAGAAGGCCGAGCGCGCCAAGGGCGGCGTGCTGGATATGGAGACCGAAGTGGTCAGCAGCCTGACTGCTTACGGCCCCGGCTATATCGATGAAAGCCTGAAGGATCTGGAGCAGATCGTGGGTCTGCAGACCGACAAGCCCCTCAAGCGCGCCTTCATGCCCTACGGCGGCATCAAGATGGCAGAGCAGGCCTGCACCACCTACGGCTACCAGCCCAGCGCCGAGCTGCACAAGATCTTTACCGATTATACCCGCACCCACAATCAGGCTGTGTTTGATGCCTACACCCCTGAGATGAAGGCGGCCCGCCATACCCACATCATCACCGGCCTGCCGGACACCTACGGCCGCGGCCGCATCGTGGGCGACTACCGTCGCGTGGCCCTGTACGGCATCGATGCACTGATCAAGTTCAAGCAGGAGGACTTCGCCAACTGCGGCGACGGCACCATGACCGACGACGTGATCCGCCTGCGCGAGGAAATCGCCCGCCAGATCAGTGCCCTGAAGGGCATGAAGAAGATGGCCGAGGCCTACGGCTATGATATCTCTCAGCCTGCAAAGAACGCCAAGGAGGCCTGCCAGTGGCTGTATTTCGGGTATCTGGCCGCCATCAAGACCCAGAACGGCGCTGCCATGAGCGTGGGCCGCATCTCCACCTTCCTGGATATCTACATCCAGCGCGATCTGGACAACGGCACCCTGACCGAGACCCAGGCTCAGGAGCTGATCGACCACATGGTCATGAAGTTCCGCATGGTCAAGTTTGCCCGCATCCCCAGCTACAACCAGCTGTTCTCCGGCGACCCCGTGTGGGCAACGCTGGAAGTGGGCGGCATCGGCATGGATGGCCGCAGCATGGTCACCAAGAACTGCTACCGCTTCCTGCACACGCTGGAAAACATGGGCCCTGCACCGGAGCCGAACCTGACCGTTCTGTACTCCTCCGCCCTGCCGGAGAGCTTCAAGAAATATGCCGCCAAGGTGTCCATCGATACCAGCTCTGTCCAGTACGAGAACGACGACGTGATGAAGCCCGTCTGGGGCGATGATTACTCCATCTGCTGCTGCGTGTCTGCCACCCAGACCGGCAAGGAGATGCAGTTCTTCGGTGCCCGCGCCAACCTTGCCAAGTGCCTGCTGTACGCCATCAACGGCGGTGTGGACGAGAAGAGCCACGAGCAGTGCGGCCCCAACTATGCCCCCATCACCAGCGAGTACCTGAACTACGACGAGGTGCTGCCCAAGTATGTCCAGATGCTGGACTGGCTGGCTGGCCTGTACGTCAATGTGCTGAACCTGATCCAGTATATGCACGACAAATACTACTACGAGGAAGCCGAGATGGCCCTTATCGACACCGACGTGCGCCGCACCTTTGCCACCGGCATTGCAGGCTTCTCCCACGTCATCGACTCCCTGAGCGCCATCAAGTACGCCAAGGTGAAGGTAGTGCGTGACGAGAGCGGCCTTGCCACCGGCTTTGAGACCGAGGGCGACTTCCCCAAGTACGGCAACGATGATGACCGCGCCGACGAGATCGGCGTGTGGCTGCTCAAGACCTTCCTGGAGATGATCAAGAAGCGCCACACCTACCGCAACTCCGAGGCCACCACCTCCATCCTGACCATCACCTCCAACGTGGTGTACGGCAAGTACACCGGTGCCCTGCCCGACGGCCGTGCTGCCTTCACCCCGTTTGCCCCCGGTGCAAACCCCAGCTACGGCGCGGAGCAGAACGGCCTGCTGGCCTCCCTGAACTCTGTCTCCAAGCTGCCCTACCACTGGGCACTGGACGGCATCTCCAACACCCAGACCATCAACCCCGAGGCACTGGGTCACAGCGAGGGCGAGCGCGTGGAGAACCTTGTGCAGGTCATGGACGGCTACTTCGATCAGGGCGCACACCACCTGAACGTCAACGTCTTCGGCAAGGAGAAGCTGCTGGATGCCATGGAGCACCCCGAGAAGGAAGAGTACGCAAACTTCACCATCCGCGTGTCCGGCTACGCTGTCAAGTTCATCGACCTGACCCGCGAGCAGCAGATGGATGTGCTGGCCCGTACCTGCCATGGCGTCCTGTAATCCGGTCGGCTATGTCCACTCGCTGGAGAGCTTCGGCTCGGTGGACGGCCCCGGCGTGCGCTTTGTGGTGTTCCTGCAGGGGTGTGCCCTGCGGTGCAAGTACTGCCACAACCCGGAAACGTGGGCGGAAGGCGGCACCGAATGGACGGTGGACACCCTGTTCCAGCGGGTGTGGCGCTACCGCAACTACTGGGGCAAAAAAGGCGGCATCACGGTCAGCGGCGGCGAACCGCTGCGCCAGATGGAGTTTCTGACGGCATTCTTTGAGCTGGCACGCTCCAAGGGCGTGCACACCGCGCTGGACACCGCCGGGCAGCCCTTCCGGCCCGATGACCCGGCGTATCTGGCCGATTTTGACCGGCTGATGAAGTCCACCAGTCTGGTCATCCTCGACCTGAAGGAGATCGACCCGGAGCGCCACCGGCAGCTCACCGGCAAAGACAATGCCAATATTCTGGCCATGGCCCGCCATGTCTCCGACCTGGGCGTGCCGCTGTGGATCCGGCATGTGCTGGTGCCCGGCCTGACCGATGACGAGGACGGCCTGCGTAAGACGGCGGACTTCATCCGCAGCCTGAACACGGTGCAGCGGGTGGAGGTGCTGCCCTACCACACGCTGGGTCTGTTCAAATGGCAGAAGCTGGGCATCCCCTATCCG
>OIXL01000298.1_pt1 | contig 27084 bp, 17 predicted proteins | sample 1587761 | NCBI WGS metagenome assembly OIXL01 (sample SAMN03283246) | human gut metagenome | biome: human-associated habitat; material: feces | host: Homo sapiens | place: Peru | collected 2012 | reverse complement strand
CCGACGGCAAGGTCAAGCAGGTCTCTGGCCCCCGCCCTGTGGAGCCGGAAAAGCCTGTTATCCCCGAGGAGTCTTCTTCCTCTTCTGACGGCGGCTCTGCCACCCCGTCCGCACCCACCTCTCCCCTCCCCGGCCTGACTGTCACCGACAAGGACGGCCAGCGCATCTCCTACACGAGCACCCAGAGCGGCAATACCCTCACCGTCTGCGTCGGACGGTTCACAGCCTCCTTCCGCATCTCGCTGGCCGCGCTGCGTCAGCTGCGGGCTGAGGGCATCGAGACCATCGCCTTCCAGACCGTCCTCTGCTCCACCACCCTCTCGGTGGATGAGCTGCTGGCCATCTTCGATCTGAACTGCAGAAAATATGAGTATGTGCCGGATCCGGAGGCGAGAGAGCAGGTGAAAACGCTTCTGATGCTCCGGAAGGCGCAGATGCCGGAGAATTTTGCGAACGCGCGGGAGGTGCGGAACCTCTTTGAGACCATCATCACAAACCAGGCCAGACGAATTGCGGTTCTGGAGCATCCGACGAAGGAAGAAATGCAGAAAATCACCTTGGAGGATCTCCGGGATGAGGGGGATTCTTCCGGAAAGTCCAAGGAATCGGAAAAGACGAATGAAATCGAAACGTGATTATTCGAAATTCTATGAAACAATAACGGCAGGGCTCCGTAAAAAGGAAAATGCCAGTCAGCTGCTTACCGCCGCGGACCGGCTTCTTGCGGCAGTGATGTATGCCGCATATCCGGTGCTCCTTGCGGTGACTGCGATGCGGGGAACGGAGGCGCGGGTGACGGTACTTTCCTATATTCTTGTTCCCGGAATCAGCTTCCTTCTGCTCAGCTTTGTCCGCAGCAGGATAAACCGGAAACGGCCCTATGAGGAATGGGAAATCGATCCGCTGATCCATCGGGAAGGAATGGGGAATTCGATGCCGAGCCGGCATGTGTTCTCTGCGGTTCTGATCTCAATGTGTATTCTGCGGCAGAACGTTTTCCCGGGCGTGATCTTCCTGATCCTCTCTGCCGGTATTGCAGCTGTCCGGGTCCTCGGGGGCGTTCATTATCCGCGGGATGTCATCGCGGGATATCTGATCGGCGCGGCAGCAGGGAGCCTTCTGTGGGTTGGGCAGTGAGGGATGAATTTCCAGCGGCGAATGCATCCCTGCCAGGAGAAATGCTCGGTGAGGGATGAATTTTCAGTGAAGGATGCACCCCTATCGTCAGAATATCTGTGCAAGGATGCATTGATGATCAAAAAGGGATCTCACAGAGGTGTGGCAGAACTTTGAGGATGCCTGGGCAGCCAGAGGTAGGGCGTAATCAGGCTGAAGCTTACGCTTCCAGAACAGGGGTATAATCGGGGTGACAGGATTCGAACCTGCGACTTCCTGGTCCCAAACCAGGCGCTCTAGCCAAGCTGAGCCACACCCCGGGGTGAATGAATTTTAGTATACTGATTTTTATAAAAAGATGCAAATGAAGAATATGAGTGTTATGAGAGAAGGAAGGCGCCGGAAACTGCATGAAAAGCTGATGCAAAGAGATGGCATGATCCTGCCGATTGTGCTTCTCTCGATTGCGGTGATTGCGTCGACGATCCTGTTTGTGGTGATTCCCGGTTATCAGGAGCATCTGCGCAACGCGAGAATTCAGGCAGATGTACAGAGTGTTGCGACGGCCAGGGATGTTGCATCCACCACCTATCTTCAGGATGGAGGAGGCTTTCTCGTTACCTATTACTATGACGAGAGGTCTCATAAGTGTCTTCCGCGAACAAAGCTCAAGGACATTGAGCCTTATGGAAGATGCTCGGAGGAGGACAATCGGAACAATGTGACCGGTGCAAAGGGAGTGCCGAATTTCGGAGGAGAGAATGGCGCACAGCTTCTTGCGATTACGGTTGCCGATGGTGAAATTATCAACATTCGCTGGACCGGGAAGAAGTACACGGTGCTTGATTATGAGCTTATGACCGTCCGGGAGCGAAATGCACTGGATCCGAAGGATCTGGATGAGATTGAGAAGGATCGGGAGCAAATGCAGGAGAATGCGGATTCAGAGGCCGATGCAGCCAATTGAGATTTACCTGCTTTAAGAGGAGAGAATATGTCATTTCGGGAATTGTGTGACCTGCCGCTTCTGGCGGGATATGTAATCGTTCTGGCGGTGGTGCTGGGAGCGGTATTCGGGAGCTTTCTGAACTGTATGGCATGGAGGATGGTTCATCATGAGAGCGTGTTGAAGGGGAGAAGTCACTGCGCCAGCTGCGGACATCCACTGAAGGCGGCGGATCTGGTTCCTGTCTTCAGCTACCTTTTTCTGAAGGGAAAATGCCGCTACTGCGGAGAGAAAATATCTCCGCGCTATATGGCAGCAGAGCTTGTCAGTGCGGCACTATGGCTTGGCTGCGTTTTCCGTTACGGCGTAAGCTGGGAGCTGCTGCGTGCAATTGCGTTTATCTGCGTTCTTTTCGTGCTGTCGCTGGTAGATCTGGAGACCTACACGATACCCAACCGGCTTCTTGCCGCTGCACTGGTGATTTATGCCGTGACCTTTCCGCTTGTTGAGTTTGGGCTTCCCGGCAGTCTTTCCTGCACCAATCTCGCTCCGGAAGAAGCAGGCTCTTTCGCAGTTGCTGCACTTGGAGGGCTGACAAGAGACCTTGGCGGAGCGCTCCTTCTCGGCGGCGGCCTTCTGATTCTGTCCCTTGTATTTGACAAAATTACCGGCAAGGAAGGCCTTGGCGGCGGAGACATCAAGCTGTTCTTTGTGACAGGACTGTACCTCGGAGCACTCCGCGGCCTTCTGTGCCTGATCGTTTCCTGCCTGGTCGGACTCGCCTTCGCCGGCTTTCGGAAGAATCGGAAAATCCCGTTTGGCCCTGCGATCTCCATCGGAATTGTCCTGACTCTGTTCTTCGGGGATCCGGTGATCCGGTGGTATCTGGGACTTTTGTAAGGGATGATTCTTCTCCGGTGGATTCATCCCTGCCGATGAAAATCTTCTTCCAAGGATGATTCTTCCTCGCTAAGTTCATCTCTGCCGATGACAATTCTCTCGCAGGGATGATTTTTCTTTGCAAATTTCATCTCTGCCGATAAAAATCCTCTCTCAGGGATGCTTCTCCCCTGCAAATTTCATCCCTGCCGATGAAAATCCTCTTTCAGGGATGATTCTTCCTCGCTAAGTTCATCCCTCCCGATAAAAATTCTCTCGCAGGGATACATACCCTGCAGATTTCAGGGCCTGGTGGCGGATTGGGGTGTTTCTTTATGCCACTGCTCCTGCGAGAGCCGGAGAAAATCGGGAAAAAATCTCGAAAAATATGATATAAGTGGCGAACAGTAACTTAATTTGAACGGTATTTATGATAAAATATTTTGGATTAAATTTTATCAAGTGTTCTTTGAAATTTGAGTTGCGGAACGAATACGCTGAGGATCCTGTCAGATATGGGCAAAAAATACCTGGGAATCGATATAGAAGACCGCTTTTTGAAGCTGGTTGTCATGAAGGACGGCAAGGTGCAGAAAACCTGTCTTGAGGTTATGCCGGACAACATAGTGATGGGCGGGAGAATTGCGGCCTTTCATGCGCTTTCGGATTATCTTCGCGACACGGTGCGCAGGAATAAAATCCGTGTGAAAGATGTCGCTTTTGCGCTTCCGTCTGAAACCTATTATATCCGCCGGGTGAAGCTTCCGAAGATGACGGCGGCGCAGCTGCAGATCAATCTTCCGTATGAATTTCATGACTATCTGCAGGATGATACGGATCAGTATGTTTTTGATTATTCGGTGCTTTCCGTGGATGAGAAGAGCATGGAGCTTCTGATTGCGGCTCTCTCGAAGCGCCAGGTGGAACAGTATAAAGAAATGTGCAAGCGGGCGGGGCTTCGTCTCTGCAAGCTTGTGCCGGATGTTCTGGCGATCCAGGAGATTGTGCTTCCTTCGGAAAATCCTGCTGCCTACCGGAAACGCCTGGCAGCACAGGAGAAAAGCCGGAGCGAAGAGGAGAAGAGGGAGAATCGGAGCGAAGCCAGAGAGAAGAAACAACATCTCAAGGATCGGAAGCGAAACGGTCTCTCTGTGGAGGAGCTTTCCGCCAGAGCAGCAGAAGAAGCGAGAGCAAACGGGATGCAGCCTGCCGATGCTGTAAGCGCGACTCCCGGGAATGCCACTGCCCCCGCAAACGGAACAAGTCCCGCAAATGCAGCGCCCTCCGGATCCATAGCAGCTGCGGAAGAGAAGCGGAAGGATTATGCGGTTCTCAGTCTGGAATATAGCAGGGATCGTCTGCATTTCTTTTCCAACGGAGCCTATGAGATTACCAGAAATCTAGGAATCACCGAGAAGCAGATCTGCGAAGTCATTGCCCAGAATGAAGGCGTAGATATTCACATCGCTCAGCTCATGCTTGATCAGAACCAGAATCATGTCCTGGAACAGGAGCAGGTTTTGGATCTTCTGCAGTCGGTCGCAACGGAAGTAATGCGAGTCATGAATTTCTACAATTACAACAATCCGCGCAATACCATTGATGCCATTTATTACTATGGCCGTGAGGTGGATTCTGCATTCCTGGAGCGGATTCAATCGATGACGGAGCTTCCGATTCGCCCGCTGACCGATCTTCTAGAGGAGTCATCGGGAACTGCAGGGGCGGGGAATGAGCTTCTGACGATGCTGCAGGGGTACGGAGCGGTTCTGGAATAAAATGTCCGAACGAACGGATAGTACCTTGCCGGTGATGCAGTTCAGAGCAGACCGGGCTATCCGGAACGGACAGATCCCACATGAAGGACAACAGACATGGGTAAGAAGACACAAACGAAAGCAGGGAAGGCGAGCGCACCCGCGAAGGTTCCCGTAAAGAATTCCATTAATCTATTTATCGAAGAGAAGCATACCGGGAAAAATGTGGCGGAGATCGCAATTTTTGCTGTATTTATGGTGGGAGTTGCGCTGTTCAGCAAATTTTGCGTGCAGGGAAAGCTTGATGAGATGAGCCGCCTGGAGAGCAATTATCACCAGATGGAGCAGCAGGTTGCAGAGGCAGAGGCGTCTGTGGAGAATTACGAGGATCTTCGCGTCGAGTATTCACACTATGGAAACGGATATCTGAGTGCTGACGAGCTTGCCATGCAGGACCGGATGGCAATGCTGGATCTGATCGAGGATGAGCTTCTGAAAAAGGGAGCGCTTCTTAACTTCAGTCTTTCCGAAAATGTGGCCACATTGACCATCAATTCTGCCAAGCTTGCCAGCGTCTCAGAGGTCGTGCAGGATCTGGAGGCAAGTGATATCGTGACCTATGCCTTTGTTTCCACTGCTGCCACCAAGGATCAGAACCTGAATCAGAATGCGGAGAGCGGCAAGCCGGAGAAGGTCATTTCCACACTGACCATCTATTTCAAGTCGCCGGAGGGGGCGGAGCCTTCTGCGGAGGCAGCCGGTGAGAACTCTGTGAATCCGCTTACGCAGGCAATGGAGAATGTGGCACAGGGAGCGGCATCGGATCTGGCACAGACAGATGTGGAGGGAAATGAGGAATGAGAAATCTGAAAAAATCTGAGGAAATCATTCTCCTCATCCTGACCGCGGCGCTGATCGGGCTGTTTTATTTTCAGTTTGTGTACAAGGGCGTGATCGAGGCAAGAAGTCGGTATGACACAAGCCTGCTGGAGACGCAGCTTACGATTTATCAGGCAAAACTGGCATCCATGAAGAGCATGGAGCAGGAAATCGAATCCGGGAAAAATGCCGCAACCGGAATGGTTGCGACCTACAACAACCAGAAGCAGGAAATTATTGCGCTCAACAACATCTTCGCAGAGGCGGAGACCTTTGATTTTAATTTTGCGGCACCCCAGGCGGTAGAAGGTGATACCACGGTCCGGCGGGAGGTATCCGCAACCTTTTCGGCAGCAAGCTATGAGAAAGCAAGACAGATGCTGAACGATCTGTATCATTGCGAGTACCGATGCCTGATCGGCGACATTTCGATGAATCCCTCCGGAAACAGCCGGGACGAGGACAGCAACCTTGCGAACGGACCGGTACAGGTGAGCTTCACCGTTACTTTCTTCGAAACGTTATATGGCGCTGAATCGCAGGATGGAATCAATTTCCTGGATGCTGACAACGGATAAGAAAACAGAAGGCGCGGAAGCAGTGAACATAAAGAGCAAAGAGAAGATCAGGAATAAGATCAGGTCAGAAAGCGGAGCATCCCTTGCGGCGGCTCTGCTCTTCTTCATTGTGTGCGCCGTGGTTGGCTCGATCATCATTGCAGCCGCTATGAGCTCGGCGGGACGGATGAGCGGCATTACCTCTGCGGACAATCAGCGTTACGCGCTGGAATCGGCGAGGAGTCTGATCGAGGATGCCATGCTGTCGGATCCGGAGGATTCCGTAACCGATCCGATGAAGCGGAGCTATTACGAGAATGTCAGTGATGTCGACTCGGACAGCAGCCCGACGAAAATCCCGAATCTGGGGACCGCGCAGATTACTTCCCTGAACCAGATGAAGCTTCAGATGGCGGAAAGCCTGTACACACTGTACTGGCCTGAAGTACAAAACACCTGGAATGAGAACAGTACGCAGTCCTCTGTTTCCGGGGATAATTCCGGCGACAAGAGCGTGGGAGAAAAGGTTGTCGGCTGGACACCGTCCGGAACGGTGACGCCGCAAACGAAAACGTTAACCTTTGACAGACTGACAACAGGCGCGGGACACGAAGCAGCCGGTTTTGTTCCGGTTACCGCGACCTTTACCATGAGGCCGGATTTCTCCATTCTGGTAGAGCTGCAGGCCGCGGCCTCTGCACAAAGCGGAGAAGGAACCTCTTCTGCAGGTACAGCAAATGCTTATGTAATGACAGACAGCTTTCTGCTCTATCCGCAGATCACGGTAGATTATGAATCCGTGCTTCCGGAAAACCCTGCCGGTGGGAAGAATGGCGATCCGGAGCCTGGTACTGGGGATAATCAGAGGCGGATTACCTGCAAAATAGAGTGGCTGACGGAAGGATAGAAATCGATGTTGGAGAAATTGCGGAGTGAGCGGGGCGAGTCCATTGGCGAAGCTCTTGCGGCGATGCTGATTGTCGCGCTTGCGGCACTGATGCTGGCCGGCATGACGACAGCGGCAACCCGAATCGTTGAGAAATCAGAAAAGGCCTATAACGTCTACCTGGATCAGAGAAATTATCTGGAATCCGGAGGTGCATCCGGAATTCAGAAAAATGATCCGGATGGAGAGAGCAGTATTGCGACGCCGGTGACGGTTGAAGGAACCTTACATATGAGCGAAAACGGTATCGCAGCCACAGTATCTGAAACGGTGACTGCGACCATCCTGAAATCCGGTGATAAGAACGTGAGGATCACCTATCGGTATCGAAAGGCAGGATAACAATCCAGGAGCAGGGCAACAATTCGGGAGCAGAACAGCAATTCAGGCGCAGCAGGATAAGGCAATGCAGAGACAACGAGTAACCCGCAGACTGCGGGACAAAATTCATAGCGAAGAGGGCTTCACCCTGTCGGAAACCTTGATGACGGTTGTTCTGATCGGACTCATCACGATGGCAATGGCAGGCGGCATTGTTGCAGCGAAGAATGTCTACCAGAGAATCAGCCTGCGCGCAGACGCACAGACGCTTCTTGCAACGACTGTCAGTGCGGTTACGGAGGACTTGTCCTCGGTGAGCGCTTGCGATGCGCTGCAGTCCTCGGGAAGCAGCCAGACGGAAGCTGCCCTGATTCAGGAGGGAACCCCGGTTGGATCGAATGCTTTTTTCTATGCCGAAAGCCGCGGCTACCGGATGCAGTACCGGAACGGAATTTATGGAAACGGAGCCTCCGGGAATGGAACCTCCGGGACCGGAGCCTCCGGCGGAAATACCGGTGCGGAAGTTCAGAAGGGAATTCTGGTTGTACCGAAGGACAATGAGGGGGGATCGATCCCTCTTTTGCCGGACAAAGTACAGACACGGGGGCTGTATGCCTATATCGAGTCACTTTCTGTGACAAAGCCGCAGTCGAAAGGGGACGGCGGCTATTTTACGTTAAGGATCCAGATAAAAAAAGGCGATCAGGTGGTGGAAGAAGCTACTGTCTGCGTACATAACAAACTGAAATTCACATCATGGAGTGTCAGATGAGAAGATATCACAAGAACAGCAATGGATTTACGATGGCGGAAATGCTGATCACAGTGGCGATCATTGTGATCCTGTGTGGGTTCGGCTTCGTTGCGGTGATTGCTCACCAGCGGAATTTAAAACGCATGGAAATGGACGAAACCGCGCAGGAAATTTTCATTGCGGCGCAGAATCATCTGACAGCAGCAAGGGCCAGCGGGCAGTGGAGCAGCTTTCTGGAGAAAACAGCGGCCGAAGGGCAGGAGGGAAGCCGCGGAACGGCGATATCCTATGAGCGTTCGGATTATAACAAGGCATCCGATGCAGATGCAGCAAGCCGGAAATTTTATTATTTTACAACGGAAAATACCGCAGTAAAGAACGGAGCCGAGGCGTTTATCCTCCCGGAGGGCTCCATCGATGAGACGCTTCGCGGACATCATTTTTACGTCGAATATGATGCGGCGAGCGGAACGGTGTTCGGCGTATTTTACACCGATTCCGATCATGCCATTACGGCAGATGACGCGAAGACGGTCAGCCGCACAGACCCGGATGCAAGAAGAGATTATAAGGCGGATGGAAAGCGCACCATTATCGGCTATTACGGCGGCAGCCCGGGAGATCTGTATGCTCCCTCGGTTGCCGTGCGCAACGCAGAATCTCTGGTTCTGTATGTCGTGGACAAGAATTATTACCGGCCTGTTTCCTCCAAAACGGGAGCGCAGAATTTTAAGACGAAGCTGAAGCTTACGTTTGAGGGCGTGACCAGCGGGAAAAAGGCGGTAAAGGAAGTGGATCCTTCGAACCCTTCCTCTCAGAAGGATGCATTCAGCAGCGCGGTGCTTGCGGAAGAAAGCGATGGGACCTTTAATGTCGTCATCCCGTCTTCCGGGGCCTCTGCGCAGCAGACAAAGGCGGTCAAAGCGGAATACTATGCCATCGTTCTGGACAGCATTGTCCGGAAGGACGGTCATTTTGCGAACCTCTTCCCGGAGTTTATTCCCGGCGAGGACATCCGGATCACGGTCACGCTTACCAGTGACAAAGCCGGCGAGGATGTATCCCAGACGGTCACCGTGAACAGCCTGTTCAATTCGGTGAAAACAGAAAAGAATGGCATCGCAGCTTCGAAGACTGTGGTTACCGTGTCCAATCCAAGACACCTGGAGAATCTGTCTTCGGAGGTTTCCGGCGTTGATTTCGCAGGAAAGCGGATCGTGAAGGATACGACCGTGGATACGGTGTCCGTTGTTCGCAATCTGTTCTGGGATAAGGATGCAGAGGCGGAGAATGTGGCGAAGGCGCAGGACCAGAGAGAAACGGTAACCGCTTTCCTTCCTGCCATTGCTTCTGCAACCGGAATGAAGAGCGATTACGGATACAACGCAGGCGGTGCCAAAGATGCTGCCGCCATAACCAAAGAGAATCTTCAGGTATATCCTTATTCTGCTTCCGGAACGGAGAACGCAGCCAATTCTTCCGGGAATTCTGCACCGACTCCGACAGGAGAGGGGGAAAATCTGATTACAAAGGGCTCCTGCTATGGCATCACCAATACTGCGATCAAGTCCTTTGAAGGAAACAATCATATTCTGGCGGCCTTCCGCTTTGAAGGAAAAAAGGAATCGGCTCTCATCAACCGGGCGGCAGCGGCGATCAAAGTGTCGGATCTTGTCATTGCAGATTCAACCTCTTGCGTAACCGGAGAAATTCAGGATTCCGATCAGGAAGTCCCGACCGCGGCACTGCTGATTGCCAAGGCAAACAGCGGATATGCAGGCAATGATAACAGTGCATCCGTTGAAAATGTGCAGATCATCTGGTATCAGAACGGTGCGAACAAGGATGGAATTACGACCGGGAACAGCAAGGTGACAACTGCGCCCAAAGCGGCAGGGACCATGGTATATTCCGAAAGCGGAATTGCATCTCTCCTGATCGGTTCTGTTGACGCAAACCATAAACTGCCTGATGAGGAAGGGAAGACACCGCAGCAGGGGACACGCACAAACAAATTTACAATTAAAAATGTCACGATTCAGGCGGGAGATTTCGGTATGAATAAAACCGCCAATGTTGGCGTGGAAGGAAATATTGCGGCCGGAATGATCGGTGAGATCAAATCCGGTGCAGTGACGATCGGCAATTCGGATGACCAGACAGAAAACTGGAAGACCAACATTAAGATTAATGGCACGTTAACGCTCAATGCCGTGAAGGAAGAGAATTCGGTCGCGGGCGGTCTGATCGGAAAAGTTGCAGATACAGCATCTTCATCAGATGATGCTGTGACTCTGCAGAAAGTATATCTGGAAGCGACCACTCTGACCATGAATGGCAGTAAGGATAAGAATAACAGTATTCTTGGCGGACTTATCGGAAGCGTAGCAGGTGGAAAATCTATCCACGTTGAAAATGCAGACCTGATTGCAAAATCCGTTAATGGCGGAGTGGGGAATAATCAGGAACTGAATGCAGGGACCACCGGCGGAATCATCGGCAGTGTCACTGCGGGGACGAAAACGACTCTGAAGAATATCCGCTTTACATCTGCGGAAAGCCTGCTTGGCGGAAAACAGGCATCCGGCGGAGTGGTCGGCAGTCTTGCCTCCGGAGAAGCTTCTCTGGAATCGGTAAATGTACGGGCAGTCAATAAGAATGAAGCAGAAGGACAGGGGCAATCTGCGGTAAAGACATTCCGGGATATTGAGGTCGCTTTATCTGATAATGCCTCTCTGACAATCAATGCAGATAACGGCTCAGACAGTGCCGCAGGCGGCCTGATCGGAAATGTATCCGGACAGGTATCCAAACTGAACATCACGAAGTCATCGGTAAAAACGGTGACGGCAGATGATAAGAATGCGGATCTGACCGTGACGGGAGCGAACATCGGCGGCCTGATCGGTGTTTGTGGTGCAGCCACGTCTACCATCGGCGGAGACGGTGACAACGAAGTCATCCTGACGGTTCAAGGCAATTTCTCTCTTGCGCAGAGCACGCAGGAAGCCAAAAACGCGGGCGGCCTGATCGGAAAAATTGGGCAGACAGGAAATGCAGGCAATGCTGTTACAGCGAACGTTCAGAACGTTCCGCTTACTGCACGCACCATGCATGCCTATGCTGCCGGTGATAATAACGGAAACGGAACGGTTGGCGGTTTTGTCGGCTATGTTGCGACAGGTTCTTCCAGTGTGTCACTGAGCAGCTGCAATCTTTCTGCCAATTCGATAGATCTTGGTGAAAGAGAAACAAACAATAGTACGAACACCGTTAAGGCCGCCGGTGGAGCAGTCGGCAAGATTTCTGCCGGAACGGTATCTCTGAGCAATCTTATCGTCCTGACACCGAAGGCAGGTCAGGATGCAGGAGAGGGAGCAAATGATAATTATATTCGCGTGATCGCTGACCGGGGAACGGCAGGCGGTCTTGTTGGCGTGGCTGAAAACGGAACAACGCGGCTTGAAATCAGCAATGCTGCAATTTCCGGTTCGGGTGCCAATGATCAGATTGAAGCGGGCGGTTCGGCAGGCGGACTTGTCGGAGACAGCAAGGCCGGACAGATGAGTATCACGAACAGCATGGCATCCATGTATGTTCAGACGGATGGAATCACGAATGTAACGGACTCTTCTACCGGTGCAGGCGGTCTTGTCGGCAGTGCTTCCGGAACGGTTACCATTCAGAACAGCTATTCCGGAGGAAGAACAACCGGGGGAAAATATGCGGATAACGCAACCGGACAGGGACGCTACAATGTTTATCTTCAGAGCAGCACTGGAGCAGCGGGTGGAATTTTGGGAAAAATGGCGAGTGGAAGCCTTGAAGTGAAAAATTCCTATTCTACCAGTTCCGTAGCTGTGCCTAAAACAAATGCAACAGGGAATGGAGCCGATGTTGGTGGCTTTGTTGGTTATGCAAATGGCTTAAATGCAGAAAATACATATTGTACAGGCCGGGTATATGTAACAGGAAACGGATCGGCGGGTTCAGGAGTAACACCGCATTATGGCACCTATGCAGGAAAATTGACGTCTCTTAGTGGTCAAGAAAACCATTATTTGAAAGGAATAAAAGGAGCCACAGATAATGCGGTTGGTACCCTAGAAAATACTTCTGATATTGATAGTGTAAAAACAAAAATCAACGGCAAACTTACGGAAGCCGATTACGCTGATAATAATAGCCCTCTTAGAAACAATGTGCCCTCTGACCAGAAGACATATTGTTACGATACGGCTTTGCAGGGAAAAGCATATCCTCTGAAGAGCGCAACAACAGCATCTGCACATACTCTTTATGATCCGAACACCGGTGATAAAGTGACAGGAGAGAGTGCGGATGGGAATCAGTATGCGCAGATTGGTGACTGGGAAGTTCCGGAGAAATCTTCAGGGACTGAGTTTGGCCCATATGCACTTATCTACTATGAACGCATTTGGAATCCTGAGACAAAGAGCTTGGATCCGACATTTTATTATCATGGCTATGCCCTTCCAAATGGAGAAAAAGGGACAGATGAATCCGTAAAATATAAAGAGATTTCAACTAAGGAAGACAGTCTTCCTGATGATATGAGTTGGAATGAGCATCATCTCGTTACCTCGAAAGAAAAATATGTGGTTGAGGATGGCTATCTTCTGTTAATAGATAAGAATGCATTTAATGACGCAGGAGGCGAAAATGGTTGGAGAATAGAGTTGAAAGCTTCAGGCGCTCTTAATAATGACCAAATTAGGGGGATTAAGAATACTGGGTGGAATACAGATTTGGTTACACTTGGTAAATATAATGGCGATCTTTCGTCTTGCCAAGAGTTGGCGGGATACACGGCTTATAGTCTTGCCACCCTTGGAGAAAGTGATAACTGGAAATTCCGACCTAATGGAAGTGATAATTTTGGTACTGGAATTATCCTTTGGAAGAAGAGTGTTTATGATCAGGCCAATCAAGGGAAAGAGGGAATTCCAGAAGCCGCATTTACTTATACTCCTTTTTTTGCAGATGCAGTGAGAGGTGCTGATCAGGGAAAACTTCAAAGTGTTTCTGCAGCGTGGGCATGGTCATCCAAGACAAATAGTTACAATACAACGAATCCTGCACAGGCCATCGTGCGAAGTGCAAGACAATTAACAGATTTTGTGCTATTTGACAATAATGGAAATGGATATTTGTCAAATAAGGATATAACTATTGAGCAAAGAATGGATATTACCTATGCTAGGGAGAAAGTGACGTTTTATGAAAATGGAAACATTAATACTGAAAATCATATTTATACGTCGCCAACTTTATATTCGATTGGTACAAGTACAGGAGGTACTTTTAGAAGCTCACTGCGCCCTGGGAAGGATGAAAGTTCTAAAGATTACTATGTCTTGGACGGTTTAAATAATCCGCTGGTTGATGTTGCTACAAATGATCAAAAAAAACAAGGCGTTCATGGAGGTACGGTATGTAATTTACAAATTACTAATATGAAGGCACCATATGTTATTGGAAAAGTTCAAGACAATAAGGATAATTTTAATGGCAGTGTTCATGATATCTATATCATGAATTCTGAATTGACGGATGGTGCTTTTAAAGAACTTCAGCAAGCGAAAGTTTATTCGTGCTATATTCAGCACACGAAAATTACAAATAATGGATTTTCGGAAACAATAGGATATGGGAGTAATGTTTCAAACTGTATTATTGAAGATTCTGAGATTGGGCAAAATGGTTTTGCTGGAACAATAGATGGGGACTGCACAATAGCTAACTGCTCTATCATAAATGCAACGATCGGTGCAAATGGCTTTGTCAATACGATGAAGGCAGGAACAGTTTCAGGGTGTAAAATCGTAAACGCAACGATTGGTGCAAATGGCTTCATCAATTCAATTTATGCTGGTACGATAACAGGCTGCGGCATATATGCGGATAAAGCACAGTATAATGCGAATCAGATTAAACATTATAAGCCATATAAATCGAAAAACGGTACCTACGATTATGTAGCAATTGGCATCCAGTCAAATGGGACAAGAAGTGGACAATCTATTGCAGGCTTTGTAAACAACACACCCACCACTGATGCATGGGGCGCAAGTATAGAAAAGTGCTTCGTTGCAGGAAGCTTATATGGGGCTGCTGATGTTTCTGGTTTTACAGTAAAAATAGACAAAGGAGAGACGCTTAATAATAATTATGCGAATGTCGTCATTGAAGCGGGACAGGAAGCGTATGGTTTTGCGCAAGAAATTGTAGAAGGTAATGCGAAAATTCAGAGTTGCCATGCACTTGGTGTGATTCGAAAGGCTCAGAATGCCAGTGGATTTGTGGGTGCCATTACGAATGGTACAGTGAGCGATAATTATACGGCTTTCTGGACTGTGAGTGCAGACACCTGGTATCCATTCTATAAAAACAAGACGGGAGGAAACAGCAGCAATAACTATTACCTGACGGAGTGTTCGATTAACACCAGTACCGGTGCTCCGAATACGTCAAACTACAATACAAACGGAGTTCAGGGAAAAACATATCAAGAACTTAGCGCGTTGAGTATTTCCGAACAGGTAAAGGCAACGAGTGCAAATACGAAGGCATACTACAAGTTTATGCCAAATGATTCTGCCCACAGCGTATACCCGTATCCGATGCCGGCTGGCATGACGGCTTATGGTGACTGGTCGTATTACCATCTGGGGGCAGCATCCCTGGTTTACTATGAGAGAATCGGTGACCAATACTATCTCCATGGTGTGACGGCGGACGCAAACGGAACAGAATACATGACAATTCCGGGCACGTTGCTGAACGAAGCCGGGAAGACGGTCACAGAGGATGGATACCTGCTGATTCTTAAAAAAGCAGGAGAAAATGGCGGGAAATACAGCATTGGTTTCAGCAGTGTAAACGGGAAAAATGATTCCAAAAGATATACCGTTGGAACAGATGACGCGAACAAGGCATTTGTACAGAATGATACGCTGACAAATGCAATGAAAAATGCGCTCGGCATAAAACAGGACTGCACAGTTTACAGGTTTGATCCGATCAATTATCTGACTCTCCAGACAGAAGGCTTCTCTGCACTGGACACCTATGCCCGGTACAGCGGCGGAGTCGGGCTCACTGTCCGTCAGGGCGACAATCTGATTGCGAAGTTCTCCTTCCTTCCGATCTTTGCGGACACGGTAACGGCCCCGACGGTGGATGTGAATGACAAGACGAAGATAACCTTTGCTTCGGTTCAGAGGGATGCGGCACAGGATGGAGCGAATTATATCATCCGCAGTGCCCGTCAGCTGAAGCTTCTTTCCGACTGGGATGGGAAATTGCTGGGCGAATCGGAGAGCTGGAAGAAGCAATTCGACGCGGATCCGGAGAAGCGATACAGTTACCTGAGCAGCAAGAATGAGCAGTATGGAGCTCACCTGGTCATTCGTCAGGATATGGATCTTCAGACTCCGACGGACATCAACCGGATTCTGTTTGATAACATTGACGGGACCTACAAGGGACAAAGCTACACGGCGAACGGAGAGAGCACCGAAAAGCCAGTGAAGCTGTCTGGGCTGAAGTCGGATTTTGCCGAGAAAATTGCGCCGTCTGGTATGATTTCTTCACTGGTTGTGGAGGGTGCTGCGTATGAGCTTGCTTCAAAAGATAAAGGTCGATTAGATAAGATCAGTGCCAGCGATGATCTGGAATCAAAAGGCAGCAACAATGAATTTGTGAGATACAACCATGGCACTATTTCTGATGTGACCATTCAGAACTCGGAGCTTGGAACGGGAGGACTGGTATACCAGAATGAATATGAAAAGCCGTCAGAGAGTGCGGGCGGTAACTACAGGTCGGGTGTCATTCAGAAATGTGTGATCCGAAATTCTGATGTAAAGGGTGCAGGCCTTGTATGGAAGAACCTTGGCGGAAGCATTACGGGCTCCTCTGTGGAAAAGTGCAAGACCGGTTTTGCCGGATTCGTACAGAAGAACGTGAGCAGGGATCTTGGAAAAGACGCAGATGGAAATGCGGTTTATGCCAAGGCTGTTGTGGACAACTGCTCTGTGAGAAATATTGTGGCAGCAGGAAATGGATTTGCAGGCAACAATACCGGCATGAAACCGACTACACCTTTTTCATCAACAGAGGAGCAGGCATTTGCGTCCTGCCGGGCTGAGATCCGCAATTGCAGCGTAGTGAACGGTGTGATTTTCGGGTATGGCTTCGCTTATGAAAATGAGGAAAACGGACTTATCGAGAACTGCCAGATTTATGGTGACAAGTCGCAATATGAAGAATATCTGACAGAGGCAAAGACGTGGACCGGAGGTCAGGAAAAGAGAAGGTATTACCCGTATACGGCTCAAGAAGCGCAGCGAAAGGCGGCCTATGAACTGGTTACCCTGACCGTGAAAGATAAGTTTTCCGGAGCAGGCTTTGCCAGATACAATGATGAGAAATCCAGAATAGCAAACTGCAGTGTGACAGGGACGATAAAAGAGGAAAACGAAAAGCCTCTGGCTGGATTTATTGATTCCAACAACGGTGAAATCACAGGCTCTTATAGCAATGTTCGCATTAAGGTCAACAATGCCAGCGGGAAGGCCAGTGGCTTTGTCAACAAAAACGTAGGGAGCATTTCGTTCTGCCACACTCTTGGAACGATCGAAGGAAACAGCAGTATCGCCGGCTTTACTATGGAGAATTCGAATGGTGGTACGATCAGCTGTTCGTATTCTGCAATGTGGTCCTACAAGGCAGGCAATTCAAGCAATTACAGCCTCTTTGCGCCAGCAGGCGGTACCTTTATATCTTGCTATGCACTGTCGAACAGCAATGGTACGGAAGCCAACGGTATTACAAAGGTGACGGCGGAAACGCTGAAATCGAAGACAGAGCTTTCCAAAGTGGCGGCAGAAACAGAAGTGACGGTTGCTTATGGACAGCTGAATGCAGACTTAAACGAAACAAGCAAATATCCCTTCCCGTGCGGCTCCGCAATCACGAATTATGGAGATTGGCAGGAATCCGTGACCGTTTCCGGAAAAGAAAAGACGGTGACACTTCTTGCGGGCAGCAATGCTGCTTTTGCAGGGGGGACGGTGCCTGCTCTGATGTCAGAGGAGACGGCTGATGAGGATACCTCGCAGGAGGAAGGTCCAAGAGAAATTCAGACAGTCCTCGGAGAAAGCGAGACAGAGCTGAATCTGTCCGAGTTTGTTCCGCAAAGGAAGGGATGGAAGCTTCTCGGCTGGCTGATTACTTCGCCTTCGGAGCTGTCTGCATCGGAGAAAACGACCACGGTTTCGGATGTTGTGACGAAGATCAACAAGCTTTCAGATGGTGATGCAGAAGCTTCCGGTTCTTCGAAGGCTGTTTACGAGCTGGAGACCGGAACGAAGTCCTACCACTATGCACCGGATGCCGTGATTACCGTGACAGAAGATATGACGCTTTCTGCGGTCTGGGTGCCGGACGATGATACCGTCGAAAAGGCGAAGGACGGAACGCTCCGGATGGATGAGAATGGAAACATTCTGGAGGACGAGAACGAGGCAGAGAGCACCGGAAACGCAGAAGCTTCTGCGGATCCGTCATCGATAGCCGGGACAACTGGAACGACGGAATCGCCCGAAGAAGGAACGACAGAGTCGTCAACGACCGGGGCTACAGAGATGTCCGAAACTGGAGCAACTGAGTCAACGGAGTTGTCATCTTCCGGAACAGAGACCTCTGCGGAGAATGGCGGGGGTACATGCTATGAAATATATCAGGCGGAGTATTGAGGATGTTATCGAAAATTCTGCGCAGTCCTTTAAAGCTGTGTTAGTTACCGGGGCTCGTCAGACGGGAAAATTCACGCTTCTGCAGGAGCTTTTTCCAAAGCGGAAGACAATTACGTTTGACGATCAGTTTCTGGAGGATCAGGCGAGAGAAAATCCGGATATGTTTTTGGTTCTGAATGCACCGCCGGTTACGATGGATGAGGTGCAGCGGGTGCCGGAGCTTTTCCGATATATCAAGATGTCCTGTGACCGGAGTGAGGAAAAGGGACAGTTTCTTTTGTCCGGGTCGCAGCCGTTTCGCCTGATGGAACTTGCGTCAGATTCTCTTGCCGGGAGAGTTTCTGTCATTGAGCTGGCACCACTTTCCCTTCGTGAGATTATGGGGGATCCGAGTACGCTGCCCTTTGTGCCGACCTTGGAATATGTAAAAGAGCGGGCAAAAACGGCAAAGGCTCCGGCGAATATCTGGGAGATCATTCACCGCGGCGGCTATCCGCAGCTGCAGGATCCGGAAATGGACTGGCAGATTTATTTTGCAAGCTATGTAAAAACCTATCTGGAAAGGGATGTGCGTGAGCTTTCTGCTGTGCAGGATCTGGATACCTTCCGTCGGTTTATGATTGCCTGTGCAGCACGGACCGGAGAAATGCTGAATTACAGCAACATTGCCGAGGAGATCGGAAAAGATGCCGATACCGTGAAGAAATGGATTTCCATTCTGGAGGCGTCCGGAATCATTTATATTCTGGAGCCGTATACGGCATCGGTTCTGAAAAGGGCGATCCGCACACCGAAATTGTATTTTCGTGATACAGGACTTGCGGCTTATCTGACAAGGTGGCTGACTCCGGAAACGCTGGCGAATGGGGCAATGAGCGGGGCTTTCTGGGAGACCTTTGTGATTTCAGAGATTTTGAAATCGTATTCAAACCGGGGACTGGATTATCGGTATTTTGTCTCTTATTACCGGGGCAAGGACCGGAAGGCGGGACAGGAAGACGAGATTGATTTTATTATTGAAGAGAATGGAATTCTGCACCCGATCGAGATTAAGAAAAATAGTCGCGTAAAGGCGGAGATGACCTCTGCGTTTCAGGCGCTGGACGCTATCCCGGATAAGAAGCGCGGAATGGGTGCATTGATCTGCATGTGTCCGCAGCCGGGAATGGTGCGGGATAATATTCTGCAGCTTCCGGCCTGGTATATCTGAGCATCAGAAGAGACCCCGATGGCCGTATACTTATATTGAATTGTTGTTGGCATCGAACAGATAGCAGATGTGGAAAGCAGAGAGGTAAGCGATGGGAATGTTTGTCAATCCGGATCATACGGCATTTAAAGTCGCATTGGATTCGGAAATCTATGTAGATAAAACCGGTCTTCTGAAGTACACCAATCGGGTACTTGGAACGCTTCAGGGATATATCTGCAACAGCCGTCCCAGGCGATTCGGAAAATCGATTACGGCCAATATGTTGACTGCCTACTACAGCAAAGGGAGCAATTCGGAGGAGATGTTCTCCGGACTGGAAATCAGCAGGAGCTCCGATTTTCACAGGCATCTGAACAAATACGATGTGATTCATCTGGATATTCAATGGTGCATGGAACCTGCGGGCGGTCCGGAGAAGGTTGTTCCTTATATTTCGGAGAAGACGATTGCGGAGCTTGCGGAATACTATCCTGTTTTAGCAAAAGCAAGAACGCAGTCTCTGCCGGAGGCTCTTTCCTTTCTTCATGCAGAGACAGGGGTAAAATTCGTTGTGATCATCGATGAATGGGATGTTTTGATTCGCGATGAAGCCTCTAATCAAAGGGCACAGGAAGAATATATTGCTTTTCTTCGTGGATTGTTCAAGGGAACAGAGCCGACAAAATATCTTCAACTTGTTTATCTGACCGGGATCCTTCCAATTAAAAAGGAGAGAACGCAGTCGGCATTGAACAATTTTCAGGAGTATTCGATGCTGAGTGCCGGTCCGCTTGCCTCGTATGTGGGGTTTACGGAGGAGGAAGTGAAAAACCTGTGTGTGCAGTACGGAAGGAGCTTCGAGTCGGTTCGAAACTGGTACGATGGATATCAGCTTGGCGATAAGCATGTTTACAATCCGAATGCCGTTGTAAATCTGATGCTGAAGGGAAGTTTTCAAAGCTATTGGTCAGGAACTGCGTCCTATGAGGCAATTGTTCCGTTGATTAACATGGACTTTGACGGGCTGAAGGAAGCTATCATTGAGATGCTTTCGGGGAATCATGTCCCGGTGGATGTAGCATCCTTCCAGAATGACACGACAAGTTTTGTGAACAAGGATGATGTCCTGACTTATCTGATTCATCTTGGGTATCTGGCATATGATCAGACCTTTGGAATGGCCTTTGTGCCTAACGAAGAGATCCGGCAGGAACTGATCCGGGCTACGCGCAGAAAGAAATGGAACAGGAAAACGTCAGGAAGCTGTGACGAGGGAGAACAATGAAGAGCAAACGACTGGGAGACATTCTGATTTCAGATGGACTGCTGACGCAGGAACAGCTGGAAGAAGCACTGGCACAACAGAAGCAGACACACGAGCGTCTGGGCGCGGTGCTGATTGAATACGGCTACATCACGGAGAAGGAGCTGATTGATGCACTGCGAAATCAGCTCGGCATTGATTTCATTGATCTGACGAAAACAACAATCGACCCGTCCATGTCGCGCTACATTCCGAAGGCGCTTGCGCAGGAATATGAGATCGTTCCGATTCAGGTGGTCCGTGACAATCTGTTCATTGCGATGTCGGATCCGCTGAACTTCATGGCGATCGAAAGAGCGCGGAATACGAGCCGGAAAAATATCGTTCCGATGATCGCAAGCAGCGCTGCGGTAAAGCATGCGATCAACATTCTGTATGAGAATGTGAACGCCGCGGAGGCCATGGCGGCGATGCGCGCCGAGGCCGGAATCCGCGAGGATGCGGTGGTGGAGAGCGAGCAGGATGCGGCAGAAGAGGGACCGACCATCCGTCTTGTGAACTCCATCATTGAGCGAGCCATGGTGGAATCCTGCTCGGATATTCATATTGAACCGACCGAAGGCGACATGCAGATCCGCATGCGAATTGACGGGCGGCTGCATAAGGTTCTGACGATACCGGCAGATCTCAAGGACTCCGTCATCTCCCGTATCAAGGTTATGTCGCACATGAACATCGTGGAGCGAAGGATTCCTCAGGACGGCCGTATCAATATGAAGGTCAAGGGGCGGGATGTGGACATGCGTGTCAACACGCTGCCTACGATTTTCGGCGAAAAAATCGTAATCCGTATCCTCGGCAAGGACGAGAAGATGCTGACCAGACAGGGAATCGGCATGGTTTTTGCGGAGGATAATACTAAGGTGGACCGCCTCCTTGCGAACACAAGCGGCGTCATCATGATCGTGGGACCTACCGGCTCCGGTAAAACATCGACGATGTTCACCCTGATTCGCGAGATGCTGAATGAGAGCACGAATCTGGTGACTCTGGAGGACCCGGTGGAGTACAACATCCCGGGCGCGACGCAGGTTCAGATCAATGAGAAGGTAGGACTCACCTTTGCGAGCGGCCTTCGTGCTATTTTGCGTCAGGATCCGGACATCATCTGTGTCGGAGAAATCCGTGACGGCGAGACCGCGCAGATCGCAATGCGAGCGGCAATTACCGGTCACCTGGTGATTACAACCATTCATACGGAGGATGCCGTGACGGCAATCGACCGCCTGAAGGACATGGGAGTGGAGCCGTACCTGATTTCGGCCGGCCTTCGCGGCATTATTTCGCAGCGGCTTCTCCGGAGAGTCTGCCCTCACTGCAGGACGGAATATATTCCGGATCAGAAGATCCTGGAAATCAGCCCGATCAAAATGCTTCCCGGCGAGAAATTTTACCACGGCAAGGGCTGCGATCAGTGCTTCCACACGGGATACCGCGGACGAATCGGTGCCTTTGAAATTCTTCTTATGAACGATGAGCTCCGCCGCGCGATCACATCCAATGCGGACAAGCAGGCCTTCCGCGAAACAGCGGCAAGGACAAGCGGCTATGTGACCATGATGCAGAACGCGGAAAAGCTTGTAGAGGAAGGAATCACAACCGTAGAGGAAGTGGAACGGACGATATTGGTTACGGACTAGCGCGAGTTTGACCGCTTGATAGCAGTCAAACGTCGCTCGAGCAGAACGGTGTTCTGCTCGGCGCAGGAATGAGCAGCGGAAGTAAAAGAGGATTTTGCCATGCATATTGAAGAACTGGTAGCGGAGGCGGCCGGAAGGCGCGCCTCGGACATACATCTGATCTGCGGCCTTTCGCCGAAGGTCCGTGTGGACGGAAAGCTTGTCAGTCTCCGATCGGAGGTATTGACGGATGCGGAGTGCGAAGCTCTTGCAAGAGAGCTTGCGGGGGATTCCTATGAGCAGATTGCAAGGATCGGGGAGCTCGATTTCGCAAGAACGCTTGCGGGAGAGCGTGTTCGTGTCAATCTGTTCCGGCAGCAGGGGCATGTGAGCGCGGCACTTCGTATTCTGAGCAACCGGATTCCGGAGCTGAGTACGCTGGGGCTGCCTAAGGCGGTCTCTGCTTTTCCGGGCTATCAGAGGGGAATTATTCTGGTGACCGGCGAGACGGGCTCCGGAAAATCGACCACCCTTGCGGCCATCCTGAATCAGATCAATCATACGAGAAGCGAGCATATCATCACGCTCGAGGATCCGATCGAGTATGTGTATGAGCCGGATCAGTGCATCATCAATCAGCGGGAGATCGGCACCGATACGGAGTCCTATGCGGATGGCCTTCGCGCATCGCTTCGAGAAGATCCGGATATCATTTTGATCGGTGAGATGCGGGATGCGGAGACCATTGATACAGCGATGACGGCAGCAGAGACAGGGCATCTTGTTTTTGCAACGCTTCATACAAACTCGGCGGTGGAGAGTGTGGACCGCATTGTCGGCACCTTCCCTGCGGAGAAGCAGCCACAGATCCGGATGCAGCTGTCGACCACGCTTCAGGCGGTCCTGTCCCAGCAGCTTCTGGAGCGCACGGGCGGCGGACGCGTGGCGGCCTGCGAGTGCATGATCGTGACCAATGCACTTCGGAATCTGATTCGTGAGGGGCGGACGCCCCAGATGGCATCGAGCATGCTTACAGGTGCGGAGATGGGCTCCATCACCATGGACAACTGCCTGATTGATATGGTTGTCGGCGGTAAGATTGATATCCGGACAGCTATTGAGGCGGCGCATGATCAGGATTATGTTCAGAAGAAGCTGAAATTCTAACAAACTTCAGGCCGCGCTGCGGGCCGCGGGGGAGATAAGTATTTTGGCGAGAGCAGGGATGAATTTCCACGGAAGAAATCATCCTGATTCGCAGAAATGCTCGGCCAGAGATGAATTCCCTCGGAAGAAATCATCCTGAATCGCAGAAAAGTCTGTGCAGGGATGAATTTCCACGGAAGAAATCATCCTTAATCGCAGGAAAGTCTGTGGAGGGATGCTTTTCCACGGAAGAAATCATCCTTATTCGCAGGAAAGTCCGAGCAGGGATGCTTTTCCATCGGAAAATGCATCCCTGCATGGAGAAATTGCTGTTCCAGGATGCTTTGATGGTGGGAAAAGTATCCCTGCAAGACAAAAAGCAAATTTCAAGATGCTCCAGCGGCCAGAACAGCCAGCGCAGCCAGAACAACCAACGCAGCCAGTAGCAGCCAGCGCAGCCAGAAAAGCCAGATTAGGCCAGAGCAGCATAAATTACAGGAACGGGAAGAGATTATGTCAACATTCAAATACAAGGCACTGACAAAGGAAGGCATGCAGATCAGCGGTGTGGTGCAGGCCTCGGACCAGTACAGAGCGGCGGATCAGATCCGGACAACGGCCCCGGTCATCCTCTCGCTGACACCGGTTCGAGAGAAGGGGGATTCCTTCTGGACCCGCGACATCGGTGGGAACCGGGTTAATCTGAAGAATCTGTCCATTCTCTGCAATCAGATTGCCATCACGCTTCGCGCAGGTGTTCCGATCGCCAGATGCCTGGACATGATCGGCGGGCAGACAGAGGACAAGCTTCTTCGGAAAATTTTTCTGAAAACAGCGGAGGATGTTGCGGGCGGTGCAGGACTTGCCAACAGCATCCGAAGAAATGGCCCGCAGCTTCCGGCAACTCTGATCGAGACGATCCGCGCAGGCGAGGAATCGGGCAATATTGAGCGGTCCTTTGAGGAAATGGCACAGTACTATGAGAAGCAGTACAAGACCCAGTCGAAGATCAAATCGGCGCTGTCGTATCCGATCTTTGTCGTTTGTGTGGCCATTGTCGTTCTGATCGTCGTCATGGTTGTGGTCATTCCGACGCTGACGCAGACCTTTGCGGAGCTTGGAGGAGAGCTGCCTATTATGACGCAGATCCTGATCAGTACCTCGGAATTCTTCTCGAAATACTGGATCTTCATGGTGATCGCCATTCTGGCATTGGTCCTTGCCTGGAAAATGTATGTAAAGACCGACAATGGCATCATGACGCAGGGCAGAATGCAACTGAATATGCCTGTCCTTGGGAAAATTCATCGCATGAGCGGCGCGGCAGAATTTGCAAATACCATGAGCATGCTCCTGAGCTCCGGACTGAACGTAGACCGGGCCATTGACATTACAGCGAAGACGCTCAATAATTCGGTCCTCCGGAAGGAAACGGAATCCATGATCGCAAGGATTGAGGAAGGACATCCGCTCGGCGAATGCATTCGCGACTGCAAGAATTATCCGAGAACGCTGCAGGAGATGTGTGCGATGGGCGAAGAGACCGGCGAACTTGACTCTTCGCTGAAGGTGATTGGAGATTTCTACACAAACGAAGCAGATACGGCAACCAAAGATGCCCTTGCAAAGCTTGAGCCCACGATGCTGGTGCTGCTCGCTGTTTTTGCAGGTTTTATTGTTATTTCCATCTATCTGCCGATGTTTACCATGTACAATTTGATGTGACGGGGAATAAAAAGTCGATTAATTGACATTATAGCCATTCTTTCCTTGCAAGGGGTTTAAGGTAATTTTTCTTTAGATCTCGCTCGTTTCCAAAGAATGATAGTTCTGATTTTGATAATTGTTTTGTATCCATTTTAAGCTTTACCAAGTGCATGGTACAAAACAGGTCAGCAACCTGAAAGAGTTTGTAATCGGCTGGGACAGTTTTTCGAAAATAAACTTCCGGTAAGAGGGCATTAAAAACAGAAGACAGTATTTTACTGACTTCAATCTGACCGTTATCGTAGTAGATTTTCACGCAGTCAAATTCCAAAAATTCGTTGTAGTGGCTATGAATAAATGTTGAAATAAGCTTTGAAAGTTTCCCTGTGGCTTCAATTGAGTCAGAAATGTGTCGTTTTTCAATGGAAAAGCACTTGTATCGGATATCAACCTGTCTGACGAAAGCAACCATTTTGTTGAAAATTCGTCGGCGTTCGCTGATTTTTAGAAGGGAATAATTTTCTTCCTTACGAATAATTGGACCTGTGTGAATACAGTGATTTGGTAATTTTAGATAATTCAGCTCTTCGTCTAAGCGGGCAAGCGCTGAATCAATAGACGAACTTTGATTATGGAAAACCATTGTAATTATGTAATAGGGTGAATGATAATTGTATTCTCCAAAATCGCCAGATTCGTCTATGAAGATACTTAATTCTCTCATATACTAATCCGCCTGAAAATGGCGGGGAACTTCCCCGCCCATGATGGACCCGGGTCTTGCGACCAGCCCAATCAGCCGAAGCTGATTTATATTATTATCATACTGGAAAATTGAAAAATTGTCATGTGGTAAAAACATAGTGAGCATCATGATGCTGGAGTTCATACTATAGGAAAAATACAGCCGTGAATCAAACGAGGGGGATCACACGATGAAGAAGCTGACAACGGGTAAAATATGGCAGTTTGCCGCGGGGCAGTTTGGATGGGCCATGCTGTCCGGAATCATTTCGAACTGGCTGGTGTATTTCTATCAGCCGGATGAGGCGGCAATCTCGCAGGGACAGACCGTGTTCATTCCGCAGGGACTTGCCATTCTCGGCATCATCACGGTGATCGGCGGAATCACGGCCCTGGGACGCGTCTTCGATGCCTTCACGGATCCCATGATCGCATCGCTGTCCGACCGCTGCACATCGAAAAACGGGCGGAGAATCCCGTTTCTGAAATGGGCGTCGCTTCCGCTGGCTCTTGCGACGGTGCTTGTTTTCTGGTCGCCGGTGAATGAGAAGAGCTGGATCAACGCGGTCTTTCTGCTTGTGATGGTCCTTGCTTATTATCTGTTCATTACGGCTTACTGCACGCCGTACAACGCACTGATTTCCGAACTTGGGCATACGCAGCAGGAGCGTCTGAATATTTCAACGGCGATTTCCTTTACCTTCATCGCCGGAACTGCGGTGGCCTATCTGGCACCGGCCATCTGGGGGATTTTTGTTCCTGCTCTTGGAAGAGTCGGAGCAATCCGTCTGACCTTTACCGTCATGGCGGCCATCGCGTGGCTTTGCATGCTGGTGCCGGTTTTCTGCATCCGCGAGAAGGAGTACGTCAATACCGTTCCGGTGCAGGAATCTGCATTTCATTCCCTGGCAGCGACCTTCCGGAACGGAGAGTTCCGCAAATTTGTCGGCTCGGATATTTTCTACTGGATCGCGCTGACGATGTTTCAGACAGGGCTCCCGTTCTTCGTCACGAGCCTTCTGAAGCTTCCGGAAACGATGACCACGCTGTATTTTGTGGGCATGACGGCGCTGTCCGTCCTGTTTTACCTTCCGGTCAATAAGCTGACTTCGAAATTCGGGAAGAAGCGGATGCTCCTGTTCGCCTTTGTCATGTTCAGCACGGCGTTCTTTTACACCGGCTTTATGGGCAAAATACCCTTCCTCTCCGCGGCTGCGCAGGGCTTTGTGCTGATGGTGTTTGCCGCGCTGCCCATGGCGATTTTTGGAATTCTGCCGCAGGCGATGGTTGCGGACATTGCAGAGAGCGACTCCGTGACAACCGGCAGCAACCGCGAGGGCATGTTCTTCGCGGCCAGAACCTTTGCCTTCAAGCTCGGCCAGAGCCTCTCGATGCTGATTTTTACGGCGGTTTCC
>OIXL01000296.1_pt1 | contig 27216 bp, 22 predicted proteins | sample 1587761 | NCBI WGS metagenome assembly OIXL01 (sample SAMN03283246) | human gut metagenome | biome: human-associated habitat; material: feces | host: Homo sapiens | place: Peru | collected 2012 | reverse complement strand
GGGGCGGATAGGGTGACTATGGCATGAAAGACAGCTGGGATAAGGTTTCCCGGTCACTCCTATGAGAGCTGCAAGTCCCCCGCGGCAGATTGAACGCGAAAATGAGATGATCGTTATTTCACATCGCCTTTTTTTACATGCGGAAGATATCGGCATGAGAGCCTGTGTCAATCAACGTCAGTGTGAGAATATCATCCTCAATCAAGTAAACCAGAAGCCAGTCCGGCTTCACATGACATTCCCGAAATCCCAGGGAAACACTGATTAAATCGTTATCGGATTTCATTCTTGGATTTTTATACAGAGCGAGGAGACATTCGACGCGAATAGCGAGCTATTTAAGGAGGATGTCGACGACGCTATGTATAAAAATCCATATGAAATCTGATTCTGTGATTTAATCAGCGTTTCCCGAGAAAACGTCCTGACAATCCATGGTCGCGATACCGAGGCTCAAGTGCAGCCCCCTGCATCAAAGTCTCTACCACTTCATCCAAAAGTGAGACGTCGAACCCGCGTTTTCGCATCAGCTTGTAGCTCTTCTTGTATGCTGAAGTGAATTTGACAAGGTACATGTTACTCCTGCTCCAATGCTTTTTTCAAATCAGCCATATTCGTATAGCCTTTAACACTCGGATCACGAGCAATTCGTCGTCCCTCCTCCATTGCAGCTAATGCTTCCTGATTATATCGCGGCATTTCCACTGCAAAAGGAAGTCCTCCACGAAGAACGCACTGACGAAGAAACAGGTTCACTGCGCCAGACATATCGAGTCCCAACTCGCTGAAAAGTGCTGCCGCCTGTCGTTTCGTATCCGCATCAATTCGGATCTGTGTAGCTGCTGTTGCCATAAGACCACCGCCTTTCACCCTCATTCTATCCATTCCGGTATACAATGTCAAGCATTACGCATTCATACTCTTGGCATAAGGAACTGCGATAAAAATCATGGGCCGCATCAGCCTCGTTAAGGTTCTTGAACTTCAAGCCCACCATTCATTTTTATGCTATAATAAATCCAGCACTGCAAACAAAGAATGACTTCCAGTCATCCATTCACGAAAGAGAGTGATTGCTATGAAAAAAATGATGATCGCCCTGGCAGCTGCCGCTGCTATCGCTGCCGGCTCTATGTCCGTTTCCGCAGAAAGCCTCTGGAAATATAACGACACCACCACCATCGACATGCAGGAGACCAGCATCAAGAAGACCACGAATGGTCATGAGATCCTGAACTTCGTCGCCATCGAAGCCATCGAAGGCGGCACCTGCACCTACACCTACGCCTATGACCGCACCGCCGGCACCATCCAGGTCGTCGAAATGGAAAAGGAAACGAAGAAGCTCCACTACAAGAGCAACTTCACTCCGACCTCCGTCAACTCTTCGAACCCGGTCATCCGTGCCCGTGCCAAGATGGCAGAAGACGTATATCAGAAAAAAGTAGGACATAAGAAATAATGGAACAGCCAATCACCGCAGATGACATCAGCCGCGACCTCATCCATTTCATCGCCAAGTCCCCCTCCACCTTCCATGCCGTCCGCGGCATCAAGGCAGCGCTCCTCTACGCAGGCTTCACGGAAATCCGCGAAGAAGACACCTGGCAGATCGAGAAGGGCGGCAAGTACGTCGTCACCAGAAATGGCAGCGCCCTCATGGCCTTCACCGTGCCGGAAGAAGGCGCAGAAGCCTTCCATATCACTGCCTCGCACTGCGACTCTCCGACCTTCAAGATCAAAGAGAATCCGGAAATCGCAGATGGCCCGTATGTGAAGCTCAATGTCGAGGGCTACGGCGGCATGATCATGTCGACCTGGCTCGACCGTCCGCTCTCCGTCGCCGGACGTCTCCTCGTCACGGAGAACGGCCACCTTGCGGAGAAGCTCATCGCGATCGATGGCACCATGCTCGTCATCCCCTCCGTCGCGATTCATATGGACCGCAGCGTGAACCAGCATAAAGAGTGGAAAGTGCAGAAGGACATGCTCCCTCTCTATGGCATGACCGGCGCCAAGACCCCTTTCATGGACGTCATCGCCGCCGCTGCCAAGGTGAAAGCTGAAGACATCCTCGCGCATGACCTCATCCTCTACAGCCGCGTCCCGGCCGCCATCTGGGGCGAAGAGAGAGAATTCATCTCCTCGCCGAAGCTCGACGACCTGCAGTGCGCCTTCGCCTGCTTCCGCGGCTTCACGCAGGGACAGAAGGAGAAATACATCTCCGTCTACGCCCTCTTCGATAATGAAGAAGTCGGCAGCGCCACCTCGCAGGGCGCCGGCTCCACCTTCCTTGCGAATACCCTGCAGCGTCTCGCCGCTTCCCTCGGATACAGCTATGATGAAACCATGGCCATGATCGCGAGAAGCTTTATGATCTCTGCTGACAACGCCCACAGCGTCCACCCGAACCATCCGGAATACGCGGATCCTGTGAACCGTCCCGTCATCAATGGCGGCATCGTCATCAAGTACAGCGCCGCACAGAAATATGCGACCAATGCTTTCTCTGCCGCCTACTTCAAGAAGCTCTGCAAAGACCATGACATCCCCACGCAGACCTTCACAAACCACAGTGACAACCCCGGCGGCTCTACCTTAGGGAATATTTCAAACACCGTCGTCGCCATGCCGACCGTCGACATCGGTCTCCCCCAGCTCGCCATGCACTCCTCCTATGAGACGGCCGGCGTCAAGGATACTGCCTACCTCGTAGATGCCGTGACGAAATTCTATGAGTAGGGACTAGTGACTGGTGACTGGTGACTGGTGACTGGTGACTAGTGGCTAGTGACTGGTGGCTAGTGACTAGGACGATACGAGAAATCGGATTCGCTCATCCTTGACACCATCCATGACGAAAAAAAGCACGTCTGAATCTTTTGATTCAGACGTGCTTTTTATGTTGGGGTGCAGGTTCATAGTACGCTGCTCGCGTTTAGATTCTTCGGCTCATCCCCCATGCGTTCCGCGCACCAGCGGTCTCACATTCTCCGTTTTTCTCCGCTCACAATGACGGTACGGGAAAATACCGCTATTTTGCATTTCTTATTAGAACGTATATCGCGCAGACAGCGTGAAGGTGCGGCCATCACCGATGTAGTAATGGTTCGTGGAAATATCTTCATCGAAGTAATCGCGGTCGAGGACATTCTCGATGGCAAACTGCATGGAGAAATTCTTATTGAACTGGTAGTTTGTATTGAGGTTCAGGAGGAAGTACGCATCGCGTGATTTGAAATGTCCACCGATCATCCCCGCTTCGGTGCGATCGGAGATGAACATGCCGTCGACGTTCACCGTCCATGGATCCTTGTGGAAGGTCGTACCGAGATGGAGCAGGTGACGCGGGATGTCGTAATTCTTATCGCCATTGATCTTGCCCGTCTGCCAGGTGTAATTGATGTAGGAAGTCCAGCTGTCGCTGTGCTTCTGGTTCACCGCGATCTCAAAGCCGTGCGTCTTGGCTTCGCCGACGTTCTGGTACTGCTTTCCATCCCGAAATAAAGGCTTATCGATATAGTCTTTTGTCTTCGCATAGAATACGTCCGCATGAACATCCGTCTTTTTACTGATTTTTTTCTTCATCCCGAGTTCCCACGTATCGGTAGTTTCAGGCTTCAGCGACGGGTTCGGATAAATGGGCTTAGCCGATGCACCCATTCCCGGTGAATATCTGTATAATTGATACAGGATTGGTGCATTGAAGGATTTTCCGTAGGAGAGATACAAATTGGTATCATTATTCCATGCATAGTCTACGGACAATTTCGGAGAAAACTGAGAATACGATTTCGAATCAGTGATATCTACTGATCTATTTTTATTATCGTATCCGTCACACTTAGTATAATGATCATAGCGACCGCCAATGTAGGCTGTCCACTTCGGAGCAAATGCCCATTTATCCTGCACATAAAGAGCCCAATACTTATCTTTGCCACCTGTCTTCTGATTTACCATTCCAGTGCTAAACCAGTTTTTCCAATCAGAGATTTCTTTATAGCTCGTATAATCAAAGCGATCCATTCCATACGAAAAACCGGCTAATACGGTATGCGCATCCAGTGTCCAGCGTTTATTGATATCGAAATCCCAAGATCTGGATGGATATGAAGTTTTTGAACCTATCCCATTAAAATTCTCTTCATTGACCGATTTATCCGGTTTGGTGGAGCCATCTTTGGTATAGTCCGTCATACCGAAATGCGCATGTACTTTGTTCTTCTGATCGTTATAGGTCAGAGAATGCATGTTGTATGTACGCCATCCTTTATCCCCAAGGAAATCAGCCGCCGAATATAAGACACCTATTTTATTATTTCCTTGTTTATCCTGATACGTGTATTGTTGCTTCCATGCTCCAGTGAATGATTCGCCGCCATCATAATGCCAGTCATAGATGGCATGGGTATACTTATAGGTCAGCTTTTGATCATCATTGAAAGCGTAACCAAGATTGAAACCGTAATTTTCAGAAAGCGCGTGCTTTTGACCGCGGTTCCCAATGACTTTACCACCATCAGCACTGGGATCCAGTTTGGCAGCTGTGGTAAGAAAGCCTGCCTTCTCAGGGCTCAGGTAGACGTTATAGCTCTTCCAGCCGTTCGTCTGCTTGCTCTCGTAAAACGTCCCCCAAGACAGCTTATCCTTCTTCCCATGCACGGCATACGCCTGTTTCACCGTGCCGTGGCTGCCGTAGCTGACGACCGCGGAGCCGTGGACGCCGTCACGCTTCTCGCTCTTTGTCATGATATTGATGACGCCGCCTACCGCACGACCGCCGTAGAGAGCGGACTGACCGCCGGAGACGACCTCGATCTTGCGGATATTCTCGACAGGGATCATGTTCCAGTCGACATCGCCGTTCCATGCGGTATTCATCTGCTGTCCATCGACAAGGACGAGGATATTCTTCGAGCTGTAACCGCGAAGGTTCACCGTGCCTTCGACGGAGTTCGATGCAGAGACGCCGGTCGCCATCGCAACGGCATCAGAAGCAGTCTGTACATTGCGCAGCTTGATGTCCTTCTCCGTGATGACCTGTACATTCGCCGGTACATCCTTGAGGCTTTCTGCCTGACGGGTCGCGGTGACCGTGACGCCCTGCAGCGCAAACATCGGAACCGCATCAGCCGCGCTTACGCTGCCCACGCCGAGAAGCGCCATAGCCGCCAGAAGAGCCGCTGTTTTTTTCATGTCTTTCATGTTCAATTCCCCTTTACTATTTCTTTCCTCTCTCTGATAGTTCCGGAAAGTTTTTTCAGACATTCCTTAGCGAAAAAATGAAATTTCTATGATTTTCTGCAAAAAGTCTGAGTTACATACGTGTACTACCATATCATATTTTGAGGGATTTGTTAAGAGAAGAAAAAGAGTTCAGAAATTCAGGATTGGGGATTGGGGTTCAACAGGTTCTATAGGTTCTGAGGGGAGAGCAGGGAATGTACGGCGCAAAAATAAAATAACATCGCCGAGAATATATGAGCGACCAATCATTTGAGCGAAAAGTGAGGAGTGCGGAATTAGGAGTGAGGAGTGGCAGAAGAGGCGCACAATTCATAGAGCGCCCCAATACCCCCATTTTATATAAAAACTCACGGCGCCTCCCAATTTTATGCGCCGTACCTTCACTCCTCTCCTCATTCCTAACTTGATTCGGATATCGTTTTGAATGCCAGCTATTCAGAAAACGTAATACCATTTATCATCTCATACAGCGCCGTCAGGGGCAGACCGACTACGTTATCATACGAGCCTTCGATTTTGGAAACAAGGATCGCCCCCCTCCCCTGGATACCGTAGGCGCCGGCCTTATCCATCGGTTCACCGGTGGCGACGTAGCGATCGATTTCCAGATCCGAGAGCTTTCGGAAATAGACGCGCGTCGTCTCGACATGGAGATGAACGCGATCCTTATGAAAGACAGCGAGGCCTGTCTTCACTGCATGCTCTCTTCCTGAGAGAAGGCGAAGCATCGCGCGCGCATCGTTCGTATCCCTTGGTTTCCCCAGAATATCGCCATCCAGTGTCACGACGGTATCGGCCGCCACGATCGGAACTTCGTCGCCTTTCTCCTCACAAATGCGCTTCCCTTTGCCATACGCATTGAAGAGAGTCACAAGTCCGGCATCTTCAACGCGGGAAATTTCCAGACAAACATCTTCGGAAAATTCTCCGAGCCTCGCGCGGGCTTCTTTGGGCGTCGCCGCTTCAGAAAAAGAGGACGGACAGATTTCCTCCGTCCAGCCGATCTGATGGATGAGCTCTCGCCGGCGCGGCGAAGCAGAAGCTAAAATGATGTGCATAGTGAATGCTCCTTTTCTGAAAAACTCGTAGTCTAACGTTTCAGGGGATAAGAGTGACGGGTAGCTGGGGATTAGTGGCTAGGGATTAGGTTAGCGATACGAGAATACAATCATCTATCATCGCGGCGAAGCCGCCGCCCTCCTCCCTCAATCCTCATTTTTTCCCCCTGAACCTTCAACTATCATACCACAACTTGCCTAACGCTCTCCCCTTTGCTATGATACGGATAGAGGTGATGATCGTGAATAACAAGAATGGCATTCTCAAAATGATCCTGCTCGCGCTTTTGGGCGCATTCCTTGCCAAGGGGCTGAATGCAAGGCAGGAGGCATATGCACCGACGAAGAAGGAGGCCGAAGGCTGGCAGGCGCTCGCGCCGATCAAGAAGGCCTTCTGGCTCTTCCATCCGATGCGCGCGTTCCATTTCTTCCTGCTCCAGCAGTCGCTCTCGATGACGTGGAAGCTTGGGAAAAAGTATTTGAAATAAGCAGGCGGTCATGAACAAAAAAGAAACGCTTGAAAGCCTGACGAAGCGTCTGGTATCCATCTGCCGCTTCGATGCGCCTTTCTATTTCTACGCGAGCGACTTCGCGAGTGCACCCCTTCCGGATAAGGAACTGCGAGATCGCGCGTGGCAGCGGCTTCATATATGCTGCCTGCTCCCGAGAAATACACGCCAGCGCCTGCTACTCTATACGAACCGGACGGACCAGGCAGGGCGGCTCGCGCTCGCCGCGAAGGCCGCAGGTTGGTCAGGCGCCGTACTCTGCTTCTATGAGGATGGATATGTGCTGACGACATTCGGCAAAGGGGCGCTCCGCACAGAGCGCCTCTCCCCCTCGTCTTTCGCGTTCCCACCGAAAAAAAATGATTTCACCCCGCCACAACGCACGACATTCTACCTTGGGCTCCTGCTCTATGCCGCTGGCGCCACGCACGCGCTCCTTCCTGCGATGGACCTCGCGAGACATGCAGTCTATGGGCAACAAAAAACTCCGTGAGATATTTCTCTCACGGAGTTTTTGGGTTGCTGATTGTACATCGAGAATTCGACCCCAGAAATCTGGAGCCTGGAAGCAGGGATTAGGAGTGACTAGTGACTAGTGACTGGTGACTTGAATACGACTTTCGGGCATCGCCCCGTTTCGTCATCCTGAGCGGCGAGAAACGTCGTATGTGAGATAACGAATGCCAGAACAGTTGCGACCTGAGCCATCGATCTCGGCGAAGCCGCCACCTTCATTCCTCATTCCTCATTCCTCATTCGGGTCGAGCTTTCATCCCCAATCAAGGGACAGTACGCCAGAGGCTCACCCTCTCCCTTCCATCTGTGCGATCCGACGTTTTCTCTCTTCCAGATCTGTCTCACGAAGGCTCTGCACCGTGGTGCCGTAGATGAGTGCGACAGAGATGATATTCATGATGAGCGAGGAACCGCCATAGGAAATGAAGGGCAGCGGGATCCCTGTGACAGGGAAGCAGCCGATGACCATCGCGATATTAACGATGCCCTGCACGGAGATCAGCATGGTGAGTCCGTAGACGAGAAGCGCCGCATAGGTCTCCTTCAGCTTTCTAGCTACAGCGAATCCGGCAAGGAGAAAAACAAGGTAGAGAATGAGGACGAAAACAGAGCCTATGAAGCCAAATTCCTGACTGAAAACGGCGTAGGCGAAGTCGGTGTACTGCTCGGGCAGGTAGAGAAATTTCGACATGCCTTCGCCGACGCTTTGCCCGAAGAGTCCGCCGGAGCCGACAGCGATGAGGCTCTGTACCGTCTGGTAGCCGCGGTTCGCCGCATAGGAGAAGGGATCCCAGAGTACGACCACACGGTCCATGCGATACGGTTCAGCAATGACGAGAATCGCAAAGGTGACGATCGCACCCCCTACGCCCAAGAGGATTTCGAAAAGCGGAAGTCCTGCCAAAACGTAGAGAAGTAGGGGGAAGAGCAGAATCATCCCCGCTGTCCCCATGTCCGGCTGTTTCAGGACGAAGATCGCCATCACGAGCGGCCCATAGAGCGGCAGAAAGTACCCAATCATGGAGCGGAAGGTATTCTCCTTTTTCTTACTGTCACGAAAATGGCAGAGGGGACGAAAAAATCGCTTGATAAGCGTGATTTTCTCTCCTTTTCGGATGCACCTTGCCAGAAAGGATGCCGTCCAGATCAGGCCGGTCACTTTCGCGACTTCAGACGGCTGGAGAGAGAAGCCCGCGAGCATGATCCAGCGCGTCGCGCCATTCGCCCGATGCCCGGCCACAACAACCAGAGCAAGGAGTAGTATCGTCACCCCCACCCAGACGAAGGCGCCGCCCCGGATGAACCCTTTCGGCAGCCAAGCCACGACGACGCCGATGGCCAGACTGAGCGCCAAGACCCCGACATGCTTCAAAAAGTGGGTATACGGCCCATCGCCTGCCGCCATATTCATATAGTAGGTGGCATTATAGACATTCATCGCCCCGATGGCGATCAGTATGGCGGCCGCGATGAGCATCCATTTCAGACACTCGGGCACATACTTCGTATCCTTCAGGGACGTCTCGCTACGAGACGACATATGAGGTTCCCCTTTCTGGAAAACTTCTCTTCATATTCTGTCTCCACATCCCCGGGGACGGGAGCGGCATGAAGATCATAGGTCACGTCCGAAAGCTGCCAGCCCATGGCCTCAAATTCTTCGACGGAGAAATCAAAAAGATCCTTGTTATCCGTCTTGAAGCGGATCTCACCGCCCTCTTTTAAAATGACGGCGTAGCGTTTCAGAAAATCACGATAGGTGAGGCGGCGCTTGGCGTGGCGCTTCTTCGGCCAGGGGTCGCTGAAATTGAGGTAGATCACATCGACTTCGCCTTCGTCAAAAATATTCAGGATCTCGCTCACATCGCCTAAGATGAGACGGACATTGTCTACCGGCGGATCCTTCTCCGCAGTCTTCTGTGCGGCATAGTAGATGACGCCTTCCTGCACCTCCATGCCGATGTAGTTCACATCAGGATGGAGCGCGGCCATGCCGGAAATGAACTGGCCTTTGCCGGTACCGAATTCTACATGGAGCGGCTGCTCAGGGCGGGGAAACTGTGTCTCCCACTTGCCTTTCATGTCGGTCGGTTCCTCCAGAAAGAGGATGGAGGTGTAATTTTTGATGGCTTCTTCGATCCATGGTTTACGTCTGAGACGCATGGTAGACTCCTTTCGGGGATAAAGTAAAGTGACTAGGGATTAGGGATTAGGAGTGACTGGTGACTGGAGATTAGACTAAAAGACTGGGAGACATTAGACATCTGACGTCTGGCATCTGGCATCTCCGGCGGGCATCGCCCTATTTATATTCTGCGGCGTTTCATTATTTTTTGCGCCGCACCACCATTTCGCATTTCTCATTTCTAATTTCTCATTCAAGTGAAGCTTTCAAGCGGAATCAAAGGGCGAACCCTCAAAACCTATTTCTACTGCCCTGCTCCCGCATTCGGTACATTCGGGATCTCTTCTCCCGCGATCTTGACAGGCTGATACCGGCTCCAATCGAAAGACGGAGCGAAGAGGCGGCGGCGATGGATATCATTGTTCCAGCGCTCGTCCTCTGCTTCCTTGCTGCTTCCGAGCTGCTCGGTATCATTTCTAACCATCACATTGCCGTACATGGTCATGAGCGTCGTCACATCTTTATCAAAGTCAAGGGAAAGGATGTCGGACTTTTCATCATAGCGAGTCGCCGTAAGTCCCATGAGACCCATGAAGGTATCGTAGAGCATGTCATTGGTGAATGGCATATTTCTTCTTTCCCACATGGTCTTCATGGTGCGCGGGTGGCTCCTCTGGTAGTCATCCGAGGTGTAGATCCAGAAGGGAATGTGCACCATCGTGTAGTCGAACTGGTCTGCATTGTGCCCCGGACGCTCAGTGACCTGCTCCCCATGGTCAGAGAAGTAGAGGACGCTGTCCGCCTTCATGTAGTTCACGGCTTCGTTCATGATGCTTTCGACGACGTAGTCATTGAAGAGGACGGAGTTGTCATACTCATCATTCATGACGTCAGCCGTCGAGCGCGCCTTTCCCACGCTCTCCGGCCAGTGATAGAACTCGGACGGGTAGCGGTCCCAGTAGCTGACGTGGCTGCCCATGAGGTGGACAACGACGAGCTGGCGGCGGTTCTTCGGATCGACCTTCCGCAGATAGGGGATGAGAGCCGTGTCGAAGTCCTTCGTCACGACATCTGTGCCGACATACTGGTTGATCCAGTACTGATCATCACAGGCGCTTCCGATCGCACCGATCGGCGTATCCCAGACACCATAGCGGGACTGGTTTGAGATCCATGTGGTATGGAAGCCGGCCTGCCTTGCCATGTCAATAATGGAGTAGGCATCGACCAGCTCCATATCATTGTACTGGTTCTTCTCCGTCAGCGCTTCGGTCAGGACCTGAACAGTCTGTGTGTAGCAGGAATAGGCATGATTGAAGAAGGTATAGTGAGCGTCTGCGGCGGCCTCTGTCTGGAAAGGCGTGGTATTTCTGTGATAGCCATAGACGCCCATGTGGTCGCGCGTCAGAGACTCGCCGATGATGAGGACATAGACACCGTCCGGCGCCGCTTTGAGCTGCGCGGCAAGGATGCGATCCTTGATCGACATGTGGCGGCGCTTCTCCACCATCGTCTGGAAATCGGAGAAACTGGAAAGCGTCTCGTAGGTCTCATAATACACATGCGCAAGTCGCGTCGCCCCGATGGACAGACAGCAGAGACCGACATTCACAAGGAAGAGCAGTGCCATCGCCCACCACGCCTTTCGGGAAACGGGAAGGCGGCCATTGAAGGAGAAACGGCTGCTGTGGAAGATGAGCCACGCGAGGATGAGGATCGCAAGCGTCCCCAGAATAAGCTCGGCATACGGGATATTCACATCGATATACTCCTTTGTCTCGGCAAGATTCGTCTGCGCGAGCGCCAGTAGCATATTGATGGAGATCAGAGAATGCGTGATGAAGTAGTAGCCCACATACGTGAACTGGATGCCCACATAAAGGAGCATCAGGACGACGCACGCGATGCGCGCGATCATGCGCCATTTCCCCGGCAGGATCCATGCCGCAGAGAGGCAGGAGATGAACAGATAGAGCGGCGCAGAGAGCTCGCCTGACATATCCGACATGTCGAGCACCACGTCCGTCTGCGTCGAAAGGTACGGCACGATGAGTGAGAGCAGCCACAAAAAGCCGATCGTGATCCACAGATGCACGGCTGCCCGCGTCAGGTGGTGCCGGATAAAATAGGCCGTCACAAAACCGACCTGCAGGAAGAGCAGGAATACCTTCACCTGCGAAGAAAGCTCAAATCCGCCCGGTGCGCCGAAATACCAGGAAAGAAAAAAGGAAAAACCAAAAGGCACCAAGGTCGCGATCGCCCACCAGATCTTCCAGTGGCCCGGACTATCCGTATGCTTCACGTCTTGGGGAAATTTTGTATCTGTATCTGTCTGTTTCATTCTGATGACCCTTGTAAAATATTCGCTGACACAAGAAAATAACTATATTATTTTATCATATATACGAGACTTTTTACTATACGTATTTCAAAAGAAAAAAGCTGCCGATCCGGCAGCCGTCCCTTTTGACCAAACCATCGTGCCTCATCGGCACCACGAGAAATGATGCGCCCCTTCCGATCGCGGTGAACCCGTGAGCGGAAGGGGCGCATCCCAGAAAAGCAGGTCACCTGCAGGGCCTTCCCTCTCTCCATTTCCGCCATCCGACAAGCACCAAGAGCAGCAGCAGGTGGGTCAAGACGATGCAAGGCCCCGTAGGAATGGATGCCGCATAAGAAAAGGGCATACCGATGAGGAAGCAGAAAATCCCCAATGCCGTAGACAAGAGGATCGTCGTAAGAAAGCGATGACAGATCTGCATGGCCGTAATGGCAGGAAATACGATCAGGCTGGAGATCAGAAGAGCCCCCATCATACGCATGCCGAGCACGATCGTGACCGCCGTCATGAGTGCCAGGATCAGATTGTAGAAGCGGCTCCGCACGCCGGATGCGGCCGCAAACGATTCATCGAAAGTCACCGCAAACAAGGGGTGATAAAAAAGAATATATAAGACCACGATGAGACTGCCCACAGCCAAAGTGAGCCATACATCCGCGCGGCTCATCGCCAGTATGCTGCCGAACATGTAATTGGATACATCCGCATTCATCCCTCGGGTCAGAGAAATGACCAGAACCCCCACTGCCAAAGCACTGCTGCAGAGAAGCGCCGTCGCCGCATCTCCTTTGATCCGCATGCTTTCCTTCAATTCCAGCAGAAGAAAAGCTGCCGCCATCGTGACAGGGATGGAAACCGTCAGCGGATCCATATAAAAGGCATAGGCCACCGCCAGTGCGGCAAAGCCCACATGCGACAAGCTGTCACCGATCATCGAGTACCTTTTGAGTACCAGACTGGTCCCCAAGAGAGAAGCGCAGATCGAAATCATGATCCCTGCCGCCAGCGCACGCACCATGAAGGGATACTGCAGCATTTCCAGAATAAGAGACATCAGAGGATCCCTCCTTGCTTCCATACTTCAGGATGTTCTTTGAGAAAATCTTCTGTCTCACCGAAAAACATCTGCTTCCCTTTCGCCAGATACAAAACCTGATGCACCTCATGAAACACGCGGGGCAAATCGTGGGATACCATCAAAATGGTCAGTCCCAGCTCTTGGATGCATCGCTCCAGCATGGCATACATCTCTTCTGTGATGCGAGGATCCAGCCCGGTCACCGGTTCATCCAGCACCAGCACCTGGCTGCCCGCCGCCAGAGCCCGGGCCAGAAGTACTCTCTGCTGCTGTCCGCCTGACAGTTCCCGGAATGCATGATGCTTCAAAGAGGAAAGGGAAAGAAACTGCAGCATATGATCTGCATAGTCCCGATCCACTTTTCTGTATCGATACGGGAAAGAAAGCTGGCTCAGCCTGCCGGACAATACCACCTCCCACACGCTGGCCGGAAAATCTTTTTTCATGGTCTGCTGCTGCGGCAAATAACCAATTCCCCGCTGATGCGAAGGCAATTCTAAATGAATCTGTCCTGCTGCCTGTTTTTTAAGCCCCAGAATCCCTTTGACAAGGGTGCTTTTACCAGAACCATTTTCACCGATGATGCCTAAGTAGCTCCCTTTTTCCAAAGAGAAATTCACATGACGCAACACCGGCTTTCCTTCATAGGAGAAAGAAAGATCTAGGCACTCCAATACACTCATTTAGTTCAACGCCTCCTTCAAGGTCTTGACATTCTCTTCCATCAGGTCTATATAAGTCACGCCCGCTTCGAAATCCTTCCAAGTGACATTGTGAAGGGAATTGAGCTGCCGCTCTTTGGCCCCTGTCGCTTCTGCAATAGCTCGGCTCACCTGCTGATTGGACATTTCTATATGGAAAATCACGGGAATCTGGTCTGACTTCACCTTATCGATCAAAAACGCCATGGTCTTCGGATCGGGCTCCGTATCTTTGGCGCATCCCGGAAAAGCGGCCTCATATGTCAAACCGTACTCTTTGACAAAGTACAGGAAAGGAAACCGATCTCCCACGATGATTTCTTTTCTAGCCGCGCCATCCATGACCTCACGGAAGCGCAGATCCAAAGCCGCCAGCTCTTTCACATATGCGTCTGTATTCTTCCGGTAGTCTTCCGCATGCGCCGGGTCCCATGCGGAAACAGACTCATTGATCTTCTTGACGATGGCAATGGCATTGACGGGAGACGTCCACACATGCTCATCCATTTCCTCCTCGTCCATCTCTTTTCCCTTTTCTTTCCGCATGCCTTCGGTATACTCTTCCCGAGACAGCTCCACGGCGTCCATCATCCGGCATACCGAAGCCGGCTCCTTGCCGGTCGCATCGAGTACCCTGTCCACCCATTCATCAGAATCGCCGCCCGTGTAAATGAAAAGATCACAGTCAGCCACCGCTTTCAGTTCCTTCGGTGAGGGAGAAAAACTATGGACATCCATGCCAGCCTTCATCAGCATGGTGACTTCGCCATGCTCCTTTACAATATGCCTCGCAAAATCATAACCGGCAAAATTGGTGCAGACGATCCGAATCTTCTTTGCCGTGGCCAGAGGCGCCTCTTCCTTCTTCTCTGCCATGCAGCCTGCCAAAGCGGCCGCCACCATCAGGCAGGCTGCAAGCAGCACCAGAATGCGGCCTGTTCTTCTCATAGTAAGAGCTCCTTTCCGTTGAAACGCAGGGGTTGGATGTGACCAGGGACTAGGGATTAGGGATTAGGGATTAGGGACTCGGGAAACACTGTCCCCTGCGTGTCATTGAGATTTTACTCGAATTTGCGACTTTCTCGCAAATTCAGACTCCATTATACGCATCAGCCTCTTCGCAGTCAACAGATTTGCGAAAATATCGCAAATTAAAAGAAGATTCCTCAAACGGAATCTTCTTTTACAGATATGGTTTTTGCCGGGAATCCGCACGGGAACCCATGCGAATCATTTATTCTGGCAATTTTTACATAACCCGTAAATCGTGGTCTGTCCCAGATTCATCTGAAACGCATCATTCCCCGCTAAGGCCTGTGCGAAAGAGAGCGCAGTCGCATGGTCCACATGGGTCGTCTCCCCGCACGAAAGACAGGTCATATGAAGTTCATCCCGACAGGCATCCGCCCCGACGAACCTATACAATGTCTCCTGCCCATCACTCGCCGCCGACTTCAAAATCAGCCCGGCGTCTGCCAAAGAAGACAGGTTGCGATACACCGCGCTGAGACTGATCGCAGACGCTTCTGACCGATTCAGCAGAGTCTGTATATCTCTGGCGGAAAAGGAAGCATCCGGATGAGCATTGAAGAATTGAAAAAGACGCTTGCGCTGTGTTGTCATGTACATACCGATCACCTCATTTGTCCTTCATCTTATAGCAGAGGCAGAAAAAATGCAAATGCAGGCAGAAAGTCATCGGCGAGAGCCATATTTCACAAGTCCCTCACCTGTGATATGATTAAGGAAACACTGATTAAATCGTTGTCTGACTTGGCTCTTGCATTTTCATGCAAGGCAAGGAATAATCCGACGCGAATAGCGAGCTATTTAAGGAGGGTTATGACGAAGCATTGCATGAAAATACATACCAAATCAGACTCTGCGATTTAATCAGCGTTTCCTTAACTTCATAAAACAGCAGCCTGTGTAAGAAATGGCAGGCTATTCATTTCCAAAGAGAATCCTATGAGCAAAATCAATCTTACGCAAGGGCCTTTGCTCCCTCAGATGATGGCTTTCGCCATCCCTTACCTCATCGCCTGCTTCCTGCAGACCTTCTACGGCATGGCCGACCTCTTCATCACAGGTCTCTTCAATGGCGCCGCGCCGATCACGGCCGTCTCCATCGGAAGCCAGCTGATGCACATGCTGACCGTCATCATCGTCGGGCTCGCCATGGGGACGACCGTCTCCATCAGCCGCGCAGTGGGCGGTCGAGATCCGAAGGAAGCCTCCTGCTGCATCGGAAGCTCGGTGCTGCTCTTTGCCCTCTTCAGCCTCATCGGCACCGTGCTCCTTCTCCTTGCGATCGAGCCTATCCTCTCTTGGCTGAAGACTCCGGCGGAAGCATGGGCGGATACAAGGGCGTACCTTCTCATCTGCTTTGCAGGCATCCCCTTCATCGTCGCCTATAATGTCCTTGCCGGCATCTTCCGCGGACTTGGCGATACAAGGACGCCGATGTACTTTGTCGCCCTCGCCGGTTTCATCAATCTCCTGCTCGACTATATCTTCATCGGCCCCTTGGCGATGGGTGCCGCCGGAGCGGCCGCAGCCACCATTCTTTCCGAAGCGGTCTCCGTCCTCCTCTGCCTCCTCTATCTCCGTTTCGCAAATCTGGGGCTTTCCCTCACAAGAAAAGACTTCTCCTTCGATGCTCTCCGCATGAGGACGCTCCTTGCCATCGGTCTGCCCATCTCCTGTCAAGACGGGCTCATCCAGATCTCCTTCCTCATCATCACCGCCATCGCGAACAGCCGCGGCGTCGAAGTCGCTGCCGCTGTCGGCATCGTAGAGAAGGTCATCAGCTTCCTCTTCCTCGTCCCCTCAGCCATGCTCTCGACCGTCGCTGCCTTCGCCGCGCAGAATGCAGGCGCCGGAAACGATGCGCGCGGGCGGCAGGCGCTCCGCTACGGCATCCGTGTCTGCATCGTCTTCGGCCTTCTTACGACCCTATTCGTCCACTTCCGCGCCGAGCGGGTCGTCTCCCTCTTCGTCACCCATGAGCCTGAAGTCGTGCGTCTTGGCGGTGAATACTTCCGCACCTATGTCATCGACTGCATCTTTGCCGGTATCCACTTCTGCTTCTCGGGATATTTCTCTGCCTATGGGAAATCGATCTACTCCTTCCTGCACAACATGATCTCGATCGTCACCGTCCGCGTCCCCGGCACCTACCTCGCCATCCTCCTTTTCCCCGAGACACTGTCTCCGATGGGACTAGCCGCCCCGATGGGCTCCCTCCTCTCCGCAGTGATCTGCGTGGGGATATATATGTGGAAATTCAGGAAATCTGGTGACTAGTGACTAGTGACTAGTGACTGGTGACTAGAAATTAGTGGCTAGGGATTAGGTTTGCGATACGAGAAAACCGCTAGTTTCAAACCTCCTCGGCGCTTCTATATTTTTATGCGCCGCGCCTCCATTTCTCATTTCTAATTTCTCATTTCTCATTCAAGCGAGACTTTCAAACGGAATCAAAGGGTGCCCCGCCCCACGGACTAACCCCGAACCCAACAAAAAAAGCACCCGCTTACGCTGGTGCTTTTCTTATACCGCTTAGTTTGTCAGGCTGCGGAGAGGCGCGGGGATCTTGCCGCCTCTTGCCACGAATTCATCGGCCTTGAACTTGCTGATGCCCATGACAGGTGCATAGCCCATGAGGCCGCCGAACTGGACCATGTCGCCCGGCTTCTTGCCCGGTACCGGGATGAGGCGGGTGGCAGTGGTCTTGTTATTGATCATGCCGATCGCTGCTTCATCGGCGAGGATCGCAGAAAGGGTGGAGGCGCTGGTATCCCCCGGGACGGCGATCATATCGAGGCCGACAGAGCAGACGCAGGTCATGGCTTCCAGCTTCTCTAAGCACAGGCTGCCTCTCTGGACAGCTTCGATCATGCCGAGGTCTTCACTGACCGGGATGAAAGCGCCGGAAAGTCCGCCGACGCTCGAAGAGGCCATAAGACCGCCCTTCTTGACAGCATCATTGAGAAGCGCGAGTGCCGCCGTGGTGCCGGGGCCGCCGCAGCTTTCCAGACCCATTTCTTCGAGGACTGCTGCGACACTGTCACCGACAGCCGAGGTCGGAGCCAGCGACAGGTCGATGATGCCGAAAGGCGCATGGAGACGCTCCGTCGCCGCTTCTGCGACGAGCTGTCCGAGGCGCGTGATCATGAATGCCGTATTCTTGATCGTTTTGGCCACGACTTCGAAGGGCGCGCCCTTCACATCCTCGAGCGCACGCTTCACGACGCCAGGGCCGGAGACGCCGACATGGATCGCGGTATCTCCCTGCGTCACACCGTGAAAAGCACCGGCCATGAAGGGATTATCTTCGACCGCATTACAGAATTCGACGAGCTTCGTGCAGCCATAGGCGTCCTGATCCTTCGTGAGCTCTGCCGTTTCCTTCACGACCTCGCCCATGCGCTTCACCGCATCCATATTGATGCCCGCCTTGGTCGAACCGATGGCGACCGAGCTGCAGATGCTCTTCGTCGCGGCAAGTGCTTCCGGAATGGAATCGATGAGCTTCTTGTCCGAAGCGCTCATACCGCGATCGACGAGCGCGGAGAAACCGCCTAAGATATCGACGCCGACAGCGTCAGCTGCGCGCTGCAGTGTCTCTGCGATCGGCACATAGCTAGACGTCGTGAGTCCGCCTGCCACGAGAGAAATCGGCGTCACCGAGATGCGGCGGTTGATGATCGGCACGCCGTATTCTCTGGAAATGTCATGGGTGACTTCCGTCAGATGCTCTGCCTTTTGGCAGATGGTATCATAGATCTTATCGCAAAGGGTCTTCTCATCATCGGATACGCAGGAGAGGAGAGAAATCCCCATGGTAACGGTACGCACATCGAGCTTGTTCTGGTCAAACATGCGCTCCGTCGCCAGAATGTCTTCTATATCAAGCATGGTGTCTCCTTTCAGATGCGGTGCATAGCATAGAAAATATCAGCGAGCTGGACACGGATCTCTACCCCCAGCGCTTCCCCCTGCTTCCCCATGTTATCTTGGATTTCCTTCAGGGAATGCGCGGCACTCTCCATATCGCACATCAGGATCATATCGAAGATCCCATCCACGATGGTCTGGGAAATATCAAGAATATTCACATTCTCTTCCGCCAGCTGTTTGGCTACACCGGCGACGATGCCGACACGGTCAGCACCAATAACAGTCACAACGATTTTTTTCATAAGATTCCGTCCTTCCATACTTTGCTTGCTACAGCTGCCCCTATGGCATTGACTTCATTATAGCATAAAAAGGGGGTAAGGGGTTCAGGGTTCAGGGTTCAGGGTTCAGGGTTCAGGGTTCAGGGGTAGCCCCTGGGGGCGGCTCGCCACTTGATTACGTTTGAAAGCCTCGATTGAATGAGAAATTAGAAATGAAAAATGCGAAATGGTGAGAAGGCGCATAAAAATCAGAAGCGCCGCGGAGGTTTGAAACTAGCGGTTTTCTCGTATCGCAAACCTAATCCCTAGCTACTAATCCCTAGCTACTAATTTCTCATTCGAGCAAAGCTTTCATCCGCAATCCATGGGCGTCCCTGCCCCACAGGCTAACCCTGAACCCTCTTCCCATTGCCCGATAGTGTATAATGAAAGTAGTGTTATAAAATTTTTATCATTCCCACAAAGGAGACGACTATGGGAACACTGAAATATATTTCCTGGAACGTGAATGGCCTCCGTGCCTGCATGAAGAAAGGCTTCATGGACGCTTTCACAGCACTCGATGCGGACTGCGTGTGCCTGCAGGAAACGAAGCTGCAGCCGCACCAGATCGAGATGGTGCTTCCCGGCTACCACCAGTACTGGAACAGTGCCGTGAAGAAGGGCTACAGCGGCACCGCACTCTTCACGAAGAAAGAACCGCTTTCCGTCACCTATGGCCTTGGCATCGAGGAGCATGACCAGGAGGGGCGTATCATCACCGCCGACTTCGGCAGCCACTATCTCATCGTCTGCTACACGCCGAACAGCCAGCGCGGCCTCACGCGCCTTTCCTACCGCATGACATGGGAAGATGCGATGGCAGACTATATGACAAAGCTCTCGAAAGAAAAGCCTGTCATCCTCTGCGGTGACCTCAATGTCGCCCATGAAGACATCGACCTCGCCAATCCCTCTTCGAACCATAAAAATGCAGGCTTCACGGATGAAGAGCGCGGAAAAATGAATGTCCTTCTGTCCAAAGGCTTCACCGATTCCTTCCGCTTCCTCCATCCGGATGAAAAGGGAGCCTACTCGTGGTGGAGTTACTTCGCAAAATCCAGAGAGCGGAACATCGGATGGAGAATCGACTACTTCATCGTCTCCGATGCTCTCCGTCCCGCTATCCAAAGCGCCTCTATCCACCCGGAGATCCACGGTAGCGACCACTGTCCTGTAGAGCTCGTGTTTGAGGATGAGTGACTAGTGACTGGGGACTGGGGACTGGGGATTAGACTAAAAGACTGGGAGACTAGGAGACCGGGAGCCTCTGAAATAGAAGTCAGATGTCTGATATCTAATGTCTGAAGTCTAATGTCTAAAGTCTGTAGTCCAAAGTCTGAAATCTGATGTCTGACTTCTGATATCTGACATCTGAAGTCTAATGTCTAATGTCTAATGTCTAATGTCTGATGTCTAATGTCTGATGACTAACGTCTAACGTCTCAAGCGGGCATCGCCCTATTTATACTCCGCGGCGCTTAGATCCTTCGACTCAGTTCTCCTATTTCAGATAAGCCATTTTTTAACATACGACGTTTTTCTCCGCTCAGGATGACGAAATGCGCCGCACCACCATTTTTCATTTCTCATTTCTAATTCAAGCGAGGCTTTCATTCGTAGCCAAGATTGCCCCCGCAGCCTCCCCTCCCCCATCGAGGTTTGTATGGAAAAGAATATCAAAGACGCCCTTCTTTTCGAGAAGACGAAGAACGGGCTGACGCAGCAGATGATGACACAGATCCTTCTCTTCATCTGCGTCCCTGTCTTCTCCGCACTGGTGCTGCTACTCTTCTCTGCGACCTACTTTGCCGCGAATGACCCGCATCACTCGGTCGAAGTCTATGGTGCCTTTGCTGCTATCATGCTCCTCATCATCGCGCTCTCCGCCCGAATGAATTACCATTTCTACAGCATGACCAGAAACAAGATGCTGATCCCGCTCCAGCAGCTGTCGATGGCTGCACGAGCGATCCAGCATGGCAATTTCAATGTCATCGTCGATCACTACAGCGATGACGAGCTCGGGCAGATGTGCGACACCTTCCGCACGATGCAAACGAATCTCAAAAGCAGTATCGCCGAACGTGCGCATGCGAATACGAGCCGCAAGATCCTTTTCTCCGGCATCGCACATGACCTTCGGACTCCGCTCACAGCCATCATGGGCTACACCGAAGCACTGCAGCTCGGACTCGGGCGGACGAAGGAAAAGCAGATGCAGTACCTGAACTCGATCGCCTCCTGCGCGGATGATCTCTCGCGCCTCATCGAAGAGCTTTCCCTGTATAATAAGCTCTCCACGAGCCGCATCATCTGTCACCCGCAGCCCATCCATTTCAGCCGGGCCATCCGCAGCTTCATCACCGAAGACAAGGACTACCTCGACTCACGAAAGGTGCATGTGACCTATGACATGGATGACACGCTCATCGCGATGGTGGATGAAAAAGAATTTCAAAGAATCATTTTCAATTTGCTGACAAATACGATAAAATATAGAGATAAGGATATCTCCGAAGTCCATATTTCCCTTCATGCAAAAGGAAAATATGCCGAATTCATGTATACTGATGACGGTCCGGGCGTCCCGAAGGAGAAGCTGCCTCATATTTTCGAAGCCTTCTACCGCACGGACGAAGCCCGCAGCAAGACCAGCAATGGCAGCGGGCTGGGACTTGCCATCGTAGCCGAAATCATCACCGCACACAAAGGCCGCTACTCCGCGGTCAACAGCAATGGCCTGCAGTTAATTTTTGAAATCCCACTGGCAGAAGGGAGTAATACACAATGACTAAAGTACTCGTTGTAGAAGATGAACCGAAAATCGCTGACATGGAGCGTGACTTTCTCGAAGGCTCCGGGTATCAGCCCTATGTGGCTTCCGATGGCAAAGAAGCCTTGAAAATCATGGATGAAGTCGAAATCGATGCCATCATCCTGGACGTCATGCTGCCGGGAGAAGATGGATTCTCTCTGTGCCGCAAAATGAGAGAGCGCACGAATGCGCCCATCATTTTCGCCACCGCCCGCACGGAAGACGCTGACATCGTCCGCGGCCTCGGCCTCGGCGCGGATGACTACATCGTGAAGCCATTCCGCGGCACCGTGCTCATGGCACACCTGCGCGCGCAGCTCGCCACCCACAAGCGCCTCACCCAGACGGATACCATCCACCCACAGGCAGAACAGGGCATCTACGTTGGCGACCTCAATATCCGTCCGAAAGCGCGTCAGGTCTTCCTGAAGGGCAAGGATGTACCGCTCACCGGCAAAGAATTCGACCTGCTCTTCTTCCTCGTACAGCATCCGAATGAAGTCTTCTCGAAAGAGCAGCTCTTCGAAAAGATCTGGAGTTTTGACCCCATCGGTGAACCCGCGACTGTCACCGTCCATATCAACCGCCTGCGTGAAAAACTGAAAAATGTCGCCGGCCATCCCTATGAACGCATTGAAACCGTCTGGGGCTCCGGCTATCGTTTCCATCTCGACTGAGGATCGTTTTTGCTGATGGTTGTTTGAAATCAAAAAGCTCGTTGAACATTTTCGTTCAACGAGCTTTTTTGGTGGGCAGGGTAGCGGCTTCGCCGCAAATATATATGGGGCGATGCCCGAAGGCGGTATTCAAGTCACTAGTCACCAGTCACTAGTCACTAGTCACTAGCTACCAGCTCCGCGATCACCTTCGCGACACCGTCTTCTTCATTGGAAGCGCAGATGTGACCGGCCGCTTCTTTCGCGATCGCATCCGCATTGGCGACGGCATAGGACACGCCTGCGTAGCGCAGCATCGGCACATCGTTTTCCGTATTGCCGAAGGCCATGATTTCTTCTGGCTGGATGCCTTCCTTCTCTGCCAGGAAAGAGAGCGCGGAAGCCTTATCAATGCCCTTTCTATGCACATCCACGAAGTCATCGCCGGGGTAGACGACAGTGATTTCCTCTCCGAAACGGCTCTCCAGAAAGGCACGGATGCGGCGGCGCTCCTCTTCTCTGGCATCCGCAAAGACCACACGCGTCACCGTCATCGGCGGATGATAAAAGGCTTCCCCCAGGTACTGCGGCTTCTGCGTGCGATACTTCTGGTACTTCGCTTCGGTGCCATTCGGCTTCTCCATATAAATATGATTATCCCAGAAGGCCGTCGCGTCCCAGCCCATCTCCTTTGCCGCCAGCATCACACGGCTCGCCAGATCTGCAGGCAGCCCGTCCTGCAGGATCGGCTCGCCCGTCTCGCTCCACATGATCCATGCGCCCGTATAACAAATAACGGGGACATTGCCCAAGTGGAGCAGCGCCACCTTCGATTTCGCCGAATCCCACATGCGTCCGGTGGCAACGACGATCTGATAGCCTTTTTGAATCGCTTTCTGGATCACTTCGCGCGAATAGTCGGAAATCGTCATATCATCATGCAAGAGCGTGCCATCGAGATCAATGGCAATCATACGAATGGACATAGAAATGGTCTCCTTTTTATGGTGCAGGGTTAGCCTTGGGGCGTGTCGTCCCTTGATTACGCTTGAAAGCCTCGTTTGAATGAGAAATTAGAAATGCGAAATGCGAAATGGTGGTGCGGCGCATAAAAATCAGAAGCGCCGCGAAGTATAAAGAGGGTGATGCCCGAAAATGGCATTTCAGTCACCAGTCACTAGTCACTCCTTATCCCTAGGCCACTAGCCACAAGTCACCGGCTGCTTCTTTTTTGCAAGTCTTCGAAATCATCCGCAGCATTCACTTTCATCTGTTATAATAACTATTATATCAAATCCAAAGGAGAATACCATGAAATACCGTTTACTGCTGCTCTTGGCAGCGCTCATCTGGGGCTTTGCCTTCGCCGCACAGGTGGTCGGAATGGAGTCCGTCGGGCCATATACGTTTAACGGCGTCCGTTTCCTCTTAGGCTCGCTTGCGCTCGTCCCCATCATCCTTACGATGAAGGAAGAGGCACCGCCGCTTCCTAAGAATATGCCGCTCTCGGCTGCCTGTCTCATGGTAGGGCTTCCGCTCTTTGCCGGCGCGACGCTGCAGCAGGTGGGCCTTCAGTACACCACCGCCTCAAAAGCCAGCTTCCTCACGGCGACCTACATCCTCATGGTGCCGATCATGGGGATCTTCCTCAAGGAAACGCTCCGCATCACACACATCGCGGGCGCCCTCCTCGCCATGGCCGGCGTGTACTTCATGTCGATCACCGAAGATTTCTCCATCGGTGCGGGTGACCTCATGATGCTGCTCTGCGCGCTGGGCTTCACCATCCAGATCCACGCCATGACATACCTCACACAGCGCTTCTCTCCCATCGTCCTTTCCTCGGGACAGTTCTTCGTCGCCGGCGTTCTGAATTTCATTCTCGCCTTTCTTTTCGAAACGCCGACACTCTCCGGCATCGAGGGCGCCCTGTGGCCCATCCTCTATACCGGCCTTCTTTCGACAGGCGTCGCCTACACGCTGCAGGCCGTCGGACAGAAATATCTGCCCCCGACCGAAGCCTCTATGATCCTCAGCATGGAAATGGTCTTCGGCGGCATCGCAGGCATTTTCTTCCTCGGTGAAAGCTTCACCGCCCGCCAGATGATCGGCGTCCTCTCCATGACCGCCGGCGTCTTCCTCTCCCAGCTTCCCGGAAGAGCGGTGCTGTCATTTAAAAAATAGAGAGACAGGGAGATATCAGACTTTAGACTTCAGACTTCAGATATCTGACATCTGACGTCTGAAGTCTGACGTCTATCTCCCAGTCTCCCAGTCTCTTAGTCTCCTAGTCTCCAGTCCCTAGTCGCCAGTCACTAGTCACCAGTCACTAGTCACCAGTCACTAGTCACCAGTCACCAGTCACCAGTCACTAAATCCCATTTTGAAAGGAGCCTATCCTCATGAAACACATCGTCATCGCACAGCCGCTCGCCATCAGCAGCGCCCTGCTTGATACATTGACGGCGGATCTCCAAAAAGACGGCTTCACCATCACCGCCTATGACAGCCTGCCAAAAGACCAGGATGAACTGGGCGATCGCCTTGCGGATGCTGACCTTGCCGTCATTGCCAATTACCCGCTCCGAAAAGAAGCGCTCGCGAAAGCTGCATCGCTCAAATACCTCTGCGTCGCATTCACCGGCGTCGACCATGTCGCCATTGATTACTGCAAAGAAAAGGGCATCGCCGTCTCGAACTGTGCCGGCTACTCGACCGAGTCCGTGGCCGAGCTTACGTTCTCGCTCATTCTTGCCCTCTACCGCAAGCTGTCCGAAGGCGGATGCGCTGCCAGAAATGGCAAAACCAGTGCCGGCCTCATGGGCATCGAGATCGGCCATCGGAAATTCGGCATCATCGGTACCGGTGCCATCGGAAGACGTGTCGCAGACATCGCCTCCGCATTCGGCGCCGATGTCTATGGCTACAGCCGCTCCCGAAAGGCAGCGAGCATCACCTACACCGACCTCGACACCCTGCTTTCCACCTGCGACATCATCTCCGTCCACCTGCCTCTCACAAGCGAGACGCGCGGCCTCCTCTCCCGTGAAAAGCTCTCTCTCATGAAGCCGGGAGCAATCCTCATCAATACCGCCCGCGGCGGAGTCATCGACAATGCCGCCCTCGCCGACCTCCTCAAGGAAGGAAAGATCACAGGCGCCGGCATCGATGTCTTTGACGGCGAACCTCCGCTCGCCAAGGACGATCCTCTCCTCTCTGCACCAAACACCGTCCTCACCCCGCACGTCGGCTTCTTCACCGAGGAAGCCATGGCCCGCCGTGCCGTCATCGTGATGGACAACCTCCGCGCATACCTGAAAGGGGAGCAGGAGAATGTGATCTGTTAGGGAAACACTGATTCAATCGTTGTCAGATTTTACTCTTGAAGTTTTATGCATAGCGAGGAGACATCCGACGCGAATAGCGAGCTATTTAAGAAGGATGTCGACGACGCTATGTATAAAAATTCTTGTAGAATCTGACTCTGCGATTGAATCAGCGTTTCCTTAGCCTACGCCCCCACATCTGCCTTTTCTCACTTGGTTTCCGTGGAGAGTGAATGTGCGGCGCACAAATTTCAGAAGCGCCGACTCTATATCATAAAAAGCGTATCAAGTTCAGACATTTGAACTTGATACGCTTTTTGCATACTATGGAAACGCCGATTCAATCGCAGAATCAGATTTCACAAGAATTTTTATGCATAGCTTCGTCATAAAGTTTGAAAGCAGGGATGAGTGGCTAGTGACTGGTGACTTGTGACTAGGGATTAGGTTTGCGATACGAGAAAGTCGCTAATTTCAAACTTCCGCGGCGCTTCTGTTTTTTATGCGCCGCACCACCATTCCCCATCCCCCATTCTTAATTCATTTTCTCCCACCAATAGATCACCGGGTACAGCACGAAGAGGAAGGCGAGTGTCGTCGTGAGGAAGGAAGACTCCGCGAGATTGACATTAAGTCCATAGAGCTGCGAAGACGCCACGGCGAAGATGGCTGTCGGCGCCGCGGCGGCGAGTACCACGCAGGTCAGGATGGTCGCATCCGAGACGAATACACTCGTCAGGAAATACATCACCACCGGAAGCAGAATGAATTTCACGGGGAAGATCGGCCAGAGCCTTCCTCCATATTCCTTGACTGCCGAAAGATTCAGATCATAGCCGACAGGCACCATTCCCATCCAAGCCCCCGCATGGATCAGGATCGTGAAAAGCGTCGTGACCATCGGCGGCTTCTCCACCCCGAGCCCCGCAAGCGTCAGACCAATCGCCACGCCGACGGCAGGGAGCTGATTCCACGTGCAGAGCAGACGGAAGAGATGGATCTCCATCTTTTTCCCCTCGCCGTGATTCGCCCACTTGTCGTAGTAATACTGGCTCATCGGAAAACAGAAGAGTACGATGATCAGGATCTGCGGCACCGCGATGAGCTGCACATAGGCAAACCCGACCGCACCGAAGAGGACATACGCGCAGAGCCCTGCGAGCGTCCCGATATTTCCGAGCATCATGGAGATCAGGTAGCTCCCCTGCTCCCGCGCATCCGAGAAGCGGTGCTGCTCCAGGGCATAGAAGACCGCGACAGGCAGGAAACAGATGGGAAGCGTAGAGATCGGAAGCCACAAGAGCTGTGCCGTCACCTGCACCGACCAGAAGGAAACAATGGAAAGAAACGTAGACACGCCCACCACATTCGCCTTGATGATCCAGTGAAGAATGTCCTTCGAAAGCCCCCACCGCCTAAGGCCCATGCCGCAGAGCAGCGGAAGCAGAATGTCTGCAAATACAATTAGAAATCTGGAATCCGTAATTGATACACCTCGTGTTGTATGAAATTTAAGGAAGCACCGATGAAATCGTTGCCAGGGAAACACTGATTAAATCGTTGTCAGATTTTACTCTTGAAGTTTTATGCATAGCGAGGAATAACCTGACGCGAAT